>WNFP01000339.1_pt1 | contig 41450 bp, 31 predicted proteins | sample 5400201 | NCBI WGS metagenome assembly WNFP01 (sample SAMN13153355, study PRJNA577476) | soil metagenome | isolation source: 115 cm saprolite under Madrone tree | place: USA:California | collected 2016-06-14 | reverse complement strand
GCGGAAGGTGCTCCATTTATCCAGCGGCATATGATTCAGGCTGCGAGCAGCACTTTTGATGACTTCGCAAGTTCAGGCGCGGATCAACGGGCAAATCGGAAGATGTTGGGACTGGAGTAGCGTCCTCGAAGAAGAATTCATAACACAGAGTTCACGGAGATCGCAGAGGACACAGAGCGGAACGAGATGGCACGCTGTTTCAGAGTACTTGCGGGGCGTTACTTTTGACTGAAATGAGACGAGGATCATGACAGCAAATCCAAAAGGCAGTGATGCAATAAACCGGCGGCTCCGGCTAGGTATGGTCGGCGGCGGACCGGGCGCTTTCATTGGAGCGGTTCACCGCATTGCGGCGCGGCTCGACGATCGTTTTGAGCTGGTTGCGGCGGCTTTATCGTCGAATCCCGAGCGAAGCCGCGCCGGGGCTCTTGAACTGCATATCGCGCCGGAACGTGCTTACGGAAGTTTCGCGGAAATGGCCGCGGCGGAAGCGAAGAGGCCGGACCGAATTGACGCCGTCTCGATTGTGACGCCCAATCATCTTCATTTCGAGCCGGCGAAAGCGTTCCTGGAGGCGGGCATTCACGTCATCTGCGACAAGCCGCTGACCACAACGGTGGAAGATGCGCTGGCGCTGGCGCAGATCGTCCGGCGCAGCGGGCTGATTTTTGGGTTGACGCATAACTACACGGGGTATCCGCTGGTGCGGCAGGCTCGAGAGATGATTGAGGGGGGGGAACTTGGGCGAATTCGCGTCGTGCAGGTGGAGTACGCGCAGGACTGGCTGACCACCGCGGTTGAGAGAACTGGGCAGAAACAGGCCGTTTGGCGCACCGATCCCGCGCAGAGCGGACCTGCGGGTTCCCTGGGGGATATCGGAACGCACGCTTATAACATCGCGTGTTTTGTGACGGGACTGCGCTGCGATCAGGTGGCGGCCGACGTGTCCATTTTTGTGCCGGGGCGGCGGCTCGATGACAACGTACAAGTGCTCTTGCGATTTGAGGGCGGCGCGCGAGGAATGTTGTGGGCGAGCCAGGTGGCTCCCGGAAACGAGAACAACCTGCGCTTGCGGGTTTATGGGGAGAAGGCGGGAATCGAGTGGGGGCAGGAGAATCCGAATTACCTGAGGTTTACTCCGTATGGGAAGCCGCCGGTAACGATCAGCCGGGCCGGGGCTGGGGCAACGCCTTCGGTGAAGCAGGCGAGCCGCATCCCGTCCGGGCATCCCGAGGGATATCTCGAGGCGTTCGCGCAACTTTATGCGGACTTGGCTGAGCAGATCGCTGCGAGGAACGCCCGGCGCGCTCCGATGCCCGCATCGCTGCTCGTGCCAAAGGTGGAGGACGGCGTAGATGGAGTTCGTTTCATCGCAGGAGTCCTAGAATCTTCTCGCCAAAACTCGGCCTGGGTGAAGATACCGGCGTCCGAGCAGGGAGAGAAGGCCAGGCCGGCCTGAAGCTCGGCCCTGCACAATCGATGGGAGGGAGTGCGCCGCGCTTGTTCGAAGGTGGGACGGGGAATCCCATTTCCGGTCGATTTGGGGGGATTTCGGTAAAGGAATTCCTGCTAAACCTTTGAAGCAAAATATACTTAGTGAAGGGAACCTGGGGCCGGAGAGTTGCGTTCTAGTAGGTGACAATATATGGATATCCAAAGACCATCGAATGCTCGCGCCAAGAAGATCAGACGAATCGTTTACGGCACCGTCGCGCTCCTCCTCGTAGGAGGGGTAACCTACGGACTCTCCAAACTGCGGCCTGCAGCGCCAAGCGTGGACCGTGCCACGATCTTTCCGGATGAAGTGAAGCGCGGCCCCATGCTGCGAGAGGTTCGCGGACTGGGGATCCTGGTGCCGGAGGACATCCGATGGGTCGCGGCGCAGACGGATGCACATGTGGATAAATGGGTTTTGCGCCCGCCCGCCATTGTCAAGCCAGGTTCCATCATCATGGAATTGAGCGACCCGATAGTGCAGAAGGATGCGGTCGACGCGGAATTCCAGCTCAAAGGGGCGGAAGCGGATTACGCAAACCTTAGGGTGCAGGTGGACAGTGATCTGATGAACCAGAAGGCCAACGAGGCCGCCGTGCGCAGCGACTACGAGCAAGCCCATCTGCAGCATAACGTAGACGAAAAGCTATTCAAAGAGGGCATAGGGTCTGACCACATCAGGAGTCTTTCCAAAGTGAAGGAAGAACAACTGGAGATTCGCGTGAAGCTGGAGGGTGAACGGACGAAAATCGCAGTGGATTCCGCGAAGGCGCGGCTGGCGGCACAGCAGGCAAAGGTCGAGCAGATGAAGGCGCTCTACCAGTTGAAGAGAACCGAGGTGGAGGCGCTCCACGTGCGCGCTGGCATCGACGGAGTGCTGCAGCTTCTGCCGGTGGATGTGGGGCAGCACGTGACACCAGGAATGAACCTTGCGCGTGTGGCGGATCCCAAGAAGCTCAGGGCGGAAATCAAGATTGCGGAAACGCAGGCCAAAGACGTGGTGCCCGGGCAAAAGGCGGCAATTGACACGCGGAACGGCATCGTTGGGGGGCACGTTTCGCGAGTCGACCCCTCGGTGATCAACGGAACGGTCACCGTGGACGTGACGATCGATGATCCCCTTCCGCCGGGTGCGAGGCCGGATCTAAGCGTGGACGGCACCATCACACTCGAGAATCTGAAGGACGTGCTCTTTGTGGGGAGGCCGGTGCACGGACAGTCCGACAGCACGATCGGGATTTTCAAAATTATAGATGACGGATCGGAAGCTGTGCGCGTCAATGTTAAGTTGGGGCGAAGCTCGGTGAACACGATCGAAATTCTGGATGGATTGAAGGTCGGAGACAAAGTGATCCTGTCCGACATGTCCGCGTGGGACAACTTCGACCGGGTGCGCTTGAAGTAAAGGAAGTAAAGGGTGTGTTGAACTTTGACGGGGCTTCCGAATCGGTGATTCCCGATCTCTGCGCCTGGTAAGAAATTGGAACGGGCGCTCGCAGGAGGATTGAAGATGCCCACGCTCTTGCAGGACGTGCGCTACGGCCTGCGAATGCTGGCGAAAAATCCAGGTTTTACCTTCATTGCCATTCTGACGCTGGCGCTGGGCATCGGCGCGAACACGGCGATCTTCTCGTTGCTCAATCAAGTCCTGTTACGCCGTTTGCCGGTGCGCAATCCCGAAGAGTTGGTGGTGCTGAAGTCGCCTGGGCCGAAACGTGGGCACGTTTGGAGCGATGGCGACGATGCGGAGATTTTTTCCTACCCGCTGTACAAGGGGCTGGCAAAAAACACGGCTGTTTTTGACGGCGTGATGGCGCGCTATCAATTTTCCGCCGCGATTGCGAGTCATGGACAGACAGACCGTGGCTCTGGCGAGCTGGTGACTGGGAATTATTTCGAGGTACTGGGCGTGCGGCCGGCCCTCGGACGAGTGCTGTCGCCAGCCGATGACGATGTCCAAGGCGCTCATCCCGTCCTGGTCCTGAGCCATGCCTATTGGACGCGGCATTTCGGCGGGGATGCCGGAGCGCTGAATCAGACCATTCTCGTGAACAACACCGAAATGACGATCGTCGGCGTGGCACGAGCGGGATTCAGCGGCATCCAGGTGGGACAGACGCCGGACATTTTTGTGCCCATGACCATGAAGGGGCAGATGACGCCGATCCGGAATGGGCTGAACGACTGGAATGATTCGTTTCTAGCAGTGCTGGCGCGGCTGAAGATGGGCGTGTCCAAGGCGCAAGCCGAGGCGGGGATCAACGTTGATTACCCGGGGCTGCTGGAGCAACAAGCTGCAACCCTTAAGCTGCGCGCAGGCGGAAAAGATGAGAAGGAATTTCTGAGCAAGAAGATCGTGCTGTATCCCGGGGCGCAGGGGAGGACGACGGTTCAAAGGGATTCGGGGCCGGCGCTAATGGCGCTGTTTGCCATGGTGGCGTTGGTGCTGCTGATTTCGTGCACCAACGTGGCGAATCTGCTGCTGGCCAAGGCGGCTGCACGACAGCGGGAGTTTGCAATCCGATCGGCGCTGGGAGCCACGCCGGGGCGGATGATGCGGCAACTGCTGGTGGAAAGCTTCCTCTGCGCAATGGGGGGAGGGGTTCTGGGACTGATTTTGGGCGTCTGGATAATGAACATTTTGACGCAAGCCGTCGTTTCTGAAGCAGGGATAGAAGGGATCACGGCACAGGTGGATGGAGGCGTATTGGGGTTTGCGGCGGCAGCGACGGGGATCTCGGCGCTGCTTTTCGGGCTGATCCCGGCGTGGCGCGCGACACGAACCGGGGTTTCGCAGATGCTGAAGGATCAAGGATCAACGACCTCCGCGGGGCCCGGTCACGTGCGATTTCGGAAGTACCTCGTTGCGGGACAAGTGGCGTTCACGCTGCTGTTGCTGACGGGCGGGGCGCTATTTTCCCGGACGCTGTGGAATCTGCGGAAGCAAAACCTGGGATTGAGCACCTGGACACGGATGACCGGCACGTGAATTTTGACGCGGTGAGCCCGAATTATTTTTCGACCATGCGGATCCCGCTGCTTTCGGGGCGCGAATTCAACGCCGGAGACACAACCGCGAGTACGAAAGTGGCGATCATCAACGAAGCCATGGTGAAAGAGTTCTTTCCGAAGAGAAACCCGATCGGGGTACACTTCGCGCTGGGCGGCGGAAATGACGTCAAGCCGAACATCGAGATTGTTGGGGTGGTGAGGAATGCAAAAGAGGGACACGTACGGGATGCGGAGCGGCCGTATTTTTACCAGCCGTATTCGCAATTCGGAAAACTCTACGGCATGAGTTTCTACGCCCGCAGCCAGCAAGACCCCCTGCTGATTGCGAATGCCATGCGGGAAACGGTGCGGCACGCAGACGCCAATCTGCCGGTATATGACCTGAAGACGGTGCAGCGCGTCGTGGACGAAGATCTCTTTGCTGAACGCGTGATCGCGGGGCTTTCAGCGGCATTTGGCGGGTTGGCGGCGTTGCTGGCGGCGCTCGGGATTTACGGAGTGCTGGCGTACCTCGTCGTGCAGCGGACGCGGGAAATTGGGATACGCGTGGCGCTGGGGGCAGGTAGCGGGCACGTGAGAGGCCTGGTGTTCAAGGAAGTTGGGTGGATGGTGCTGGCGGGGGCGTTGGTGGGATTGCCAGTAGCGTACGGCCTGGCGCGGCTGAGCGAGTCCCTGCTCTATGGAGTGCACGCTGGCGACGTTCCTGTGTATGCGGCGTCGCTGGCGATCATCTGCGTGGTTGCCTTTGCGGCGTGCTACATCCCATCACGGCGAGCCACGCGGATCGATCCCATCGTGGCGCTGCGGTACGAATAGCCGCGAGCAGATTTTGTTTTGCGAGCAGAAGCAACGGGTGCAGGTAACCGAGTTTCCGATACCGAAAACGAGAAGGAGAGCAAATGACGGACGCGAACGCAACACTCATCAAGATGGAAGGCGTGAAGAAAGTGTTTTATACGGATGAGGTCGAGACGCACGCTTTGTCCGAGATTCACCTGGAGATTAAGAAGGGGCAATACATCTCGATCGCCGGACCTTCGGGCTGCGGCAAGTCGACATTGCTCTCCATTCTCGGGCTTCTCGATTCACCGACGGGCGGCGAATACACACTGAACGGAGCGCCGGTGGCGAATCTAACGATCAGCGAACGCACGCGGATCCGCAACCGCGAGATTGGATTTATTTTCCAGGCGTTCAACCTGATCGGCGACTTGACGGTGTATGAAAACGTCGAGCTGCCATTGACGTATCGCGGCACGAGCGCCGCGGAGAGAAAACAGAAGGTGCAACACGCGCTGGAACGCGTGGGCATGGCCCACCGGCTGCGTCACTACCCGTCGCAGCTTTCCGGCGGTCAGCAACAGCGTGTCGCCGTAGCGCGTGCGCTGGTCGGCGATCCGCTGATTCTGATGGCTGACGAGCCGACAGGAAACCTCGATTCGAAGAACGGCGAAGCGGTCATGGAACTGCTGCGCGATCTGCACCGCAACGGCGCGACCGTTTGCATGGTTACGCACGACCAGCGGTACGCGAATTTCGCGGAGCGCACCATTCACCTGTTCGACGGGCGCATCGTCGAGGAGACGCAGGAAGCGCACGTCGGAGCCTGACCCCCGGAGGCAGTTCATGGAAACGATTTGGCAAGACGTCCGATTCGGGCTGCGAATGTTGATCAAGCACCGGATCGCGACGATCGTTTGCGTGGTAGCGTTGGGTCTGGGGATCGGTGCAAACACGGCGATGTTCAGCCTGGCAGAGGCGTTTCTGCTACATCCGGTGCCATTCGAGAATTCCGACCGGATCGTCGCTCTGGTGGACTCGCGGGTGGCGAGTCAGGACAGCGGCGCCAGTTTCGGCCAGGACATGAGCCCCGTGGCGCCTGCGACGTATCTCGACTGGAAAAAAGAGGCGCATTCGTTCGACGAGCTGGCCGCGTACGCGTGGGACGAAGTAAACCTGACCGGCGACCGCGAGGCACAAAAAGTCCAGGACTTCCAGGTTTCCGCCAATTTTTTCCCGATGATCGGCGTGCAGCCGCTTCTGGGCCGCACATTTCTTCCGGAAGAGGAAGAGCCCGGCGGCAATCAGGAAATCATCTTGAGCTACGGGCTGTGGGAGCAGCGCTACGCCTCCGACCCGAACATCCTGAAGCGCGTCATAAAGGTGAACGGCAAGAGCTTTAACATCGTCGGCGTCATGAAGAAGGGCTTCGATTATCCGATGCCAGCCGAGGCGTGGGTTCCGCTGGCGCTGGACCTGAAAGAGCGGCTCCGGCGCGACAATCGCTGGCTCTTTGTCCTAGGCCGGCTGAGGGCTGGCGTTTCTTTTTCCGAAGGTGCCGCGGAAATGCAAGCGATCTCGGAACGCGAGGCGCAAGCTTATCCCGATACCAATAAAGCCTGGCGGCTGCGCCCGCAACCGCTGCGGGAATTCATCACCGGAACGCTGACGCGTCAGTACACGGTTCTGCTCATGGGAGCGGTCGCTTTCGTCCTGCTCATCGCGTGCGCCGACGTTGCGAACGTGCAATTCGCGCGAGTCACGGGACGCACGAGTGAGTTCGCGGTGCGCACGGCGCTGGGCGGCAGCCGCTGGAGGGTCGTTCGCCAATTGCTGATCGAGAGCACTATTCTGTCTTTGGCAGGCGCGGCTCTCGGATTATTCCTGGCTCAGTGGGATATCCAGATGATCCTGGCGCACATGCCGCCGGACGTAGCGCGATTCGTCGCAGGGTGGAAGACGATTCGATTGGACTCCAACGCGTTTCTGTTCACTCTGGTTATCGCGGTGTTCAGCGGCGTGATCTCGGGGATCGCGCCTTCCCTGCTGGGTTCCCGCGCCAACATCGCGGAAACGTTGAAGGAAGGCGGCCGGGGTTCTTCCGTTAGCCGCACACGGCACCGTCTGCGTGGCGCGCTGGTCGTTTCCGAAGTGGCCCTCGCGCTAGTTCTTCTGGTCGGCGCAGGCCTGCTGGTAAGGAACTTCCAGGGGCTGCTGAACGTGAATGAGAGCTACGCTCCGCAAACGCTCCTGACGCTCAACTTCTCGCTGCCGGAAGTACAGTACGCACAGCCGGCCGCGCGGTTGAACTTCAACGAACAAATCCTGCGGCGGCTCGGAACAGTATACGGCGTGCAAGCAGCCTCGTTGGTGACGCATGTCCCCTACGCGGATGGCGGAGGCATCAACGAGAGAGAGTTTTCGATCGAAGGGCGTCCCCTGACGCAGCGCGGCGAAGCGCGCAGCGCCATCGTGGAGACAACCACACCGAATTATTTCAATACGCTAAATATCGCGCTGCGCGACGGCCGATTGCTGAGCGATACGGACGGAGCGGAATCGCCGCAGGTCGCGGTGATCAGCGAGAGCCTGGCACGGCGCTATTTTCCCGGCGAGAATCCGCTGGGCCGCCATATCAAGGCCGGCAAAGCGGAAGCCGAAGGTGAATGGATGACCGTGGTCGGAGTGGTAAACGACGTGCGCTACAGCTGGATCGTCAAGGACGCTGTTCCCACGATTTACCGCTCGTTTCGGCAGGCGCCTCCGTATTTTACGACCGTGGTGCTACGCACGGCAGGTGATCCGTTGAAATTCGTTTTTGCGGCTCGCGCGGAAATCGCGGCGGTCGATGCAAATTTGCCGTTGTACAACATCAAGCCGATGGACAAGGTGATCACGGAATCGATTGTGGGCATCGCGTACGTGGCCACGATGATGGCGGTGTTGGGTGCTATCGCACTGGTGCTGGCATCGGTCGGCGTGTTCGGGGTCATGTCCTATTCGGTGAGCGAGAGGACCCACGAGATCGGAATTCGCATGTCGATGGGTGCGCAGACGGGCAACGTCCTCGGCTTGGTGCTTCGAAGCGGGATGCTCCTCACCGTGCTGGGGCTGGCCATTGGCCTGCCCGTCGCATTCCTGCTGGCGCGGGCACTTTCGTCGCTCCTTTTCGGAGTGCAAGCTGCCGACCCAGCCTCATTCATTGGGTTGCCCTTGCTGCTGCTCGCCGTTGCGGGAATAGCATGCTATCTTCCAGCGCGGCGGGCAGCATACCTCGATCCGCTCCGCGCCTTGCGGCACGATTGAGGCCTGCGCCACGCCCCCAACCGGCGCTTGGAATAAACGGACCAGTTGCGCTACAACAGAGAGACGGACAAGGACTTAGAGTGCTGCTGCTCAGATTCCCTGCAATGAGGTAAGGAGAAATTGTGGAGCCATTGATTCAGCTGCGAAATCTGGAAAAAGTTGTCGAGGCCGGTCCGAATAAATTTTATCTGTTGCGCAGAATCAATTTGGATATTCAACCGGGCGAGTTCGTCACCATCATGGGCCCTTCCGGCGCCGGAAAGTCAACGCTGCTAAGCATAATCGGCATGCTCGATGGCGCGTGGAGCGGGGACTATTACTTTCTCGGCGAAGCCGTCCACAAGCTCAACGTCAAGAAGCGGAACGAGCTCCATAAAGCGAATATCGGCTTTGTCTTCCAGAGCTACCACTTGATCGACAATCTGACGGTATTCGAAAACCTGGAAGTGCCGCTCTCCTACAAGAATGTGCCGCACAAAGAACGCGTTAGCCTGGTTTGCGACAGCCTCGACCGATTCCACATCGTCGGCAAGAAAGACCTGTTTCCGAACCAGCTCTCCGGCGGCCAACAGCAACTTGTCGGAGTGGCCCGCGCGGTGATCCTCAGTCCGAAACTGATCCTCGCCGATGAGCCGACTGGGAATCTGCATTCCGCACAGGGCGATGAGATCATGCAGCTCTTCAAAAGACTGAATGACGCCGGCACGACGATCATTCAGGTGACGCACTCCGAAAGAAATGCGTCGTATGGAAACCGGATCATCCAATTGAAGGACGGCTGGGTTGTGAGTGACAACGCAACAGCCGGCGCGCAAGTCGGTGCGGCGCACCCCGCGTGAGCAGGGGCTTGCCAGCTAAAAGGCAACGCTTTAGTCGTTTCTCACTGTTCCTGAAAAGCGGCCCTAGGATACACTTCACAAACACATTCGAATGAAAACGACTAACCCCCACCCTTATCGAGTTCTTTTGGCTGACGACCAGGCGGACATCCGCGACGCTCTGCGCTTGCTCTTAAAGCGCGAGGGCTATGAAACACAGGGCGTCGCCTCTCCGGCCGAGGCTCTGAGCGCCATCGAATCCCGGGAATTTGACGCAGTCTTGATGGACCTCAACTACGCGCGAGACACGACGTCGGGCCAGGAGGGGCTCGATCTGCTCACGCGCATACAAATGCTCGACAGCACGTTGCCCGTTATCGTCATGACCGCATGGAGCAGCATCGAACTGGCGGTAGAGGCGATGCGGCGCGGCGCGCGCGACTTTGTCCAGAAGCCCTGGGAAAATACTCGCATGCTCGCCATTTTGCGCACGCAAATCGAATTGCGGCAGGCGCTGCGGCAGGCCTCTCGCCTCGAAGCCGAAAACCGCATCCTGCGCGCCGAATCGCGCCCGACATTTCTGGCGAAATCCCCAGCGATGGCGCCGGTCCTGGAACTGATTGGACAGATCGGACCGTCCGACGCCAACGTTTTGATCACCGGAGAACATGGCACCGGCAAAGAAGTTGTAGCGCGAACCCTTCATGCGTTGTCATCCCGTGCGACGAAACCAATGGTGACGGTGAATGCGGGGGGGCTATCCGAAGGTATTTTCGAAAGCGAGCTCTTCGGTCACGTAAAAGGCGCCTTTACCGATGCGCGCGCGGACCGCGTCGGGCGGTTCGAACTCGCCGATGGCAGCACCTTGTTCCTGGACGAAATCGCCAACGTTCCGCTCAACCTGCAGGCCAAACTTTTGCGCGTTCTGGAAACGGGGGATCTCGAGCGTGTCGGCTCGTCCACCACCCGGCGAGTCAACGTGAGAGTACTCGCGGCTACCAATGCGGACGTGAATGCCGAGGCCGCTGCGGGCCGGTTCCGTCAAGACCTGCTGTTTCGCCTGAATACCATCGAGATCCACATCCCACCGTTGCGAGACCGCCGCGAGGACGTCGATCTCCTTGCGCACCATTTTGTCCACGGTTACGCGCAGCGCTACCGCAAGAACATTTCCGGTTTCGACCCGGCCGCCATGAGGGCTCTACATGAGCATGCCTGGCCGGGCAACGTTCGGGAGCTCGATCACGCGGTCGAACGCGGCGTGCTCCTGTCGCCCGGCCCTTCCGTCCGCGCGGCAGACCTCGGCTTGCGCGCGCAGCCCGCTGGCGGGGCGGCCAAACTGGAGGAGATGAGCCTCGACGAAGTGGAGCGCTATCTCATTCAGCGCACTCTCTCCCGCCACGAAGGCAACGTCAGCCAAGCAGCTAAGGCTCTGGGACTGAGCCGCAGCGCCATGTATCGCCGGCTGCAAAAACATGGGCTGGAATGAGGCAAATGTCCTATGAGCGCCGCATCCAGCTTCTCGCGCTAGCGGCGGGTTTCCCAGGTTCTCTGATCGCCATGATTCTCTTGTGGCATGGCAATTATTCTTCTGGGGCCGTCTGGACAATTGCCTTTCTCATCCTTTCTCTCTGGCTCGGCTTCGCTTTCTCCCTACGAAATCGAGTTGTTTTTTCGCTGCAAACTCTTTCGAATCTCCTGGCCGCTTTGCGGGAGGAGGACTTCTCGCTGCGCGCTCGCGGGGCACGCAGCGACGATGCTATGGGTGAAGTGATTATTGAAGTCAATGCTCTCAGTGAAACCTTGCGGCAACAGCGCCTGGGCGCCCTGGAGGCCACGGCCCTTCTGCGGACCGTGATGGAGGAGATTGACCTCGCCATCTTTACGTTTGACAACTGCAAAAAACTGCGACTGGTCAATCGCGCCGGCGAACGCTTGCTGGGCCGTCCTGAAGAACGCCTACTGGGATTTACCGCGGAAGAGCTGGGACTCGGCGCTTGCCTGCAGGGTGAAGCCGCGCACACGATGGAGCTGGCCTTCCCCGGAAGTTCTGGGCGCTGGGGGCTGCGTCGTGGGACGTTTCGCCAGGGAGGCTTGCCTCATCACTTGGTGGTTCTGAGCGATCTGAGCCGCACGCTCCGTGACGAAGAGCGCAAAGCGTGGCAGCGGCTCATTCGCGTTCTTGGGCACGAGTTGAACAACTCGCTCGCCCCGATTCAGTCCGTCGCGCAAGGCCTGGAGAGCGAGCTCTTGAATGCCTCCAAGTCTTCCGAACTGCAGAGTGAAGCGTCGGTTTCGATTCTGGATGATCTCCGGCAGGGCCTTGGCATCATTCGCTCTCGCACGGAAGCACTTGGTCGCTTTATGGCCGCATACGCACAACTTGCGCGGCTGCCACAACCGAAGCTGCTTCCTGTAAACGTCTCGGAATGGATCAGCCGGACCATAAAACTGGAGACGCGGGTAAGAGTCAGCCTTTTGAACGGTCCGAACGTGGTCATTTCGGCCGACGCCGACCAATTGGAGCAGTTGCTGATCAACCTGGTTCGTAATGCGGCGGATGCGACTCTCGAAACCGGCGGCTCCGTTCAAGTTGGCTGGTCCCGGCAAGGCGCACAACTCGATGTCTGGGTTGTCGACGAGGGCCTCGGCCTTCCCAATACTTCGAACTTATTCGTCCCCTTCTTTACAACCAAGCCGGGCGGCTCCGGAATTGGCCTGGTTCTTAGTCGCCAGATCGCCGAAGCGCACGGTGGTGAGCTAACTTTAAAGAACCGTTCCGATGCGCGCGGCTGCAGGGCCTTGCTTCGACTCCCCGTTTAGGTTACGCTCCCGCTTCGTTCGGCCTCTTCGTGCTTCTTGCAGCAACAGTTAGCTGGGAATTGCCACCGCTTCCTCCGTCATCTAGAAACAGCCTTTTCTTCACAAAATCCTTAGGTACAATTCATTACTTCCTAAGCCCGGAGCTCCTAGGATTAGTGTGGAGATTGCCGTGAGAGACGTAATTTTCATTCTTGTGACTGTCATTTTCTTTGCCCTCTCAATCCTTTATCTCCGTGGATGCGAGCGGTTGAAATAAGACGGAGACCCGCAATGCTGGCGAATATTCTTCTTATCGTCGTCGCCGTTCTTCTCCTTGGTTATCTCTTGCTGGCTCTGCTCAAACCGGAGAAATTCTAGTCATGACGGCCAATGGCTGGTTCCAGATCGGCCTCTATCTCCTTGCGATTTTCCTCGTTGCCAAGCCGCTGGGGATCTTCATGGCCCGTGTTTTCGGAGGCGAGAAGACTTTCCTTGATCCGGTATTGCGGCCCGTCGAGCGCCTGATCTACCGGCTCTGCGGCGTAGACGAGAAACGTGAGATGCGCTGGACGGAATATGGGACAGCCATGCTGCTCTTCAGTGGCGTCTCGCTGATTTTTCTCTACCTGACCGAGCGCATGCAGCAGTGGCTCCCCTTGAATCCTCAGAAATTCGCCAACGTGCCGCCCGACCTCGCGTGGAACACCGCTGTCTCCTTCACAACCAATACCAATTGGCAGGCCTACGTCCCGGAAACCACGATGAGCTACCTGACTCAGATGGCAGGCCTGGCTTACCACAATTTCGCGTCCGCTGCCGTCGGGATTGCGCTGGCAATCGCTCTGATTCGCGGAATTACGCGCCGCGAATCCGGCACCATTGGAAATTTCTGGGTGGATCTAACCCGCTGCTTCTTGTGGGTGCTGCTTCCCGTCTGCCTGGTGGGATCACTCTTTCTGATTTCGCAGGGCGTGGTGCAGAACCTAAGGCCGTATGCCACGGCGCAACTCCTTGAACCACAGTCCGTCCAAACCCAGGGCTCCGACGGGAGAACGGCCACGCAGACAATCACGCAACAAATGATTCCTCTCGGGCCGGCTGCCTCGCAGGAAGCCATCAAGATGTTTGGGACGAATGGCGGCGGCTTCTTCAGCGCAAACAGCGCGCACCCGTTCGAGAATCCAACGCCGCTATCGAACTTCTTCCAGATGTTCCTGATCTTTGCGATTCCCTCTGGCCTAACGTATACGCTGGGCCGCATGGCCGGTTCCCCGCGCCATGGCTGGGCCGTCTGGGGAGCAATGACGGCATTGTTCTTGGTGGGCGTCAGCACCGTGTACTGGGCCGAGGCCAAGGGCAATCTACAACTCTCTGGTGTGAATCAGGCCGCCACTGACCTTCAATCCGGCGGAAATATGGAGGGAAAAGAAGTCCGCTTTGGAATCGCCAACACGGCTCTCTTCGCTACCGCCACAACCGACGCAAGCTGTGGGGCCGTGAATGGCATGCATGATTCCTTCACGCCACTCGGCGGAATGATCCCGCTTGTTAACATCATGTTGGGGGAAGTCATTTTTGGCGGCGTGGGCTCGGGCCTCTACGGAATGCTGGTCTTCGTCATTCTAGCCGTATTCATCGCAGGGCTGATGGTTGGTAGAACACCCGAGTACCTGGGGAAGAAAGTCGAAGCCTTCGACGTAAAGATGGCCATGCTATCGGTTCTCGTGACTTCAGCTACGATTTTGGTACTCGCTGCCATCGCGGCCGTCGCCAAGTTCGGCACCTCGAGCATTTCGAATCCCGGACCACACGGTCTCTCTCAGATTCTTTATGCTTACACTTCGGCTACAGGGAACAATGGTTCGGCATTCGGCGGCTTAAACGCCAACACGCCCTGGTACAACACGAGCACAGCGTTCGCCATGCTGCTTGGAAGGTTCTTTGTGGTCATCCCCATTCTCGCGATTGCCGGGAATCTCGCAAGAAAGAAAACGGCGCCGGCGTCTCTCGGCACTTTCCCCGTCACAGGCCCCCTTTTCAGCGCTCTGCTTGTTTCCACAATCGTGATCGTTGGGGCATTGACCTTTTTCCCGGCGTTGAGCCTCGGGCCGATTCTCGAGCACCTATTGATGCTCTCCGGTAAGTCGTTCTAAGGAACACATGGACCACGCATCTCAGGCAAGAGCTAAGTCGTCGCTAACGGATACGAAGATCTTCCGGACCGCCGCCATCGATTCGTTTCGCAAATTGCATCCGCGGACGATGGTCAAGAATCCCGTCATGTTCGTTGTCGAAGTCGGCGCTCTCCTCACTTCGATTCAGCTCGTTCGCGACAGCCTGCATCATGTTGGAGCGTTCGGTTTTGGCTTGCAGATCACCCTTTGGCTTTGGTTTACTGTTGTCTTTGCGAACTTCGCCGAGGCCATGGCCGAAGGTCGTGGCAAGGCCCAAGCGGAAACCCTGCGCAAGGCCCGGGCGGAAACAGCAGCGCACCGTTTGCGTCCAGACGGTTCCGTCGAGGTCGTACCCAGTTCAAAGCTCCGTTGCGGCGACGAAGTGCTGGTCACCGCAGGAGAACTCATCCCCGGAGATGGCGAGGTCATCGAAGGAGTGGCATCGGTAGACGAATCTGCGATTACGGGTGAGTCGGCTCCCGTGATTCGCGAGTCCGGCGGAGACCGCTCGGCCGTAACCGGCGGCACGCGCGTGCTCTCCGACGAAATTCGCGTACGCATTACGTCGAATCCGGGCGAGACCTTTCTCGACCGCATGATTCGCCTAGTGGAAGGCGCGTCGCGGCAGAAGACGCCGAATGAGATTGCCCTCAACATCCTTTTGGCTGGTTTGACGATTATTTTCCTGCTGGCTGTCGTGACCTTGCAGCCCTTTGCGATCTATTCGGGTGCGCCGCAGAACATCTTCGTCCTCGTTTCGCTCTTGGTTTGTCTGATTCCCACGACCATCGGCGGACTATTGTCGGCTATCGGCATTGCGGGCATGGACCGACTGATTCAACGAAACGTCATCGCGATGTCGGGACGCGCCGTCGAAGCGTCGGGAGACGTTGACGTGCTTCTTCTCGACAAGACCGGCACGATTACGCTGGGGAACCGCCAGGCGACTTCGTTCCAATGCTGCCCCAACGTGATGGAGACGGATCTGGCGAGCGCCGCGCAGCTAGCGTCATTTGCAGATGAAACGCCGGAAGGGCGCTCCATCGTCGTCCTCGCCAAGGAAAAGTATGGGCTGCGCGGCCGTGAACTAGCTCCACACAATCCGGCTTTCATTCCGTTTTCAGCACAGACCCGGATGTCCGGCGTAGACCTGGACGGCCACGAAATCCGAAAAGGGGCACCGGAAGCAATCGAGAAATACGTGGCTGAGAAAGGCCAGGTAGTGCCACCCGAAATCAAACAGATAATCCGGGACATTTCGAACAGCGGCGGCACGCCTTTGCTGGTGGCTCAGAATCGTCATGTGCTCGGCGCCATCGCCCTGACGGATGTTGTTAAGGGCGGCATGCGCGAGAGGTTTGATCATCTGCGGGCCATGGGCATCCGTACGATGATGATCACAGGCGACAACCCGCTTACCGCTGCGGCAATTGCGCGCCAGGCTGGCGTCGACGATTTTCTTGCCGAAGCCAAGCCGGAAGACAAGATGGCGCTCATTAAGCGCGAACAAGCCAAGGGCAAGCTGGTGGCCATGACTGGCGACGGCACGAATGATGCACCCGCTCTGGCGCAGGCCGACGTCGGCGTCGCCATGAACACCGGCACGCAAGCCGCGAAAGAAGCCGGCAACATGGTCGACCTCGATTCGAATCCGACCAAGCTCATTGAAATCGTGGAAATTGGAAAGCAGTTGCTGATCACCCGCGGTGCGCTTACCACATTTTCCGTAGCCAACGACGTCGCTAAATACTTCGCCATCATTCCGGCTATGTTTGTCGCCGCATTCCCGCAACTGCACATCCTGAACATAATGAGGCTGCATACTCGCGAGTCCGCGATCCTATCAGCGGTAATCTTCAACGCACTCATCATTATCGCGCTCATCCCCCTTGCCCTAAGGGGGGTCCGCTATCGGCCCGTGGGTGCCGCGGCCCTGCTCCGGCAGAATCTGCTGATCTACGGCCTTGGCGGCGTGATCGCGCCTTTCATCGGAATTAAGTTGCTCGACGTAATGATCACGTATTTGCATCTGGCTTGAGGAAGGCTATGAAGCAGAATTTGCGAATCGCACTTTTGATGACACTTCTGACCACCGTCTTGTTCGGTCTGCTCTACCCTCTGGCCGTGACGGGCCTCGGGCAACTACTGTTCCCCTCGCAAGCGAATGGTGGATTGATCGTGAAGAACGGTCAGATTATCGGTTCCCGCCACATCGGTCAGCCCTTTTCTTCAGACAGCTACTTTCACGGCCGGCCCTCAGCGGCCGGCAATGGCTACGACCCTGTCTCCGCCGGCGGTGGCGCTTCCAACCTTGGCCCCACCAATCGACAGCTCATGGACCGCGTGAAAGGTGACGCCGAGAAACTCCATGCGGAGAACCCCGGCGCGCCAGTCCCCGTTGATCTTGTCACCACATCGGGCTCAGGCCTTGACCCGGACATTTCTCCCGCCGCTGCAGAATTCCAGATTCCCCGAATCGCGCGCGCGCGCCACGTCAGCGAGGCTGAGCTGCGGTCACTCGTCGCCAAACACACTTTGGGAAGACAGCTCGGCGTCTTAGGTGAGCCACGAGTAAATGTTCTGGAGCTGAATCTGGAACTCGACGCACAACACCCGCTTTCGAAATAGGCGGCCGTCTTCCGGGCGATTTCGCTATCCGCCGAATACCAGGCAATTTTACTATTTTCGAGAGGACGACTTAGAGAGAGTCATGCGCGGCGGTTGGAAGCGGTATCCCACCCACGGTTCCGTCCGGATGTACTTCGGCTGCGCCGGGTCACTCTCGATCTTTTTGCGCAACTGATTGATCACCACGCGTAGATTCTCCGTTTCTTCTCCATATTCCGGCCCCCAAACGGACTGCAGGAGTCTTCGATGCGTCAGCGGCTTGCCCTGATTGGCAATCAAGTGCTTGAGTACGTCGAATTCCTTCGGCGTCAGGTGCACTTCCTGACCACGCACCGTCAACTGCCGGCTTTCGAAATCCAGTGTGAGGTCCTTCGAAACAAAAGGGGGAAGTGTGTCACCGGGTGCGTACCGCCTCAATGCGGCACGAATGCGCGCCAGCAGTTCTTCGATGCCAAAGGGCTTGACCACATAATCGTCCGCTCCGGCGTCCAGTGCTAGCACTTTGTCCCGCTCCGCGTTTCGAACCGTGAGCATGATAATGGGAGCATCGGAAGATTGGCGAATCTCCCGGCACGCTGCGATCCCGCCGATACCCGGCATGTTTACATCGAGAAGCACAAGATCGGGCTTCTCCTTGCGAACGGCTTCGACTGCCTCCTCGCCTGTCTTGGCCTCGATGATCACATAGCCCTGGCTGGAGAGAGTAGAACGCAGCACTCGCCGAATCTGCGGCTCATCGTCTGCGACCAGGATTGAGGCGTCACTCATGTTGATCGTTCCGCCCTTCGTGCGAGGGGCAGGGAAAACGAGAAGACCGAGCCGTGGCCGAGTTGGCTAGTTACGCCAATGGTCCCCTTGTGCGCTGTCACGATCGCCTTCGCGATCGGCAGCCCCATGCCGGTTCCGCGGACAAGATAGCGCTGATCTTTTCCGCGGTAGAATTTATCGAAAATCATTCCCTGCTCGAGATCGTCGATGCCCGGGCCGCGGTCAGCCACACTCGTCGTCACGCAATCCCCACTCAGTTCGGCGGTGATAATGATCGGCTGCTCCTTTGAAGAATACAGATTGGCATTGTCGATGAGTTTCACCAAAATGTCCTGGGCACGCTCAAGATCAGCCTCCACGGGAGGCAGCTCCGGGGCTACTTTCACCTGAATCTCGCGCACTCCCAGTGAAGATTTAGAAAGTGTTAGCGCTCCTTGAATGACCTCTTCAATCGATGTTGGCGCAAAATGCAGCTCGATTTCGCCGGCTTCCAGCCGCGCCATCTCCGCAGCCTCTTCGACGAGATGGTTCAGCCGGTCGCACTCTTCGTTAATAATGGTCAGCAACTCATGGCCTTGCGGAACAACCTTTTCCCCGCTGGCGAGCAGGCTTGTCACCGCCGCTTTCATGGAGGTCAGCGGCGTGCGGAAATCGTGCGTGACCGAATCCAGCAAGGCGGACTTCAGCCGCTCGCCTTGTCTCTCGGCTTCCGTCTGGCTGAGCTGTTCCACGGCTCGCGCCCGTTCGACCGCAATCGCCACCAGGCCGCCCACCGCATCGAGCGTCTGGCGCGAGAGTCTTGCCCCGGAAATGCCGAGGCTCCCGATGGCCCTCACGCCGAGGCGCACTGGAACAAAGTATAGGCTCTGCTGCGATTCGATGGTCATTTCATCGCGGAGGAACGCCGTCTTCATTTTCTCTTCATCGAGATGAGCAGCGCCATACCCCGATCGATAGAACTTTTCTTTCTGCGGAAGGAACAGTTCAGCAGCGCCCGCCTCGAAGCTCTCCACGATATAATTTGGAATTGCATTCATCAGCTGGATGACATTGCCTTCTCCAAGCAATTTCTGGCTGAATTTGTAAAGCCGCTCGATCTCGCGGCGGCGGCTGTGCGCTTCGTCAGCTTCCTTCCGGATGCGGGCCGATAGCTGGCTGCCCACGATGGATGTCACCAGGAATGCGCCGAGCGCCACCCAGTTTTGGGGGTCGGCGATGGTTAAATTCCCAACCGGGGGCAAGAATGCATAGTTGAAGACCAGCATCGCCACCACGGACATGAAAACGGACACCGCCATTCCCCAGACCGCCGAAACTGCTAGAATTGCGAGAAGAAGCGTGAGCGCAACGGTAGTCTGATTCACAAGAAGTACATGGCGGTAGAGAAAAGCGATGCCGGCGACGATGATGGTGGAGAGCGCGAAACCGACTGTCCGGCCGGCTAGAAATCTCTGCATTTACTTATTCTAGCGCAGGCCTTCGTTTTGCCGCGGAGAAGATAATCCTTTGCCAAAGAAGCCGGAAGACTGGTTGGAAATCGCCTCTCCCTCGCAGAAGTCACGGGGTATTTTCAAGCTTTTTCTCGGCTACGCTCCGGGGGTTGGCAAGACCTTTAGCATGTTGAGCGAGGCGCTCCGCCGCAGAAGCCGTGGCGAAGACGTCGTGATCGGTGTCGTGGAAACGCACGGCCGCAAAGGCATCGAAGAACTCCTCACGCAGATTGAATCTGTGCCGCGGCGAAAAATCGAATACAAAGGAACGATCTTCGAAGAGATGGACGTCGATGCCATTCTCGCGCGCCGCCCTCAAGTGGTTCTGGTCGACGAACTGGCCCACACGAATATCCCCGGGAGCAAGCACCGCAAGCGTTACGAGGACGTACAAGAACTGCTGGCCGCAAAAATCGATGTGGTGTCGACACTCAACATCCAGCACATCGAAAGTATTGCGCCCGTCGTCCGCTCCATCACCGGCGTCACCGTGCGCGAAACCGTTCCGGACTGGGTACCCCTCACTGCCGCCGAAACCGTAATGGTGGACCTCACTCCGGAAGCCTTGCAGAACCGCATGAAGCGTGGCGACGTCTACAGTTCCGAAAAGGTGGAACGCTCTCTCAAGAATTTCTTCCGCCGCGGAAATCTCATTGCCCTCCGCGAACTCGCTTTGCGGCAGGTTGCCGAACAAGTTGACCGCAGCCTCGAATCCTACATGGAAGCAGAGGACATTCGGAAAAACTGGGCGGTGCGAGAGCGCATGGCCGTGTGTATCTCATCGAATCCCTCGGGGCAGTACTTGATCGCTCGAGGGGCCCGCATGGCGCGCCGCATGGATGCCGAACTCTACGTGGTTCACGTGGACCGCGAATTCGGCGCGAAAGAACCAAATACGGACGCCCTCAATGCCAATCTGCGCTTCGCGGAAAGCCTCGGAGCTCAGGTGGTCCGTCTAAAAGGCCGGAGCGTTGCCGATAGTGTGGCGGAATTTGTCCGCTCGAAACACATCACCCACGTGATTTTTGGCCGCGCTGCGATTCACGATTGGCGCAAGTATTTATACCTATCGGCAGTTCACCGCTTCCTGCGCGAATCGCCGGCCGTGGACGTTCATATTGTCACGCAGGAATCTGAAGAGTAGCTTTGGATTACGGCGCCGCGGGATTTTGCATACTGCCTTTCAATTCAACTTCGATCTCTACCGCGTGGTTCACCTTGAGGAAGAAGTTGCCCGGATTCTTGAGGCCCCAATCGATGAAAGGCACGTTGAACTTCGCGCTGCCCGCCCAATGATCTCCGGCGAGTTCTGCTTGGACGGGCACGGTCAATTCGTGTTCGGTGCCATGCAAAATAAAAACTCCATGCACCTGAACCGCAGAAGTTCCTTGCGGCGTAATTTTCCCTTCCACGCGGTCCGGTCGAAAAACGACTTCCACATATCGCCCGCTTTCGAGAACCTCTTTGTGCATTTTCTTGTCGCGTGAGTCGTTGCCGCTATTCCCGCTTGTTGCGTCCACGATGATTTCGCCGCGGGCCTTGCCCGTTGACGTATCCAGCTGCAGCGTTCCCTTCTTGAATGCGAATGATCCGTGGACCGTGTGAACCGTGCTCTCAAGCGTCCAGTGAACCTTGCTCTGAGCTGGATCGATCCCGAGAACAATTTCACTCGCCGCGGCCTGCGGCGCGGCATGCTGGGGCAGAGCACTCAGCACCATCAGCGTCACGGGCACTGCTACCAGGACGTAGAAGACCGCTGCCAGGCGGCTTCGAGACCAATTCATCTTTCACCCTCTCCATTCACGCGTTCAGAAATTGCCAACCGAGGCGCAAACTCGTAGCCGCCAGAAACTTCGGGGAAGCCTCTCCCAGGTGCGCCGCCAGCAGTCGCGAGAATAGCTGCGGATCTTGCGCCAAACTTCGCAGCGCGCGCTTTCTTAAGGACGGATATCGATCAAGCAAAAGCAAGAGCCGGCCCACCGTATTCGGTCGCCTTGCGAGCCGGCGGTGTGCATGCTGGTAACTTTGTAGCTCTCTTTTCTCCAATGAGTCGGCGAGCGCTATCGCTTGGCGGAAGCTCAAGCAAAGTCCTTCTCCGGTAACTGCGTCAACACTTCCCGACGCATCTCCTGCCAAGGCGATATTCCCCCGGTAAACCTGGCGCAACCTGCGCGTCACCGTCACGGCGCCTCGTTCCGTGCTGCTTGGTTCCGCCTGGCGCAAATAATTGGCTAGCTTGGGAAACTCCCTCCAGGCCTCCTCATGACGCATCCGCGGGTCGCGCGAAATCAGCGCCACGCATGTCTCGTCGTTGCTGAGTGGTGTGACGTACGCCTGCGCCTTTTCGCCCCAATGAATCTCCATGCAATCGGTCCACGCTTTCACTCGATAGTGTCGCCTCTGCGCGAACCGGACTTCTTGCCGCGCATTCGCATCCAGGCCGATCCAACCCCTCACCCGGGAGTGGATTCCATCGGCTCCAATGATCCACCTCGCCTTCACTACCGTACAGCCAAGGATGGCGCCGTCATTGGACAAGCCGGCGACCGGTGTGTTCCATAGCAGAGTGATTCCACACTCTTGTGCCCGTTTCACCATTTTCTGGTGTAGGACTGTTCGACGTACGCCAACACCGCTGGCACCGGAAAAGCTCGTTTCCGCCGAGGTCGCGGCGTCAATGAACCGGATTCCTCGAAAGATCTGCCCGTCGCCTGGACAAATCGCCACGCCTAGCGCGCGCAATGCGGCCATGGTGCTCGGCATCAGCCCTTCACCACAAGCTTTGTCTATGGGAGGCTTTGCGCCGTCCGCGACGGTAACATTAAAACCCTTCATTCGCGCCGCGATGGCCACCGCCAATCCTGCCGGCCCCCCACCTATGACTAGCACATCAGTGTCTTCCTCCACGTGGTCTCCTTGGATCGCTTCTACTCTGGGCGGCCGAAACGTACATTCGTTAGATGTTAAGACGGCTGGGAAGATGCCCGCCATCTCCACTCTTTGTCCGCGCGCTTGCTCAGACGGGATGCAAGCCTTCAATTTCCGCGGGTCCCACATAAGCCAAATTAATTCGTTTCAGCATAACTATTAATTTGACTCATTGACTTCCCCGCGCCATCCTGCTAATTTGATGGCCAACACATATGTCGCACTTTGCCATCGTGAACGAACGGATCTTGCCGATGGGTTTCATAGCCCCTCGAGTTTTCCGCCTCGTCGTACGAATTAGCCCAGCCCTCGTGCGGGGGTGCCACAGGCGGATGATGGCGGCCTAAGACAGTATCGCCGGAAGCCTTCGGGGCCATCATCTGAGACTAGATGGTGGCCTCAGTTTTTCTCGGCCTGTTAATTTCAAGATGGAAGCCGTCGACGACCATCGAAGGGACTCAGCAGTGAGTGATTCTTTACCCAAGCCGCGCAGCCGCACTCTGACGGACGGAGCGCATCGTGCGCCGGCCCGCGCCATGTTACGTGCTTCCGGCTTAGGCGACGAGGACTTCAAGAAACCTTTAGTAGGCGTGGCAAATACCTGGATCGAGATCGGTCCCTGCAACTATCACCTCCGTGAACTCGCGCAGCATGTGAAGGAAGGCATTCGTGCCGCCGGTGGAACTCCTCTGGAGTTCAATACTGTCTCTATTTCCGATGGCATCACCATGGGCACGGAAGGCATGCGGACCTCTCTAGTTAGCCGTGAAGTTATTGCTGATTCGATCGAACTCGTCACACGAGGGAATCTCTTCGATGCGCTGATTGTTCTCGTCGGCTGCGACAAAACAATTCCCGGCGGCGTGATGGCTTTGGCGCGTCTCAATATTCCCGGACTTATTCTGTATGGCGGCTCGATCGCGCCGGGCCAGTTCGAGGGCCATTCCGTCACCATCCAGGATGTCTTCGAAGCGGTCGGAATGCACGCTCGCGGCGGAATGACGGACGCTCAGCTTAGATCGCTTGAAGGTGCTGCATGCCCCGGAGCCGGTGCCTGCGGGGGGCAATTCACCGCAAACACGATGGCACTGGTCTGCGAGTTTCTGGGAATCGCACCCATGGGACTTTCGAGCGTTCCCGCCACGAATGCCGGAAAAGCAAACGCCGGTCATCGGGCGGGGGAATTAGTCGTTGATCTTCTTCGCCGCGATGTCACTCCCTCGAAAATAATCACCAAAGCCGCGATCGAGAATGCCATCACGGGCGTAGCGACAACCGGCGGCTCGACGAATGCCGTGCTGCACCTTCTGGCCATTGCCAACGAAGCGAAGCTTTCCCTTTCCATTGATGATTTTGATCGCATCAGTTCGCGCGTGCCCATCATTGCAGATCTCAAACCCGGAGGACGTTTTGTCGCAACGGATCTCTACGCAGCAGGCGGCACTGCGCTGGTCGCAAAGCGCCTCCTTGAAGCTAGATTGCTTCGCGGCGATTCCATCACGGTTACGGGACGCACTCTCGCCGAAGAAGCGGCCGCTGCCAAAGAAGCGCCCGCGCAGCAAGTTGTCCGCACGCTCGACGCGCCGCTCAAGCCGACGGGCGGGCTCGTCATCCTCAAAGGAAATCTCGCTCCTGAAGGCTGCGTCCTAAAGGTTGCCGGCCACAATCTGCAGAATTTCCGCGGCCCCGCCCGCGTGTTTGACACCGAAGAAGCAGCTTTCACCGCCGTCGAAAAAAGCATCATCAAGGCTGGGGATGTAATCGTCATTCGTTACGAGGGCCCGAAAGGCGGCCCGGGCATGCGTGAAATGCTCGCTGTTACCGCTGCTCTGGTGGGTGCCGGTCTGGGCGATTCCGTCGCTCTGCTCACCGACGGCCGTTTCTCCGGCGCTACCCACGGCTTCATGGCCGGACACGTCGCGCCCGAAGCCGCCAACGGTGGCCCGATAGCGGCAGTCGCGGACGGTGACATCATCGTGTTCGACATTCCCAACAGGGGATTGAATGTCGAACTCAGCGCCGCGGACATCCAGAAGCGTCTCGCCGGGTGGAACCCGCCTGCCCCACGCTACACAAGTGGCGTCATGGCCAAGTACGCTTTGCTGGTTTCTTCTTCTTCTCTCGGCGCAGTCACTGTCGTTCCTGCCTCCTTTGCAGGAACAGCTCAACCTGTTTTGAACGCGTCGACCGGTTCGCGGTCGCCTGAAGCGAGGACTCTATGAAGCTCACCGGTGCGGAAATTCTTTGTGAGTCGCTCACCCGTCTCGGCGTGCGCGAGATCTTCGGCTATCCCGGCGGCGCCATTCTTCCGGTGTATGACGCGCTCGGCAAATCGAAGCTGCACCATGTCCTCGTGCGACACGAACAGGGCGCCACACATATGGCCGATGGCTACGCCCGCGCCAGCGGTGGCATCGGCGTCGCCATGGCCACATCTGGTCCGGGCGCTACGAACATGGTTACCGGCATCGCCACGGCCATGCTGGACTCTTCTCCGGTCGTTTGCATAACCGGCCAGGTCAGCAGCAAAGTCCTGGGGTCCGACGCGTTTCAGGAGATCGACATCACAGGCATTACCATGCCCATCACCAAGCACAACGTGGTGGTCACGAAAGCAGAGGACGTTGCGCGCACTCTCCGCGAAGCCTTCCTGATCGCCAAAAGCGGACGTCCCGGTCCAGTCCTTGTCGACATCACCAAAGACGCGCAACAGGCTTCCGCCGAGTTCAACTGGGAAGCGTCCGCGCCAAAACTTCCGCCCAAGCGCCGGCGCAACAATCACGACCAGGCCGAATTCGACCGCGCCATCGAGATGCTGAACACCGCCAAACGCCCCATCATTCTCGCCGGCCACGGCATCATGGTTTCCGGCGCGATGCGCGCGTTTGAGCAGTTCGTCCGCACCGGCAACTATCCCGTGGCCATGACGCTTCTCGGCATCGGCTGCTTCCCTGCCGATAACCCCCTCAACCTAGGCATGATGGGCATGCACGGCGAAGCTTGGGTCAACAACGCCATTCAGGAAGCCGATCTCCTCATTGCCGTCGGCATGCGTTTTGACGATCGCGTCACCGGCGACCTGCGCACTTATGCCAAGAGCGCCCGCAAGATCCACATTGAGATCGACCGCGCCGAAATCAACAAGAACGTAAAAGTTGACGCCGCCCTCGTCGGCGATGCGCGCGAGGTGCTCGAAAGGGTCATGCCCCACCTCCAGACCTGCGATCGCAGCGCCTGGATTCGGCATGTCGCTGAACTGAAGGGCGATTCGGCGGTGCGTGATATCCAGAGCTTGCCCGACAACGGCCACCTCTACGCCGCGCATGTCATCAACGATATCTGGAAAGAAACCCGCGGCGAAGCCATCGTGGTCACCGATGTGGGCCAGCACCAGATGTGGGAAGCGCAGTATTACCACCACAATCGTCCACGCACGCTGATCACTTCCGGAGGACTTGGTACCATGGGTTTTGCCCTGCCGGCCGCCATCGGCGCGAAATTCGCGAAGCCCGACTCCGAAGTCTGGGTCGTCGTGGGTGATGGCGGATTCCAGATGACCATGAGCGAGCTGGCTACTATCGTCCAGGAAAAAATCAACATCAAGATCGCCATCATTAATAACGGCTTCTTGGGCATGGTCCGCCAGTGGCAGGAATTCTTCTACGACAAGCGCTATGTCGCCACTCCGCTCGTCGCGCCGGATTTTGCGGCACTCGCCAATGCCTTCGGCATCCGCGGAGAGCGCATCACCAAGCGCGCTGAAGTGATTCCCACCATCCGCTCCGCGCGCGAATCCGCCGAAACCGTGCTGATCGACTTCCGCGTCGAACAGGAAGATTCTGTCTATCCCATGGTTGCCGCGGGCGCTTCCTTGAGCGATATGATTCGCCGCCCGAACAGCCCGCTCGTCGAAACGGCGACCGAACCGTAGGAGAAACCGAGAAAAGCATGCAAACACTTGTCGCCTACGTCGAAAACAAACCCGGCGTCCTCAATCGCGTCTCTTCCCTTGCTCGGCGGCTGGCTATCAATATCGATTCGCTCACCGTCGGGCCAACGGAGAATGAAGCGATCGCGCGGATGACCATTGTGGCGCATACCGATGAAAGAGGTGCGCATCGCCTCGAAGCCAGCCTCGAAAAGCTCGTCGATGTCCTCCTTGCGGAAAATATCTCCACTCGTGCGCTCCTCGAGCGAGACCTTGCTTTGATCAAAGTTTCCGCCGATCAGCAGAATCGCCCTCACCTGATGGAATTGATCAAGGTCTTCCGCGCGCGTGTCGTCGATGTCGCTCCGGAGTCGCTCATCATCGAAGTTTCCGGCGCCGTCGACAAAATCGATGGCCTGCTCGAAGTGCTTCGGCCATTCGGTGTGCTTGAAATGGCCCGCACCGGACGGATTTCCATGACCCGAGGCGGCGATTTGCTGCAGCCGCCGGTTGAGGAACCTTCAGGTTCCAAACTCGAATCCACAGGCTCAAACGTAAAGTGAACGCTTTTGCTCTGAAGCGAGGGTTTCAAATATCCGGACGCCAAGCGCGGGCGTCCTTAAACTAATCCCGCGCCATCGAAGCAAGTGTTCGGCCGCATGGGGCCGGCGAGAGGAAAAGAATGGCAAATCTCTACTACGACAATTCCGCGGACCTTTCACTGATCCAGGCAAAGAAAGTCGCCATCATTGGCTACGGCTCGCAGGGTCATGCTCACGCGCTCAACTTGCGCGATAGCGGCGTTTCCGTCCGCATCGGCCTCCACGAAGGGAGCGCGTCGCGCGCCAAAGCGGAAAAGGAAGGCTTGACGGTCAACAAGCCGGCAGAAGCCGCTGCCTGGGCTGACGTCATCATGCTCCTCGTTCCCGACACCAAGCAGCCCAAGCTGTATCGCGACGCCATTGAACCAAGTCTCAAGCCCGGCAAGACTTTGATGTTCGCGCATGGTTTCAACATCCGCTTCGGTACGATCAAGCCTCCTACTGCCGTCGATGTTTCCATGATCGCTCCAAAAGCCCCTGGCCACCGGGTTCGTGAAGTCTTCACCGAGGGCGGCGGAACACCCGCGCTTCTGGCGGTCGAGCAGGATGCCAGCGGTAAAGCGAAAGCGCTTGCTCTCGCATACGCCAAGGGACTCGGCTGCACGCGCGCCGGCGTTCTGGAGACCACCTTTACCGAAGAGACTGAAACGGATTTGTTTGGCGAGCAGGCCGTTCTCTGCGGCGGCGTAAGTGAATTGATCAAGGCGGGATTTGAGACCCTCACGGAAGCGGGCTACCAGCCCGAAGTTGCCTACTTCGAATGCCTCCACGAGCTCAAGCTCATCGTTGACCTGATTTACCGCGGCGGCCTCAGCTACATGCGCTATTCCGTCAGCGATACTGCCGAGCAGGGCGATTATTCCGCCGGACCGCGCATCATCACCAAACAGACGCGGGAAGAGATGCGCAAGATCCTCGCGGAGATCCGCAACGGCAGTTTCGCAAAGGCCTGGATCGAAGAAAATGAAAAGGGCTGCCCCAACTTCCTCGCTACGCGTCAGCGCGAGCAGCAAAACCCCATCGAGCAACTCGGCCCCAAACTTCGCGCCATGATGCCATTTCTGCAGCCGGTGATCGCCCCCGGACTCGAGAACAAAGCGGCCGCGTCGAAAAAATAAACTTCGAATAGTTTACTTGGGCATCGCTTATTTACGGTACTCAACTTTAGTTGACACCCGGCTGGAATTGAGCAATCCTCTCGCGTGATGAAACGCAAAGAGGCCCCTTCTCAGGCAACCACTCCGAATCTCGTTGAGCGCATCGATCAGCTGAGTATCAAGCGCCAGGAAATTATCCGCCCGATCCTCGAGCACCCGCGTGAGTTCGTGCTCCTCAGCGTGCGCGCCATGGCCGGGCGCCTTCAGACTGATCCCGCAACGATCGTCCGTATAGTCCGTGGTCTCGGGTTCGGCAGTTACCGCGAGTTTCAGCGTCATTTGCATGAGCTTTCCCTCGCCTACGCTACTTCCCTGGACACCATGCAGTCCGGCGACCGCGATGGGAGCACGCCGTCACACGTACGCGACTCGCTCGGGCAGGACTTGAAGAACCTGCAGGGTCTGAAAAACAGCCTCGATGCACAGCGCCTTGTCGCGCTGGCAAAACGCTTCTACGAAGCCCGCCGCATCGTTCTGCTCGCCGGCGACCTGGCGGTTCATCTCGCGCACTACCTCGAATATCAGATCAGCCTCCTAGGTCTCCCGATTTTTGCCGCCACCTCCGCGGGCAGGATTCTACATCTCGTCCGCTCCGTCAATAAGCAGGACTTGGTAATTGCGATCAGCTTCCGCCGCGGACTTCGACAAACCATCGAGGGGGCCCAGCAAGCGCGCGTTCGCGGCGCTTATTGCGTCGGTATCTCTGACACCTATGTTTCTCCCTTGGCGCGCGAATGTGACGAAGTTTTCCTGGCCTCGGTCGAGTCAACTTCTTTCGGGGCCTCCTATGCCGCCCCCATCGCCCTGTTGAATGCCATCCTCGCCGCTGTTGGCCAGTATCGTCGGGCGCAAACACTCGCCTTGGTCAAGGAAATCGCCGAAGAACAGCGCAAAGGCTTCCGCTGGTACCCTTCCTGACACCGCTTCATCATTCATCATAGTAACGAACATTCATTCCCGGCGTTCAACAATAGTCTTTACTTGCCTGACCTTGACAAGCTTTTTTAGGCTGCTTACTGTTGGGAGTGGCCTTTCGTTTCGGTCTGCAACGTTTGTTACAGAAAACCCCTTAACTCTTTTCTGGGAGCCCCATGCGGATCGAATCGATCGCCCTGCGCAAACTCAAGATGCGCCTTAAGTCCCCCTTTGAAACTAGTTTTGGCACCACGCATGACCGCGCCGTCGTTCTCGTCGAAGTCCTCGCCGACGGCCTCACCGGTTGGTCCGAAGTGGCCGCCTCGGAAGGTCCTTTCTACAATTCCGAAACCGGGGACACCGCATGGCTTATCATTCGTGGATTTCTCGTTCCCCTGATTCTTGGCAAGGAATTCGGCGCCGCCTCGGATATTCCGCGCATTTTTACGGCCATTCGGGGGCACGAGATGGCCCGCGCGGCTTTGGAAAATGCTCTCTGGGATGTCGAGGCCCAGCAAAAAAATCTGTCTCTCGCCCGATTGCTTGGTGGCACGCAATCGGAAATCAAATGCGGTGTCTCCTTAGGGTTGCAAGCCGCTCCCGAAGTGCTTCTCGAAAAAGTTGCCGTTGAGCTTCACGCCGGCTATCAGCGCATCAAACTCAAAGTCAAACCCGGCAAAGATCTCGAAGTTGTGCGCGCCGTCCGCAACGCCCATCCCAGCATCCTTCTGTCCGTCGATGCCAATTCAGCTTACACGCTTGTGGAACTGCAACATCTGAAGCGCTTCGACGAATTTAACCTCTTGATGATGGAGCAGCCTCTCTGGTGGGATGACATCGCCAATCACGCAAAGCTGCAACGGCATCTGAAAACTTCCCTGTGCCTCGACGAGTCCATCCGCCATGTCCGCGATGCTGAAACCGCTCTGGACCTCGACGCCGCGCGCATCATTAACATCAAAGTGGGCCGCGTCGGCGGCCACTCCAGCGCTCGCGAAATCCAGGCTCTGTGCCTCTCACGCAACATACCCGCATGGTGCGGCGGCATGCTCGAGTGCGGTATCGGTCGGGCTCACAACATCGCGGTCTCTTCTCTGCCGGGCTACACTCTGCCCGGCGATGTTTCCGCCAGCAAGCGCTACTGGGAAGAGGACGTCATCGACCCACCCATCGAAGTCTCGCCCCGCGGCACGATTCAAGTCCCCACCTCGCCCGGTCTCAGCTATCATGTCCGCCGTGAGCTCATTGAACGCTGGACCACCGAGAAGGAAACCTGGCGTGCCCGATGATCTGCCGTTGCCACTGAGAAGAATCTCGTTCCCGGCCGGAGTAATCCTCTTCCTTCTCGGATGTGCTGCGTTTGCTCAATCGCCGAACGCTCTACTCCCTGGCCCGAAACCTGCGGACGTCCCGGAGCATTGGAAGCCTTGGATTGGTGATTACGGGACCGAGAGCGTGAATTTCATCGTCGGCGAGTCGGAAGGCCGCCTGTTAATAATCGACAATCACGGCAAGAAATGGGACCTGCCTTCGCTACCCACCGAAGAATCTGTGGTTGCCGAACGGACCAGTACGACACACGTCATAGTGACTTTCGAACGCAATCCTTCCGGTGCACAGGAATTGCTTACGAATGATCTAGGCTGGTCGAAGAGAACGTACGGCGTGGATGATCAGCATGTCGCGCGAATGAAACCTGTTCACCCCATCGATGAACTCCGCTCTCTCGCGTTCGCTGCCAAGCCTCCGCGGGAATCTGGCTCGTTTCGAAAGCCGGAACTTGTCGAATTGGCGCTTCTCAATCCTTCAATTCACCTTGATATTCGCTACGCCACGTCTAACGACTTTCTCGGCACTCCGGTTTATTCGCAAGCGCGTGCCTTTCTTCAGCGGCCTGCCGCCGATGCCCTCCTCCGAGTCCAGCAAAAACTCAAACCGCTTGGCTACGGCCTGCTGATCCATGACGCCTATCGCCCCTGGTACGTCACCAAAATCTTCTGGGACGCCACGCCCCCCGAAGGCAAGATCTTTGTCGCCGATCCTGCCCAGGGCTCCCGCCATAACCGCGCCTGCGCCGTCGATCTCACCCTCTACGATCTAATCACTGGAAAACCCGTCGAAATGCCTGGCACCTATGACGAAATGTCCCCGCGCTCCTTCCCGGATTATCCCGGCGGCACTTCGCTCCAGCGATGGCATCGCGATCTGCTTCGCCGCGCCATGGAATCGCAGGGCTTCACCGTTTACCAGTCCGAGTGGTGGCATTTCGACTACCAGGATTGGCGGGAATATCCGATCTTGAATGTGCCCTTTGAAAAGCTCGGCTCGACCCGCGATTCGCCCGAGGTCCATTGATAAAGCGGTTGAATGAATTTTGGAGGATTCCGCTTTGAAAAATAGCTCGCGCGTCCTTCCTCTTAATTACGCACTGATTTCCTCACTCCTTTTCTGTCTCCAAGCCGTGCCGGCCCGTGCGCAGTCTGAATCCACTCTGGCTCAACGCATACAGAAGATCATCAGTCGCCCCGAATTCGCCCACGCGAATTTTGGCATTGAGTTCTGCTCGCTTGACACCGGCAAAGTCCTCTATGCGCTCAATGCTGACAAATTGTTTGTGCCCGCTTCGACCACCAAAATCCTCACCGAAGGCGCGCTCCTCGCGAAGCTGGGTGCCGATTACCGCTTTCACACCCGCGTCTACCGCACGGGTTCAATCGACAAACACGGCACACTCAAGGGCCACCTCATCCTCGTCGCCAGCGGCGATCCCAATCTCTCCAATCGCATCCAGCCCGACGGCACCCTCGCCTTCGTCGATCAAGATCACTCCTACGAGGGTCCCGCCCTTCCCGGCGATCCTCTCTTGGTCATTCATCGACTCGCTAAAGATGTCGCGGCCAACGGCATTCGCAAAATCGAAGGACGGGTGCTGATTGACGCTTCACTTTTCCCCGACGGCCCACGGGAAGGCGGCACAAACGTCGTTATGTCCTCCATGATGATCAATGACAATGTCATCGATCTCATCGGCTCGCCGGGCGCGAAGGCCGGCGAGCCCGCCGCTCTCCAATCCTCGCCTAAGACTTCTTACATCAAATTCGTGAATCACCTGACCACCTCTCCTGCGGGCACCAAGCCGTCCTTCGAGCCGCCGGATATCGCCACGAACCCGGATGGTTCCGTCTTGGTCACCCTCTCTGGCAGCTTGCCCGTCGGCATCAGTCCCCAACCCGCGGCGATTGCCGTCCCATCCCCGACAAGGTTTGCAGAAACCGTATTCCGCGAAGCACTGTCAGCCGCAGGCATTCAACTCAAGAATACCCCCGCGCCAGCCGTCACTGATTTTTCCGCCTATACGCGTTTCTATTCGGTGGAGAATCAGGTGACTGAGCACTTGTCTCCTCCACTCTCGGAAGAAATCAAAATCACGCTCAAGGTCAGCCAAAATCTGCACGCCGGAATGGGGCCGTACCTCCTCGGCACTCTCGTTGAGAAAGATACAAAACATCTTCTCGACGCTGGATTCAAAGTCGAACATGACTTTCTCCAATCAGCGAATCTAGACTTATCCGGAGCCGCTCAGGGCGATGGGGCCGGCGGCGATTGGGCCGATCTTTTCAGCGCCGACTTTATGGTCCACTACCTCACCTACTGGACCACTCGCCCTGACTTTCAAGTTTTTTTCAATGCCCTCCCGATTCTCGGCAAAGACGGCACGCTCGCGAAAATTCAGACAAATTCCCCTGGCGCCGGCCATGTCTTCGCGAAAACCGGCACCTTCGGCTCCGAAGACAGGCTCAATGGCATGATGATGCTTAACGGCAAAGGCCTCGCCGGCTATGTCATCACGAAAGACGGAAAAAAACTCGCCTTCGCTGCCTACGTCAATCACGTCTCGCTCGCTCCCGATCCGGAGGCCGCGCAGCGGGTCGCCGGTCAAGCCCTGGGAGAAATTGCCGCGGCCGCCTACGACGCCAACCTGGATGCCGCTTCACCTGCGGGCGACTACGACCTCATCATCCACAACGGTCACATCATCGACGGCACCAGAAATCCCTGGTATGCGGCTGACGTCGCCGTCAGCGGCGATCCTCTCGCCGCAATCGGCGATTTGCGCGAAGCCCATGCCAAACGCGAAATCGACCCCAAAGGGCGCATTGTGGCCCCCCCGGCTTCATTGAAATGCTCGGCCAGTCCATTGCTCAGTGTCTCGCCGAGAGCGAAAAACTGGAAACGCCCGATGTCAACACTGCCGATTTTTCCTATATGCGCAAGTATGCGCAAGCGGAAGCAGGAATACTCTTCCAAGGTTCGGAAGGCACTCAAACGGAAGGTTCTAAATCTTGCCCAAAAGCGACAAGTCTTTGTCTATTTCAAACGCGAAGAAACCCAGGAAGGCGCTTTGCACGCGGAAGAGCTGCTGTAAGCGATCGATACTCGATGCAGATGAGCCAGTGTAAACTTCTCAGCTCAGCGAGGTCTTCCCCATCTCCGCCACCCGCCGCTCATAAGTCATTTCCACCAGGCCGTGCTTCCCGTAGTAGCGCAACACGATTTTATGTCCCGGCTTAATCTTCGCGCGTGTCTTGATCAGGGAATCCGAAAGTTCCACCCACTCCCCATTCACCAGGTAACTTCCTTCCCATCCGCGCAGTTCGAAACGCCCGTCGTTCTTCAAAATCAGCGGTGCCGCCTTGCACGGGACCACTTTCCCGCGCATCTTCGCCTGCGCGCACTGGTAGCGTCCGGAAACATCCACGGTTTGAGCATTGCTATCAGGCGTGAGGAAAAGGACAAGGGCAACCGTCGCGATGCAACGCGCCAGCGTCAAGCCCACCTGGGCAAACCCCATGGGGATCTCCACATCCAGGTCGCTTAGCTGCGGGCGGCGGTCCCTGGCCATTAGTACAGGTGCAATTCACCATCCAAAATGCATAACAGTAAAGGCTTTATTTACAATGACTTGAAAGCTGGCCGACCGGCCAGGGTTGGTCTGGTGTCCAATACAGCCACACCAACTGTCCAAGAGGGAACTCTTTTGCAACCTCGGAAAGGCTGCTTTTGGTTCCTAATCCAGCCCGGACCGCTATTCAAACGGCAATTCCGCCACCGCCTGACCATCTTTCCGGGGATCCGAAGCCCCGTAATTCACTCCCGCCGAGGAATCTCTCATGACGGCTTGCCCACCGCCCATGCCGCTGGAAAATGTTCCTTTCCATTCGATCTTGTGTCCTTTGCCCGTCAACTCATTCCGTACATTCTGCACGAAGCGGTTTTCCATCATCACGTCGCAACCGCCGAATGTGTGTTTGCTGAAACGTGGCGCCTCCAGCGCCGCCTGAATATTCATTTTGAAGTCCACCAGGTTCGCAACGAACTGCGCGTGCGCCTGCGATTGATTCCATCCGCCCATGATCCCGAACGCCACACGAACATCCCCCTTTTGCGCGAACGCCGGAATAATTGTATGCAGCGGCCTCTTTCTTCCCGCCAGCGCATTTGGTGAAGTTGCATCCATGTTGAACAGCCCGCCGCGATCGTGCAGCGCAAACCCCGTACCCGCTGCAACGATGCCCGATCCAAAAGCTTGATAATTGCTCTGGATGAGCGACACCATGTTTCCCTCGCGATCGACTACACTCAGATATGTCGTGTCGTTTCCAATAGGCATTTCTCCCGCCCCCGCGTCGCAGTTCGCCTTGTCTGCGTCAATCAGCTTGGCCCTATGCGCTGCCCGCTCTTTCGAAAGCAGCGCCCCAACCGGCAGTTTCTGTTTCCTCGGGTCGCCAATGTATTTCGCAAGATCCGCATACGCCAGCTTCTTCGCCTCGATCATTACGTGTAGCGCTTTCGTGGACCCGAAACCCCAATCCTTTTGCCCCAGCGGAAATGTCTCCATGATGTTCAGCATTTCCAGCACCGCGATGCCCTGCACGTTCGGCGGCAGTTCGTAAATCGTCCAATCGCGATAGGCAGTGGAAATCGGCTCCACAAATTCGCTGGAGTATTCGGCCATGTCTTGCGCGGTCATCGGTCCGTTGTGCCGCTTCATCGAGTCCAGAATCTTCGCGGCAATTTCGCCTTTGTAGAACGCCTCCCTGCCGTACTGCGCGATCTGCTCGAGCGACCAAGCCAGCTCGGGATTGCGAAACACTTCGCCCATTTTCGGGGCGCGGTCTCCCGGAAGATAGGTCTTCGCCGCCGTCTCATCCGTCCGCAGGTAGTCCACTTCTGTCGCCCAGTATGCCGCCGTCCATTCCGGGACCGGGAATCCGTCCCGCGCCGTTCGAATCGCCGCCGCCAGATCCTCTGCCAGTTTCTTTCTTCCAAACTTATCCGCGAGCTTCTGCCACCCATCCACCGCTCCCGGCACTGTGATTGCATTCACTCCCTGCTGCGGCATACTCCGAATCCCCTGCTTCTGCAAATACTCGATCGTCAATCCCTTTGGAGCCCATCCGCTCGCATTCAATCCATACAGCTTGTTCGCTTTTGCATCATAAACAATCGCGAATAAATCCCCGCCGATGCCATTCATCATCGGCTCCACAACGCCCATCATCGCGTTCGTCGCGATCGCTGCATCCACTGCGTTCCCGCCTCGCTCCAATATCCTCGCCCCCGCCTGCGCCGCTAGCGGCGATTCTGCTGCAACAATCCCATTGCGCGAGATCACCATCGACCGCCCCTGCGAGCGGTCCTGTGCTTCGCTCACTTGATCGGTCATCAGCATTGCCGCTCCGTTAAGGACAAATAGGAAAACGCACACTCGAGGGAAACTCCGCATCGTCTTGGCCCGCTCCTTTTTTAATTCCTTTAAACTCCGCGTCCGTTCGGAAGTTGCGTGATCACCGCGCACTCTAACCCGTACGATGGCCTCTCGCAAGCATCTCCATCTCGGCAGCACAGACTTGAATCTATGCCTGCCAATGCCCCGCCTTCTCAGAATCCACCACAGCCTGGTCTTGCGACTCTCGGATGGGCAGCTCCATCACGGATCGTTTGGCTTTTCTCCCCCTAACGCCCTAGAATGCAAGGGACGTGGGTCAGGTTTCGCGCTAAGCTATCTATCCATCCCGCGCCTGCTACGTCTCGGAGACCGTCAACTTGGCTGAGCAGCGTCCATCCATGAAACGCTCGGCACCGATTGCTTCCCGCGATCCGCGCCTCGACCCCCAGATCGACGCTTTCCTCGCTGCGCGCCACGCCGATCCCTTCGCCCTCATGGGTCCGCATCCCTCGGAAGGCAACTGGACTGTCCGTTTTTTCCTTCCCTGGGCGGCTGAAGCTTCCATTTCTTTGCGGCCTCCCGCCATGGAAGGCGCCACCCTCCCCCCTGCGAAAGTCACGGACGCCGTTAAACTTCGCCCCGAAGGCTTCTTCGAAGCCACGTGGCCTTCGAACCAATCCGCTCCGCCCGCCCCGGGCAGTTACAAAATTCAGGGACGCACGCGCTTCGGCGAGCCCTTCGAAATCTTCGATCCCTATGCCTTTCCCGTTGTGCTCAGCGAGTTCGATCTGTATCTGATGGGCGAGGGCCGCCATTATGACACCTACGAAAAACTCGGCGCCCACGTGATCACACTCGAAGGCGTCCGCGGCGTTCATTTCGCCGTTTGGGCTCCGAGCGCTCGGCGCGTCAGCGTCGTGGGCGACTTCAATCGCTGGGACGGCCGCGTCCATCCCATGCGCGCCCGCGGCTCCTCCGGTCTCTGGGAAATTTTCGTCCCCGAGCTCGCCGAAGGCGCCATCTACAAATATGAAATCGTCGGCCCGAGCGGTAACATTCTCCCCCTCAAAGCCGATCCTTACGCCTTCCTCTCTGAACTCCGCCCTAATACTGGCTCCGTCGTCGCCAGTCTCGATCACCATAAATGGGCCGACGCTGATTGGATCTTGCACCGCGCGCAAAAAAACTGGTTCGAATCGCCCATCGCCGTCTACGAAGTCCATCTCGGTTCCTGGCGCCGCGTCCCTGAAGACCACAATCGTTGGCTCAATTACCACGAGCTAGGCGACCAGCTCATCCCCTACGCCAAGGATCTCGGCTACACGCACATCGAGCTGCTCCCCATCATGGAGCATCCCTTCGACGGCTCCTGGGGCTACCAGACTCTCGGCTACTTTGCGGTCACCAGCCGCTATGGCACTCCCGCCGAATTCATGGAATTCGTCGATCGCTGTCACCAGGCCGGCCTCGGCGTTATTCTCGATTGGACGCCTGCGCATTTCCCGCGCGACACCCACGGCCTCGCGCAATTCGACGGCACGCATCTTTACGAGCACTCCGACCCGCGCCAGGGCGCGCATCCCGATTGGGGTACGCTCGTCTACAATTACGGTCGCAACGAAGTTCAAAATTATTTAATTTCCAACGCCCTCTTCTGGCTCGACAAGTACCACATCGACGCCCTTCGTGTGGATGCCGTCGCCTCCATGCTCTATCTCGACTACTCGCGCAAGCCCGGCGAGTGGATTCCCAATCAATTCGGCGGCCGCGAAAATCTCCACGCCATTGATTTCATCAAGCGCATGAACGAAGTCGCCCACGGCAAGTTCCCCGGCGCCCTCACCATCGCCGAGGAATCCACTTCCTGGCCCGCCGTCTCACGCCCCATTTATCTTGGTGGTCTCGGCTTCAGCTTCAAATGGAACATGGGCTGGATGAACGACACGCTAAGATATTTTTCCCGCGATCCCGTCCACCGAAAATACGAACACAACAAGCTCACATTCTCGCTCCTCTACGCCTTCACCGAAAATTTCCTTCTTCCCTTCTCTCACGACGAAGTCGTCCACGGCAAAAACTCGCTCCTCCACAAAATGCCCGGCGATATATGGCAGCAATTCGCTAATCTCCGCCTCCTCTATGCCTATCAATACGCTCACCCGGGAAAGAAGCTCCTCTTCATGGGTCAGGAACTCGCCCAGCGTTCCGAATGGAAAGAAACCCACAGCATTGATTGGCATCTCCTCCAGCACGATTCCCACCGCGGCATCCAGCGCCTGGTTTCCGATCTCAACCATCTTTACGCCGCTGAACCCGCACTTCATCAGGTCGATTTTGACTGGCACGGTTTTGAATGGATCGACGCCAACGACGCCGACAATAGCGTCCTCAGTTTCATCCGCCGTGGCAAAAACCTTGAAGACCTCCTCGTCGCCATCATGAACGCCACGCCGGTGGTCCGTGAAGGCTATCGCCTGGGCGTCCCCAATCCGGGCCTCTACCGCGAAATCATGAACACCGACGCCGCCCTCTACGGCGGTTCAAACGTCGGCAACTTGGGCGGCCAGCAAGCCACCGATCAGCCTGCCCAGGGCCGTCCGCAGTCTCTCGTCCTCACCCTTCCACCCCTCGCCGCCATTTATCTAAAATGGACGCTGCCATCCTGAGGAGTGCCAGATGATTTCTCCCCCGACGGAACAAGTACAAAGTTCAACAAATAGCCCTACGGAAGGCACGTTAGCGTCGCGCCCAAAGATGCCGGCCATAAATACCAAGTTCTTGAATTGGTCTGGGATCGTGTTTGCTCTGTTGCAGAGCGCCTGTACGGCCGTCATTGCCATCAGCGGCCTGCGCGTGGCGATTGGTTTAAGCGCTCTCGCGGCAGCAGCAGGAATTCACGCACCCGCCCACGGATTCCATCAGGATGCCATTCGCATCCCCATGATGGTTTTGGCCTTCTTGGGAGCTGTTCTAAATCTTTATGTGGTGGGAAAGGTTCGCCGCTTGCGCAGCCGCCCCGCGTCTCAGTGGCGCCAGCAGCCCGTAACAAAGAAAAAACTCAGCTCCGAGCGTTTTCAGATTGCTCTTTCCGTACTAACCCTGCTTCTCCTCGCCGCCGAATGGATCACTCACCCCTTTATTCACCGCGTCCCCTGAAATTCGATTGCCTGTCGTTACTTTTACTTTTTCTTCAAATCCTCCTTGGGATTCTCCAGCTCCATGTGTTCCCAAACGTGTTTGCAATCCAGTTTCATAGCGCTCTCCCGAAGAACAACCTGCGTGCCGGAGCCGTCGTTTTCAGGTATGGAACCAGGCGCTTTTGCAGCATCATCCGCGCCCGGTGCAGCCGCACTTTCACGGCGCCAGGATTTATTCCCAGCGCCTGCGCCGTTTCCTCCACGTTGAGTTCTTCCAGGTCCCTCAAGGTAAATACTTGCCGATAAATGTCGGGCAGCTCCGCTACGGCGACTCGCAGCGCTTCCCGCAGTTCCTTCCGTTCCAGGGCTTCCAGCGGAATCTCCCGCCAATCGGTCAGCGGCGCCGGACTATAGTCCCCCTCATGGGCCTCCTCTTTTTCTTCAATCGATTCCTCTGCGGCAGTCTTTGCCTTTCGCAGTCGTTTCCGCCCTTCATTGATGGCAATCGTCACGAGCCACGTGCTGAACTTGGCGTCCCCTCGAAAGGATGCCAAATGCCGGTAGGCGCTGATCACCGTCTCCTGCGCCCCATCCTCGGCCTCTGTCTCGTTCTTCACGATCGAAAATAACGTCAGGTACACCATCCGCTCGTACGGCCGAATCAGCTCATGAAACAGTTCTTTCTCGCCCGCCAGTATCCGTGCGATCAGCCCCGCCTCATTTGTCTCCGTCGTGCGCATAACATACTGTAGCCGCCCTCTTCGGAGGGCGGCGTTCTTATCACTGCCTTGCACTTTCCCTTTTAGAACTTCTCGAGCTTCGCCACTCCAAAAATCGCGTGGAACCTTTCGCAGTAGATGGCCACCGCCTGATACTGATTCAAATCCACGCTCAGCGGCAAATCATAATTCTGATCGCCTTGATTTCCTTTCAAAGTTCCGAGTTCCACGTTATCAAAATCGCCTTTCACAATCTCCCCGTCAAGCGCCTTGTCCTCTGCCCGCACCAGCAGCACATGCACGTCCGGCCCGTTCGAAGTGGTGAAATCCGAAAGCCGCAAGTACTCTTTGCCATCCGCGGATTTGTAAATCGTCGCCCGCCCGCTCGTCGGGTGAACTTTCCCTTCCAGCTTTCCTGTATATAGCGCTTCCGGCTCCGCACTTAACGCTGCTGGCGCCGCCTCATTCACTTTCTGATTGATGAACAGCTTTTCCGGCCGGAACGCCCACCACGCACCTGCAAGTATCGGAACACCGATCACGATTAGAATCCACCTGTTTCGTGACAACCACGAATCTCTGTTCGTATTCATCGTTTTTCTCTCAAGAAAAAAATTGGGCAGTATGACCTGCCCGATGTCCCTCTCTCCCTTTCGAATCCTTAGAACTTCTCCAACGGCGCCGCCCCGAAGTTCGCGTTGAACCGCTCGCAGTAGATCGAAACCGTCCGGAACTTTGTCAGGTCCGTTCCCGCGGGAATTTCGTAATTCTGGTCGCCTTCATTCCCTTTCAATTTTCCCAGCTCCATCTTATCCGTGTTGTCTTTCAGGAAGTTGGCATCATCCATTGCGTCCTTCGTCGCCACCAGGACCACGTGCACATCCGGCCCGTTCGAAGTCTTGAAGTTGGTCAGCCGCAACACCAGCTTTCCGTCCGCCTCTTGATAGACCGTCGCGCGGCCCGAAGTGGCGTGCACCTTGCCATGGAACTTGCCCGTCTCCAGCGTCTTTGCCTTGCCGTCGTGCATCATTTTGTCGTCCTGCATCTTGTCGTGTTTCATGTCGTCTTGTTTCATGCTGTCTTGTTTCATGCTGTCTTGCTTCATGGTGTCTTGTTTCATGTTGTCTTGCGCGTGCACCGATGGCTGGAGCAAAAAGGCACCGGCCAGCGCCGCGAATGCCAAACCTGCCTTGATTGTGCGAACCATTCGGATCTCTCCTCTACGTTGAGTTTTGGAGGGCGATTCCTCCGCCCTCTCATCCCGTTCGCCTTATACGAGTCCGCAGCCCGGCAAAGGTTACAGCCCCCCTATTCAAAACGCTCAGCCGTCTTACTCCTCCCCGCCGTTTACTTTTCGAGGGAAGCCTACTCGTGGCCCGCCGCAGGACTCGCGGCAAACAGGTATCATCACAATGCGTAGGGAACTCTCATGCCTAGGAACTTCGCCATCCGGCTCAGGTGTCCTCGCGGGGACAGCGACTCCTGGGTCACTGTTGCGAACCGCGAGGAATCTTTCGAACAGATCCTCCAGCAGACCTGGGACTTCAAGTGCCGCGAACACGGCCTCCAGAAAGGAATTCCCCAGGAAGTCATGGAGGTAGCACCCCTCGACGATCCCCGGCCCTCGCAAAATACGCCGGCGTCGACTGCCCTTCCCTTTCCGGCCACCCCTGTAAAGAAAACTCCCCGCTCCGGCGAGCGAATCTACATGCGCGTACCCGTCGTGATTTACGGTTTTGCTGGCAAAGCCGGCGCCTTCCACGAAGATACCCAGACGGTCGTCGTCAATCCCAGCGGTGCTCTCGTCTCCCTAAAAACCAAAGTCGCAATGGGCGACACCGTTTTTCTCATCCACAAGAGCAGCCGCCAGGAGCAGGAAGTCCGCGTCGTCTATCTCGACACTTACTCCGACCGTGAAACTCGTGTCGGTTTGGCTTTCAAGAAGCCCATCCCCGACTTTTGGAAAAAGAGCCGCAAGAAGGCTCGCATCCCCAAGACTTTCCGCGTCATCGTCAAAGGTACGGACCCCAACGGCCATCCTTTTGTCCAGAGCGCCTACACC
>WNFP01000949.1_pt1 | contig 41487 bp, 32 predicted proteins | sample 5400201 | NCBI WGS metagenome assembly WNFP01 (sample SAMN13153355, study PRJNA577476) | soil metagenome | isolation source: 115 cm saprolite under Madrone tree | place: USA:California | collected 2016-06-14 | reverse complement strand
GAACTGCGTCGCTCGGCGCAACCTTTCCATCGACACGCGCCTCGCTTGCCGAAAACCAAATGCAGGCCAGAAATAAAAATATTGCATTTCTTGCAGGGAACTGCATTCAAGCGCGAAACTGCGCCATCGTCGTGCCAAACGCTCGCGTCGTCAATTCTTCCAGCGGCTTCCGCCGCAGCTCCTGCGAAAGAACCTCAATTCCAAACGGACCCGTGTAACCCGCCTTCCGGACGCTGGCTATGAACCCCTTCACGTCAAACTCACCTTCGCCACACAGCCGTCGATGATTGATGGTGTCTTCATGCAAGTCCCAAGGCGCCTTGAGCGTACCATCATTGAGCTCAACGCTGATCAAGTAACGCGCGGGAATCCGCGCCACGTCCTCATACGAAATTCCCAGCTTCACCACATGCCACGTGTCCAGGATGATTCCCCCGTTCTTCGCTCCCGCTCCCTCAACCATCGTCAACGCGTCCGCAAGCGTATCGATCATGGCGAAGGGCATCAGTTCGAAACCAATTGTGATTCCATGCTCGACCGCGTCCGCACACAGCGCCGCGAACGCCTCAATCAGCCGCGCCATCTCACATTTCTCGCGAAAAAAATCTCCCACCTTCACGTGCTTGGCGTTCAGCGCCTCAGCCGCCGCAAACAGTTTCTCTTTCTCGATATCCGATTGTTTTTTTCTTTCTCCCTCTAGAAACCAATCCTTCAGAAATTCCAGCTCCACGTGTTTCATTCCATTGTCGTCGAGAATTCTCTTCATCTCCTTCAAGCTTCTGCTCTTGAGGACGTGCTCCAGGTCCGCATGCCAGATTCCCACGCCCTTGAAACCTGCCTGTGCCGCCGCTACAACCCGGTCCTCAAAATCAAACGGACTGTACTCTTTGTCCGTATGTGGCTGCGCCCCACCCGCAATCGTCCAGTACGAAGCCAGCAGCTCCACGTCTTGCGCCACCGTCACCCTCGCATCCAGGATTTTCTTGTTGCTTCGGCTCAGTTCAGTGCGCAGTCGCCGCCACGCCGCCAAGAAATGCAGTCACCGCCGCTAGAAACTCTTCCGTTTTTTCAATCGCGGGGACGTGCCCGCACTTCTCAAAGCTGACCAGCTTCGCGCCCGCGATTCCCGCGGCGTACCGTTCTCCTGCTCCGATTGGCAACAACTTGTCCTGTTTTCCCCACGTCACCAGCGTCGGCACCTTGATACTGGCCAGCTTTTCGTCCAATCTTTCGGTTCCAAGAGTTGGATTCCCCAACAGGCTCCGCACCGTGTAGCCGTCGTGAACCGCTAGCTTGTCGGTGAAAGTCCTTCGCAGCGCCTCCTCATTCAGCCAGCTCGTGTCGTAGAAAACCGCCTCCATGAGTCCGCGCATCGCCGCCAGTGAGCTCGGATTCAAATCCGGGATCGGCTTGTCCTGCTTCAATCCCGCCGCATCTACAAGCACGAGCTTCTCCACTGGTATCAAGTGCGCGCCGCTGCCGATCTCCGCCACGTAAAGCCCGGCGATCCAGCCGCCCAGCGATTCGCCCACCAGGTTCGCTTTTTCCACCTTCAGTTGCCGCAAGAATTCATTCAGAAAATCCACATATGTTTGAATGCTGTAATCCAGCAGTGGCTTGTCCGAGCGCCCGAACCCGATCTGGTCAGGAACCAGCAATCGGTATTTCTGCGCCATCGGCTCGAGCACCGGCATCCAGTCCTCCTTGCGGCTCCCCAATCCGTGAAGCAGCACCACGACCGGCCCCGAGCCCATATCAAAATAATGTATTGATTGTCCGAACACCGTGATCGTTTTGTCCGCCGGTTGCCCCTGGCCAAATACCGGAACCACCAACACCGCTAACAGTAGGATGAGCCCGAATTTCCGCTTTCCGCGCATAATCCCTCCTGTCCTTGCCGGCCCTCTTTAGCACACCTCCGTCCCGAATACTACCAATGTCAACCAACGCGATTTCACTTCAAGGAGCGCTCCATTCTTCTCGGGTTTTCGCCATGATCCAGGCCCCAACCACTGTATCGTGTCAATCGCGTGCGTTACGTTCAAGAAAAAGCAGCCATAGTCTGCCTCGAGGTATACGGTCGAAACCATTTGTCTGCGCAGTTCTTTTTTCAATGTTGCCTCCATCCCTCTCTCCGCACTGGCTGCCGGTCCGCCAGGAATTCCTTCGGTGCGTCTACACCTTAGCCAACGGTCTGCGCGGATTCGCAGGAACGTACCAACACAGTAATTGACAGGTGGGGAGCCATTTGCCTACCCGTCCTGGCCTTCAAGTCCCGGCGTTCAGGCCGGGGCTTGAAGGCTGCTTTCTTTTTTCTTCGATTTGTTCTACGATCCTCGCGTCCAAAAGACCTATGGGCGGATAGCCCAAAGTTAGTCAAATCACTCTCAAGTTATGTCGAGAACCTTCACGTTGCGAGTGGCACTTTCCTGCACATTGTTTCTCGCCTCTATTTGCGTCCTTGCCCGCCCCAAGGACAAAGAGCCCGCGCCCCGCTTTAATGCCACCACGACTACCGGCGAAAGATTCACCAACGAGTCCATCAAAGGCAAGGTCGTGCTCCTCGAATTTTGGACCACTTGGTGTGGCTTCTGTGCTGACGAGGCCGTCTTCGTCGACAAGATAGGCCACGAGCTCGCCGATAAAGGACTGATCCTTCTTGCCATCAACGTGGGCGAGTCCAAGAAGACCGTCAAGAAATATCTCGAGCAGCATCCCCGCAAATGCAAGATCGTCATGATGGAAGACACCAATCTCGCCGCCATGTATCAGGCCACTGTCTACCCCATCTATGTCGTGATCGACCGCGACGGCAATATCGCCGCAACTCAGCGCGGAGCAGGCGGGGAAGAAGCCCTCCGCCAACTCCTCGCCCGCGCCGGCTTCGAATCCGCCGCCGCAGACGACTCGGATACCGAGTAGCGCGGTTGGGAAATCAAAATGAATATCTCCGGCGAGTTGCCACGTGACTCTCCATCCATTCGCCCTTCCACCGTTCACCATTGTTGATTGTTGCCTTGCTGCCAGGAGGAACTCACGCGTACGCTCAAAGCATACCTCCTACGATTGAGCCCTCAATTTTAAGATGGGCCGCTGGAAGCACAGAAGCGAAAAAGTGGCGATTGAAGCGCTGCGGGGCCGGGCGAGCGACCACGTCCGCTTGTGCTGTATCTCGCAGACCGGCTGTGAATCTTTTCAAAAGGACTTTCCGGACCTGGAGATGATCGACCGCTCGCAGCAGGAAGCGAATCCGGATAGCCAAGATTGCCGCCCCCGCCCTCCAACACATGGAATCAAGTTCCTACAGAAACCATGGTTGAGGGATCGTGGCTCTTAGTGCTCGATCCCTTCCCAATCCGCCTCTTTTTCACCTGCGCATTCCCTTACCCTCGGCAAGAACTCAACCCTTGTGTTTTCAAGCAATTCCACGCTCCTTGCAAAAGCTCCCAGCGAGTGGGAGCGCCCCTTTGTCGTCCACTCGACCCTCCAATAGCGACGACTACTGTGTTCACGAGCCACCGCGTCCCATTGCAGCCAGTCGCCCTTGGTGCAACAATTGGCAAGGCACGAGAATTCTTCCCGATCCGGGGAAACAACTGCGCGGCCCTCGGTGTCTAAGAATACTGAGCGGACATCGGGAACCGTTTGACGACGTTCCCGGTTACACCCCGACTCGGTCGGGGTCGCAAGTCGTGCCTGGGTCCACCGTTCCAACGTTGGACCTTAGCAGGGTGGCCCGAGTAACCCATCTGCACGGGATGGTGGGTTCAATCGGGCTGGAAAGGCCGGCAGTGTCCGATTGGGCTAGTGCCCTTAGCTGGGGCCGCGATGAAGCCGATCTCGTCCACGAGCTGCAAGCCGGCTCGGAGACGGCCTTCGACTGGCTCGTCACTCACTATCATGCACCGGTCTATAACCTCATCCTCGGCATGCTTGGCGACACGTCCGATGCCGCCGACGGCACCCAGGAAGTTTTCTTGAAGGCTTTCCGCGGCATCCGCAATTTCCGCCAGGGCAGCTCTTTGAAGACGTGGCTCTACCGCATCGCCATCCGCGAAGCGCTGAATCACAAGCGCTGGTTCAAACGCCATGTGCAGAAGAATGTTTCCATCGATGCCGAGCCGGAGGAAGGGCAAGCGCGCGTCGAGATCGAGGATCTTGGCGCCACGCCCTTCGAGCAGCTCGCGTCGTTGGAAATTCAGGTAGTCGTGCATGGCGCTTTGCAACAGATTCCCGATGTTTTTCGCAGCGCGGTGATTTTGCGAGACCTCGAAGGCCTGAGCTACGAGGAAGTGTCCGAAGTCTTGGAATGCAGCGTCGGCACGGTGAAGTCTCGCATCCTTCGCGGGCGCCGCGCGCTGAAAGAAATTCTTGAGCCGCTCTTGGGCGGACACCAGATTGGTTGTCACCCCCAAACGTATTCGCACGGCAATGTCTCCGAGGCTCAGCCGTCACCTTTCGGCGATGCTTTTTCCGCCGCACGGCGTATCACAGTTTCTTCCCAATGTACGTCTCCGCGGGCAAGTTCCACGGGCAAGGGTGTCCAATGAAGTGCGACACAGTGCGAACCAAACTGGTTGGTTATTTCGATGATGCCGTAACGGGTGGAGCGCGCGTTGAAGAGCGCGTGCAGATTCGACAGCACCTGGAAGGTTGCGGCGTTTGTCGCCAGGAACTGGAACGCTTCCGCAAGCTGGCCGTTATGCTCTCGCGCGTGCCCAAAAACATTCCGCCGGCCGATCTGGCCGTGCGCATCAAGGTTGCTGCCGCTCAGGCGCAGCGTTCGCAGGACTGGCCGAGCCGTATCCGCCGCATGAAGGATCGCGCTGAAATTCTGCTGGACAACGTTTTCCGCCCGTTGACCGTCCCGGCTACCGGCGGATTCCTCTCCGCCATCCTCGTTTTCGTTCTGGTGCTCCAGATGATCGTGCCGGGCACCACCCTGCGCGCCGTCCAGAACGACGTGGCTCTCAATCTGATGCGCCCAGCCGAGCTGGTTTCTCTTTCGGACTATCCGCAAGCCTGGGCGCCGGAGCAGCAGGACCTGGAACTCTCTTTGCCACATGGCCTACTGATTGATGTCACTGTCGACTCGCACGGCCAAATGACCGACTACCAGATTCTCTCCGGGCCGACGAATCCGGAGCTTCGGCGTCATCTTGACCAGTTGCTGCTCTTCTCGCGGTTCAGCCCCATGCTGAGTTTTGGCCGTCCCACAGCCGGCGGCCACGTGGTTCTCAGCTTCAGCGCCGTCCGCGTCCGCGGCTGATTTCATCGGCATGAGTAATCTCATATTTCTCCTGGCCGTTGCATTTCTGTTCTGTTTTTCTACCGGTGCGCATGCTCAACTGGAGAGGAACGACTCGGAGCGCCAGCTCTTCGAAGCTCTGAACCGCGAGCGCACTGCCCACCGCCTCTCCGCACTTCAGTGGGATGAAACACTCTTCAAAGCCGCCCGCCAGCACGCCCTTCTCATGCTCAACCTGAATAGGCTCGAGCACCGACTCCCCAGCGAACCCAATCTCGAAGACCGCCTCGCCGAAGCTGGTGCGCGGTTCGGTGTTATCGCCGAGAACATCGCCATCGGTCCGAATCCCCAGATCATTCATGGTGGCTGGATGGATTCGCCCGGTCATCGCAAGAACATCCTGGACCCGCGGCTCACCTCCGTTGGTATCGCAGCGGTGCGCGGGCCGGGGGGCCTCTTCGCGGTCCAGGATTTTTCGCAGATTGTCCCGGAGTTGAGCGTTGAGCAGCAGGAATACAAGGTGGTTTCATTGCTAGCCGCACAGGGATTCAGGTCGGCCAACGCAACCGAGGGAGCGCGGAAAACCTGTGAGAGGGATGCGGGATTCGCAGGCACGCCAGCAAGAGCGATGATCCGATTTGAGGCCACTGACCTGAGCAAATTACCGGAAGACGTCGAGAGAAAGATTCGGAGCGGGCCTTACAGCAGGGTTGCGGTGGGGGCGTGCCGCAGGAATGGCGCGGCCGGATTCACGCGCTATCGCATCGCGGTTCTATTTTTCTGAGGGCAAATCGAAATTCTGCGGCCCGCCGGGACTCAAAGAAACTGTTGTGTCTGGGAACGGGAAGAAATACAATATGCAGGTCATGGACGCCAGGCTCGCCAACTCCTACCGCTGGTATCGATTTACTTGGGATCCATCCAGGTGGCGGGGGGCGTTTTTGTAAGCGAATCCAGAGAAAAAGATTCGACCCACTCGCCAGCCGAGTGGGTTTTTTGTTTTAAGGGACGAAAAACAAATTGAGAGGGCCGGAAAGATGATCATCTCCATGAAATTGCATGCCAAGCGCGAAGAGATCGATGAAGTACGCAAACAGGTGGAGCACTTCGGGTACAAGGTGCACTCCATCGAAGGGGAAGAACGCGTGGTCATTGGAGTCGTTGGTGTGGGAGATGTGACCGCGTGCATGGAATCGATTGAGGCCATGCCGCAGGTGGACAACGTGGTGCGGATCTCGGCGCCGTATAAATTTGTGAGCAAGGAATTCCGTGCTGGAAAAACAAGAATAAAAGTAAACGGAACGGAAATCGGCGGGGGAGAATTCGTGGTGATGGCCGGTCCGTGCTCGGTGGAATCAGAAAAACAGATCATGCAGGCCGCGGAAGGCGTGGCGAAAGCCGGCGCGAAAATGTTACGCGGCGGCGCGTTCAAGCCGCGAACTTCGCCTTACGATTTTCAGGGCATGGAAGAAGAAGGTTTGAAGCTGCTGAAGAAGGCCAAGCAGGCCACGGGACTGGCGATCATCACGGAAGTGATGACCGACCGCGATGTGGATTTGGTCGCACGATACGCCGATGTGATGCAGGTGGGCGCGCGAAATATGCAGAATTTCATGCTGTTGAAGGCGCTGGGAAAATGCGGCCGGCCGGTGCTGCTAAAGCGCGGATTGAGCAGCACGGTAAAAGAGCTGTTAATGTCTGCGGAATACATCACGGCACACGGAAATCCCGATGTGATTTTGTGCGAGCGGGGGATTCGCACGTTTGAAACCGTGACGCGAAACACTTGCGACATCGCCGCGATCCCCGCACTGAATGAATTGACACACTTGCCAGTGATTCTCGATCCGAGCCACGCGACGGGAAAGCGGAGCCTCGTGCCGGCCTTGTCGCGCGCGGGCGTAGCGATTGGCGCCGACGGATTGATCGTGGAAGTACATCCCGCGCCAGAAAAAGCCATCAGCGACGGCGCGCAATCGCTCGACATCGCGCAATTCCAAAAAATGATGAAGGAACTAGAGCCGTACATTCATCTCTGGAACGAATCGAGGAAGAAAGAAGTGGCTGCCGTCGCGAGTTGAATACAAAGAAGCGGCCCTCGCCCCAGACGCCCGGCCCCATGACTACCAACACCCTGCTGGGTGGAAACGCCGAGATCCTCCCGGCGATCCTCGGCGGATGGCTTCAGGATGGCAACGTTCTTTCTTTTGCAGGTGCTGAAAACTTCTGTGGGTGTGGTGAGAAATCGCAGCCGGCCTGGACATTTCGCGTGTGACCGTAAGGGTTCATGCAGAATTCCGGGGTATGATGAAGGACCTGGAGCCGTACATGGAGCTGGGCGGGAAGCGCGCGGCGGCATCGGCGGTGGTCGGATGAGTTCTTCGGTCGGCGAGGCTGGTCTGCAAATTGTTCCAAGCATTTCCACGATTCGTGAGGCGCAAAGATTTCTGGCAAAGTATTTTGTGCCGACACGGTTGATTACTGCGCCGTTCCTGAGCGCGGCGGCGGGCAGAAGTGTTTATTTGAAGCTGGAAACGGAGCTGCCGACGGGCTCCTTCAAAGTGCGAGGCGCGTTCTGGGCGCTGGCGCAGAGAATGGCGAGGGGGCAGGTGAAGGAAGTGGTGGCTTCGAGCACCGGGAATCATGGAGCGGCGGTGGCTTGTGCGGCCAAACAGTTTGGTATCAAGGCCAAGGTCTTTTTACCTACGAGCTGCAATCCGCTGAAGCGCGACCGCATTGCAGGGCTCGGCGCGTCGATTGTGGAGAGCGGCGGCGACGATCTGGCGTCTGCGTTCACGCTGGCTGCAGAGTATGCCAAACGGCCAGGGGTGCATTTTCTGAATGATGCGACCGACGAGGATCTGCCCGCGGGGCCCGCGACGATTGGATGTGAAATCCTGGAGCAGCTTCCCGAGACCAGCGTGGTCGTTGTGCCGGTGGGGGATACGGCTCTGATTCGCGGTATCGCGGCGGCGGTGAAGCAGAACTCGCCAGGAGTGAAGATCATCGGTGTGCAAGCGGAACGCGCGCCAGCCTACTACCTATCCTGGAAGAAAGGCAAAGCAGTGACAACCGAGACGTGCGACACGATTGCCGATGGGCTAGCGACACGAACGCCGGAGGCAGCGAACGTACGCGATGTCGAGAACCTCGTCGACGATGTGGTCCTGGTGAGCGACGAGCAGATGCTACGCGCGATTGAGACGTTACTTCTGGAGGAACACGTGTTGGCGGAACCGGCCGGGGCCGCGAGCACGGCGGCGCTACTGCGATCCGGCATCGGTGGCGGCGAGCACGTGGCGCTGGTGGTGAGCGGAGCCAATATATCGCGAGAAGTGCTCAGACGGGCCGTTGGGAACGCGTAACCATCGGAAATGGCGATCGGCGACGGAGTGTTCCTGCCGGAGGATACGGTAGCGAGGTACCTTGTCCCTCGGACTTCAACGGATTCGTCGCTTCGCGATGGTAAAAGGCTTGAAGTAAGGTATTTACCTTAGCCCATTTTGCTGTATTTCCCCTCTATTCATTTCTTCGCGTCTCCCCCATCTATTTAGGAAAGACCGTACTGGCTAGTTCGCTGGGCGTGCCTCCCTCCGAGGCAGAGCTGGGGTCGGTCTTTCCGCAGAATGCTGGATCCGCACGGTGCGGGTCTTGGGGACAGGTCTTGTGAGCGAAAGATGTCCAGTTGCATGAAAGATTCCCTCCGGAACGTTAAGGAGCGGTCGGCGCTGGGGACAGACCGCGAGCGGCAGTGCGCGGCGCTGAGGCGAAGGTGCGGATTGGAAAGGAACACCGAGCCATGAAGCGTAGAATGTGCCTTGCTGGCGCGCTGGTGGCGCTGCTATGGGCCACGCCCGCACGGGCGGATAACCGTATCATCCTGCGCACGACCCTTAGCCTGCAGGCGCTCAATACGGCATGCAATCCCCTGTTACTAGCCCCAATCTGCACGGTGGTCGGCGGGTTGGGTGATCCTCTAGGGCAGGTCTACCTAATCACAAGCCCACTCGACGTAAGCGGACTGCTAAATCTCCTCGGCAATCCGCTGGGGATTATCGATGCCGAGTTGGAGCAGCTGATTAATTTAGTGGGTGGCCTGAACATTCTTCCCACGACGATTCCAGCCACGGTGATGTCGAACAGAACCTTGGTGCCATACCCTGCAGGTTCCACGACGAATGCATGGGACGGCTACGTCAATCAACCTGCGGCATCGATTGTGGGAGTCCAGGATACGCAAAAGACGTTCAATGTATTGGGGACGGGGATTGTCGCTGACATTGACACGGGAGTGGACCCCACCCATCCGGCGCTGCAAGGGGTTGTGCTACAAGGTTACGACTTCACTCGGAACCAGCCAGGCGGTTCCGAGCTGAACGATACTTCGCCGTGTCCATTCATGACGTGTCCGCCTCCCCCTTGCCCGAATTGCTCGCCAGCGAAGGTGAATCAGTCCACGGCGGCAGTACTGGACCAGTCCACGGCGGCAGTGCTCGATGGAACCCCGTATGCGGCATTTGGACACGGGACGATGGTGATGGGCATCATCCACCTAGTGGCTCCGACCGCTCAGCTCTTGCCCTTGAAAGCGTTTCATGCGGATGGGACAGCTTCGCTCTCCGACATTTTGCGCGCGATTTATTACGGCGTACAGAACGGCGCCAACGTGATCAACATGAGCTTCGACATCACGACGGCATCGGCGGAACTGCAGAAAGCCCTTGACTACGCCAACCAGAAGGGCGTGATTTGCGCGGCGTCTGCAGGAAACGACGGGACGGCGGAAATTGTATATCCCGCGGCGTTGCAAACCGATGTGATGGGCGTGGCATCAACGACGGATCAGGACGCGCGCTCGTCGTTCTCCAACTTTGGAAACACCATCGTGTGGGTGGCGGCTCCTGGCGAAGCGATTGTGAGTACCTACCCATACAACACATATGCAGCGGGATGGGGAACTTCGTTCAGCGCGCCGTTTGTGTCGGGAGGGGCGACGTTGTTGCACAGCCTAAACCCCGCCATTAACCAGTCCAGTGGCGCTTTGGCGGTGGCCCATGCAGTCCCGCTTGCGGATTCCGGCATGGGCCACGGGCGGCTGGATCTTTGTGCGACTCTCGCGTCAGTGACTGCGGCGAGTTGTTCGCCGGATTTCAGCGTTTCTGCGGCACCACCCAGCGCGATAATTACTGCGGGACAGCAGGCAAACTTCACCGTCTCCGCTACACCGCTGCACGGTTCCACTCAGACTGTAACGTGGAGCTGCACGGGTGCACCGGCGGCAGCCACGTGCACGGTTTCGCCGTCGTCTGTGACGCTTAATGGGTCGACCATGGCGACGGCGACGGTGACTTTGACGACGATGGCACGAGTCCTGGTGCCGCCGCCATTGGTCTTGCCACGATATGCGCCTCCGATGCAGCCATGGTGGGCGCTGGTGGCATGCTTCGCCTGGCTCGCGGTGCCGGCGATGTTGTGGACCTTCAGTCGAGCATCTCGCCCTCGGCGGCCTGGCCTTGCCGCGACAGCAGGACTCCTCGCCGTCTCGCTTTGCACGTACTCTTGTGGCGGCTACGGTACGCCGCCGCCGCCGCCGATTAGCCCAACGCTCTCCACGCTGGCGCTGAATCCCACGACTGTGACTGGGGGCGTGCAATCCTCCACGGGCACAGTGACGCTGAGCGGGCCAGCACTCGCTGGCGGCGCAGCCGTCACGCTCACCAGCAGCAGCACGTCCACGGCAACGGTCCCGGCGAGCGTGACTGTTGCTGCGGGAGCCAGCAGCGCGACATTCACGGTGAGCACCAGTGCGGTGACCACGTCCACACCGGTCACCATCTCTGCGTCCTATGCTGGCGTGACCCAAACGGCCTCACTCACCGTAGCGCCTCCAGGTACTCCGGCGGGAACTTATACGCTTACGATCACGGGAACTTCGGGCAACCTCAGCCACTCTATAACGGTCCAAGTAACGGTCAACTAAGAAGTACTTCGGAGCCTCTCCAGCCCTCTTCTGGAGTTCAGTCTGCGAAGGGCAGCGGCTTTCGACAGCTAGCTGCGACTGGCCATTTGGCCAATTACGCCCAGGGCAAGTTCCATTGCAACCCCCAGTCCTAAATGGATCCTAAGAGAAGGGGAAACTGTCTCTGGGCACCTGCCAAGGATGAAGGAGCGATGGATAACGCGAAGACGGAGTTCCGCTGGAGAGTTGCGCGCAGTCTTGCGCTCGGGGCATGCCTGGCAGCCTGTTGTATGGCCGCAGGCTCGCTCGCAAAGGCTCAGGCTACATCTGCATCACAGGGATCGGGGTCGAGTCCCCGATTGCTGAGTGCGGAGGGAGGGCGGGCGATCGTGGATGCCGTGCAGGATCAGGACCAACTGACGCGCGGGGTGCAAGACTGTTCTCACCTGGTTCATCAGATGTATTTCAACGCGGGTTTTGAGTACCCGTATGCGAGCTCGTTCGAACTGTATGCCGGGAACGAGAATTTTGAGCGGGTGAGATACCCGCAGCCGGGAGATTTGATTGCATGGCCAGGCCATGTGGGCATTATCCTGGACCCGCGGGAGCATAGCTTTTACAGCCTAGTGAGTACGGGCCTGGAGGCCCAGGATTACGAGGGAACTTACTGGAAGTCGCGCGGAAGACCGCACTTCTACCGGTACAAAGTTGAAAACACCGGGACTCTGACCGCCGCCAAGGCTCCGGCTTCCTCAGTAGCTACAGATTCTGCAAGGCAGCACGTCGCTGCGCCGGTGATCGAGGAGCGATTTCCTGTGGCGGCCTCCGCCTCTCATCGGCCACCGAAGACGGCTTCAGAACGGACAAGAGTAGTCTCTGGTTCACCGGGTTTGTCGGCGCCGGCAGTTGCAGCCGCTCCGTTTGAGGTTCCGCAGAGCATAATCATCACGCCGGAGAACAAGAAACCAACGATTAGCCAAGTTACTGAAGGCATCTCTGAATTGAGCAACGCCTCGGGAAGTGTCTTGCGCACGAGTGACCCCACAAAACTGATGCTGCCGGTGATCATCTTTGAGCGGCTCCAGGTGGAGCGTCTGGAAATCAAAGGGGACCACGGATGGGCCCGTCTGCGGATAGATTCTCGAGCGACTATCGCGGGTGGAGAAGCGGACTATAAGCGGCGACGCGAAAGAGTTCGCTGGGAGCTGCGCCGCACAGAATCGGGCTGGGAGGCGATTACACCCACGGATCGAACCTATGTGCCAAACGATGTGGCCGTGCGCCATTTGGCGGCACAGCTCGCGCAGCTGACTGCGAGGGATGGCGGTGCGGCACATCCGGAGACAGTTCTGCGTCAGGAGTCAAGGCTTGCTAGTCTCCTAAGCGCGCTGCTGGAAAAAAAGTTAGGCCACTAATCGGGCAGTCGAGGGGCGCTGGAAGCGCAAGCGGCTTGTTAGCGATGGAGAGGAAACGGACGAGTCCCGCCGAGAGTTGTCGTCCGGAATTGGAACTAGTGCTTCAACGCTGGGTCGGAAGTTGTATTCGGTGATTCCTGAGGCAGAGCAAAGGCGACGTAGACGCCACCGGAAGATGATTTCGGGTCCTTGCCGCCTCCCGCGGCGATGACGACGAATTGGCGGCCGGCGACTTCGTAAGTGGCCGGAGTGGCATTGCCGGAGAAGGGCAGAATGGCCTCCCAGAGCAGCTCACCGTTAGATTTATCGAAGGCGCGGAATTTTTTGTCGAAGTTGGTTGCCCCAATGAACACCAGGCCGCCTGCGGTGACGATCGGACCACCGTAGTTCTCAGTACCGGTGTTCCTTTGGCCCCTCGCGGCGAGTTCTGGGTATTCACCCAGCGGGATCTTCCACACATATTCACCGGTGTTCAGATTGATGGCGTTTAAAGTGCCCCACGGAGTAGTTACGGCGGGATATCCTTCCGGGTCGAGAAACTTGTGGTAGCCGGTGAAGCGATACGGCATGGATGCGGGAGGTGGTGCGGAGCTTGCGAGCTCTTTACTTTCACCGCTCAGCAAAAAGCTGACCAGCGCTTCGTTTTGATCCTCGGTCAGATTTGGAAAGCCCGGCATTCGTCCATTTCCGTTCTTGATGGCCGTTGCAATCTGCGCGGGAGTCATCCGATTGCCCACTCCTATCAGGGAAGGCATCGCGGGAGGGGAACCCGTCAACTTTTCTCCGTGGCAGATGCTGCACTGGCTCATATAGATGGCGCGTGGGCTATTTTCGGCCGTGTTGGAGGCGAGAGCCCCGGTCCATGGCATCTCATTCGAATTGATGTACATGATTCCGGTCTCAGCGTCCACCGCGGGGCCGCCCCACTCGGCACCACCGTCGAAGCCAGGAAAAATTACAGTGTCCTTCCCGACGCTGAAAGGAATGAACTGCCCTTCACTGCGGAATTGCTTGAATTTTTCCACTGCCCATTGATGTGCTTTCGCCGTGCGCACGGTCAGAAGATCCTCGGTGAGACGCTGGCGCGCAAAGGGCGCGGGGCGAGTGGGAAGCGGCTGCTCGAGGGCGGCAACTTCGCCGGGCACAGTGCTCGCAGGATATTTTCGGGACTCAATGGGGAAAAGAGGCCTTCCATTGGTGCGGTCGAAGAGATAGACGAAGCCTTGTTTTGTTGTTTGCGCTACAGCATCAATTTCTTTTCCGTCGCGCTTCACGGCGAGGAGGGCGGGCGGTGAAGGAAAGTCGCGATCCCAAATATCGTGGCGGACTCCCTGAAAATGCCAGACTCTCTCGCCCGTCTGCGCATTCAAGGCAATCAGACAATTGGCGAAGAGATCGTCACCGATGCGATCGGCACCGTAGAAATCAAATGCGGCGGAGCCCGTCGGAACATAGACAATCCCGCGCTGGGGATCGAGCGCCATCCCCGCCCAATTGTTCGCCGCGCCGCTGGTCTTCCAGGCATCCTTCGGCCAAGTGTCATGGCCAAATTCACCGGGACGCGGAATGGTGTGAAACGACCAGCGCAGCTTTCCGGTTCGAGCGTCGTAGGCTCGAATGTCGCCGGGAGGCGCGGGGAGAGTCTCGGGGTTGCGGCCGCCGACAATCAGCAGGTCTTTGTAAACGACGGCTGGACTGGTCAGATCTACAGACACAGAGCTGGCAGGCTCCCGGCCAAGATTTTCACGCAGGTCGATTCGGCCGTCGTCTCCAAAGGACGCAATCGGACTGCCGGTCGTGGCGTCAAGCGCGTACACAAAGTTCATTACTCCAACCAGAATGCGCTTGTCCTTGCCGTCGGCCCAGTAAGCGAGCCCGCGGTCCGGTTGCGTTCCACGCATTCCGGAGTCGAACTTCCACAACGGCTTGCCTGTCGCGGCATCCAACGCGAAGATCTTTTGTGTCGGCGTGATTCCGTAGAGTACGCTCTCGACGATGATGGGGCTTGTCTGAAGACCGCCTTGCTCCTGTGTGTCAAAGCTCCAGGCGACGGCCAGGCGCTTGACGTTGCTGCGATTGATCTGCGCTAGCTTGGAATAATGATTGTTCTCGGGCGCGCCGCCGTAGTCCGGCCAGTCTTGCTGCCCCTGGCCGGATACATCGCTTTGGGCCGGCGCGTTTGCCGCGCGCGCGATCAACCCGGCAGTGGTGACGATCAAGGATGGAACTAGAACGAATGCGCAACTGGTGAGTATTTTCAGCGTTCGCTTCTTTTTCATGGCCGCACGAGGAGAGAGGATAACACCCCTGCAATGCAAGGCTAGGTGCAGATAACGAGACTCTTTACATTTGTCGAGCCGGACACTCGTCCTGCCAGCCAAGGCGCAAGAGCGATTGACTCGTCTTTGAGCAGCTCTCAAAACTCCAAATGCCGCTCGCAGCCAAGAAGCCGTTGCCGTCTCAGCTCCCGGGCCAACCTGCCCTCCCTTAGTCACATGGGGAGTAATACTATGCCACCCAGCGGAAGTCTCAAGGCTCACCGTTGGCGCAGTCCCATCACGCGCATCAGGGCTTCTTGGACGTGTACCAGTTCGCGCTGACGTTCGTGTTCTTCCTTGGTGCGGTCGGTAAGAGCTTCTTTCAACAGAAGTAAATTGCGACGGAATTCGAGCTGAGCAATAACCAGGCGGCTTAACGCTTTCAGGGCCTCCCTTTGCTCGGGCGCCAGCTCGCGCGGCGACCGGTCGACGACGCAGAGCGTGCCCAGGGCGTAGCCGTCTTCGTTGATAAGGGGAGCGCCGGCGTAGAAGCGGATGTACGGGTCGGAAGCGACAAGGGGATTGTCGCGAAAGCGCTCATCCAAGAGCGCATCGGGGACGACGAAGAGTTCGGATTGTAAAATCGCAGTAGAGCAAAAAGCGATGTCGCGTGATGTTTCTGAAGCATCAATACCCACTCGTGATTTGAACCATTGGCGGTCTTCATCGACAAGAGAAATCAGCGCGATAGGCGTTCTGCAAACAAACGAGGCTAGCAAGGTGAAGTCGTCAAAAGATTGTTCGGGGTCGGTATCGAGGATAGCGTATTTCTCCAAAGCGGCAATTCTGCCCGCTTCGTTGACTGGCTTGGCGATGACCATGAGCCACCTCCTCCAGCGATTCCTTGGTCCGGGTTGGATCCTGGCCGGGGCGGAATCATACTCCAAATCAGAGAATAAGGCGCGGGCCAAGTGAATCCACGTCGGATTTGCAGGGAAGGCGCGTGAAATGGATTACACGTGAACATGTGAAGGGGGAGACTATTCCTTCTCACGACGCTCAGCCACACTGGCCGTGAGTGCTAAGTTCCGCTTGCGTTATAACGGGCGCCCGGACAGCGACGTCTTCACTATTTACAACCTGGGGACCCAGTGTGTAAGTCTCGGCGCGGCGAATCCGCAGAGACCGGCGAGTCGCGCCTCGCCGTCAAATCCACTTACTCCTTCCGTAGATTGGACTCCCATAACAGCGGCCCGACAGTTGTGAATATCGCTCGACTTCGTCCACTTATTCGTTAGAATTCAACGCTCTCGAGATTTTCGCATCGCTATTTTCCGCGGAGGGGCTCCATGAAGTCTCAGCTACTACGTTTACGATCACTGTCTTTTGCAGCCGCAATTCTATGCTCAGTAATCGCGGGAGCGCAGGCTACCAAAGCGCAAACCTCGCAACAAAGATACACGCCTACTCCTGAGAATCTGAAAGCGCGCGCATGGTTCCAGGACGCGAAGTTCGGAATGTTTATTCATTGGGGGGTGTACAGCGTGCTGGGCGATGGGGAATGGATTATGGAGACGCGGCCGATCAATAGAACGGATTACGCGAAGGTGCCGACGTTTTTCAATCCGATCAAGTTTGATCCTGCGGCGTGGGTCGCGCTGGCAAAAGCCGCGGGCATGAACTACATCACCATAACCTCCAAGCATCATGACGGATTCGCAATGTTCGACTCGCGCTTGACGGATTGGAATGTTGTGGCGCGAACGCCGTACGGCAAAGACGTGATCGGGATGCTCGCAGCGGAATGTCACAAGCAGGGCATCAAACTGTTCTTGTACCACTCACAACTTGATTGGCATTCACCGGATTATTTTCCGCGCGGGCGTACGGGACATAGCACGGGCCGTCCGGATTCAGGGAATTGGGATGCCTACCTGAATTTCATGGACGGGCAGTTGCGCGAGCTGCTGACGAACTATGGGGAGATTGGCGGCATCTGGTTCGACGGAATGTGGGACAAGCCGGACGCGGATTGGCAACTTGCCCGCACGTACGCGCTGATTCATCAACTGCAACCGCAGGCCATGGTTGGCAGCAATCATCATAAGAATCCGTTTCCCGGAGAGGACTTCCAGATGTTTGAGAAGGATTTGCCAGGCCAGCACACCACAGGTTTCAACCCCGAACAATCCGTCAGTGCGCTGCCGCTCGAAACCGCGGAAACCATGAATAATTCCTGGGGCTTCAATCTGACGGACGAGCACTTCAAGAGCACGGCTGATTTGATTCGATACCTTGTGCGTGCGGCGGGATTGAATGCGAATTTTCTTTTGAATGTGGGGCCGATGCCGAGCGGCGAAATTCAGCCCGAGTTTGTGCAGCGCTTGACGGAAGTGGGGCGCTGGACGAAGCAGTATGGAGATTCGATTTACGGAACGCGCGGAGGGCCAGTTGCGGCGGGACCGTGGGGCGTGACGACGCAGCGCGGCTCGACAGTTTATCTTCACGTGCTGGACTGGAATGCTCCGGTGCTTGCGCTGCCGGCGATGCCAAGGCCAGTTCACTCGGCGCGGTTGTTGCGCGATGGAGGAAATGTCGAGTTCAGCGCCGTCAAGGGAGGACTGGTACTGAAACTGCCGGAGCCGCAACCGGAAGAAGTGGATCGTGTGATTGTGCTCGAACTGGAAGCGGCGAAGTAGAAAGCGGTATGTCTAGTGCTATTTTGGGCCTGCGCCCGTCCAGCTGCAATGGGGAATCGCGCAGAGGTGAGGGGGCAAATAATTCCGCGAGGTTGCCAACGCGGCTGTGTTGGGCCCCCATTCTTCAGCTGAGACGATGACGGCCGTTAGTTTGGCCGTTACGGGTAATGGTTGCGGGCGTGTGAGCGCGCGCGGTCGAGAACCTCGCTGAATTTAGTTTTGGCGACTAGCGTCCATGGGCTCTTGGGCCACCGGGAGCCTCATGGGAAACTGCGGGCGGCTCGATTCATGGATTAGGGATGGATTCGTCGAGCTTGAGGATGACAATTTCGCCGTTGGAATGAAATGTGCCGCCGGTGGCGGTCGTGGCCTCTTTCATGGGATTGTCGGGAAGGAAGTGAGAGATTTCGGTGACGAGGCCTGTGGCGCTGAGAGTTTTTTCGACATAGTCGCGCTCGAGATCGATATCGGGATCGATTTTGTGGGTGATCCCGTTGTTGCGCTGATCGCGTTCGAAGCCGATGTCGTGGGTGGCGGCGCCGATCCACAGAGTCTTGCCATTGACCTGGAACGGCGCTTTCCAGATGCGCAGATGATTGCGCGATCGGACGACACTGATGGGCTCGGCACGGGCCCAGCCGTAGTCCTGCGGGCGGCCAAAGAGGAAGAGTTGGCTCATGGGCATGGTCAAGTAGGATTCCTTCGAGAGGCTGCCGATCAAGCCGTGGAGCACGGTTTCCTTGACGTCGGCGTCGACTCTCACCCAGCCAGCGGTGGTGAAGACATGTTGCATGGTGGCTTCCGATCCGAGGATGAGAAAGTTGACCATGTCGCCGGCATGGCCTTCTTTGTCGCTGATGCGCCGCGGGATTTTCGAGAAGAGATTGTTGTCGATGCCAGGAAGTGAGCTGACCTGCCTGGCAACCACGCGCGCGGTGCCACCTTCGGGTGAGTAAACCTCGATGCGCACGGCGTAGGCGCCCTCACCGGTGTCATTCGTGGTCTGATTGACGCCGACGGAAAGGCGGCCCGAGAAAGGGGCAAGAACATTGCGGTGTGCGCCGATGGCGAACGGCTGCGCGGTGTCTTTATCGCCGATGCGGCCGATGAGCGTGCCACGCCCGGCTTCATTAAACGGTAGAACGCGGAGAAGGTCGCTGAACCCGCGCGGAAGGCCGTCCGGGCCGTTGTCGTCCTTCGCGTCGCCGTAACGGAGCTTACCAGTGGCGGTGATGAGCACGTGCTCGCCAGCTTGAATGTCCATGCTGGTGTCGATCCAGGAGTCTTCGCCAGTCAACTGCACTTCCTGGAAAAGGCGTTTTTTACCCGTGGGTGTTTGTGCAGAAGCGGAGTTCTGCCGGTCTGGCTTGGCAGAGACTTGCGCGGCGTTCTCACGGACCAGTTGCGCCCGAATAGCATGTGGGTGAACTGCGGTGACCAGAAAGAGTCCGAGAATAAATTGCATTTTTGCCATGAGACGCCAAATCATAGGAGTGGGCCATCCCGCGCAGGGCCGGGGAGCATCTCCACTGTTAGCAGAACCCCAGGTCAGAGTGCAAGCGTTGTCCTGGCTGAGTGTTGGACCTCAAAGGCGAAGAGCAGGGATCAGGCGGAGACGCAGGGACCATGGAGAGTTCGAGGAGAAAAAACGGGATTCCTTGACGGAGTGCGTTGGGGGCTTGTAGATTGGCAACATGCCGTAGCATTGTGAGAGGACATAGAGCGCTCCCAGATATGCCCTTCCGTGCGGAGAAACCGCGTCAGGCGGAGATAGATAACGTCAACAGGTCCCGAGTGAGGACTGCGGCAAAAGGCATGAAAAGACTTCAACGACAGATGGTGCTGTATGGATTGTGCGCAGTGACGGCGCTACCTGCGGCTGGACAGGCCCAGGCGCCCGCACCAATGCCCGGGCAGGTACAAACCAAATCGCCCCCACCAGCGCAGGCGCCTGCACCACGGGCGCGTGTGAGGACCACGCCGCAGAGCACAGTGAGTGTGGACGGCAGCGAGGCCATGTTTACAACGATCTGCGCGCTGTTGGCAGCGGGCTTCCAATCGAACGTCAGCTCCGACAATTGGACGGCGTTCCGGGCGCAGATGAGGGAGCGCTTGCGCCAGCAACAGGGCCCGGCAGTGGAAGCGGTGCGGGAATTTTACCGCCAGCACGAACTGCGGGATCCCGGCGCGACGCTTTCAAGGTATTTGTGGTTTGGACTGGTCTCCGGGCCCGCCCCCGCGTTTCAGCCAGTCTTGAGGCGAGATGAATTGCCACCGGAAGTAATTGCACTCGAGGGTTTCAGTGAAATCCTTTCTAATTATTATCAGGAACAGAAAATTGGGCAACTGTGGCGGCAAGTGCAGCCGATTTATAACCGTGAAGTCGAGCGACTGCATGATCCGGTGTCGCAAATTGTGTTCGTCGCGTCGGGGTACTTGCGTGAAATCCTCGAGCCGTCCGGGCCGCGTACATTGACGATCGTTGTTGAGCCGCTGGTCGGACGCATCACCAACGTGAGAAATTTTGGGGATCACTATGCGCTGGTGCTGAGCGGCGGGGAAGAGATTCCGACGGACGTCCTACGTCACGCGTTTCTGCACTTCTTGCTGGATCCACTGCCACTGATGTATCCGCACGTTACGGCAGCGAAACGCTCGCTATTTGAGAAGGCCGCCGCGGCCCCGCGTCTGGCGCCCGAGTTAAAGGACGATTATGCATCGTACTTTGCGGAATGTACGGTGCGCGCGGTAGAGCTGAGACTCAAGCGCATGTCGCCTGGCGAACGGGAAGCGGCGATGAGCCGGGACGATGAGGACGGGTACATTTTCGTGAAACCGCTCCTCGAGGCGCTGCCCAAATTCGAAAACTCCGAACCGTCGATGAAGCTCTTTTTCCCGGATCTGGTGAGAGCCATCGATACAGGAGCTGAGGGAAAGCGGCTGGCGGCGGTGAAATTCGCGCCAGACGAGACCGCCAAGCCGGAGGACGGGGCGGCGAGTGAGGAAGTGGCGCGCCGGAGAAGCGCAGCGCCGTCGACGGTGCCGAATGATGCGGAAGTCATTACGGCGCTAACCGAGGGGGAGCGGCGGATCGCGGAGAAAAATCCGCGCGCGGCGGAGGCATCGTTTCAGAAAGTTCTGACGAAATATCCGGATCAAGCGCGGGCGTGGTACGGAATTGGATTGGTGGCACTCCTGGATCACGATGCGGCAAGGGCCAAGCAGGTGTTCGGGCGGCTGACTGCCGGCGAACATGCGGCGACTCAAGATCCCATGGTACTGGCCTGGTCGCACGTCTACCTGGCGCGGATCTATGGTGATGAGGGGAACCCGGAAGTAGCGAAGTTGGAGTATCAGTCCGTTCTAAATGTGGAAGGGGGACCGGAACAGGCAAAATTAGCTGCCCAAAAAGGACTCGCAGCATTTGGCGGAGATAGACCCATGGCGCGACCTTGAACGGGAGGCGATTTTGGTTGGACACATACGATTCAGGGGAATGCTGTAGCGCTGGAGCAAGTCGGCCGTCGGTCAGACACTTCCCAAGGAAAGCGCGCCGCCCGAACTGCGAAGCTCGGGGATGAGAATTAAAAAGAGATGAGGAGAAATAGGATGAGAATGAAGTTGAATACTTGGTTGGGGATGGCAACCCTGGTGGGCTTGTTGGCAGGCGCGAGCGCAGTGGCGCGCGCTTGGCAGTCTGCTCAGGGAAGCCAAAGTCAGCCTCCAGCGCAGCAGAGCGACAAGCCGAAGACTCCCGACGTTACACCTCTGACGCTGGACGCCCCGGCACCGGTGAGTGCGGAAGAAGATGTCGCCTACAAAACCTTTCAGGGTGTGATTCCAAATGATGCCGCCAAGAAGATTGAGCTCGGTGAGGCATTTCTCCAAAAATATCCGGAGAGTCGCTACAAGTCTCCTGTATATGGGGCGTTGACTTACGCCTACTTACAGGCCGGGAATACCCAAAAGATGCAGGAATACGGAGAAAAGGAGATCACGTTGTCACCGAACGATGTCTCTACGCTCGCGCTGCTGGGGCAGACACTGCCCCGAACCTTGCATGGGAGCGTAGCCGACCCCGCCGCCGTGCAGTTGCTGGCCAAAGCGGAACAATACTCCAAACAAGCCATCGAGATTACGCCGACGCTGCCCAAGCCGGAGAACCTAACCGATGAAGCCTTTGCGTCCGCGAAGAATCAAGCGCTGGCGATGGCCCACAGCGGTTTGGGATTGGTCTTCGTGCGGCGAGGCAAGAATGCAGAGGCAATTCCGGAACTCGAGCAGGCCGTGAAGATCGATCCGAACCCGGACCCCGTGAATTACTACTTACTGGGAATGGCGAACAAGACCACCTCGCACTTCGATGATGCGGTGGCGGCCTTTAACAAGTGCGCAGCGATGACGGGACCCTTGCAGGGGACGTGCAAGACTCAGGCCGAAGATGCGAAGAAGCTTGGCACGACGCAACTGAGCGCGCCGAAGTGAACCAGGCCGCCGGTGCGGCGGAGTTATGCAAGAGACTATCCGGATCGCGGACGGAGCACTTGAGGAACGTCTAGGGCACAAGTTTTTCACAAGAGAGCTCCTGGAGAGGGCGCTGACCCACAGTTCGGCTGTTCCCGAACTGCGCGCTGCAGGCATCGAAGAGACTGTCTCTTCTCTATTTCCCGGGAACAATGAGCGGCTGGAGTTCCTGGGGGATGCCGTTCTCGAGCTGCTCGCGAGCGAATATCTCCTAGCGTCTTTTCCTGAGTGGAGCGAAGGGCAGCTCTCCAAGAGCCGTGCGCGGATTGTAAATGCAGTTTCCCTGGAGGCGGCCGCCAGGCGGCTGCGCCTGGGAGAGCACTTGCGGGTAGGGCGCGGAGAGGAGAAAACCGGCGGGCGGGAGAAGCAGACGCTGCTGGCCGATGCGTTCGAAGCGGTAGTAGCTGCGGTTTACCTCGATGGCGGACTGGGTGTGGCTGGAGGAGCGCGGTGAGCGCATCTCGGAGTCCGATCGCAAATCGGCGTTGCAGGAGCTCTTGCAAAGACGCGGGCGGGCACCAGCGGAATATCGCGTAGTTGGAGAAAGCGGCCCCGACCACCAGAAGGTTTTCCAGATCGAAGTTTGGATTGACGGGGAGTGCCTGGCAACAGGCGAAGGCAGCACCAAGAAGGAGGCGGAGCAACGTGGGGCACGAAGCGCTTTGGAACAACTCGAACGCGCGGAAGCGCAAGGCTGAGGCGGAATGCCGGAAAAGATCGTGACAGAAATCGAAGAACACACGACGGAAAAGAAGCAGGAGCACCGCCCGGAGCAGACCACGATTTCCGAATACCTGGAATCACTGCTGGTGACGGTGATTCTGGCGCTGTTCGGAACAAGTTTTATCGTACAGGCCTTCAAGATTCCGTCCGCATCAATGGAAGGCACGCTGCTGATCGGCGACCACTTGTTGGTAAACAAATTTATTTTCGGCGGGACCGGCACCTGGTATGAAAAACTGCTTCCGTACCGACAACTGGAACGCGGCGACATTATCGTTTTCAAGTATCCTTACGCGGATCATCAGCATTTCGTGAAGCGAGTCATTGGCTTGCCTGGCGATCGTTTGAAGTTGCTCGACGGGGATGTGTTCATCAATGGGAAACGATTGTATGAACCGTATGCGGTTCATGATTCGTCCGCATCGTACGACCCGTTCAACTTTTCCTTCCCTTCGATAAAGGGCCAGATGATTTCGCTCAATGCCATTCCTGAATGGCGCCCCGAGATCCGCAAGTATGTTCAGGGTGACGAGATTGTCGTTCCGCCCGGGAAGTATTTCGCCATGGGCGATAATCGCGATCACAGTCAGGACAGCCGCTACTGGGGATTCGTTGATCGTGATGCCATCATGGGGCGGCCCTTCTTGATTTACTGGTCGGTGGAAGCGAAAAGCAGCGACTACAGCGGTGATAGCACGTTTTGGTCACGATTGACTGGCATTCTTGAGACCCTGGTGCATCTGCCGTCTCGAACGCGGTGGAGCCGGATGCTCCGTACGGTACATTAGGATTTCAATCCTAAGTAAGGAAACCAGGAGACGAACCATCCTTTCGCTTCATTCTGGACGCGGCTGGCCCCTACCTTTTTGCGTATGAGTCTGCGAGACTTCCGAACGAGATGATCAAGCTGCAAAAGTGGCGAAAACCGGCGGTGGCGATCGTAGTTCTGGTCATCGTCTTTCAGGCCGGGGTGTCTCTTCTGGCGCGGACCCACCGCGTGCATGCGTACCTTGTGACACAACTGGAAAGAGCATTCGGACGGCCCGTGGAGGTCACGAGTTTCGACGCGCGGATTCTGCCGAGTCCGCAACTGGATGCCAACGGTGTGACTGTGGGCGAGGACCCCGCGTTCGGCCACGAATACTTTCTCCGTGCGGAACGCCTGAGCGCCGGTGTGCGCTGGACGGGCCTGCTGAGGGGCCACTTTGAATTTGGAACCATGTCGCTCAGCAAGCCGAGCTTGATTTTAGTGCGGAACTCGGAGAGTCGTTGGAACCTTGAACGGTGGTTGCCGCCGGCAAAGGGGAACCCTGCACCGAGCGCACCTGTCCATGAACCACCCTCGCCGGTGGCTCCGGTGAACCGGCTGGAAAGAATCGAATTCGATGAAGGGCGCATCAATTTCAAGACCGAGGACGACAAGTTACCTTTTGCGTTCACCGGAGTTTCTGGAAGCGTGGAGCAGATCTCGCCCGGACGCTGGCAACTGCAGCTGGAGGCCCAGCCATGGCGAAGCGGAGTTTTGCTGCAATCGGCCGGATCGATCAAAGTGTTTGGCGATGTGGCGGGGACTTCGACACGGCTGCAGCCAGCAGAAATCACTTTGCATTGGAGCCAGGCGTCGATGGCGGACGTCTTCCGATTTTTCCGCGGGCAGGATTACGGAGTACGCGGTGCGTTCGCGCTGGATGCCGCAGCTAAGAGCGGAAGCGCCAGCGGAGATGGTCCTGCAGACTGGAAATTCTCACTGCAGGGACGAGCCGTGCAGATCCATCGCTGGGATTTGACGGAACGTGCTGATAACCCCCGCCTGAATGTGAACGTGACGGGGCGGTGGAACGTCGCCGCGGGGAGCCTGATCGCAGAAGAAATCGGGGTGGAGGGGCCGAGATCGAATCTCCGCGGCATGTTGCGTCTTGCTGGCGGACGCGTACCGGCGGTGGAATTGCGGCTGGATTCGATGGGGATTCAGGCATCGGACTTGTTGGCCTGGTATCGCGCGTTTCATGCGGACATGGCGGAGGGTGCGACAGCGGCACAGTATTTTACCGGCGGGATGATCTTGCGCGGGTGGCCACTTGCACTGGAGTCGGCGGCGTTTTCAAGCAGCGGTGGGATCGTGAGAATGCCGGGTTTCGTCGAGCCGGTGCGAATCGGTCCCGTGAGCGGAGGCCGAGAGCGAGGCGTGTTGACGATTGGGCCGGTGCGGGTCGCTCTCGGTGGGGACCTCCGTGATGTTTTGGCGCCGAAGCGGCGTCGTGTGGCAGTGGCGATGGAAAACGCCGCAGACGTGACCTTCGCGCACGATCTAAACACGCAAGCAGGAAGCATCAGCGTCGAAGGAAGCTTCAACAAGGTAGAAGATTTTCTGAAGTTGTCTGCGGAGGTTGGGCTGCCGCTGAATCACGGTTGGGAATTGAGCGGGCAGGCGTCCGCCGTAGCGAAGTGGGAATGGAAGCAGCCGTCGGGAGGGCGATGGAACGGAAGGGTTGTTTTCAACAAAGCGAGTCTGACCGTGGCGGGATTGAATCAGCCTCTCGACGTATTTGCGGGCGCATTGGATTGGATCGACGGGCGGCGCATAGCACGGGTGATGAGAGTGGAAGGGTTTGGTGGGATGTGGACGGGGAACATTGAGGAAACCGCCAGGGCGGATGGGGAAAATGGGGCGAAGTGGAATTTTCATTTGTATGCCGACCAGATGAACGCAGCGGACCTGGATCGTTGGGTCGGGCCAAGGGCTCGGCCGAGCTGGTTACAGAGGCTTTTGCCCCCGCTGCTCGGCGGATCGGCGCCGAAGACGCCACCGAGTGAACTGGTCCGCCGGGTGAATGCGGAAGGCGAGCTGGGGATAGCGCAGTTGACCATCGAAAGGTTGCGACTCGAAAAGGTGCTGGCCAAGGGATCTCTGCACGATCTCCAACTCGACGTTCGCGAAGCACAGGCAGAATGGGCGGGCGGCAAAGTACGGGCAGAGATAACTGCGAAGTTTTTGCCGCGGCCCGTCTATGAGATCGCCGCAAGATTGGAACGCGTGAACCTGGCGCAATTGCCGGGAGCGGGGCGAATTGCGGAGCGATTGGGGGGCGAAGCGTCGGGAACTCTACAGGTGAAAACCGAAGGCGTGGGCCGCGACGAACTTTTGGGAAAGTTGACCGGTCGCGGCGAGTTTCGCTTGAACAAGGTGGAGTTTCGCGGGTGGGATGTAAATGCGAGCGTCGAGGACGGCGTAGCACACACGGGAGTTTCGCGTTGGGCCAGCGGGGAAGGCTCGGTCCGTTTGCGGGATAGCAGCATTTTGCTAGAGGACTGGCGGCTCGATGGCGGGAAGCAGGTGACGCTCGTGAATGGAACACTCAGTTTCGGGCGAAACGCTGACTTGGCGATCGAAACGGCGGGCGCGCGAAAGAGCAAGGACCGCAAGGCCAGTGATTCCCGAACGGGGCACGTGCTGAAGATTTCAGGGCCGCTCGATGGACCAAAGGTTTCAGTGGAAAAGGCGGGCGTCCGGCAGCCTGCGGATTGACTTTCGGATATGGGAATGAAATCGGTTCCTTGAGACTGAGAGGAAAAAAATCGATGAAGGGTCATGCGCTATTGTGTGCAGCAGTTCTGCTGATGCTGATGCCGCAGACAAACACACAGCAACCGTTCACGCTGGAACAGGTGATGAGCGCTCCGTTCCCGGCCAATCTTACAGCCGCAAAACAGAGCAACCGCGTCGCATGGACGCTGAATCAACAAGGACGGCGGAACGTCTGGGTGGCCGAAGGGCCCGGATTCACGGCCAGGCAGATTACGAAATACAGCGAGGATGACGGGCAGGAGTTATCGGAGGTGAGTTTTTCGATGGACTCCAACACGATTGTCTATGTGCGCGGCGAAGGGAAGAATGCGGCCGGGCAAGTGCCAAACCCAACGAGCAATCCGGCGGGAACGGAGCAAGCGATCTGGACGGTGGCATGGAGCGGGGGAGAGCCGAGGCGCGTGGACGCCGGTCATTCACCGCAGATTTCTGCGCTCGGAACGATCGCCTATGCCAGGGATGGGCAGATCTGGATCGCGCCGCTGGACGGAACGGAGAAGCCGCAACAACTGGTTGTGCGCGGACAAAACTCGGACCCGCACTGGTCTCCGGATGGGAGCCGGCTGGCGTTTGTTTCGGTGCGCAACGATCACGCCTTCATCGGTATTTACGACGTTCGAACGAAGACCGTGCATTTCCTGGCGCCGTCTGTGGACTCAGACGGTGATCCCGCGTGGTCGCTGGACGGCAGGCGCATCGCGTTTGTGCGGCGACCTGCGGAGGCGCGAGACACGCCGCAGGGCTACTTCATCGCGCCGGATAAGCCGCATCCGTGGGCCATCTGGGTGGCTGAGGCCGGTGCGGGAACAGCAAGAGAAATCTGGCACAGCGGCGCCACCCCGCAGGGATCGTTTCCCTATATGGCAGAAGACACCGGCGGCGCTGTGATCAATTGGGCCGCGAACAACCAACTAGTGATCGCTTCAGAAGAAGACGGCTGGCAGCATCTGTATGCGCTATCTGCCGACGGTGGCGCCCCAAAGTTGTTAACGCCTGGAAATTGTGAAGTGGAGCAGTGGTCTCTCGCGCCGGCCAAGAAGTCGGTTTTGTTCAACTCGAATTGTAATGACATCGACCGCCGGCATTTGTGGAGAGTGAATGTCTCTGGCGGAGAGGTAGGGCGACTGACGAGCGGGGAAGGGGTTGAATGGAGCCCCTTGGCACTCAGTGACGGACAAAGATTTGTTTATCTTGGCTCCGATGCGAAGCATCCGCCACGGGCTTTTGTGAGTGACTTTGCAGGAGATTCGCTGACGGCGCTGCTCGGAGTCGAGTCGTGGCCCAAGGATTTTCCGTCAGATCGCCTGGTCGCACCGCAACAGGCAATATTCAGATCCACAGACGGGCTGGAAATACACGCGCAGCTTTTTGTGCCAGCCGGGATCACAACTGGTGAGAAGCGGCCGGCGGCGATCTTCTTGCACGGTGGCCCGATGCGGCAAATGCTCCTCGGTTGGCACTACATGTACTACTACTCGAATTCCTATGCCATGAATCAGTACCTGGCGAGCCGCGGATACATCGTACTGGCGCTCAATTACCGCAGCGGAATCGGCTACGGCCGAGCGTTTCGAGAAGCCCAAGGCCGTGCTGGGCGTGGCGCGACGGAGTATCAGGACGTGGTGGCGGCGGGCAAGTACTTTCAGAGCCGCAGCGATGTTGACGCAAAACGCATCGGCTTGTGGGGCGGAAGCTATGGCGGGTATTTGACGGCGCTTGGCTTGGGGCGCAATTCCGATTTGTTCGCGGCAGGTGTGGATCTCCATGGTGTGCATGACTGGCCGACCGACAACTGGGACGGAAAGAATGTTCCTGCGGAGATGAACAAACTGGCGCATGATTCATCGCCCGTGACCGCAGTCAACGCATGGAAGTCACCGGTGCTCTTCATCCACGGCGACGACGACCGCAACGTGTACTTCACACAAACCGTGGACCTCGTGGCTCGGCTCCGCGAGAAGGGCGTGGAGATCGAACAACTGGTTTTTGCCGATGATGTGCACGATTTTCTACTGCACAGAAATTGGCTGTCGGCGTATCACGCGGCGAGCGATTTCTTCGATCGGCACTTCAAGTCCACCGGAAATTGAAAATCGTTTTGTTTCGGTGATCATGTGCGGAGAGGTCTTCGACGACTCGCGAGGCATTAGCGGATGCAAATGAAACGCAAACCACAGCGAACCGCCGGCCTGTTGCTTCTTGCGGCTGTCACTCTCTGTGCGGGAGACAGACGTGTCAGTCTCCTGCCCAAACTGCAGCCCGGCCAAACGCTCATTTACCTCATCCGATTTCAGAGTGACAAGACCGTCAAGACCGAAAGCAAGGTCGTCGCCCCCATGGCGCCAAATGCTGCGCAAATCGATGCGCACGGATTGCTGCTGGTGGAGGTCTTGGATGTGCAACCGGCGGGAGCCAAGGCAATGATTCACGCGCGGGGTCAGTTTCTGACTCTGGACTCTGGTGTGTGGTTGAAGAAGCCCGGTGACAACAAGTCCGGTTGGGATGGACAGCATGTAGACCCCCATGGCAAAAGCATTGAGTTCACGATTTACCCAGACGGCTCGGTGAACGAAGTAAAAGGTCTGGATTTTCTTTTTCCCGAGCAGCAGCAGGCCTGGCAGCAATGGGTCGCACGTTTTGCGCTGGCGTGGACGCTTCCTGCAAACGGAATGAAGTTCGGCGAAAGATGGAAGCTGGAGCAGGCCGAACAAATAGGAGCGCCAATTTCGGGACTAAATTGGGCGCGGGAGTCGATGTACGTGAGAAATGAGCCCTGCCAGGCGAGTCAGCTTTCAATCATGGGAGATGTCTCCGCCTCCAGTGGTCCGCCAGATACTTGCGCGGTGCTGCTCACGACGGCGACGCTGAAACAGAAATCATCGTCGAAAGACGCGACCCCCGAAGATTTTAAACTTCACGAGTTGCGGACCATGGGCACGGCGAAGGGCACGAACGAGATCATCACGTATATTTCCCTGAAGAGCGGCCTGGTCGTGCGCGCAACGGAAGAGGCCAGCCAATTCATGGATGTCATGGTGGCCAAAACCGATGGCTCCAACCGCGTGCACTACAACGTCGACGCGAAGAGTCACTCGGAAGTATTGCTAGTCACGGAGACGCCGCTGGATCGGCCTTGAATCGAACGCGCCGGCATTTTTCCAAGGTGAAGCCTGAGTTTGCGCGCCGGAGTATAATGAAAGTTTCGCCAGAGGCCGGTAGGACTGCGGGAGACCCTTTCCATGAAATTCAAGCTGCACAGCAATTATCAGCCGCGCGGCGACCAACCCGCGGCGATCGACCAGCTCTATCGCGGCCTGGAAGCCGGCGATAAGCAGCAAGTGCTCCTTGGCGTGACCGGGTCGGGCAAGACCTTCACCATGGCGAAACTCATTGAGCATGCCGATCGTCCGGCGTTGGTGCTGGCGCACAACAAAACACTGGCCGCACAGCTGTATCACGAGTTCAAAGGATTCTTTCCCGAGAACGCGGTCGAATATTTCGTCAGCTACTATGATTTTTACCAGCCCGAAGCGTATGTTCCCTCCGCGGATATCTACATCGATAAGGAAGCGACCATCAACGACGAGCTGGACAAGTTGCGCATGAGCGCGACGCGTTCCCTTTTCGAACGCCGCGACGTAGTGATCGTGGCATCCGTGTCTTGCATTTACGGCTTGGGCTCGCCGGAAGCCTATTACGGCATGCTCGTCATGCTGGAAAAGGGGCAGCAGACGTCGCGCGAAGCGTTGTTGCGAAGGTTGGTCGATATTCAGTACGAGCGCAGCGAGGATTTGCGGCGCGGCACGTTCCGCGTGCGCGGCGACATGATCGAAATTTATCCCACGTATGAGGATCAGGGTTACCGCATCGAAATGTGGGGCGACCAGATCGATGCGCTGCGGCAAATCGATCCGCTGACCGGGGAGGTGCGCGTGGGGCAGGAGGATTTGTCGCGCGTCCCGATTTATCCGAAAACGCACTACGTCATGCCGCAAGAACAGCGTGACCGCGCAATCGTGAGCATCCAGGAAGAGCTTTGGTGGTGGAAGAAAGAAATGGAGAAACAGGGAAAATTCGTCGAGGCGCAGCGTGTGGTGCAGCGCACGATGTTTGACATAGAGATGATGCGCACCATTGGCTACTGCCACGGCATCGAGAATTATTCGCGTCATTTGAGTGGTCGTTTGCCGGGGGAAGCGCCGCCGACGCTGCTGGATTACGTGCCGCAGGACTACCTGATGTTCATTGACGAATCGCACCAGACGGTTGGGCAAGTGCGCGGAATGTTTAACGGTGACCGCGCGCGCAAGCAGACGCTAGTGGATTACGGCTTTCGCATGCCTTCGGCGCTGGATAATCGGCCGCTGACGTTTGAGGAGTTCGAGCACCGCATCAATCAGGTGGTGTACGTGTCCGCGACGCCCGGACCGTATGAGTTGACGAAAGCAGGCGGGGTGGTCGTGGAACAGGTGATTCGGCCAACGGGGCTGGTGGACCCTCAGGTGGAAATTCGTCCCGTGAAGGGCCAGGTGGATGATCTTCTGGAAGAGATTCGCGTGCGCGCGGAGAAGAACGAACGCTCGCTAGTGACCACCTTGACGAAGCGTATGGCGGAGGATTTGTCCGAGTATTTTACGGAGATTGGCGTGAGGTGCCGCTATCTGCACTCGGAAGTAGAAACGCTGGACCGCATCAAAATCCTGCGCGACTTGCGGCGCGGGGAATTTGATGTGCTCATCGGAATCAATTTGCTGCGTGAAGGACTGGACCTGCCAGAAGTGTCGCTGGTGGCCATTTTGGATGCGGATAAAGAGGGATTCTTGCGAAGCACGACGTCGCTAATCCAGACAATTGGACGCTGCGCCAGGCACATCGAGGGCCGAGCAATCCTGTACGCGGATCGGCGGACGGATTCGATGAATCAGGCCATCGACGAAACGAACCGGCGTCGCGCGAAACAGGTGGCCTACAATAAAGAGAACAATATCACCCCGATGTCGATCATCAAGTCAGTGGATATGGAGCTGGCGAGAATCGTCGAAGCGGATTACGTGACCGTGCCGGTGGACGATGCCAGCCTCGATGCGGCAACGGCAAATATTAAGAACGAACAGCAGCTCGCGGAGATGCTGCAACAGCTTGAGACGCAGATGCGCGCGGCGGCGAAGAAGTTTGAGTTCGAAAAAGCCGCCCAGCTCCGCGATCGCCTCCGCTCTTTAAAGCAAAAGGATCTGGCGGGACTGTTTTCGGTCGAAGCCACTCCTGCGCCAGCGACGGCTGAACGAAAGTCCGAGTCATCTCAGGTGTAGGTGAACCATTGGATTTAGGTCCAGAATTGCCCCAGCGCAAATCAATTTAGGTTACTGCGCAGTTGCTGAAGCGTGTTTTGTGACCATTTAACAGCACGACAATCGATGTCTTCTCGGTTCCCTGACCGGTAAGCCGTCGAATGGACCGCCCCGGCGAGATTGTTCAAGCCTTGTGGAATTCATTACCAGAAAGATCTCCGAGGTTGGTCTTGGAAGGCCCTGCCAGCGCCGGCAAAGACGCAAACGGCAGGGCAGGCACCGTCCCGGCTGCGGCTGACGCGGCAGCTACGAACGATTCGCTCGCGGCTGTGGCCGGAGCTTTCAAGTCCATTTCAAGCATTCAAGTCAACCGACTCTGCGAAGAAAAGTTGTGCACTTATGGACGACGAAGATCCTCGGAATATCCAGCAGTACATCGTGGAGAATTCCTTGAACTGGGCGTTGGATGCAGAGAATCCCGCTGTCGACTCCGGCAAGGTTGTCACTAAACGACGCCGCGTTTGAGGTCGTCCAGCGGATAGAAAGTGTCACGCCAAATGATGCCACCCTGCTTGAGGGTAACGACGGTCGAGCGGAGAAGCATGTAGCTGAAGAGAAGCGCGCCGAGAGGATGCGTGAACGCATAGAACGGCGAAACACGCATGCCGATGTCTACGCCGGTGTGGAAGCAGAGCGCGATGACAAAGGCGGCTACGGCGAAAATACGAGTCCAACCGTGGCCGAAGAAAACGCCAAAGATTGGCGCAACGTTCATGAGCAGCAGAGCGACGACGGCGATGGCCACGAGCGGCACGCTGTAGCCTACGCCGGCGAAGAAATTTTTCGTGACGCCACGAACAAGATTGCCAAGGCCAGCATGCCAGCGGACGACGACGAAATCCTGCGCCAGACCCGCGCTGGAGCGAAAGCCCGATTGCTTGACGATCTTTCCCAACTTCATATCATCCACAACCTCCATGGCCAGGCGGCGATGGGTGCCGCTGGCTTCATAGGCGGCGCGCTTGAGGAGTTGGAACGCGCCAACACCGACATAGGCGCGCGAATTGGGATTGGCCACGCGGTAAGGGTCGGTGGCTATGTGAAATGCCATGCCAAAAAAAGTAATGAGCACAGTCTCCCAGAAGCCAACCATTTCCACATCGCCCATGAGCGTGAGGTGCTCCAGGTTGCGCGCTTTCACGAGAGCAATGGCGCGGCGCAGGGCATCGTGCTTGAAACGCACATCGGCGTCAGTGAAAAGCAACCAGTCGCCGGTTGATGCTGCGTACGCTTTTTGGAGCGCGTGAGGTTTGCCAAGCCAGCCAGCGGGCAATTGCGTGATGTGGACAACGCGGAGCCGGGGATGCGCGGCAGCGAACCGCTCGAGGATGCGGCCGGTCGAGTCCTGTGAGCGGTCGTCGACAGCGATGACCTCCAGATCCGGGTAATCGATTTCCATCAGAGTGGCAAGTGCAGCTGGTAGTTTTTCTTCTTCGTCACGCGCAGCGAAGAGAATCGAAATGCGCGGACAATCAGCGTCGCAGGCCGGCGTGAAATCCTTGATCCACGGGAGGCGAACGGCGCCATAGGCAACGCGAATACCATGGGTGAACCAGAAGGATGCAATCAAGCCAAAAAGCACAAGTCCGAAAATGTGCATGGAAATTGGTGCCAGCGTTGTCCTCAGGTTATGCTAACACGAGATGGAAAAGACCCTCGCCATCATCGGGGCGGGACGCGTGGGGCGCACGCTGGGCCGCCGGTTGCGTGAACTGGGGTGGCAGATTGGCGCGGTGGTTACCCGTAGCGAGGCGAGCGCGCGTCGAGCCGTCCGATTCATTGGGGCAGGCAAGGCTTGTGCCGGAATGACGCGGCAGATCCTGGCATCGCGAGTGATCCTGGTCGCCACACCCGATGAGGAAATCGCAGTTGTCGCGCAGGAACTGGCTCGGATTGGCGAAGAAGAACTGCGCGGGCGAGTTATCCTGCACACCAGCGGGGCGATGGATTCTGGCGTGCTTGATGCCGTGCAAGAGCGGGGCGGGACGGTCGGGTCCTTGCATCCCCTGCAGTCTTTCAGCGGCGTCGCAGTACCTTCACTGGAAGGCAAGGTTTTTACGATTGAAGGGGAACCACGGGCGGTGCGAGACGCGCGGCGGATTGCACGAGCTCTCGGCGGATCGCCCGTGCGCATCGCGGGAAGCAAGAAACTCTTGTATCACGCGGCGGCCGTGATGGCCGCCAGTCATGTGCTCACGGTGGAGGAAGCGGCCACGCAGTTGCTCGTCTCGCTTGGGATGAGGCGGAGCGAAGCCGTGCGGGCGCTGTTGCCCCTGACGCGCCAGGTTCTGGAGAATTTCGAGAGGCTGGGGCCACGAGCCGCGTGGACAGGGCCGCTCTCTCGCGGAGATTATAAGGTGGTGCAAGCGCATGTGGATGCACTTCTAGAATCGCCCAAAGAATTTGCGCATGCCTATGAAGCGCTGGGTCGTCTGGCAGCGCGCGTGCTCGCACAAGATCCTGCCGGCATGTTGGCCGAATTAGGAAAGAATTCTCTGGAAGAGAAACTAAGAGCAAAGGCGATAGGGGGCAACGCGTGAAACGATTGCAGATTGCGATGGAAAGCACCACGCTGGCGAACGGGTTGAAGGTCGTCATTGCGCCTGATTCGACCGCACCGGTCGTAACCGTCGGGGTGTACTACAAAATTGGCTTCCGCCTGGAGCCCCAGGGACGCAGCGGGTTCGCGCACTTGTTCGAACACATGATGTTTCAAGGTTCCGCGAACGTTCCAAAGATGCAGCACATCAAGTTGATCAATTCAAGCGGCGGCGTGCTGAACGGGTCGACGAGCTATGACGTGACAAATTATTACCAAGCTGTCCCTTCGAATGCCCTGGAGCGCGTCCTGTGGCTTGAAGCCGACCGCATGCGCGCCTTGAGAGTCGATGACGAAAATCTCAAGAACCAACGCGACGTCGTGAAGGAAGAAGTTCGCGTCAACGTGATGAACCAACCCTATGGCGGATTTCCCTGGTTGGATATGCCGCCGGTGGCGTTTCGCAATTGGGCGAACGCGCACAATTTTTACGGCGATTTTGCTGATTTGGATGCAGCCGATTTGACCGACGTGCAGGCTTTCTTTAACACCTACTACCTCCCCAACAATGCCGTGCTGCTGGTGCTCGGCGACGTGAAGGCGGCGGAAGGCATCGTTCTGGCGGGAAAATATTTTGAGGGCATACCGGCTGGGGCGGCGCCGCACTTTGCCGACCCGACCGAACCGGAGCAGACCGAAGAGCGGCACGGATTCGTGGAGGAAAAATTCGGTACACTGCCGGCGATGGCCGTCGGATACCTGATGCCGAAGCGGCGGACTGCCGACTGGTGCGCGATGGCGTTGCTGGATCAGGCGCTGCACGGCGGGCGTGCCGGACGCCTGTACCGCGACCTGGTATTGGAGAAACAGATCGCCGTGGAGGCCGACGGCGGTATCGATGACGTTTTTGGATACAACGGGCCAACACAAATGACCACCCGCATCCTGCACAAGCCGGAATTTACAAACGAAACGGCGCTTGCGGCCTTTGATCTCGTGATCCGCGAAGTGCTGGAAAACGGCATCAGTGCCGACGAGTTGGAGCAGCTGAAAGTGAAGTGGCGCTCGGACTATTACGCCACGCTGGAAGGTGGCCGGGGTGGCTACATGCCAAAGTATGGGCTGATGCATTTGTTGGCGTGCTTCACGCTCTTTGACAATGAACCGCAGCTCGTGAACACCATCCTGGAGGGCTTCCTCAATGTGACCCGCGAGGAGATTCAGGCTGTGGGGAGAAAATATTTGCGAAAAGAAAAGCGCGCCATTGTTCTTCGCAACCCGATGAAGGCTGGTTCACCCTCGGGAGCGCACGCAAAGGAGGCGGCATAATGGCTAGTCGCACGGTGGAAATGGCGACGGGTGCACCGGAACTGGCGGCCGAGCGCGCGGTGACCTGGCCGAAGCGCACAAAGGCGCGGCTTTCGAACGGGCTCGAGGTGATTCTCGCGGAGTCACACTCCATTCCCAAGTTTCATGGTGAATTGTTTTTCCGCTCCGGTAACGCGGCAGTTGCGGATCGCACTCCTGGATTAGCGGAAATGACCGCAACCTTGGTTCGCACCGGAACGGCAAAGCGCGTAAGCCGCCAGATTGAAGAGGAGTTACGGAGGCTCGGCGCGGACTTGTCTTCCAACGCGGGCGCTGATACCAGCGCCCTTTCCTTCGCCGGACTTTCGGAATTTGCGGCGCCGCTCCTGGGGATGGTGAGCGAGTTGGCACGGGAGGCGGCGTTTCCGGAAGCGGAATTTGAGCGCGAGCGCCGGCAAAAACTGGAAGAAGTGAAACTCGAGCGCACCCAGCCTGGATTCCTGGCGAGCGAGCGGCTCCGAAAAGTTTTATTTGGCACGCATCCCTATGGGCAGGTCTCGCCAGGCGAAGCGCAAGTGGCCGCCTACAAGCGCGAAGATCTGCAGGCCGTGTACCGCGAATCGTATACGCCCGAAAATGCTCTTCTCTTGCTCGTCGGAGATTTTGACTCCCAGGAGATGTTGAAGACCGGTGAAAAAATATTCGGGGGGTGGAGAGGCACGAAGCCAACAGCAAAAACTTTCGCGGCACCTCCGAATCCGCGCGGGCGACGCGTTTACCTGGTGCACGTGCCAGGGGCAGTTCAGACGCAACTCCTGCTGGGTTGCCACGCCATTACGCGCCAGCATCCGGACTGGGTGAGGCTGGGGCTTACGAACAGCTTGTACGGTGGAGCATTTAATTCCCGGTTAGTAATGAATATCCGCGAGGATAAGGGTTATACCTATAGCCCTCGCAGCGGTGTAAGTGCGTTGCGGCAGCATGGTTATTTTTCGGTATCGGCAGCCGTGCGAAATGATGTTGTGGCGGCATCGCTGACGGAGATTTTTTATGAAATGGACAAGTTGCGATCCATACCGGTGTCAACGGCGGAACTGGCCGACGCCCAAAATTACCTGAGCGGAGTTTTCTCGATGGGGCTTGCGACCCAGGATGGATTGCTGTCGCAACTTTCCACGGTGGCGCTGAATGAATTGCCAGACGACTACCTCGAAACCTATCGCCAGAGAGTCCGCGCCCTCAGACCGGAAGATTTGCTCGCAACCGCGCGCAAGTATCTAGACTCTGCCAACATGCAAATCGTCGTCGTCGGTGATCGCGCGCAGATTGAGGAGCAAGCGACCCTCTTCGGCGAGCCCGAATTCTATGACGCGCTAGGCGCGCGCGTTTGACCTAGCAAACCAGCTTGTCTCTGTCCTGCGGATGTTGAAGTTGTACGGCCCGTTCAAGGGCGTGGATGATTTGCTGGCGATTCGCGGGTTGGGGCCGAAACGCCGCGAAAAATGCGCAGGCATTAGACGGTTGGGAAGCCGGCCGCGTGAAAGCCCACAACACCATCGGCAAAGTCTATTCCCGCTGCAGAGAAGCTATCAGACAAACCATAGTAAAGTTCCATCGCACAAATACCGTGCGAAGGAGAAGAGTTCCTCGCCGAGTTACGCTTCGTTCGGATGATGCGTTGCGCTGGATTCGATCAGATGATGACAGATTCTTCTTGGCGATAAGAATATCGCGTGCCTCTTGTGTACCGCGTCGAGCGTCACAGGGTCTGGTGAGTGGCGCGAGGCTGGTCGATGTGCAGGGGAACCTGGTCGGCGATGCGGATGCCGTAGCCTTCGAGGGCGACGACTTTTTTCGGATGATTAGTGAGGACCCGGATGTCCTTAAGGCCGAGGTCAATCAGGATTTGCGCACCGATGCCGCTTTCGTGCTGGACCATGCGCTGGCGGGCAGGTTCACGATCAAGTTGGCCGCGCTTGTGGAAATGAATCTGAGGCAGCGCGCCGGGTTCTTCGGCGGTTTCGACACTGAAGCCACGCCCCGTGTGATGCAGGTAGAGAAAAACGCCACGGTCTTCCTTGGTGATGGCTGCCAGCGAGCGCGAGACAAGCTCCGCGCAGTCGCAAGCGGTGGAACCGAAAACGTCTCCGGTGAGGCAGTGTGAATGGACACGCACCAGCGTGGGCTTCACGCCTTCCAGTTCGCCGCGCACAAGTGCGACGTGCTGATCGTGGTCCATGTCGCTGGCGTACGCGATCATACGGAAGCTGCCGAAGCGCGTGGGCAGGACAGCTTCCGCTACGCGCCGCACGTAGCGCTCGTGCTGCATGCGGTAGCGAATGAGGTCCGCCACCGTGAGCATCTTCAGGTTGTGTTCCTTGCAGAATTCGACCAGCTGCGGCACGCGGGACATGGTGCCGTCATCACCCATGATTTCGCAGATGACGCCAGCGGGAGTCAGCCCGGCAATGCGCGCGAGATCGACACAAGCTTCGGTTTGACCGGCGCGGACCAGCACGCCTCCTTTGCGCGCGCGCAACGGGAAAATGTGTCCCGGGCGTGCGAGATCCTGAGGCTTCGTTTTTGGATCAATGGCCGTGAGGATGGTGATGGCGCGGTCCGAAGCGCTGATACCCGTGGTGACGCCTACCCGCGCGTCGATGGCTTCCGTGAATGCGGTGCCGTGCACGGAAGTGTTGATAGGCGACATGAGCGGAAGGTGGAGTTCGTCGCAGCGCTCTTCGGTGAGGGGCATGCAGATCAAGCCGCGGCCGTACTTGGCCATGAAATTGATGGCCTCGGGCGTGATTTTTTCGGCGGCCATGGCGAGGTCACCTTCGTTTTCGCGGTCCTCGTCGTCGATGAGGACGACCATGCAGCCTTGGCGAATCTCTTCGACGGCTTCTTCCACGGTAGCGAACATTTTAGAAGTGTCTCCCAGGGGAAAAGGATAGTGGTAAGGAGGTAAGGATGTAAAGAAGCACGCAAAGGGAACTCTTCGAGAGAACTAACGCCTCCAAATCTCAAGGATGCGGAAGAGAGCTGCGCCGAAAAGTGCCGCACCGGGGATGGTGAGGACCCAGGCGAGTACGATGCGCCGCGTCACTCCCCAGCGCACCGCAGAAAGCCGGCGCGATGCCCCCACACCGACAATGGCGCCCGTGATGGTGTGCGTGGTGCTGACCGGGATGCCAAAATGCGCCGTCCCGATCAGTGTCAACGCACCCGCCGTCTCCGCGGCGAATCCACCGAATGGCGTGAGCTTAGTGATGCGCTGACCCATGGTCTTGATGATGCGCCAGCCGCCAGCCATGGTGCCACCAGCCATGGCCAGATGGCAGCAGATAATGACCCAGTAGGGTACCTCGAAGGTCTTTATCAAACCACCGGCGACCAGTGCCGCGGTGATAATGCCCATGCCCTTTTGGGCGTCGTTGGTGCCGTGACCCAGGCTGTAGCCGGCCGCCGAGAGAAGTTGCAGGCGGCGAAACCAACGGTCGACTTTGAGCGGGCGCTGGCGATGGACAATCCAACTGGTCAGAATGGTGACGGTCATCCCGACGAAGAGGCCGATGACCGGCGCGAGAAAGATGAAGAGAACTGGCTTGATCCAGCCTCCGAAGATGATGGCTTTGGAGCCGGCGTGTGCGATGGCCGCGCCTCCGTATCCGGCGATCAATGCGTGAGAAGAACTGGTGGGGAGGCCCAAGATAAGAGTAATAAGATTCCAGGCGATGGCGCCGAGCAGTCCGGCGAGGATTACTTTCTCATCGATCATCTCTATACGGACAAGACCCTTCGTAATCGTCTTAGCGACGGCGGTGCCAAACCAGAAAGCGGCAATGAAATTAAAGAAGGCTGCCCAGAGGACGGCGCGGAAGGGCGTGAGGACGCGCGTGGAGACGACCGTGGCAATGGAATTGGCCGCGTCGTGCCAGCCGTTCGAGAATTCGAACGTGAGAGTAAAACCTATGACGATCAGGAGCAGGGTAAAGCTGTTCACAGGTCAAGCGCTCTTGAGGATGACGCCTTCGATGACGTTAGCGACGTCTTCGCACTTGTCCACGGCGGTCTCGATGACCTCAAAAATCTCTTTCCACTTGATGATCTGGACAGGATCTTGCTCTTCATCGAAGAGCTGCGCGATGAGCGTGCGGCACAAGCGGTCGCTATCGTTTTCGTAGCGATTGATTTCGATGCAATGCTTCAGGGCTTTTTGCGGCGTTTCCAGCGCGCGAACGGCTACCTCGACCTCAGCCGTGGCCGAGACCAGGACCTGGACGAGATCAAGGGTCCCGCTGCGAACGCTATCGACGCGATAGAGTACAAAACGGCTGGCCGCGGCGTCGATCAGGTCGATCACATCGTCCAAACGGCTGCAGAGCTCATAAATGTCTTCACGGTCGAAGGGCGTGATGAAGGTCTGATTGAGCTTGGTGAACAGGGCGTGCGTGATTTCGTCGCCTTCGTGCTCGATGGCCTTTACGATCTGCACTTGTTCGGGCACGCCGGTGTAGTGCGAAAGCATTTTATGCAGGGCATCAGCCCCCACATGGATATTCGCCGCTTGCTTTGCAAAGAGGTCAAAGAAACCCTCTTCACGCGGCAAGAACCGCTGCAACAGTCCTGGCATGATGTCTGACTCTCCCCTGAAGAGTCTGCGGAGAAGCCTACGGACGATACCAGAGGGCGAAAGGGGAGGCAAGCAGGGCCGAAGCCTGCCTTACCCGTAGCCGAATCGCTTCAAGCAGGCATCATCTACTTTTTGGTCTAGTGGGCAGAGGCAATTGATCCGCCTAGAGCCTGCCGCAGAGAATCGCGCTGCTGCGAAGCTCTGGAGTAGAGCCCGCGCCAAAAAAGCCACACGGGCGGCGGGTCGATTCTCCTGGGCGGCCCGCTGCATATTATTGGTGATCCATAGCCTGGCCATGATCTTAGCTGTGAACGTCGCCGGCGCGGCTGCCAGGTATTCCTCAGCAGTCCAATTCTTCTCCAAGCCAGTTTGAAGCTTGGCGATCGCCCGGTCATAGCTGTCTGCCAACTCCCTCCTACTGCTGGATATTCGGAGAAGCAAATTATCCGGCCCGTAGGTGCTGCCATCTTCCCAAACTGCAGCCGCGAGGTTGGCATCTGTAACGGGCCCCCCACCTGATGGGGCGCGGCTAGGATGCTGCTCATGCCCCTGGGTATGGGCGCAAGCAGCCTTACTCGCGTTAACGCGTCGTAAACCAACGTGTTAATGACGCCGTCTACAGATTTTGGTTCCGTTCGAACCACAAAGGCGGTCAGCGGATACTGATGGAGGTTCCTGATGATGATGCGAGGACCGTGCGCGAAGCGCCGCTCCAGCTCCATAGCATGGTGCACGGTTTACGCTGGGATCGGGACCGCAACTAGAAGGCACGAAGCATCCGGCCAACATCAAAAGAACGGATTTTCTAAGAGTTCTGATGTGGGGAACTCCGGTGTTGTTTCTATGGTGGCCGCCAGTATGGCTCAATAAATTTTCGTTCCAAGTCTGAAAAATACTTTGCTTGGCAATAAAAAAGGGCGGCCCTTGAAGGGCCGCCCTTTTGGGACTGAGGGTACAGGCGAGCTGGTGAACTTAGTACATGCCGCCCATGCCGCCGGCGCCGGGAGCACCGGCAGCGGCGGCCTTCTTGTCATCTTCCTTGATGTCGGCGATGAGGGCCTCGGTGGTGAGCATCAAGCCCGCGATGGACGCCGCGTTTTGCAGCGCGAGGCGGGTGACCTTGGCCGGGTCGATGATGCCCATCTTGATCATGTCGCCGTACTCGCCGGTCTCGGCGTTGAAGCCGAAGTTTTCTTCCTTGGAGTCGCGGATCTTGCCGATCACAACGGCGCCTTCATGGCCGGCGT
>WNFP01000362.1_pt1 | contig 41539 bp, 33 predicted proteins | sample 5400201 | NCBI WGS metagenome assembly WNFP01 (sample SAMN13153355, study PRJNA577476) | soil metagenome | isolation source: 115 cm saprolite under Madrone tree | place: USA:California | collected 2016-06-14 | reverse complement strand
AAGGGCACCGTCGCCGACATCCAGAACATCGGCAGCGGCAAAGGCGGCGGCGCCATCACCGGCGCCATGTTCATCAAGGAGTTCACCGGCGACACGCCCTGGATTCACCTGGACATCGCCGGCACCGCCTGGAACGACGACGCCAAGCCCTGGCTCGCCAAAGGGCCTACCGGCGTAGCCCTCCGCACCCTCGTCCACCTCATCATGTCTTCTTGAGCGTAGAATCATTTTTTCCATTGAACGCGCGGAAGCGAGGGAGGGAGAGGCCATGCGCAAACGAACAATCGCCGTAGTTTTGGTTTGCTCGATTGCCATAATGCTCCCGGCATCTGCCGCAGCGCAAACCGCTCCCACCTTTGTCGGTGTCAGAACCTTCCTGAGCGCGCCCTACGAACCGGACCTCGACAAGTTGCACGCTGATTTCGCCGTGCTTGGCGTGCCATTCGATGAAGGTACCTGGGGACAGCCCGGAGAACGCTACGGCCCGCGCGACATGCGTGAAAACTCCCAGGAATATGCCCACGATTTAACGGATGGCTTCTATTACATCGATGGCGACCGCACTGTCCTCAAAGGCAAGCGCTGGGTCGATGTGGGCGATGTGATTGTCTATCCAACGGTTCCCGCGGAGACCGGCGAGAAAATCACGGCAGCCGTGAAGAAAATCCTCGCGAAAAAAACCTTTCCGATTGTCTTGGGTGGAGATCACAGCATCACGTTCCCGGTGATCCGTGCCTTTGACGTTCCGCTGACCGTCGTGCACATTGACGCGCACCTGGATACTTGGAATGGCGCCAAAGGCAACCTCGATCACGCCTCCTGGGTTCTCCGCGTGGCCAAGTTGCCTTCGGTGAAGAAAATCGTGCAGCTTGGCATGCGCGGCATCGCCAATGACCTGGAAGCAGCCGCCAATGCCAAAGCGCTCGGCACCAAAGTGGTTACCAGTGAAGAAATTCATCGCCGCGGCGTTTCTGCGGCCATCGACGCGATCCCCCGCAGCGAGAATATTTATGTCACGTTTGATGTCGATTCCATGGACCCCACGCTCGCGCCCGGCACGGGAACCTACGAGCCGGGCGGCCTCAACTTTGCGGAGATCGACGAACTGATGAAGCAAATCCCCACCAAGGGGAAGCTCGTCGGACTGGACATTGTCGAGGTTAATCCCTATCGCGATCCCAGTGGCCGCACTGCCCAGACCGCCATTCGCTTGATGGTTGATTTACTCGCGGCCGCTTTCTGAAAACACTGCTGTGAGTCTGCCGAGCGCACGCCGAGCGCGGAGTTCACATCTTTTCCGGCGCGCTGATTCCCATTAGCGACAGCGCCCGTACCAGCTGGGCCTCGACGAATTCTGTCAGCCGCAACAGAAACGCCCGCTTCTGTTCATCCGCTTCCGACAAGATATGGTGCTTGTGATAGAAATTATTAAACGCCTGCGCCAATTGAAATGCATATTTCGCCATGAACGACGGCTCCTGCGTAGCAATCGCCGCCTCCACCGCGTAGTCGAGCGAACCCGCCGCGACCAATAGCTCCCAAAGCGAATTTCCCTCCGCCCCTGCGAGCAGTTGGCTTACGGATTCCTTCGTTACCTCCACGCTCGTCGCCCCAGCTTCCACGCCCTTCCGTCGAATCCCGCGTATCCGCACCACCGCATATTGGCAATACGGCCCCGTCTCGCCCTCAAAGCTCAGCGCATCCTTGAAGTCAAACGCGATAATCGCGTTACGCGTAAATTTCAGCAGAAAAAACCGCAGCGCCCCCACCGCGATCGCATGCGCCGTCAACCTCTGTTCCTCTGCCTTCATCTCCGCATGTCGCTGCTGCACTTCCGCCAGCGTCGCCGCCTCCAACTTGTCCAGCAGATCATCTGCCTTCACCCCAAAACCTTTGCGCCCGCTCACTTCCACATACGGTTTCTTCGCCTCTTCCGGCGTAAGCTCGTAACCCATTTCCGCTGCGCACTGCGGCGTCAGCGCCACAATCTCATACGACAAGTGAATCGACCGTTCGGCTGCTTCGGCGTGCCCCAGCGCCCGCAGTCCCGCCGCCACCACCTTTTGCAAATACGCCTGCCGCGCATCAATCACGTTGTAAACGCTCGATGCCGGCTCTCCAAAGTGCGGCGCTGCCGGATCATTCGCCCCGCTCGTCGTAGACCAAACCGTTTGCCCCTCCGGCGCATTCGGCCATTTCCGGTAATGAAAATCCTTCCCCAGCAATCCGAATTTCCAAAGCTGGTAAGCAATATCTTTCCCGACGTACGTCACTGTCCCATTCGAACGCACAATAATCTTGTCCTGCGAATTCTCTTCCTCTTCTGTCTTCTCTGCGTCCTCTGCGTTCTCTGTGCCCTCTGCCTTAATTCCCGCCTTTTCTTCCTCCTTCCACGCCATAATCCAGCAACCCGCCATCTTCCCGCTCGTCGCCAATTGAATCGCGCCCGATTTCTTCAGCATTTCGAACGCCGCATCCCAGAACTTCAGGTGCAGGATTTCGCTCTCCCGCGCCAGCAGCTCGTAGCCAATGTCAAGCCGCGCCATCGTCCGCAGGTGGCACCCCACGATCGCATCCGCCACCACTTGACCCACCTCCGCCTCCTCGCCTTTGCCTTCCTCGATCGACTTCAGCGTCTCCTCGCGCAACTTCGCCGCGCGCGCCTTGTCCTGCGCAAAGAAGCTCGTCGCCTTCGCATAGAGATCCCAGCAGTAATAATCGAACTTTGCTTCTGCTGCCCGGTTCTTCACCCAAACCGGCGTAACCTTTTCCATTTGCAGCAGGCCGATCACCACATCCGCCACCTGCACACCGGTGTTATCAATGTAATTCTGAATCTGCACACGGTTCCCCGTGTGCCTCAGGATTCTCACCATCGTATCGCCCAGCACCGCATTCCTCACGTGCCCGATGTGCGCCGCCTTGTTCGGATTGATGCTCGTATGCTCGACGATGATTTTTTCCTTCTTTGTGTTCTCTGTGCCCTCTGTGTTGAAATCCCCTTCAACCCTGTCTGGAGCCATGCCACCGTTTTGCGAAGGTCGAATTTCGTCTTTTGAATCTCGGCTCTCGCCACTCGCCACTCGACGCTCGCCACTTTGTTCCTTTTGGGCACCCGCCCAAAACGCCGCCCGGTCGAAAAACGCATTCAAATACCCGCCACCTGCCACTTCGACCTTGGCAATCCCCTCGACCTTGCCCAAACTATTCGCGATCTCCTGCGCAATCTGCCGCGGAGCCTTCTTCAGCCTCTTCGCCAATTCAAAACACACCGGCGAAGCCGCCTCCCCCATCTCAATCTTCGGCGGTCGCTCCAGCACAATCGCCAGTTCCACTCCATATTTCTCGCGAATGTGCCCCGCCAGCGCCTCGCGCAACCGGTTCGTCAGTTCTTGATACACGTGCCCTCGGTGAGCTAGAGTGGAGTCCTCGAATCCAGTCAGTATAGGGAAGCGCACGAACCCGGTCAAAGACACCCGCGCAATCCCTGGGAACGACATTTCGGCGCTGCCGCCGATCCTAAATCATCGGCCTTTCCTTTGATTTGTCGTCCTCATAACTTTAAGTTCGACTCCACTTTTCAGTTGACTTTTCTTAGCCTTCTGATACACTACTTTTCAGGTAATCATGCGTGACCTTCTGAGGTGAGCGCTATGTCGCAACCCCGCAGAACTCCACGCACTGTCGCCTTAAGCCCTTTAGAATCAACACTTGCAAAAAGTGCCAAAATTAGCGCCTCTAACTATCTTTAGAATCAACACTTCCAAAAGTGTATCAAAACAAAGCACTTTAACTACCTTTAGAATGAACACTTATGAAAAACAGGGGGAGGGGGTGCAGTTATTGTTAACTAGATTCACCAATTCTTTACTTGAGCGCTGCATTCGCCCAAAATGACCCCAAGTTCTCTCCGCCACTACTTGCCCGTCGTTCTCGACTTCCTCTTAGCCCCGCTCGTTTGACACATTCCTCCTCCGCCGATAGTATCAATCTGCATCCGGCGGAGAGACCTTTCAGGCGGCATTCCCAACCGCACGGCGGCATCCCATGAAACTCGCTTATTTTGATTGTTTTTCGGGCATTAGCGGTGACATGACGCTTGGAGCGCTGGTTGATGCTGGCTGCGATGTGGAACTCCTCCGCGCCGAACTTCGCGGCCTGCAAGTCCCCGGCTGGGGACTCACCGCCGAGAAAGTCTGGAAGAACGGCATGGCCGCCACCTATGTCAAGGTCAACACCGAAGACCAGCAAAAGCATCGCTCGGTCAGCACGATTCTCGAAATCTTGCAGAAGTCGCAGCTCGCACCCCAGGTGCGCGAACGCGCCGCCGCGGTCTTCACAAAACTTGGCGAAGCCGAAGCTCGCGTCCACGACGTGCCGCTCGAGAAAATTCACTTTCACGAAGTGGGCGCCATTGATGCCATCGTGGACATCGTCGGAGCTTGCATCGGCTTTCACGCACTGAGCATCGAAAAGTTCGCCTGCTCTGCTTTGAACGTCGGAGGTGGCACCGCAAAAATGGCGCACGGAATTTTGCCCGTTCCCGCGCCCGCGACAGCGAATCTGCTGCAAGGCAAGCCGACCTACTCCAACGGCGTGCAAAAGGAACTGGTGACGCCCACAGGCGCTGCGATCGTTGCGACGCTTTGCGATTCCTTCGGCCCGCAGCCTCCGATGAGCGTCACCGCCATCGGCTATGGAGCGGGCACGGCTGATCTCGAAAGCCAGCCCAACGTCGTCCGCATCATGATCGGCGAAGCCGCGGAAAAAACCGTCGCCGGCTTCGACGAAGAAATTGCGGTGATTGAAGCAAACCTCGATGATATGAACCCGCAAATCTACGGCTACTTCCTGGAAAAGGCATTTGCTGCCGGCGCGCTCGACGTTTACACCACGCCGGTCCAGATGAAAAAAAATCGTCCCGGCACGCTGCTCACGGTCCTGTGCAAGCCGCAAGATACAAATACGCTGATGTCCCTGATTTTTGCCGAAACAACGACCTTTGGCGCTCGCACCTACCGCGCCCAGCGCCGCACGCTGCCGCGCGAGTTTGTGAGCGTCGCTACAAATTACGGCGAGGTGCGCATCAAGATTTCCCGCGTGAACGGCCGCATCCTGCACGTCGCACCCGAATACGACGACTGCCGCAAGCTGGCCGTCGAACAAAACGTGCCTCTGCAGCGCGTCATCAGCGAAGCCCTTCGCGCGTACGGGGCCCATTCGTGATTGTGCATTGTTTCGCAGGAGGCCCCCCGCCGCGGGTGCCCTATTGGATTTTTTCTCTCGGAACTGACAACTGAAAACTGACAACATTAGAAAATGCCCGACAAACCCAAATATTATCTGACCACGCCGATCTACTACACGAACGGCCTGCCGCACATCGGCCACACTTATTCGACCATCGTGTGCGACACCCTTCGCCGCTACAAACGCATGCGCGGCTACGACGCGGTCATGACCACCGGCACCGATGAACACGGCGTCAACGTCGAGCGCTCCGCTAAAAAAGCCGGCGTTCCGGAATCCGAATTTGTCGCGAAAATGGCCGCCGAGTGGCGCGCCCTGTGGGACGAACTCGGCGTCCAGGGCGACGAATTTATCCGTACGACGGACCTCAAACACGCGCACACCGTCCAGTGGCTTTTCAAACAGTGCCGCGACAATGGTTTCGTCTACCCCGGCCACTACACCGGCCAATACTGCATCTACGACAACGCTTACGTGGACGTAAAGCCCGGCGAGAACTGCCCCGATTGCGGCCGTCCCACGGAAACGGTCACCGAAGCCAATTTCTATTTCAAGCTTTCCGCGTTCCAGAAGCCGCTTCTCGATTGGTACGCGAAGCATCCGGAGTTCATCCAGCCTGAAGCCCGCCGCAACGAAGTTCTCAGCTTCGTCGAAGGCGGCCTCCGCGATCTCAGCATCACGCGCACCTCGGTTCGCTGGGGCATTCCCGTTCCCGGGGAAGAGCCGCACGTTTTTTACGTCTGGTTCGATGCGCTCACCGCCTATCTCAGTGCTGTCGGTGGCCCGCAATACGAGAAGACCGGATTCTTTCCCGCCGATCTCCACCTCGTCGGAAAAGAAATCATCCGCTTTCATGCCGTCTACTGGCCCGCCTTCTTGATGGCCGCAGGCCTTCCGTTGCCGAAACAAGTCTGGGCCCACGGCTGGCTGCTGATGGACAGCGCCAAAATGAGCAAGTCGCTCGGCAACGTCGTTCGCCCGCGGCCGATCGTTCACGTCCTCGGCATGGACGCTCTTCGCTACTATCTTCTGCGCGAAACCGTTTTCGGCCAGGACGGCAATTTCAGTTACGACGCGCTCGTCCAGCGTTACAACAGCGATCTCGCCAACGGTCTCGGAAATCTCGCCAGTCGCACTGCGGCCATGATCGAGAAAAACAACGGCGGCAAAATTCCCAAGCCTGCCACATTTCAGCCGCAGGACACCGCGCTGGCCACGAAAGCGCAAGAAGCGATCGGGGAAGTCCTGGAGCAGTACGACAAACTAGGCTTCTCACTCGCGTTGGAAGAGATCTGGTCGCTCATCGCCGCGACCGACAAATACCTTACGACCGAGCATCCCTGGTCGCTTGGGGACAGTGAAGCCGATCAACAGCGCCGCGCCACCATTCTTTGGACCACAGCGGAAGTCCTGCGAATCGTGACTGCGCTAACGCATCCCGTTTTGCCGGAGAGCACCACCAAAGTGTGGTCGTTGCTCGGCCAGCCCGGACAAGCCGATTCTGTTGCGCTGGATGGTTTGCGATGGGGACAACTCGTTCCCGGTACGGCGCTCGGTAAGTCGCAAGCTCTGTTCCCGCGCATTGAAAAAGCAGAAGCAATCGAAAGGATGGAAGCCATGGAAAAAGAAGCACAGAACGCACCGTCGCCGGTAACCACGCCAGCGCCCGCAAGTGCTCTGGTAGCGAGCGCCGCCGCTTCGGCAGCCGCGGCGCAGGCTGCTCCTGAAAAAATAGGCATCGAAGACTTCGCCAAAGTCGAAATGCGCGTCGGCCAGATCAAAACCGCCGAACGCATCATTGGCGCGGACAAATTGCTGAAGCTTACTGTCGACATCGGCACGGAGATTCGCCAGATTTGCGCCGGCATCGCGCAATTTTACGAGCCGGAAAAATTGATCGGCCGCAAAGTCGCCGTCGTCGTCAATCTCGCGCCGCGCAAGCTCCGTGGCGTCGAGTCCAATGGCATGATCGTCGCCGCTTCAGTCGGCCCCGAAGGCCGCCCCGTCCTAGCCGGGTTCCCCGACGAAGACGTCGAAATCGGCGCCCGCTTGAAGTAGAGGCACGATATATCGTGCCGTGAGAGAACTAAAAATGGCCGTAAAGTATCTACTGTTCGTTTTTGAAAGGGACGACCAATCGATGCTGCAAATAGAAGACGCCAGCGCCATCGATATGTTGGAGGGGGTCGATATCTTAAATGGTGAGTACGTTTTCTGGGATGCGGACGGGAACGGCGTTTCAATCGCGGCATCAGTGACCAGGTTCACGATGGAAATAGGCGATGCGACCTCTTGTGCAGCGCTATTTCCGTTGCGAGATGCATTCGCCTTGCATGCGAAGAAATTGGGATTGCCGAATTTTAACGTTGACGGGCGGCCAGAGAAGTTTGGGATCGAATCCAGAAGGAATTAGCGGCGCGCCCGAAAAAGCCAAGCTTCTTGGCGAGATTGTTTCGATGAGAAATACCCAATGCAACTCATTGACTCACACGCGCACATTGATTTCCCGCAATTCGCGGAAGACCGGGAGGCTATGCTCGAACGCGCGCGCGCCGCTGGCGTGACGACGCTGCTCGCCATCGGCACTGGCCCTGGTCCGGAAAAGCTCGATGCTGCGTTGCCCTTTGCTGAACAACACGACTGGATTTACACCACGGTCGGTATTCATCCTCACGAAGCAAAAGAAGTGACGCAGCAACATTTGGATGAGCTGGCTCGGCTGGCTAAACATCCCAAAGTTATCGCCTGGGGCGAGATCGGTCTCGACTACTACTACGATCATTCTCCGCGCGATGTGCAGCACCGCGTCTTCCGCGACCAGATGGCCCTTGCGCAACAAGCAAAACTACCCATCATCATTCATTGCCGCGATGCCTGGTCCGATTGTCTGAATATGATCGAAGAACACTGGCAACCAACTGGTCTGGGTGGGATTCTCCATTGCTTCACCAGCACGCTCGAGGATGCACGGCGCGGAATCGAAATGGGTTTTCTGATTTCTTTTGCGGGAAATTCAACGTATCCAAAAACTCAGAACCTTCGCGACGTTGCGAAAGAATTGCCCCTCGAGAAGATTTTGATTGAGACGGACTCTCCGTACCTCGCGCCGCAGCCCTGGCGCGGCAAGCGCAACGAGCCCGCCTACGTTGCGGAAGTAGCGCGCACGCTCGCGAGTGTGAGAAACTTGTCGCCAGACGAAGTTGCCGCCGCCACATCCGACAATTTTCGGCGCTTCTTCGGTCTTGCTCGGCCGGCAACTCTCGCGGCCCCAGGTCTCAAGGACAAGGGTTAGATCAGGAGATTTGCCATCGCGCTGCTCACGGCTAAAGAGATTTTTGATCTCGTCCGCGACGACCTCGTTTTGGTCGAGGAAGAGCTCGCGCGGCAAAGTGATGCCGCCTTTCCGCCCGTCTCTGAAATCACAGCATATTTGCTGGGCGGCGGAGGGAAACGCATGCGTCCCGCGCTCTTGCTTCTTTCCGCAAGCTACGCGGGCCGCAGGGATCGCAGCGCCATCCGCCTCGCGGCCGTCGTCGAACTTTTGCACAGCGCGACGTTGATCCACGACGACGTTATCGACAGCGCCGATACACGCCGCGGCCGCCCGTCCGCTAATTCAAAATGGGGAAATCATCGCAGCGTGCTCACCGGCGACTGGCTGTACATGCAATCTTTTCAGATGGCTCTGGAAGAGCGAAATTTTCACGTTCTGGACATTCTGATCGACCTGACTCGGAAAATGGTCGAAGGCGAACTGATTCAACTCGCAAAAATCGGCCGCATCGACGTGACCGAAGAGGACGCCCTGCGGCTGGCCACCTACAAGACCGCATGCCTTTTCAGCGGCTGCGCGCGGCTCGGCGCAGTACTGGGCGGTCTCGAAGGTAAAGAAGAGCAGGCGCTCGCTGATTACGGGAAATACGCTGGCCTGGCGTTTCAGCTTGTCGATGATTTGCTGGATTTTACAGCCTCAGCGGAGCAACTGGGAAAACCAGTCCTCAGCGACTTGAAAGAAGGCAAGGTCACGCTGCCGCTGATCTACGCGATGGAGAATGGGCACCGCGACGCGCGTGAACTGGTCGCGCGTGTTCTGGAAGAAAAGGAATTTAATTCCGTTCGTCCAGAAACAATCGTTTCGTTGGTTCACGAATCCGGTGCGCTCGACCGCGCCCGCAATCTGGCGCAAGACTACGCCCAGCGCGCCAAGGCGTGTCTCAACGGCCGCCCGGATTCCGAGTATGCTCGGGCTCTCGCCACGCTTCCGGACTTCATTCTCGATCGCGAGAACTAGTCGCGCCAAGCGCCATGCTGCCGCTCAAACTGGTTTACCACGAACGTTACGACCTGAATCTCGGCTCGCACGTTTTTCCATCGCAGAAGTTCCGCCTCATCTATGAAATGCTGCTCCACGAAAGCATCGCAGTGCCGCAGGATTTTCTGCGCCCCGAACCAGCTAGCGATGAAGACATTCTGCGCGTCCACACGGCGGACTGGGTGCGCAAACTAAAGACCGGCACGCTAACTGCCGGCGAAGTGATGCTGCTGGAAGTGCCGTATTCGCCGGAACTCGTCGAAGCCGTCTGGCTTGCTGCCGGCGGAACGATTCTCGCCGCGCAATCAGCGCTTCGCGACGGATTCGGTTCAAATCTCAGCGGAGGATTTCACCATGCGTATCCGGGGCATGGCGAAGGTTTCTGCGCGATTCATGATGTGGCGGTGGCGATTCGAAAACTGCAAAGCGATGGCGCGGTGAAAAAAGCAATCGTCGTAGACACGGACGTGCATCACGGAAATGGCACGGCGGCCATCTTTCGAAACGATCCCACGGTCTTCACAATTTCGATTCATCAGGAAAACAACTATCCAGCGCACAAGCCACCATCGAGCATCGATCTCAACATGGCCGACCGCGCTGATGACGATGAGTATTTGGGCGCGCTGATTCCGGCGGTGCAGCAGGCGCTCGACGAATTCCGTCCCGATATTCTTTTTTACGTTGGCGGCGCCGACCCCTACTGCGAAGACCAGCTTGGAGGACTAGCGCTGACGAAAGAAGGATTGAAGCAACGCGACCGCAAGGTCTTCGAGGAAGCGCGCCACCGCAGAATTCCGGTGGCGACGACACTCGCCGGCGGCTACGCGCGACGGGTAGAAGACACCGTTCGAATCCACGTCAACACGATCCTGGCCGCCAAGGAAGTGGCGGAGAAACATCCTCAAAGCTCAGCGATGCGTGGTTAGCGCCCCGCGCTTAGGGCGCGGGATTTCCGGCAGGCGATGAGGCGCTCGGCGGAGCCAAGGCGCGGCGGACGGCGGCTGCAAGTTTTGGCTCAAAGCCATCGGAATCGAAACCCTCCGAACGAAAGGCAATTCTGCCCGCTCGATCGATCACCATCACGGTCGGGAAGGAGTTGACAGTGAAGAACCGGTCGAGGCCATCCGCGAATACAACCGGCGTGCGAGGCTTGTCCGCCTCCAGATAGGGCGCCACTAGAGATTCATCTTCGTCACAGTCAGCGGCCAAAAAATACACATCCGGATTCGCCTGGAAGTCCGCGGCGACGCGAGCGAACAACGGTTCAAGCGCGTGGCAAGGGCCGCACCAGGTGGCCCAGAAATTGACAACGAGAACTTTTCCCTTCGTGTCTCTCAGCGAAAAAGCCGTGCCTTCGGGAGCTTTCCTGAGTGTGAAATCCGCGGGTTCGCGGGCGTCCGCATTTTTCTTTGGCTTGGATGCGATGGAGGCTTGCGAGACCTCATCGTAAGTATGAAGCAAATACTCGCCCAGACCATCATCAGAGCCATGGGCGAGCCGCCAGACATTGCCCAATTTCTGCCGGATCGCGCGACGGCCCGCGGTTTCATTCGTTGCGTCGGCCCAGGCGAAGGCGCGGGCGTACTGCTGGATCGCGCCATTCAAATCTTTTTTCATTTCGGCGATTTCACCGAGCTGTTCCGCGGCCGCCGCGCTGGGCAGAATCTCGTAACTCGCCATGAAATCCTTTTGAGCCGCTACCGTGTCCTTCAATTTCAGTTCGAGTCTTCCGCGCAACGTCAGCACGGACATGCGATCGCGTTTCCTCTCCGCGCCCCACTCTTCTTGGGAAACTCTTGGCGATTTTTCCGCAGAAGAGCTGCGCTCGACAAGTTCCAACACGTGGGTGACATAGTTTGTGGCCCGGCGGAGAGCGGCTTCGTCGCCGTTCTGTTCGAGCAACTGAATCGTCAGGATGGCCATGGAGATGTCGTCAGGGCTGAGAGCGATGATTCGTTCGGCGTAACCGGCGGCGCGCGCGTTGTCCCGCAATTGCATGCTAGCTTCCACAAGGGCACGGTAAATCTGAGGACGCTGCCGCGTATCCGGATATTCCTTTAAGAAGGCCTCCAGATTCCGGACCAGCGCCGCGCGGTCGTTTCCGGCTTTGCTGATGGCTTGCTGCAATTCCTCTCCGGGCGACGGCTGCTTGGCGTAGGAGGCCGGATTGGAGGCGGCGACTTTGGACGAAGGTGGCATGGGGTTCTGACTCTTTTCGTCTTGCGCAGGGGCCTGACCGCACAGTGGAGAAGCCGCCGCGCAAAGAAAAAGAATCGAAATCGCGCGTGCCGAGAAGAGCTGGGGAGCCATACATTTGAATTCTAAGGGTATCGGAAAGAATTGTCGCTAGCTCTTCGATGTTTTGTTCGAGAACGAGAACCTGAATTTGTACGAGGCTATTTCGTGCCGCTCACGCGAATTTCACCGGAAACGGTATGGACGTCCACGCGCCCGCCACCGCTGCCCATGTGGGCCCGGAGAGAATGCCTGCCCTGCTCCTCGATGACGATCGGAACGTCGGTGCGAATCTCACCGGAGACCGCTTCCGCCGAGAGATGGAGATTGGCAGAAGCCGGAACGCCGAGTTGTACGGCACCGGATACCGTTTTCAGTTCCCAGTAGCTGTCCGCGCCTGGGTTTCCCTGAACGGAAACCCGTCCCGAGGCGGCATGCGACTTCACGTCCTTTGCCGCGCCCTGAATCTCGACTTCGCCGCTGGCGTTATCCGCTTCGACGCGCCCCCCCGGATTGGATACGCGAATAACGCCCGAAAGGGCGTTCACACGCACATCACCCCGAGTGTTCGAGACCGTCACACTTCCCGAGGCGGACGATACGCGGACATCATTGCCAACATCGGTGGCCGACACCGACCCGCTGGCGGTTGTGAGTTGGACGTCGCGCTCGATTTTTTCCACACGGATGGACCCCGAAGCGGCCTGCACCTTTACGGGGCCGCGCACCCCGCGAATCGTCTGCGCGCCGGACGCGACGGTGGCGCTGACTTCCGTGTCCCGCGGCACCTGGATCGTGTAAGCGATGCTGACGTTGCGCATGCGAGACATTTCCTTGCCGATGCGAATGGTGTCGCCTCTTTGCTCGATGGGAGGATTCGCGAGGGTATCGTCCAGGCGCTTCTGCGGATTGTCAAAGCCGAATCCGGATGCGCGCACTTCACCGCGCACGTGCACTTTGCCGTCGGCGCTGCCTGCGATGTCCACGTCACCAGAAGCGTTGGTCAGTTCCAGGCGGAGTGGACCGCTAACGGTATACTTTCGATCGAAGGCGCCGCTAACCGAAGGCCCGTTGTTGCAGCCGGCCAGGACAACGACGGCCGAAATTAGCACGAGCGGCAAGCAAAGACTGCGGTGGCGCGCCATTCATCCTCCGTAACGGGGCAGAGACTCGCTCTGAGCTGTCCCACATATAACTACGCATTTGCAGAGAATTATGTTCCCTGCGCAGCCTTGGCGGAACGCTGGCCGACGGGCGAAAGAGTCTCGTTGAGAGAGCCCTGGCGATAACCCTCAAGGTCCAGGGCAACATAAGTGAAGCCTGCCGCTTTCAGCCGGTCCGCCATGGCGGCTGCCATTTCGGGAGCGAGTGCGCGAGGCATTTCTTCGGGGGATATTTCCACGCGTGCAAGCTTGTCGTGGAGGCGCACGCGGAATTGGCGGAAACCAAGCGCGCGCAATGCCGCTTCTCCGCGCTCGATGAGTGCAAGACGCTCTGATGTCACCTCCGTGCCGTAGGGCAAGCGCGAAGCGAGGCAAGCGGAGGCTGGGCGATCCCAGGTGGGCAAGCCGGCACGCCGCGAGAGAAGCCGGATCTCGGTTTTGGTCAGCCGGGCATCGAGAAGGGGGGCAAGAACCTTGTGCTCCGTGGCGGCGCGATGGCCGGGGCGAAAATCGAGCGTGTCATCGGCGTTCACACCGTAGGCGACGGCGGCAAAACCGCGCTCATGGGCTAATTCGTCCAGAGCGGAAAAAAGCTCGTCTTTGCAAAAATAGCAACGGTCGGCCGCATTCGCGCGGTAGGAGGGATTATCCATTTCGCGCGTTTCGATAAATTCGTGGCGCACGCCCAACTTGCCCACAAACTCTTCCACTATGGAGCGATCGTGAGCGGAGTAACTCGGCGAGAGCGCCGTGACGGATAGGGCGCGGACACCTAGCGCTTCGTGGGCTGCCCAAGCCAGATAAGCGGAGTCCGCACCACCGGAGAGCGCGACGATCAGCGAAGGAATTTCGGCGAGGCGAGCGAGCAGAAAATGTTGTTTTTCTTCCGCTGACAGGGCAGCGCCATCTGCAGGGCGAATCTGAATGAGCTCTTTCATCTCAGAGGTGAGTATATCTCAGAGCGCCGCTTGCATCGCAGATTCCGCAGCGGAGGAAGTCACTTGAAATCCAGAAGCACATCAACCGTGTTCTTGCCCGCATCCGTTTGCAGCCAATGCCCGACGTTTTCGTAGTGCACCGGCAACTCACCGAAGACCTGCTCCTGGTGCGTTTGCAGCTTTGCCAGAAGATCCTCGAACTTTGCTTTGTCGAAAATTGCACCGGCGGCAAACGGCCATGCGTTTTGCAGTTTTCGCTCGGCGGCAGGGGAAATTCCCGTGAGAACCATTTTGCCGAAGTGGAATTGCGGCCCCTCTTGAATGCTCACCGAATAGGAAACAGTGTGTGCCTGATCGTCATACGCTGGAAGCGGATCTAGCTTTGCCTCGAGGTAGCCCCGATGAGCGTATTCTTCGCGAGCGCGGTCCCAGGCTGCTTCGATTTGCATGCCATCGGCGATTTCCCCGTTCTTGATCCCAAGCAGGGCGTTCAGGGTGAATTCCGACATGAGTGTGTTTCCCGTCCAATGGATTCCTTTCCAGCGATATACCGCCCCTGGCGCTATCGGCACAAAGACTGGAATTTGCGAGGGCAGCTTCTGATTGGGATCGCCCGTCAGCCGCACCTCCGGCGGACCGAGCTTCGCGCGCAGGAATCCTTGCTGCAGATAAATGGGCTTTATCGCTTCGGTGAGAAAAAGATCGATGGTCATTCGAGAATAGGGCTTTCCCAGTATCTCGGACAGATGTTGCTGCACGGCTTTGGAGGACAAAACGGAGGGATCGCTCAATTCCAGCTTGGCGATCTGGAGTGCGGCGCCTTCGACCCGGAATTCCTGCACGTTGCCTTCACCATTTGGATTCGGGATCACGGTGTGCTCGAACGACACTTGCACTCCGCGCGTCGAAAGCAAATCCTTCACAGCTTCACCGGCCTGCTCCACCGCGGCCCCGGCTTCGGGCAGCGTTCCGTCATAGAAAGGAAATTTATTACGGATGGCATCGCCTAGCGCGGAATCCGTGAACCAGGGAATATTGTCGAAGTAGACGGGGATTCGAGGCGATTCCTCCACGTGATAGGTCACCAGGATGCCGGCGATCTTCGTCTGGAAGTTGAAGCTTACTTTGGCGAAAAGCCCCGTTTGAACGAGCCTGTCGGCAGCGGTTTGCAAATCATTCCGGCCGATCTGGTCACCGGCGGCCAGGCCGGTCATCGCGATGACCTGGGTCTCGGTGAGGAGCTTTTCGCCCTCGGCGTGGACTTCGCGCAATGGCGCCGTGGCGGCGTCTGGAGCTTGCGCGGAAGCCGGGAACCCGGCCGCCAACAACGAGAGCAAGAGAGTTGCGAGACACGGGCGAAAATAGCGAAACATGTTCCTATAGTAGCGGAAACGGCCCCGACTACTCCACGGTGACGGATTTTGCCAGATTGCGCGGCTGGTCGACGTCGCAACCGAGCCGTACCGCGATGTGATAAGCAAGCAATTGGAGAGGGATGATTTCCAGCAGCGGCACGAGCAACTCCGGCGCGGGCGGAAGTTCGATAATGTGATCGGAGGCTTCGCGCGCGAGATGATCTCCCTTGGTAACAATGGAGATGACGATGCCGTCGCGCGCCTTCACTTCCTTGATATTTGAAACGCTCTTTTCATAGCGCGTCATCGCTTCGGGGTCGGATTCGTCGCGCGTCGCCAAGACCACCACCGGCAGATTTTCGTCGATGAGCGCGTTGGGGCCGTGCTTCATTTCGCCCGCGGGATAACCCTCCGCATGAATGTAGGAAATTTCCTTCAGCTTCAGCGCGCCTTCGAGCGCGATCGGGTAGTGAATCCCTCTGCCAAGATAGAGAAAATCGGTGTAGCGAAAAAATTGCCGCGCCAGACTTTCGTAGAAACCTGATTCATCCGCTTGCAGAACGGTTTCGATCTTTTGGGGGATGCGCGTGAATTCCTGCATCAGGATTTTGGCGGCGTCTTCGGTCAGCTTGCCGCGAAGCTGGCCGAGATAGGAAGCCAGCAGAAGCAGCGCGGTCAATTGTGAAGTAAAAGCTTTTGTGGAGGCCACGCCGATCTCCGGCCCGGCGTGTGTCGGAATTGTGCCGTTAGCCTCGCGCGTGATCATAGAACCAATCACGTTGCAGATCGCCAGCGAGGGCGAGCCCTTCGATTTTGCTTCGCGCTGGGCGGCCAGCGTGTCCGCCGTTTCGCCGGATTGGCTGATGCACACCGTCAGCGTTTTCGAATCGATGATGGGGTCGCGATAACGGAACTCACTGCCGTAGTCCACTTCAACGGGGACACGCGCCAGGCGCTCGATCATGAATTTTGCGGCCAGCCCGGCGTGCCAACTCGTGCCGCAGGCGACGATACACACCTGCTGAAATTCGCGGAACTGTTTTTCGGTGATCGCCATTTCATCCAGGAAAACTTTTCCGGTGTCCTGCGAAATGCGGCCTAGCAAGGTATCGCGCACGGCGCGCGGCTGCTCGAAAATTTCCTTCTGCATGAAGTGCTTGTAGCCGCCCTTTTCCGCCATGATGGGGTCCCAGGCCACGTGGTGTGCGGGACGTTCGACGGGGCGGCCTTCGTGGTCCATGACGCGCACGCCTTGCGCAGTAAGCACGGCGATGTCGCCGTCGGCGAGGAAAAACATCTCGCGCGTGTGCTGGAGCAGGGCAGGGATGTCGCTAGCCACGAAATATTCTCCATCGCCGAGTCCAATCACCGATGGCGGGCCCTGGCGCGCGGCCACAATCTTCTGAGGATCTTTCGCGGAAAGGAATACCAGCGCGTAGATGCCGCGCAATTGCTTCAATGACAGGCGCACCGCTTCCTCGAGCGGAACGCCACCCTGCGAGTGCTTTTCCACGAGGTGCGCTACGATCTCGGTGTCGGTTTCCGTGGCGAACTTGTGGCCCTCTTTCTGCAGCTTTTCCTTCAGCTCGAGGTAGTTCTCGATGATTCCGTTGTGGACGACCACGATTTGGCCAGTACAGTCGCGATGCGGGTGGGCGTTCTCTTCGGTGGGGCGGCCATGGGTGGCCCACCGCGTGTGACCGATGCCGTAGGTGCCTTCCAGCGGAGACTTGGCGATGACCTCTTCGAGGTTGCGAAGTTTGCCTGGAGCGCGGCGAATTTCCAGCTTGCCGGCCTGGGTCACGACGGCGATGCCCGCGGAATCGTAGCCGCGGTACTCGAGCTTACGCAGACCTTCAATGATAACGGGCACAACTTTCTTGGGCCCGATATAGCCGACTATTCCGCACATGCGCGGCGTCTCCTCAAAGAGTTCCTAGCAGCGTAGCACGCTGGGCATTTTACCAAGATGAATACCACGGAACCTATCCCGAATCAGATTACGGCCGGGAGGCAGAGCCTGCCGCCGCCACAAGCTCGTAGGACTTGAGATTGTCGCTGGTATCAAAGTGAAACGTAACGCGCGCCGTTGCGGGCTGAAGCGTGTCCGAATCCACATGACGAACGATAGCCACAATTGCTCGGGCATCACCCGTGTTTTCTGCGGGAAAATTCTGGGAATTGAGGTAAAACACTACTCGCGATTTGGCAGTGCCCGCGGGCAGTTGGGAGTCCAGCATCTCGTCGATCGGCCGCAGGCGCGGATCGGAAGTGTGTCCGCTTTGCTTGCATCCTGCGAGGGCCAGCAAAGCGAAGACCCCAAGCGGGAAGAGGCTGGCGAGGGATGGGAATGAACTCCTTGAAGGATTGCGCAGGTTTTTCATGAGGGAGGCTGCTCAGTCCACGATCTCGAAGCGGTATTCTTCGATAACCGTGTTGGTGAGCACTTCTTTTGAAATATGCTCGAGCTGTTTCTGCGCTTCATCACGGCTCCAGCCATCGAGATTCAAAACGAAGAATTTCCCCTGGCGGACGTCGCGCACGGCGGAGTAGCCGAGCCCGGACAAGGCATGCTGAATTGTCTGTCCCTGGGGATCGAGTACGGTGCGTTTTGGCATTACCCAGACGTGTGCTTTCATGCCGTCAGTATAACATTGCCTGTGACGGCTTCATGCTCCACGCCGTTCCCCGGCGTGGAGAAAAGCGTGTTCGAAACCCATCTCGACGATTTGCGTCAGCTCGTCTTCCTGTAGTCCCATGCGCGCCGCGTTCAAATACTCTTCCTGCAGGGTGGTGTGAAACATGGCCGGATCATCGGTGGAGAGCACAATGGGTATCCCGTGGCGCAGGAGTTTGGGGAGCGGATGATCTTCGATTCTTACATCCTCGCGACCGAGTTGCCGGGCGAGGGCGGCCGTTTTCATATTGCTCCCCGGGCATATTTCAAGCGGGATCTTTCGCTCTGCAAGCAAATCCATTAACTCCGGATCGTGGATCGCGGCTATACCGTGGCCGATGCGTTCTGCTCCCAGCAATTCTATGGCTTCGCGAATTTTCTCTGGCCCGCCGACCTCGCCTGCGTGCATCAAGCGGTGCAAACCCATTTGCGCGGCGCGGTCGTAGACGGGACGGAATTCCTTTGTCGGGACACTGAGCTCATCGCCGCCGATGCCGAAGGCCACGATAGCTTTCGAATCGCAGCGCTTTGCGGATTCGACGACTTCCTTCGCTCCGTCCGCACCGAATTGGCGGGCCGCGTCGAACACCCACCGGAATCGGAGCCCGCGGCCTTCGAATTGCTCGGTGGCGCGGAGGAGGGCTTCAAAATTCGCTTCCGGCCGCTGCTTTCTCAGGAGCATCACGCCGATGGACAAAGTTACTTCCGTATAGACCACGTGTTGCGTGAGCAAGTGTTCGGCAAGGCCGATGGCGATGAGTGCATAGTCCTGAGGTTCGCGCAAGAACGAAGTGACCCACTTGAAGGCCTCGATGAATTCGGGAAAGTTGCGGTAGGCGTAGCGCAGGCGAACTTCCTCTTCGGTCATGACGACGCCGTGACGGGCCGTGAGCGCGCAGACGGTTGCAGGCTGGATGGAGCCCTCGAGATGGAGGTGCAGCTCGGCTTTTGGCAGGGAAGCGATCCGGTTGGAGAGCAAGAGCGCCGTCATCCGCGAAAGATCAGTGCGGCAGTTGCGGCCGCCCGGCGTTCACCCACGCCGTGAGCCAGAAAGAACCCACATCGGTTGCCGCGTCGGAGAGCTGCCGAATCAAAATTGCGGCGGCTTGATTGTAGAAGCGGTCGTAATACTCGTCGGTGAAGGAGTTCTCCCCGTGACGCGCGTTGCGGTCGGCGAGAAGAATGGTCTCCAGCCAGCTATGAGAACCAAGACAAGCCTCGAAAGCGCGATCCGTAGGGTCGCTGATGAAAAACGCATCATTTGGCCGCATCGGGAAAAATGACGAATAGCGGTCGATCAGGGTGGTTGCAAATCGATCGTTGACGCCCGGCTGGCCGCTCAGGTGGCCGTCAAAATTATCGGTCGTGTTGAAGGGATCGTGGGCTTCCGCCACGTAATTCGCGAGTATGGCGGCGTCCAGTTTTGCCTCTTCCCACTTCCCGTCCTTCAACGCTTCCGTCAATTTTTTGCTGTACACGCCAATCTGCCAGGGAAGCAGGCCGTTCGCTTCCAGCTTAGATTTGCCAAATTTCGTTACCGCGGCTTTGTAGTCGCGAGGCAGGGCCTCAAACGGGAATCGCCCGTACTTGTCCAGAGCAATGAAGTGATTGTGCCGCTCGGCCGGAGTTTTCGCGATTACGTCCAGCGGATCGGTGACATGCTGCAACAGGAAGCCGCGGTTTGCGTCGAAGAACTCCCGGATACCCTGCGGCAGGGTGTCGACGGCTTTGTTGGCGACGAGCCTGTGCCCGCTTCTTCCCCACGCGCGCAAATTCTGCGGAGAAAGGAAGAGCACGAGGCAGGCGAGCGCGACTCCCGTTCGCCGCCACGCATGCTGAAAAGACAATCCCTGCATTCTGCGATTCCTCTTACGCGCGATTTGCTGCTCTTAGAGTGCTGTGCTTCCGGCCGTAAAAATAATAGAGCACCAGGCCCAGGATCATCCAGACAAAGAAGCGGATCCAGTTCATGATCGGCAGGCCGGCCATCAGCAGGAGGCATGTAAGAATCGTGACGATGGGCGCCAGGGGCCCGCCCGGGGCGCGGAAAGCTCGGGGCCGGTCCGGCTCCCGATAGCGAAGAATAAGCACGCCTGCCGCTACCAGGGCGAAGGCAAACAGAGTGCCGATGTTCGAAAGATCGGCTAGCGTTCCGATGTCTAGCAGGCCTGCTGGAATACCGACCACGAATCCGGCCATCCAGGTCGAGAAATCCGGCGTCTGAAAGCGCGGATGCACACGCCCAAAAATTCTCGGGAACAGGCCGTCACGCGACATGGCAAACCACACGCGGGCCTGTCCGAGCTGGAAAACCAGCAGGGAAGAGATCATGCCCATGAGCGCGCCGATTAGCACCACCAGGCGAACACCCGAGAAATGAAGTTTCTTGAGTGTGTTGACAACCGGGGCGGCATCGTCCAACAAAGTGTCCCATTTAACTAGTCCGGTGAGCACCACAACGACGCCAATATAGAGCAGCGTGCAGACGACCAGCGTCGCGATGATGCCAATCGGCAAATCGCGTTGAGGATTCTTGCATTCCTCGGCCGCAGTAGAGACCGAATCGAATCCAATGTAGGTAAAAAACACGATCGAACCGCCGGTGAGAATGCCAGGCCAGCCGTTGGGCGCGAACGGATGGTAGTTTGCCGGATGAATCAGTTTTGCAGCGAAGGTCACGAACACCAGAATGGCCACAATTTTCAGGAACACCATAATGTTGTTGGTTCGCGCCGACTCTTTGATGCCACGTACCAGAATCACCGTCAGCAGCATCACGATGATGAACGCCGGCCAGTTGAAGCCTACGTGCCATCCAGGACCATAAATCATGTTTCCTTCCAGGTCCGGAAGTCCGCTGGGAAGGTAGGCGGGCGAAATCCAGCGGGGATCGGGATGCACGCCGAACCAATCCAACAAATTCACCGTGTGCTGAGAAAAACCGACGCTGACGGCCATGTTGCTGACGGCGTATTCCAGGATTAAGTCCCAGCCGATGATCCAGGCGATAAGTTCACCCATCGTCGCGTAGGTGTAGGTATACGCGCTGCCCGCAATGGGAATCATGGCTGCGAGCTCGGCGTAGCACACCGAGGCGAATCCACAAGCGATAGCAACAAGGACGAACGAGAGAGCGATAGCCGGGCCGGCACCAGGGCGGCCGAACGACGCGCTGTGGTGGACAAGATATTGGAGGAGCGGGGCGTTCAGGATCGAAGAGGTTTGGAATTTTTGACCGGCGATGGCCGTGCCAACAATGGTGAAGATGCCCGAGCCGATGACCGCTCCGATGCCGAGCGAGGTCAAGCTCAGCCATCCGAGGGATTTTTTTAATGGGACCTCAGCATTTTCGCAATCCGAAATGAGCTGGTCGATACCCTTGCAGCGGAAGAGATCTGATGCCACCCATGCTCTCCGATCGCATCCGGGCAAACCGGAAGTTCGAAATTACCCCGTACGCTTTTGAGGAATGAACGCGCCTCAATGTACCCCGAGAAGCCCCGGCACGCAACCTGCCGGCGCGCCCGCCTTCAAGTGCAGGGTCCCCCACGTTATGCCTGTTCGAGCTGCGCGTACCGCTCGATAAACTTTTTCGTGCCGCGTCCGGGGAAGCTCACAGACACACGGCGGTCTTCATCGTCGCCTTCGACTCCAACGATGGTTCCGACGCCGAAGTTTGGATGGCGAACTTTGCGCCCCAGCATGGGATTGGCATCGCCGCCGCGCTTCGCAGCGGGGCGCCCGAAGGAACTTTGAGCCGGGGGGCGGCGCGGAGCCGCCTGGGCTTGCTTCGGTTCACCCCGCACACGGCGCAGAAATTCTTCCGGCGAATAAGAATATTCCGGGTCGGGCTCGTAGCGGCGAGTCTCGCCAATTTCGGCCATTGATCCGCGAACCGTCTCTACCAGCTCGCTTGGAATTTCGGCAAGAAAGCGCGACGGCAGGGAGGCGCGCAGTTGCTGCTCATTGCCGAAGATGCGCCGATACACGGCGCGCGTCAGCGTGAGCGACTGCCGCGCCCGGGTCATCCCCACGTAAACTAGGCGCCGTTCCTCTTCGATTCCTTTTTCTTCGCTTATGGCCCGGCTGTGCGGGCAGATGCCTTCTTCCATGCCCGTGACGAACACGTGGTCGAATTCCAGGCCCTTGGTGCTGTGCAAGGTGATGAGAGTCACCCCGGGCTTGCCTTCAAATTGGTCCGCGTCACTTATGAGCGCCGCGGCATCGAGGAAATCGGTGAAGGTCTCCCCAGCCTCCATTCCTTCGGCAAGGGCGCGCGCAAGCTCTTCGAGGTTTTCCAGCCGTGCGACATCCTCCGGCGCGTTGCGGTCCTTCAGCATGGCCATGTAGCCGGATTCCTCAAGAACGGCATGCAAGAATCCCGTGGGTTCCTGGGTGGCAAGGGTATCCTGTAATTTGCGGATGAGCTCTTGGAACGCCCGCAAAGGAGTTACCGCCCGCCCCGACGATGCACCGGAGACAAATTTCTCAATAGCCGCCCACAGCGGTGTTCCGTCGACGCGCGCGGACTCGCGGAGCGCGTCCACCGTCGTCTTGCCGATGCCGCGCGGAGGCACATTCAATACGCGGAGCAGTGAAATGTCATCCTCCGGATGCATTGCCAGGCGCACATAGGCGAGCGCGTCCTTCACTTCGGCGCGATTGTAGAAGCTGAACGCACCCACAAGTTTGTAGCGCAAGCCGCGCCGGCGGAAAACCTCTTCGAAAGCGCGCGACTGAAAATTCGTGCGATACTCGACCGCGCACGTCTGGTCCGAATCGTCGTTGAGAATGCGCTCGAGTTCAACGGCGACAAATTCGGCTTCGGCCTGCGCATCCCGCGCCTCCAGATACTTCAGATTCGATCCTGGGCCCTTCTCCGCGCTCAGCGATTTGCCCAGCCGCTCCGGATTGTTGGCGACGACCGCGCCGGCGGCGTCGAGAATATTCTGCGTCGAACGGTAGTTGCGTTCCAATTTGACGATTCGGGCGGCGGGAAAATCCCGGGAAAAACTCAGGAGGATAGAGACGTCTGCGCCGCGCCAGCGGTAGATCGATTGATCCTCGTCACCTACAACACACACGTTTTGCTTGGGCCCGGTCAGCAGCCGCATCAGCTCATATTGGACGCGGTTCGTGTCCTGATATTCGTCCACGTGAATGTATTGAAAGCGTGCTTGCCATTTCTCGCGCGTGACCGTGGATTCACGCAGCAAACGTGCTGAACGGAGGAGCAGATCATCAAAGTCCAGGGCTTTGCTGTCGTGCAGGAGTTTTTCGTACGCCCCGAAAATATCCGCAGTGCGGCGGCCGTCTTGATCGAACGCTTCGGCGCGCAACTGCTCCGCCGTCTGGCCATGATTTTTCGCATAACCGATCCGGCTGAGGGCATTCCTCGGCGTCAGCGTGTCCTCTTCGATCTGCAGCTTGGCCATTGCCAGCTTGACGGCCGCAAGCTGGTCGTCGTCGTCGTAAATGGCAAAATCCCGCGGCAGGCCGGCGGCGGCCGATTCGCGCCGCAGAAGGCGAGCGCAGAGCGAATGAAAGGTGGAAAGCCAGGGCTGCGCGGGAGGGACTCCGGCGCGCAGCAGGAGGTCCGAGACGCGATTGCGCATCTCTTCCGCGGCTTTGTTGGTGAACGTGACGGCGAGGATGGCTTCGGCGGGCACGCCGTTAGCGATCAGATTTGCCATCCGATACGTGATCGCGCGGGTCTTGCCGGTGCCCGCGCCAGCGAGGATCAGCACCGGGCCTTCGGTGGTTTCAACGGCCAGCCGTTGTTCGGGATTCAGCTTGTCGAGAAGAGCGAGCATTTGTCCGCGGTGATTGGGGAAAGTTTGCACATGTCATGTTAGCCGACGGCGGCGATGCGCGCAAACCGGTCCGATTGGCCTGCCGTTTCGAGTGGTTCAGCGTTCGGCGGACCGGCTCAGGTCAATTTCGAAGTACATGAGGCTGCGATTCTTTTCGATGGCCACTATCTCAGGCACATATAGGTGAGCGGTATTCAGAAGCTCGAACTGACTTCGAAGGTCGAAATAGAGAAGCCCCTGCGCTGTGCTATGCGGCGCGACGACGCTCGCTTGCACCCCTGCATCGCGCATGGACTGCTCCACTTCCGTCCATTTCTTGTCCCGTCCGGTCTTCGGGCCGCCCAGGGGGATGGGCAATCTTTTGCTAGTTACGTTTTTCGCGGATGGATGAGTGATGACGTCAGCTGCTTCTTCCGGCGAAAGCGGGTACAACGCCTGATGATCTTCTTCCGAGAGTGCGAGGTTCAATCGAATGCGCTCCAGGTTGATTTTCATGCTGTCATCGGAATCATTTCGAAAAACGACCTGTACGGCGATAATTCCCGCCGCAAATGGAGACTTTTTTGGAAACTTTTCCTTATAGAGTGCGGGGTCGGTCCACGGCCGGGCCGTAATGGTCAGCCCTTCGTGGGATTCCAACGATGTGGTCTTGAGCGAAGAGGGTTGCTGGGAGACTCCCTGTTCGGCAGCAAGCAGCGAGGCGGCAAGAAAGGGAAGGATGAGGGTTAGTTTTCGCATCGGGTTATAATAGACTTTTCTCATCTTGAGGCCTTCGATTCCTGGGGGTTATGCAGGGTTGCCCTGCATCGCGCGCCGCCTGCTGCTGGCGGACCGCGTACAGACCGGAGCCACGCTCAGTGTATTTCATTTATAGCTTTCTCATGGGCCTCGCGGCCCTTTTGCTGGCGCCCTATTGGCTCGTGCAAGGAATGCGGCACGGAAAGTATCTCGCTAACCTCGGAGAACGCTTGGGGTTCTCATTTCCGGCGCTCGCCAAACTGCCCACGCATTCCGCGGGCACGATTTGGATTCATGCTGTGAGTGTCGGCGAAGCACTTTCCAGCATTACTCTTGCGCGGCGGTTGAAAGAAGCCTACGCCCATCGGCCGCTAATTATCTCGACAACCACCAACACGGGGCAGGCGCTGGCGCGCGAACGCATGCCCTTTGCCGATGCCATCATCTATTTTCCGCTGGATTGGGCCTTTTCCGTGCGTCGCGCCCTCGATGCTGTGCGGCCGTCGGTTGTGCTGGTGCTGGAGACCGAGATCTGGCCGAATTTTCTGAGGGAGGCCGGGCGGCGTAAGATTCCCGTACTCTTCGTCAGCGGCCGCATTTCGGATCGCTCTTTTGCACGCTACCAGAAGTATCTCGGAGTTTTTGGCTTTTTCCTGCGTCCCTTACTGAGAAACGCGCTTTCCAATGCCACCGCCTTCCTTATGCAGAGCGAGAAAGATGCGGATCGCATGCGGGCCCTGGGCGCGCCTGCGGACCGCGTGCGGGTCAGCGGAAATTTGAAATACGACCTGGAACTTCCCGCGCCCACGCCGTTGTCGAATTGGCTCGCAAACGAGATCAAGCGCAGCGGCCGATCGCCAATCATTGTCGCAGGAAGCGTTGTTGCGACGGAGGAGCCACACGCGCTCATCGCGTTCGGAACTTTGCAAGGGGAGTATCCAAAGGCACTGCTTGTGCTTGCACCCCGCAAGCCAGAGTGTTTTGATGACGCCGCAGCGTTTATCGATGAATCGCATCGCAAGTTTATCCGGCGGTCTCGATTGCCAATTCCAGGGCCGGCGCAATCGCACGCCAATCAGCCGCCCTATAGCTCCACCATACCCGATGACGTAACCGTCCTCCTGCTCGACAGCATCGGTGAGCTGGCATCGCTTTATGGACTAGCAGATGGTGCTTTTGTCGGAGGCTCGCTCGTATCTTCCGGTGGCCACAACATTCTCGAGCCAGCCGCTTTTGGGAAGATTCCGGTATTCGGCTCCTCGATGGAAAACTTCGCCGAAATAGCTTCGCGCTTCGTCTCGGCGGGGGCCGCAATTCAGGTGGAAAGCCCGGAAGACGTGGGGGTAGCCTGGATCGAATTGTTTGGCGATCCGGAGCGTATGAAGAAAATGAGCGAGACGGCGCGCCACTTGGTGGCTGACTCACGCGGAGCGACGGATCGAGCGGTGGCGGAGATTGCAAAGCGTCTGGATGGTGCCGGGCGATGAATGTGCTGCCGCTATTGCGGAGATTGCTGTGGCCCCTCTCGCTGCTCTATGGCGCCGGAGTTCGCGCGCGTGTTTGGCTGTATGCCAACAACTGGTTCAAGCAGAAACGCCTGAAGGCAACCGTCATAAGCGTCGGGAATCTGACGGTTGGCGGCACCGGCAAAACACCTATGGTGATTTTGCTCGCCGAAAAATTTCTCTCCGACGGAAAGCGAGTTGCCATACTCAGCCGCGGGTATCGAAGCGCGAATGGCACTAGCGACGAAATCGAGTTGATGAAATTCCGTTTGCAGGGCCGCGTCTTATTTGGTGTCGGCAAAAACCGGTTCGCCGAAGGCCACCGGCTCGAATCGCAGCAGCCCATCGACGTTTTTCTTTTGGATGACGGTTTTCAACATCTCCAGCTCGCGCGCGACCTGAATATTCTTTTGATGGATGCGTCGCGACCACTTGCGGGGGAGTTGTTACTGCCTGCTGGCAGCCTTCGGGAACCAGTAGCGGCCATGAGCCGCGCAAATTTGATTATTTTTACTCGCGCCGAAACGGCATCGGGAACGCTCGAGGCGATTGGGAAGCTCGATCAGTATCCGGTTTTCGCTGCCTCCACTCGACTGCTTGGGTTCCGCCGTTTCGGCGGAGAGATCACTCCTCTCTCCACCAATGAAATCGGCGCGGGTCCTTTTTTTGCATTTTGCGGCGTCGGCAATCCAGACGCATTCTTCCGCGATCTGGGAAATTGGGGGCTTGCCGTTTGCGGCCAAGCTCTCTTTCCCGATCACCACCGCTATACGCAGAGGGACATCCTGGAGGTCATGCGGGCAGGGAAGCAGGCTGGTGCGAACGCGTTTGTGACGACCGAAAAGGACGCGCAGAATCTGGGTGGTCTTAAGTTCGAGGAAACCCCGATCTACGTTGCAGTGATCGATCTGATTGTGACTCCTGAGGCTGATTTCAGAAATGTTCTCGAACAAGCGCTAGCGGCAGGCGCCGGAGCGGCGGCGTGAAGATTCTCATTCGCGCGACCAACTGGGTCGGGGATGCCATCATGGCGCTGCCGGCGCTGCACGCCGTGCGTAAGCGTTTTCCCGAAGCGGAAATCGCGATCGTGGGACGGCCCTACGTCGCGGATATTTATCGCGATCAAGAAATCTGCGATCACCTCATCGCGTACGATCCGAGTGGTTCGCACAAAGGGTTTTCCGGTCGCGAGCTGCTGGCAGCCGAACTTCGAGCGCAGAAGTTCGACGTGGCTTTGCTGCTGCAAAATGCCTTCGACGCCGCGTGGTTGGCCTGGCGCGCAAGTATTCCTGAACGAATCGGCTATGCCCGCGACGCCCGCAGCTTTCTTCTGACCAAGGCGGTACCTCTCCCTCGGCACGGGGAAATTCCTGCGCATGAAAGGTTTTATTATCTGGAACTCCTGCGCCGTACGGGCTGGCTGGATGTCGTTCAAGACGAATCGTTTATTGGACTGCACGTTCCAGCAGAGAAGCGCCGGATCGCCGATGAATTCCTTTGCAAATCCGGAGTACGACAGGGCGTGACGCGAATCGCCATCGGGGCAGGCGCGTCGTATGGATCGGCAAAGTGCTGGCCGCCTTCGCGATTTGCCGAGGTAGCAAATCGGCTGCAATCGGAGGCGGACGCCGACGTCATTCTCTTTGGAACTACAGCGGAGGCAAACGTCTCGACGGCCATCTCTGCCGAATTGCGCCGGCCTCCCATTGATCTCACAGGGAAAACCGCAATCACTGATTTGCCCGCACTGCTCTCGCTGTGCCATCTATTCATCGGCAACGATTCGGGCGCGATGCACGTTGCTGCCGCTGTTGGCCTGCCCATCGTCGGGGTGTTTGGTCCCACGGATCCAAATGGAACAGCTCCGGTCACGACCCGCTGCAGCATCGTTCAGCAAAAGGCTTACTGCAGCCCGTGTTTTCTCCGCCGTTGTCCGACCGATCACCGCTGCATGACCGCAATCACGGCCGACATGGTGGAGGCCGCGGCAAGACCGTGGCTGTCCTCGACCCAGGTGCGGCGTGCCTGAACAATGTCTACTGCGCCCGGCGGTTTTCCTCGATCGCGACGGCACGATCGCGGAGGAAGTGGGCTACTTGAATCACACCAGCCGATTTCGCATGTTTCCGTTTGTCGCCGCTGCCATTCATCGGCTCAACGAGGCGGGCTTGCCCGTCATCGTCGTCACCAATCAGTCGGGCGTCGGCCGCGGCTACTTCCCGGAATCGCTCGTGCACACCGTGAACGAATTGATGACGCAACAACTCGCCAAATTAGGCGCGGCGATCGACGCGATCTATTATTGTCCGCACATCTCTGCCGAAAACTGCAGCTGCCGCAAGCCAAGAACCGGCATGCTGGATCGCGCAGCTCTGGAACACGCGCTCGATTTGCAGCGCTCCTTCGTGGTTGGCGATCGCTATGGCGACGTGGAACTCGCGCGAAATGCCCGTGCCCGAAGCGTCCTCGTGCGTACAGGTTACGGTGAGGGTGAACTCGCCTGGCACGCGGCGAAGTGGCCCATGCCGCCCGACTTCGTTGCGGAAGATCTGACGCAGGCGGCAGACTGGATTCTGAGGCAGCAAAAATGAAGCGTCCCCGCGCGCAGGAGCCGGTGTCAACGTCCGTCGACCTTCTCGCTCTCCGCGAGTGCGTCGAGCAGTTCACTACGAAAACAATCGTGCTCCTCGGCGATTTCGTTGCCGATGAATTCCAATACGGAGAAATCTCGCGCGTCTCGCGCGAGGCGCCGGTTTTGATCCTCAAACATCGCGAGACTCAGATTGTTCCTGGCGGCGGAGCCAACGCCGCCAACAACCTCGCGTCTCTCGGCGCCCGAGTCCTGCCCGTCACGGCTGTTGGCGATGACGCCGCGGGAGAGGCGCTGATCGCTCATTTCCGCCGCCAGCGAGTCAACGTGTCCGGTATTTTGCGCGTGAAAGGCTGGACTACTCCCACCAAGAGACGCTTTCTGGCTGGCTGGGCGCACACTGTTGGACAACAGGTTCTGCGCGTCGACTACGAACCGAAATCGCCTCTCCCTGACGCCATTCGAAAGAAGCTCCACCAGCGACTCTCGGCAAATCTGCGTCGCGCCCACGCGCTCGCTGTTTCCGACTACGGCTTTGGCATAGCTACCCCTGAGCTTGTGCAGCAGGCATCCGCGAGGCGCAAGCCCACGCTGCACGTCACGCTCGACGCGCGTTATCGGCTGCACCATTACGCGAAGGCGGGCATCACTTCGGCCACGCCAAACGAAGCCGAGCTTGAGGCGGAGCATCACACGGCCATTGGTCAAAATACCGGCGAGCTCGCGCGGGCAGGCCGCGCCACGCTTTCCGAGATGAAATTGCAATCGCTCCTGGTCACCCGGGGACGGCACGGCGCGGCTCTTTTCGAACCAGGCGATCGCCTCACGCAGATTCCTGTTCATGGTAGTGACCAAGCCGTAGACGTCACCGGCGCAGGAGACACTGTTCTTGCCGCTTACACACTGGCGCTCGCCTGCGGAGCATCTCCTCTCGAAGCCGCGCACATCGCCAACATTGCCGGGGGTCTGGTGGTCATGAAACGCGGGACTGCTACGATTTCGCGCGCAGAACTTCTCGAGGCCATCCGCGCCGAGGCATCCGGAGCCGCCTCTTAAATCATGCGCGAAGCCGCTTCCAAAATCGTCGCGCGTGATGTGTTGCGCGAGAAACTCGCGGAACACAAGCGCCGCGGCCGGCGCATCGTCTTAGCCAACGGGTGTTTTGACACGCTGCATGTCGGACATATTCGTTATCTCGAAGGCGCCCGGCGCGAAGGCGACATTCTCGTTGTCGGTGTGAATGCCGATTCCAGCGTCCGCAATCTCAAAGGGCCCGGACGCCCCATCCTCGATGAAGATGCGCGTGCCCAGCTCGTTGCCGCCCTTCGCTGCGTGGATTGCGTCGTGCTCTTCGCCGAACCTAACGTGGAAGCCCTACTGGAAGAACTGCGCCCGGATGTCCACGCCAAAGGTACCGACTACACGGCAGAGACCGTACCGGAGCGCGCCGTCGCCGCGCGGCTTGGCATCCGCGTGGCCATCGCGGGTGACCCCAAGGATCACTCCACGCAAGCGCTGCTCGAGTCCATTCGCAAGGCGCCGCATGCCTGACCAGCGCTTCCTGGTCGTGCGTCTTGGCTCTCTCGGAGACATCGTACACACTTTTCCAGCCGTTGCGGCCTTGCGCGGATCGTTTCCAGAAGCTGAGATTGTTTGGTTGACCCATCCCCGCTGGAAAGCGCTGGTTGAGAGCAGCGAATTGGCAACGGATATCTGGGAGACGGAAACTCGCTCCTACCACTCCTTGCGCAAAATCATCGAACGAATCCGCAAAGAACACTTCACGACTGCGATCGATTATCAAGGACTGTGGAAGTCTGCAGCGCTGCCGTTCTTCGGCGCCGTTTCGCGCAGGATTGGGTTTTCCTCGCAAACGATTCGCGAGTTGGGCGTCCCGCTCCTCTACACCGATCGCGTCCGTTGCGCACAGACCCACATCGCCGATCAGAATGGAGAGCTGTCAGTGCGCGCAGGGGCTCGCAACGGCGTGGCGCCTGTCGCTCTCTCGGTTCCGTCGATTCAGGAATTGTTTGTCCTGCAACTCCTGCGTGGCCTTGCCATTGAGCGATACATCGTATTAAGCCCCGCTGGTGGCTGGCGCTCGAAATGCTGGCCGCCAAATCGCTACGGCGCACTTTGCCAGAAAATCCATGGCGCACTCGGACTGCGTTGCGTTCTGAATTATGGCCCAGGTGAAGATGACCTAATCTCCGCGGTCAAAGCGGCCAGTGGGGAAGCTGACCCCATCGCATACAATGGTTCACTTGGCCAACTCATGGCTCTCTTGCGCAATGCGGTCTGCATCGTGGGTGGAGATACCGGGCCGCTGCATCTGGCCGTCGCTCTTGGAACGCCAGCCGTCGCCATATTTGGTCCGACGGACCCAGCCAGGAACGGTCCCTATCGCATGGGCGACCGCTCTACCAGCGCTTCTCCCATCGACATCGTTCTTCGCAGTCCTAATGCGGCGACCACCTATAAACGCGGCGGCCAAGCTGCTCCATCCATTCTGGAAATTGATGTCGACACAGTTTTCCACGCCGTTCGCCGGCAGGTTGAGGTTCGCCGATGAGCGGTGCCGGTAATTTTTTTGTGCGCTGGCGTGTACGTCTAGGCTATCCGCTCGCGATAGCGGTTCTTTATTTTTCCCGGCCCACACCTCCCAGCATCTTGCTGGGTGCCCTGACGGGCGTCATTGGTCTGTGGGTACGCGCGTATGCGGCCGGCTATCTTCAGAAGCAAGAAGTCCTCACCGTCTCCGGCCCCTACGCTTACACCAGAAATCCGCTCTATCTCGGCAGCGCCATTCTGGCTCTCGGAACCGGAATTGCCACGCGCTCATGGATCTCTGCGTTAATCCTTGTTGTTTACTTCGCGGTTTTTTATTCTATCGTGATGCAGCGGGAAGCGAAGGAGCTCAATTTGCGCCACGCGGCATCTTTCGAAGAGTACGCACGCGCTGTCCCGCTTTTTATTCCGCGCCTGACTGCCGCGAGATTATCCACGGACTCGGCCGGGTCCTTCTCTCTCTCCCAGTACAAGAAGAATCATGAATGGCAGGCAGCCGTTGGTTTCTTATTTCTCTTAGTAGTCTTGTTGGTGATCTGGCGCCTTCGCCAGCGCTGATGCTGCCGCGTTTGCCACACCTGGACATGCAACGAAGCAAGTGATTTCCAGCCGCCCGCCATCCGTTAACACATGCACGGCGCCGTCTCTATCCGTCCTCAACACCCGAACTCCCGCATTCTCCAATCGTTCGAGCAGCTCCGGACTGGGATGCCCGTAGGGGTTGTCTTCTCCAGCGGATATGATTCCAACGAGCGGCTGTACGGCAGCGAGGAATTCAGGAGTCGTCGAATTCTTACTTCCATGATGGCCGATCTTCAGCACGTCGGAATGCAACTCTTCCGCACTATTCTCCGAAAGAATTTCGCGTTCTACCTGTTTTTCGGCATCTCCCGGCAGGAGGATGTTTAGACGGCCGTAGTGCAACCGCAGCACCAGCGAATCATTGTTCTTTGCTGAAGTTGCGATCTCTCCGGGAGCAGTCCGCGGCCACAAAAAGTCGCCATCGACGCCATCCAAGCTAAATGACTTGCCACGAAGCTCGTGTTCGATGAGGATTTTTCCCTGGCGCGCCAATTCTTCCAGCCTCGCGAGGGCCGGGGAAGATACTTCACGCCCGATCCAGAGTTTTGAAACTCGAAAATTATCCAGGATTGCAGTCAGCCCGCCCAGCTGATCCTGATGCGCGTGCGTCAGCGCGACAACATCCAGCTTCTGAAATCCCCGAGACCATAGATACGGCGACACCGCTTGTTCTCCCGGGTCGACGCCATTGCGTTCTTCGTGCCCGGGAAAGCCGCCAAACGCTCCGCCGCCATCGATCAACAGAGTTCTTCCGCCAGGAGAGACGACAAAGAGCGAATCGCCTTGGCCGACATCAAGAACCGTCAATTCCAGTCTACCCTTCATCCACTTCTGTCCAAAGGGATAGACGGCAATCGTCAGCGCGCTGGCGATGAACACCACGCACAATCCCCAGACCATAGTTTTCCGCAGCGGATGCTTCAATCGCATTTCCGCGGCCAGCAGAATGGCAGTAGCAAAAAATAACAAAATCAACCAGAACGGTGGCCCAGGAATCCGGTAACTCCAACGCGGAAAATGCGCGAACCATTGGACAACGTGCAAAAGCAGCGCGGTTAGCCAGGCAAGCGGAGCCGCGAGGAGCTTGCCCACAGTGGGTAGGACCAGCCCGGTCGCCAAGGTCAGAAATCCGAGTGGGACGACGACACCTGTCAGCGGAACGGCTGTCAGGTTCACAAGCGGCGCCGACAATGGTATGCGATGAAAATCGCGCGCCATTAACGGCAACATTCCGGCTTGCATCGCCACTGTTACCACGAGCAACTGCCACACCCGAAATGTCAGCGACAATCCGCTAGCAATAGCGCCGCCTGTTGGCTTTCCCAATCGCGCGGGAAGCCGCGAAGAGAGCCACTGCGTCAGCGAACGCAGATCGATTCTGAATTGAATTGCGCGCGGCTCGTGAGCGGCGTCCCGCGTCACGTCTCGCCAGCCTTGCAGCGCGCGCACATACGGCTGCACCGTCTTCTCCAGCCACGGCAGCGCCAGACCCGCGATGCAGCCGATAGCCACGAAGGTTAATTGAAAGCTGGAATCGCGCAGAGCGAGCGGTCTTGCTGCGAGCAGAATCAGGGCCGCCATAGCCGCAGAATTTAGTAGTTCCAATCGACGAAAGAAAAACCCGCCAAGCACGACAATCGCCGCCATCATTGCTGCCCGCAGCACGGGCGCGCGCTGCTCGACAACGGCCACGTAAGCGGACAACATGGTGAGCGTGAACAGGATCGTCCACACGCGTGACAGCCGCAGCTTCCGTCCCGCCCAGTAGAGGGCAAACGCGAGAGCCCCTACGTGCAAACCTGCCACAACCAGTACGTGAAAAACGCCCGTCTTCTGGAAATCCGCCGCTTCGGTCTGATCCAGGAAACTACGGTCACCGAGTAGCATCGCCCGCAACACGCCGGCAACCTGAGGAGTGCTTGAAAAAAGCTCATCGATTTCATCGCGCAATCGCCGCCGTGCTCGCGCGAGAACTGTTCCGATGGTTGGAGTTGGCGAAGCGATTCGTTCGATTAATTCCGGCGCTCTCAGGGTGGCCACCAGATCGATGTTTTGTTGCGCCAGGTACGCGCGTCGATCGAACGCTCCTTCATCCCTAAAGGAAAGCTCGATTTCGTATCCGTAACCCCACGTTAGAGGCGTTGGCTCATCGCGAAGACGGCCGTACCATCGCAAAGGCGTCTTCAAGGGAAGACGCCTTTGCTCAACGAGCGAGATCACGTGATCCGCGTCGCGCGGTTGTTCGGCAATGCAAACTCCCAGGAATCCAAGCAACACCCAGGTGAGCAGAGAAGCGGAAGCGGCAAGCAAGAGGCGCCCGATAGCTACAAAAAGGAATCCGGTTAGAACGAGAACCGCTATCGTCACGAAAGAAGAGGAGAGAAGAAGAAGAGACGCAGCATTCCGCGCAACCTCATGGCACCCTTTGCAACCTCACCAGAGTTTCGATGTGAAATGTCTGCGGGAAAAGATCGAACAAATGCATTTCCGTGATTTCATAGCAAATGCCAGGCCCGGTGATTTCTTTCGGTTTCCGGGGTGAGCCCGTCAGCACCGCCAAATCGCGAGCCAGCGTGGATGGATCGCAGGAAAGGTACACAATTTCTTTGGCGCCGAGTTCCGCGAGCTTCTCAGCAGCTTCTGCGCCCAATCCCGCTCTTGGCGGATCCAGGAGTACGAAGTCTGGTTTTTCTTCGGTTTTCTTCAGAAACTCTTCCGCATGCTCGTTGTGCGATACGATTGCGACGCCAGCAACTTCCGCATTGGCGTAGAGATCCCGCGTCGCGGCAAGATTGGCATCCACGCACACAACTCTCTGAAATTTCTTTGCCAGCGGCAACGTGAAGAACCCGACTCCCGAATACAGATCTAGCGCCAGCGCGCCATGCGCATTCGCCGTCACGGTCTTCAGCAAATCCTCGATCAGGAAGCGGTTCACCTGAAAGAACGAAAGATGGCTGACCCGGTATTTGTATCCCCCCGCTTCGTGGGTTAAGTAACCCGGACCCGTCAATTCAAACCGATTCTTTTTCTGGTCCAGCAGCAACAGACTTTCGATCTGCGGCAAGACGTCCCGGAAAGCAGATGCCAGTTCCGCCGCAGGTTTGGGGAATTTCTCAAATGCCACGTTCAGCGCAATTTTTTCGTCCGACGAATCCGCAAAGGCTTCGATCTCCTGGATACCCTCCGGCAGCCTGCCTGACCTCGCCATTTCCTGAAGCTGCGCAAAGGTGTGGGCGAGTCGTGGCGAGAGCACCGGACACTCATCGATCGGCACGATCACCGAACTCTCCGGCAGAAAGTATCCCAGCGCACGTGGCATCCCGCTTCGCACCGCCCATTGCGCGCGGTTTCGATAGCCATACGGTTCGGCTGAATGTTCCACGATCGCGCCATCCCACGTGATACCGCCGAGCCGCGAAAGCGTTTCACGCAAAATGTCCTTCTTGAGCCTCAACTGCTCCGTTGCCGGGATGTGCTGGTAGTGGCACCCGCCACATTTCTGAAAATGAACGCACTTTGGTTTTTCGCGCTCTTTCGCCGGTGAAATGACCTCCAGCAGTTCAGTCCAGATCAATTTCTTCTTTTTCGATTTCGCGTTTGCCCGTACTTCTTCCCCGGGCAGAACATAAGGCACGAAAACGGTATTGCCATCGGCGTGCGCCAAGCCGTCACCACCGTAAATGAGCTTCTCAATCGATAATCTTAACTCATCAGCCATAATATTTGTCCTGTTTTAAGAAAAATCGCCTTGTAGATTGGAACTCGAACCTGTCTCGGTTCCGGATGGCGAGCCAGTTTGCTGGCTCACGTTAAGACAAATAGAAAAGACTCAGGCGCCGTAATCCAAACTCTTCCAACAGCCGTTTCTGCACGTACTGTTTCTCGACCATCGCCAGTTGCTCCGCTTTCATCTTCCGCCTGTACACCGCCAGTTGCCCATCCACTTCGCGCCGGATCTTGAGCATGAGCTCTTCCGGCGCATGACTCGTCAGCAGCGCCTGTATCTTCTCATCCAGAATCGTCAGCCGGCGCTCCAAATCTTCCAGGTCCAGCGTCCCCGCCGCATCGAGGAGCTGGCTGCTTGACTCCAGCGATTCCGCAATTTCCGTTAACCGGCTGGCGATCTCCGGCTGTTGTTGCAAACTCTTTTCTGCTGCGCGTTTCAAATGCGCCACATTCTTAGCAAAATATGTTTTCAATTCATCTCGCGAAAAAGCTTCGCTGGCCTTTGCTCGCGCGACTTTCGGCGCACTCCCCGCAGCCGCCTCCTGCTGTTCTTCGGCTGCCTCCAGCACCGCGTCCGTGCAATACGCCAGGTTTTTCAACGGCTTGCCCGCTCCCCGGCGAGACCGCTGATAACTCTCAAACGCTTTGTCGATGCCTTTCAGCGCGGCTTCCAGTGGCACTCCGGCTTTCTGCCACGCCTCCATGATCGCCCAGTCCAGCGGCGACACCAGCAGATGCGCCCCGCGTTTCTTCCAGAAGTATTCTTCGATTTCTGTAAAGTAATTGAAGTAGTTCCAGCCGTCCATTTCGTTGGTTGGGGCGCCCCCGGTTATCCATTCTCTGGGCGAGATTCCGCCTGCCTCGCCGCTGCCGGACTTAGCTCTGCGCCTTCTTTGCCGGAGCCGCCGCTGCACTCTTGCCGTGCTCCGCCGGCTGATTTTTCTCCCAAATCAATCGCAAGCCCGTCAGGGTAAGGAATTCATCGGTATGCTGGATATGTTTCGAGCCTTTCGAGACAAGCCTCGCTTGGCCGCCGGTCGCAACTACCTTCACATCTTCGCCAAGTTCTTTCTTCATGCGCGCGATCATCCCGTCCACCATGTCCACTGCACCGTAATACAAACCTGCTTGCATGTGCGTGACGGTGTTCGTCCCGATTACTTTTCCTGGGTCCTTAATTTCCACGCGCGGTAGCCGCGCGGCGCGCGCAAACAACGCCTCCGACGAAATTCCCAGTCCGGGCGCGATTACCCCGCCGAGGTATTCGCCCTTCGCGGAGATCGCATCGAACGTGATCGCGGTCCCAAAATCCACCACGATGCACGGCCCGCCGTACTGATGAAACGCCGCCACGCCGTTCACGATCCGGTCCGCGCCTACTTCTGACGGGGTGTCCACCAGCACGGCCATCCCGGTTTTCACACCCAGTTCCACGAACAGCGCCTTCTTCCCAAAATAAACTCGCGACATTTCAGCAAGCGTCCGGTTCACTGGCGGCACCACCGAGCTGATGATCACGCCCGTGATCGCGTCCCGGTCCAACCCCGCCAGAGTAAACAAATTCCTCGTCAGCACTCCATATTCGTCGATCGTCTGCTCGCGTGCCGTCGTCAAACGCCAATTTGCGATCAGCTCTTCGCCGCGAAAAACGCCCAGCACGGAGTTGGTGTTCCCCACGTCAATGGTCAGCAGCATCTAGCGTGCCTCCGTGACGTCGCCAGAAATCACCGCCGTGACTCGTCCGTCTTCTCGCTCCACTTGCAGCAATCCCTCCGGCCCGAGTCCCGCAGTTGTACCGACATAGCTTTCCGTTCCGTTTGTTACCCGCACGCGTTTGCCTTTTGCATAACTCGATACTGATTCGAAGCGCGCCACAACGCTGGCCACGCCTTCCCGCAGGAAACGATTGTAATCGCTCTCAAATTCGCGCAGCAACCGGACCAGCAGCTCCATGCGCGACTGCGGTTTGCCCGTTTCCGCGCGCAGGGAAGTTGCTGTGTTGGCGAGCTCACCAGGAAACTTCTCCTGGTTCACGTTCACCCCGATCCCTACAATCACGAATCGTACTTGATTTGGCTCCGCGTGCATCTCCGTCAGGATGCCGCCCACCTTTTTCTCCCCAATGAGCAAGTCGTTCGGCCACTTCAGATCCACATCCAGCCCAGTAAGCGCCTGCACCGCGGAATGCGCGGAGAGTCCCGCCATCATGGTCAGCAGCGGAGCCTGTACCGGCGCCAGTTTTGGCCGAAGAAGCAAAGTCACGTAAATGCCCGCCGCGCGTTGGGAATGCCACGAGCGTCCCGCCCGGCCTCGTCCCGCGGTTTGCTCTTCCGCTAGGACGACCGCGCCCTCCGGTTCGCCTGCATGTCCCAATTCCAGCGCTACTCGATTCGTCGAATCCGTCTTGAAAAAATGAAATATGTGTTTCCCGAAAAGACTGCCCTTCAGCCGTTGCTTCAGCATGTCTGGAGTCAGGATATCGGGGACTTGCTCCAGGAAGTATCCGGCGCCTGCTTGGCTCCTTACTTTCACGCCCAATTCGCGCAGCCGCTCCACCCACTGCCACACCATGGAGCGCGAGACGCCAACCTCTTTTGCAATCCGCGCGCCGCTGATCACGATGGTTGCATTTTCTGCCAGCAAGGTGAGCAACCCTGCCAGCCGTCGGTCGGTTGTACCTGGTAAGGATTCCTGAGCCATCGGGATCTCGTCGCGCCCCTTCGCGCCGCCTAAGCTTACGTTCCCTCGATGCTGTCCACAAGCAGGCTGAGGTTCGCGGCAGGAGCCGAGTGTGTGAGCATCCCCGAAGAAAGAAAGTCGGCGCCAGTCTCCGCATAAGCTCGCGCGTTGGCGAGCGTGATCCCTCCGGAGATTTCGATCACGCAGTCGGGGCGAATCCCGCGCGCGGTCGCCACGCATTCCGCGGCGCGTTCCGGTGTCATGTTGTCCAGCAGCACCGCCTCGGCTCCGGCCCCCAGCGCCTCAAACAATTCTTTCTGGTTGCGAACCTCGATCTGCACCGGCAAAGGTCCCGGGCCGACGACTTCCGGATCCAGGCCGGCCGCATCGTAGGCGCTCGCGGCTCGCGGCGGTGGCGTCTTTGGTGAAACATAGGTATGCGCTTTGTCCAGTGCTTGCTTGATTCCTCCAGCCAGTGCGATGTGATTCTCCTTCAAGAGGATCGCGTCATAGAGTCCGAAACGGTGGTTGCTCCCGCCGCCAGTCTTCACCGCATATTTTTCCAGCGCCCGCAAGCCCGGCGTCGATTTCCTCGTATCCCGGATCCGCGTTCTCGTCCCCGCGAGTTGTTCCACAAAGCGCCGCGTCAGCGTGGCAACTCCGCAAAGATGTGCCAGAAAGTTCAACGCGGTTCGCTCGCCGGTCAGGATCGCGCGGGCGTTTCCCCTGACTTGCACGATCTCCGCGCCAGGTTCCACAAATGACCCGTCGTTGTGCGGGCGGGTGACCCGAATCTCCGGATCCAGCGCGCCGAAGACCTTTTCGGCTATCGGCAATCCCGCGCAAACGAGTGTTTGCCTGGTAAGGATTTTGCCCCGTGCCGTCGCCCGTGCCGGCACCACCGCCGCGGTAGTCGCATCTCCCGTGCCAATATCTTCCTCCAGCGCGCGCCGCACAAGCTCAGCAATGTAGCGAGAATTCCAATCCATAATACCCCGAAGAACTATGAATCTTTTTCGAGTTGCGACAGGCGATCTTGCAACTTGCGAAGTTCGATGCGCTGCTCGGCGAGTGTCGCTTCCAGCCCCTTAATGATTTTTTCCGGCGCGCGGCTCCGGAACGTCTCATCCCCGAGCTGCCGTTCCTTCGACGCAATGGCTCTCTGCAAACCCTCGATCTCTTTCTTTAGCCGCGTCTTTTCCGTTGCCACATCCACCGTGTCGGAATACGCGATGCGCACGTCAAAGATAGCCGTCGAGCGCACCGCCCCGCTTTTCGCATCGAACTGTTGGCGCGGAACGATGCGAAGTTCAGACAAGACCGCGAACCTCTCAATCGCTCCTCGATTCTCCTGAATCAGTGCGCCCGCACCCACATCGCTGGTAGAGAATTCCGCCGCCACTCTCTTTTTGGGATCGAGTTTCAGTTCCGCGCGAATGTTGCGAAGCGCCGTGACCACTTCCTGGATCGCTGCGACATCCCCCATCGCTCTTGCGCTCTTCCAACGGTCATGCGCTTCTGGAAATTGATCCAGCGCGATCGATTTCGCTCCGACCTTTTGCGGCAATTGATGCCAGAGCTCCTCCGTCAAAAAGGGCATGAATGGGTGCAGCAGCCGCAACGCCGCATCGAACGCCGCGAACAGATTCTTCCACGCTACAACCGCCCGTTCGCGGTCAGTGCTCTGCAGCTCCGGCTTCACCCACTCGATGTACCAGTCGCAGAAATCTCCCCAGAAAAACTCGTACACCCCCTGCGCCGCCTCGTGGAATCGATAATTCGTCAGCGCATCGTTTACCTTCTCAATCGTCGCCGCAAGCCGCGCAAACAACCAGGCATCCACTAACGGGACAGTTGCGCCTGCTGCATCTGACGCTTTCAAGCGCACTGCATTCCAGATGTTGCGGACAAGGTTCCTTATGGTTGCAGCCAGTCGCGCAAACATCCACGCATCCACCAGGGGAACGCCGCGACAATAGGCATACGGCGCTTTCGCACGCACTTCCGGCGCCGCGAGCTCCTCCAACTTCGCCCCACCCTCTTCAAACTTATCCAGGTTCACGAACAAAAACCGCGCCGCATTCCAGATTTTGTTCGCAAAGTTCCTCGAGCTTTGAATGCGATCCTCGGTCCAGATCACATCGCTTACCGACGCCGTAACCGCCAACGTGAAGCGCATCGCGTCCGTCCCGTATCTGCGGTTGACATCAATCGGATCGATTCCCGTGCCTTTGGACTTCGACATCTTCTCCCCGTCGGGGGTACGCACGATGGAATGGAGGTAAACAGCGCGGAAGGGAACTTTCCCTGTGAAATGCAGGCCCAGCATGATCATCCGTGCGACCCAAAAAAACAGAATCTCGTAGCCGGTGATCAGCAAGCTCGTCGGGTAGTACGTCTTGTAATCTGGGGTGGCCGCGGGCCAGCCCAGTGTGGAAAAGGGCCACAATCCGGAGCTGAACCACGTATCCAGGACGTCTGGATCCTGTTCCAGTTTTCCAGATCCACACTTCGTGCAATTCACGGGCGCTTCCCGGGCCACGATGATTTCCCTGCAATTGCCGCAATGCCAGGCCGGAATCCGGTGCCCCCACCAGAGCTGCCGCGACAGCGTCCAGTCGCGGATGTTTCGCATCCAGTTGAAATATTCCTCGCGCCGGTTATCCGGAATGATTTGGATTTCGCCTCGCTCCACCGCCGCAATCGCCGGCTCAGCCAGCGGCTTCATCTTGCAGAACCATTGCGTCGATACACGCGGCTCGACGATTGTCTTGCTCCGTTCACACAAACCAATGGCATTCGTGTGTTCCGTAATTTTTTCGAGCAGGCCCAGCGCCTTCAAGTCCTCAACAATCTTTTTCCGCGCCTCAAAGCGGTCCATCCCCGTGTAAGCCCCCGCCGCCGCGTTCATTTTGCCGTCGTCGGTCATTACATCGATTTCCGCCAGCTTGTGACGCCGCCCCACCTCGAAGTCGTTGGGATCGTGCGCTGGCGTAATTTTCACCGCCCCTGTGCCAAACTCGCGATCCACCATCGCATCCGCTATAATCGGAATCTCACGGTTCATCAACGGCAGTAACGCTTTCTTCCCGACAAGTTGCGCGTACCGCTCGTCCTCTGGATTCACCGCCACGGCTGTATCCCCGAGCATTGTTTCCGGCCGCGTGGTAGCCACAACGAGAAAATCCTTCGTCCCCACCACCGGATACTTGATGTACCACAGATGCCCCTGCCGCTCCTCGTGCAGCACTTCCAAATCGCTTAGCACCGTCAGGCACACCGGACACCAGTTCAGCAGCCGGTTCTCCCGGTAAATCAGTCCCTCTTCATAGAGCCGGACGAATACTTCCGTAACCACGCGCGACAATTCCGGTGACAAGGTGAACTTCTCGCGCGACCAAT
>WNFP01003218.1_pt1 | contig 41699 bp, 37 predicted proteins | sample 5400201 | NCBI WGS metagenome assembly WNFP01 (sample SAMN13153355, study PRJNA577476) | soil metagenome | isolation source: 115 cm saprolite under Madrone tree | place: USA:California | collected 2016-06-14 | reverse complement strand
TCGCCCGCTCCGCGGATGACAAGCACACGGGCGCCGCTTTCTTGAATCGAACCCAGCGACTCGTCGAGCTCGCGCATGGTCTGCGTCGCCAGCGCGTTGCGCGCCTGCGGCCGGTCGATCAGCAGGGTTGCGACCCCGCCGTCCATTTCGAGCCGCAGATCTTTCATGTGGAGCCGGCCGTTAGCCGCCTCCGCCGGGACCTTCCAGACCAGGCTTGGTCATCTTGCCGAGGTCGAGAACTTTGAGCAGCGCCGCCTCGGAGACGCCGCGGGCGCGCGCCAGGTCGCGGATGGATTGCCCGGTGCGCATCGACTCCTTGGCGATCTTCGCGGCTTCGTCGTAGCCGATCAGCGGAGTAAGAGCAGTGGCGAGCATTGGGCTGCGCTCCACCAGCTCCGGTCCGCGATCGGTCGCCTGAAGCCCTTCGACGCAGCGCTCGCGGAAGTTGCGAGCGGACGCGGCCAGCAGCGTGATGGACTCGAGGCCGGTCACACCGGCGACCGGCATCATCACGTTGAGCTCGAAGAGGCTGCCCGACTGGCCGCAGGTCGTGACGGTGACGTCGTTGCCGAGGACTCGAGCCACCACCATCGTCATCGACTCCACGATGACCGGGTTCACCTTGCCGGGCATGATGCTCGAGCCCGGTTGCGTCTCGGGCAGGCGCAGCTCGCCCAGGCCCGCGATCGGCCCGGTGCCCATGAGTCGAATATCGAAGCCGATCTTCCATAAGCTCACCGCGATCGTGCGCAGAGCGCCGTGTGCGGCGACCCAGGCGTCGAGCGTGGACTGGGCGTGGTAGCGGTTGCGTGTTTCGTGGACCTTCAGACCCGTCGCGACCGCGAGGCGCGAGCATGTCAGCCGTGCGTACCGCGGGTGCGAGTTCAGTCCCGTGCCCACCGCAGTTCCCCCGAGAGGAACGCTTGTCAGCTCATCGACCGCTCCGCGCGCGCGGCGGATCGATTCCTCGATCTGCCCCGCATAACCCTTGAACTCCTGACCGAGGCGGATAGGGGTCGCATCCTGGAGATGGGTTCGCCCGGTCTTGATCACCGGCCAGAACTCCTTGCTCTTGGTAACTAACGCCGCCTCCAGCTGCGCCAGCGCGGGTATCAGCTCGTCGGTGATGGCGACCGCCCACGAGATCTGGACCGCGGTCGGGATGACGTCGTTCGAGGACTGGCACATGTTGACGTGGTCGTTCGGATGCACGAGCCTGGAACCGGGAGCGCCACCCAGGATCTCGGTCGCGCGGTTGGCGATGACCTCGTTGGCGTTGGTGTTGGTCGAGGTGCCGGAACCGGTCTGGTAGATGTCGATGGGGAACTGGTTGTCGAGCTTGCCGTCGACGACCTCCTGGGCGGCTTTGACGATCGCGCGTGCCTTCTTCTGCGGCAGCAGGCCGAGCTCGAGGTTGGTCTCCGCGGCGGCCTTTTTGATCAGGCCGAGCGCGCGGATGAATCGTCGTGGGAAGGGCTGGCCGGAGATGGGAAAGTTGAGGACCGCTCGCTGCGTCGAGGCCCCGTAGTAAGCGTCTGCGGGAACTTCCACTTCACCCATCGAGTCGCGCTCGATTCGTACTTTGTTGATCGCTGCCACCGACGGAGATTCTAGAGTGGCCCCATATGCGGCTAGCGGCGGTCGACATCGGAAGCAACACCATCCACGTGCTCGTTGCCGACGTTATCCGAAACAAGCTCGAGGATGTCGCCCACTACGTGGAGATGCCCGAGCTTGGTGCTCGCGTCGCGCGCACGGGTTCCATCGGCACCAAGAGTCGCATCGCGATCCGCGCCCTTCGATCGGTCATCGCGCGCGCACGCAAGCATGGATTTGACCGGCTGATCGCAGGAGCCACGGCCGCCGTTCGCGAGGCGTCGGACGGGGAGCCTTTCGCAATAAAAGCAGGCGAGGCGATCGGTGTCCCTGTGCATATCATCTCGGGCCGTCGCGAGGCGGAGCTGAGCTTCCTTGGCGTCGCCAGCCGTCATGCCGCACGCCGCGAGTGGGTGATGGTCGATCTCGGCGGCGCCTCGACAGAGGTCGTGATCGGCCGAGGACACGACATGGTTCGTTCGGCGACGCTGCCCATCGGGTCGGGCGTCCTTACGAGCACGTATCTGTCAGATCCGCCGCGGCCCGAGGAGCGAGCCCGGTTGCGGAAGGCAGCTTTGCGAGAGCTGGCGCACGCTCCGGACGGGGACGTGGAGCGCCTTGTCGCCACGGGGGGCACTGCCTCCAACCTCCCCTTCGTACTTTCCCGACGCAGCCCGCCCAGCGTCCTGACCACAGCCGACCTCCTGGCCTGCGAACGCCGGCTCGACGCCCGCCGCGCGGCCGAGGTAGCGCGCCACGTCGGGTTGCCGCCGAACCGCGTCAAAGCGCTCCGAGCCGGGGTCGAGGCTTTGCTGCTGTTCCTGGACTGGTACGGGCTGGCGGTGCTCCAGATCAGCCACGAAGGGCTCCGCCACGGGATGCTTCTTGCCTATTTGGAGCGAGGAGAAGATTGGTGGGGTTAGGCCGTTAAGCGCTCTGGCCGGTGGGTAGGATGAGTTCATGGAGCGATTAACCGACCAGGGAGCGACCTTGAAGAGGGCGCTGGCGCTGACCTGCGTCATCCTGGCGGTAGAGTTCGCCGGGGGCGTCGTTTCGCACTCCCTGGCGCTCCTCGCCGACGCCGGGCATGTGCTCACCGACGTTTTCGCCCTCGGACTGGCCTGGTTCGCCATCGAACAGGCGAAGCGCCCTGCCGACCGGCGGCGCAGCTACGGCTACCAGAGGGTCAGCATTTTGGCGGCGCTGGTGAACTCGGTGACGCTGATGGTGATCGTCATCGCCATCGCCATCGAGGCGGTGCGCCGCCTCGCCCACCCCGAGCCCGTGCAGGGTGTCGTTGTAATCGCCTCGGCGCTGACCGCAATCGCCATCAACGCATACGTCGTGTTCGGCTTGCGCGGCCATGGCAAGAACCTGAACATCCGCGCGGCGTTGCTGCACGTGACCGGCGACATCGGAGCATCCGCCGGCGTGGTCGTGGCCGGCGCGATCATCCTGCTCACCGGCTGGCTGTACATCGACCCGATTCTTTCTCTTGCCATCGCCGCGCTCATCGCATATGGGGCGTGGCGGATCGTGCGCGAGACCGTGAACCTGCTGTTGGAAGGCACGCCGAGCGAGGTCAACCTCGCCGAGGTGACGACCGAGATTGCGGACACGGAACACGTGATCAGCGCGCACGACTTGCACGTGTGGGCGCTGTCGTCGGAGGAGATGGCGCTCAGCGTTCACGTCGTGCTCGAGGAGTGCCCGCTCGGCGACGCCGAGCATGTGGTGCGCGACCTCGAGGGCCGGCTCTGCAGCCGCTTCGACATCGGGCACACGACGATCCAGGTCGAGAGCTGCCATCCCTGCGGCGAGATCCATCACGGCGCAGGCGAGCACAACCACCCGCACGAACATGTCCTGCTGACGAGCTCTCGCCCTAGCCCATAGGTCGGGCCGGCAGTGCCTCCTCGCGCTGGAGAATCCGCTTAGCGAGCGCAATGGCGGCCGCGTAAGTCGAGTCCATCCCGCGATACCTGAGACCGCGCGCGCCCAACGTGCGCGCCTGCGTGTATGGGGTGTCGGACGCGTAGAAGACGACGCCGAGGTCGAAGCCCAGCTTGGCCATGTTCACGCTCTCGCCCAGCGGGTAGCGGTCAGGCTGCGTGATCTCGAAACAGGCATCGAGGTAAGGGCCGGCCTCGAGCTCGACGACCGTGTAGCGGCCCTGGTAGTACATGTCGAGATAGTCGCGATTCTGCAGGAACGTCCCGCGGACCGCGACAGCGCGCTGGTTGTCCAGGGCCGAGCCGTAGACGAGGTTGGGCTGCACGTCGGCCGCGGCGATTGAGTTGTCGAGCCAGTAGGTGTTGCCCGAGTGTTCGTTGTGGACCGCGTTGGGGATCATCACGTCGCCGACCTCGGCGTTCAGGGTCGCAGCCTTGCCGAGGATGTAGACGCCCGCGACCCAGGCGCTGTGCTCGGCAACCTGCCTGAGGATGTGGTACGCGGCAAGGCCGAGCGGGTAGTCGACGTTGACGATGCACGCGGCCGACGCGCGCAGTTTCTTCTCGTCGACCGGACCGACGCGTGGGTCGATCGCGGCTGGGTCCAGCTCTGAGATCTTGAACACCTGCGCCGCCGAGTCGACGCCGGTCCCGCGCGCCGGTATGTGGCGGATGCCGTTGGCGGTCTCGATCTCGGCTCGTCGGGCGCGTAATCGGGTCCGGTCCGGATGAAGATCGAACAGCTGGCGGGCCCCGTAATAGAGCCAGTTGTAACGCGAGGCGCGGCTGTGGCCGGCCTCGAGTTTGCGCCGTTCCTCGTCCAGGTCAGGATCGTTGACGCGAACGAAATCGAGGATGTCCTTCTCGAACTCGCGCGCGACCCCGGTGAGGACGTTGACCAGGCTGTGCGTGTTCGAAGACACAAAGTAAATGGGCGCCTCACGCAAACCCATCTGGTCCATGACCGACTCGATTGGCTGCCACCAGCGACTCGCGTTGCGCGCATATCCGAGGTGGCTGCCGCCGATCAACCGCAGGACGATCCTGCACTCGTCTCGTTTGATCGCCGCGAGGGTGGCGTCGAATTCCTCACCCCAAGCCTGGCGCAGGCGCTCCCAGTCGCCCTCGGTGGCGCCAGATGCGTTTCGGGCGGCGGCGTCGTTGAGCGCGACGTCCTGCAGCAGGCGGTGCAGCTTGTTCCACTCGATCTGGTAGGCGACGAGGGTCGGCACCAGGTCGTCGATGTCTGATGGCGAGGCGATCAGGACCGCGAGCGTGTCGCCGCTGTGATACCAGCGGCGGCGTCGGGCGGGCGCTTTGACCGCCTGCCAGCTGAGGATGTCCGTGCCGAACACGGCTCGGAAACCCTGTGGGCTCTGGCCCATCAGCACTCGACGGCAGCGAGCAATCGCGCTGGGAAGACGGCGCACCGCATAGAGGAGGGCGCCCATGTCGACCTGTGGCTCGCCGGCCAGCGGGTGGAGCACGGAGGCCATCGAGAGATGGGCGTGGACGAGGGAGTCGATCTTGATGTCGCCTGAGCTCTGGAGCATCGTCGTGTAGGTGCGGACGTAGAGCTCGACCGCCTGCCGACCCGTCCAACCGGCTCGGGGAGGCGCTTCCATTGGGCCAGTCTAGTTACAAAACCTTTAAGTCTGTTTGCGGAATCGGAGGGTCGATTCGAGGTCTAGTAGTGGGGTGATCAAGAGCATTGCGACCTTCCGCCATCTTCGCATTCTGGGATTTGCAGTCGGGGCCGTAGCCATCGCCGCCGGGGCGGTCTGGATCACGGCTTCCGCCGCCGGTCTCAACGTCGGCTTGCGCCCGGCTGCGTCCACCTCCACGCCCAGCCCCAACGCGCCGGGTAAGGCTTCGGCCGTATGCAACGACTTCGTATCGCACTTCGCGTCAGACCTCGGCAGCACCCAGGCCAAAGTCGACGCGGCGTTCCAGAAAGCGGTCGGCCAGACGCTCGACGACGAAGTCAAGAACGGCGACATCACCCAGGCCCAGGCGGACGCGATCAAGAAGAAGATCGCGGGCCAGGCTCCCTGCGCACTCATGCCGCCGGCCCCCAAGACCCCCAGCGGCGGTCTCGGCGCTTACAAGCAGGCACTGCTGAGCGCAGCCGCGTCAGCGCTCGGAATCACGAATCAGCAGCTCACAGCCGACCTGGCCCACGGCATGACGCTGTCGCAGATCGCCGCGGCCCAGAATCCGCCCGTGACCGAGGCGCAATTCCGTGACCGGCTCATCGCCAAGCTGACGCCGCTCCTGGACGCGGCGGTCACGAACAAGCAGCTCACGTCCGCACAGGAGCAGGCCATCATCCAGCAGCTCAAGACCGGGGCGATCCCGTTCTGGGACAAGTCCATGCCTGCGCCCAAGAAGCCCGCGACCGCGAGCCCAGCCGCGACCTAGCCCCCTAAACCTTCCTCCGGTGGGGCGCCGAGCCGGCGCATGAGCTCTTCGAGGAGCTGACGAGTCTCCGGGTCCGACATCAGGCGCTGCTGCATCTCCTCGGCCGAGCGGCGGATGTCCGGATCCGAAAGCAACCGCTCGGACATCGCTTCGAAGCGTGTCGCCATGTCCTTCATGGAGGCCTCCTGGGCGACCTGCAGGAGGATAGGCTGGCTTGCGGCGGCGACGACCGCTTCGGCCTGGACCCTGATCATCTCGATGCCCTTGCAACCGAGGCACTCTCCCTTGAGGCCGCAGTGACACAGCTGCGGACGCAGGCGATCGAGCGCCGCGTGAAGCTCAGACATATCGGCCGGGCCGGCCATGCCTCCAGGTTACGCGGGTTTGTGCCGGCCCTCGTACATCGACTCGATCTGCGCTCCATAGTGGTCTTGCACGACCTTTCGCTTGACGTCGAGCTTCAAGGACAGCTCCCCATTGGCCTCCGAAAAGTCATGAGGCAGCAGCGTGAAGTACTGGATCGCCTCCCAGTTACCTCGGTCGGCGTTGACGGCGTCGACCACCTTCTGCACGTGGGCCTTCAGCTCTTCCTCGTCGAGGCCTTCTTTGAGTGCCGCGTCCCAGTCGGGCACCACGAGAGCAGTGACATACGGCTTTCCTTCGCCGACCACCACGGCTCGTTCGATGAGGTGGTCGCGCATCAGCTCGAACTCCAACGGTTGCGGAGCGACGTATTTACCGACGGCAGTCTTGAACAGCGCCTTTTTGCGGTCGGTGATCTTGAGGAAGCCGTCGGCGTCGATCTCGCCGATGTCGCCCGAGTAAACCCAGCCGTCGCGAATCATCTCGGCGGTGGCGGCTGGGTTGTTGTGGTAGCCGACCATGTTGCCCGGGCTCTTGATCAGGATCTCGCCGTCGTCGGCGATCTTGAGCTGTACACCGGGAAACGGCTTGCCGACTGTGAGGAACCGGTGGTTGGCAAGCGTGTTGGAGGTGGCGCCGGAGGAGACCTCGGTCATGCCCCAGCCGTTGAGGATCGGCACCCCGATCGCCCAGAAGAACTCCTCGATCTCGCGCGCCAACCCGGCCCCGCCGCTGATGAAGAAGCGCAGGCGGCCTCCGGTCAATCGCAATCGGAGAGCGGCCAAAACGAGCCGGTCCGCAACCATGTGCTGCCATCGCAGCATCGGTCCGGGATTGGTGTCGTGCGCGAACCGAGTTCCGATCCGGATGGCCCACCCAAACAGCGCGCGGCGTACTGCCGGCGCCTCGCGAACACGCGCCATCACCGCCGAATGCATCTTCTCGTACACGCGTGGCACCGAATTCATCACCGTCGGCTTGACCTCGCCGAGTTCCTCAGCGAGGTGATCGGTGCCCTGCGAGATCCATCCCTGGCCGCCGAAGAGCAGCCCGATGAAGACTCCGTTGATGCGCTCGAAGACGTGCGAGTAGGGCAGGAATGAGAGGCTTGAATCGTCGGGGCCCAGGGGGAACACCTGCAGGATCGCTCGTGAGATGTCGACGAGGTTGCGATGGGCGAGCTCAGCGCCTTTGGGCTCGCCGGTCGTGCCGGACGTGTACACGATGGTGCACACGTCGTCCGGCTTGATGTTCTCGAGCCGCGACGCGATATCGGCGATGCGTTTCGGCTCCTGCGTCGCCCACTGCGCGACCTCTACGTCCATGCGCACGACGCGCTGAAGCTGTGCGCCGGTGCTGAGCTTGGCCGCGAGCTTATCTCCGGATGCGATGGCGAGCACGGCGCCGCTGTCGCCGGCAATCTTCTGCGCGAGCTCGGGCGGGCTGCTGGGGTAGATGGGCACGGTCATCGCGCCCACCGACTGGATCGCGAAGTCGCAGTAGAGCCACTCGACGCGGTTCTCCGAGATGAGGACGACCGCGTCGCCGGACTTCACGCCGGCATCGACCAGCGCCGACGCGACCGCCAGCACCCACCCCCGCATGTCGGCCCACGTGGCGACGTTCCAGGACGTGCCGGTCCCCTTGTAGTGGATTAACGGTCGGTCACCGAATCGTGCCGCCTGCCGAAAAAAGATTCCCACCGTCGTGCGGTCGGCGATCGCTTCCGGGTTGAGATCTTGGGCCGTAGGCCTACTTGACCGCCTTGATGCTCAGCGTCAGCGTGCCGGAAGGAACGCTGACCGTGATGCGGTCGCCCTTCTTCTTGCCGACGAGCGCGCGACCCACCGGCGAGTCGACGGAGATTCGTCCCGCCGACGGATCGCTCTCGACGGCGCCGACCAGGTGATAGGTCTCCGCATGGCCGTCCGAGTCGACGACATCAATCGTGGAGCCCGGTCCGGCGACGCTCGAGTGCGACTCTTTGATGATCTGGGCGCGGCCGATCATCTCCTGCAGCTCGTAGATGCGGCTGTCGAGGAGTCCGACCTCTTCCTTCGCCTGCTCATACTCGGGGTTGTCCTCGATGTCGCCGGGCTGGAACGCCTCCTTCAGGCGCTCGCCCGCCTCGGCGCGGCGAGACAGCGCGACTTCGAGGTCGCGCTTGAGCTTCTCGAGCCCCTCGGGCGTGAGCAAAACCGGTTCTGTCAGATCCATCCCGATCTGGAATCATACCCGTCGCATGGACCCCTCCGATTTGAGGGCCGGTCTCGCCGAAAAGCTGGCCGGCGCGGCGCCGATCGACGCCCAAACGTTCAACTCCGCGTGCTTCATGCTCTCCCGCGCGCTTGAGGAGATCGAGTTCTCCGTCCCCGAAGCAGCGCCCCTGGTGAGGCGCCTGTTGCGCGTGGCCGGCCGCGTGGTCATCGACATGGGGCTGCCTGACTCGTCGATCGAGGCGTGGCCGAACACCAAGGGGATGGCGCTGCAGTGGATCGACGAGGCGCTGCGCGACCTGGGCTACGCGGTCGAACCGCCGCCGAAAGTCAGTTGATCAGGCGGGCGGCGGGAGGAGCCGGCGCGTAGTTCGGGTTGAAGTCGATGCCGGCCTGGCCTGAGCCGGTGACGGTCGCGGCCCAGCAGATCACCTGGCCCGCGAGGGGCGCCTTGTCGGAGCCCTGGATCTCCCAGTTGGAGGACGGGGTGTAGATGGTGCCGATGTACTGGGTCAATGCGTTGCCATCCAGCTTGTTGGGGCTGCACAGCGGAGCCTGGGCTGGGGGGACGGGGAGTTGGTAGATGACGATCCAGTTGTACTGCTCTCCGCTGAACACGTGTGTGTAGCCGTTGCCGTTCTGGTCGAAGCAGTCGCTCGGCCCGAAGTAGAACTGCACGGCTCCAGGCGTGATCTTGGCCGTTGTGCAGGGCGCTGCCGGGTCGCCGGTGGGAGAGATGGGCGTCTGCATGCAGTAGTTCTCGTTGGCGACGTCACCACTCGTGTAGGGCACGTACTCGAGGTTCATGGGGCCGTTCTCCTGCGGCACGGCTGCGGCCGGCGGGCAGACGCTGAAACATGTCGGCTGCGTCTCGTCGTCAGGAGCCCAGCAGAGCTGGTTGGCGCGTGCCTGCCCGTTGCAGTTGTGCGCGTGCACCGGCGAGTTGCTGATTGCGTTGTAGTCGATGTTGCACACCGTCACGCCAGGCGCCACGCACGGCCACCCGCCGCCTGCGACGCCGCCCGCGAGGGTGGAGCCCGCCACAGGAGCCGCGAATTGGTTGACGAAGGAGAAGTCATTTCGGATTCCGCCGACGTATGTCCCAACGCATCCCTGGGGGTTGATGTAGACGTTGTAGTACTGCGCTCCGGGCGAGTTCTGTGTGATGTTGACGTTGATGCCCTGGTTGGCCGCATCGGCTGTGCTCACCACGTGACATGCGGAGGGCGCACTTTCGCGCATGCAGCCTGGCGGGGCGAAGCAGACGTTCCCCGGGACTGTGTTATCGAAGAACCGGTCGTAACGCACCGACGTCACCTCGATACCCCATACGCCCCCACCTCCTTGGTGCTTCAGAGCGTTACCTGACGGAACGCCAGTGGCCGCAATTGTGAAGCTGCCCGCGCAGCCGGCGGCGGCCCAGAAATTATTGACTCCCGTCTGCTGGATAGTGCCCGCCGCTGTATACAGCTCCTCGTCTGGCGCCTTCAACTCGTTGGAGACCAGCCCGCCATGGGACGCGTAGCCGCCGTTCCAGGTGTAGATGCCGGGGTCTAGGAAGAAGCAGACGGAGCTGCTTATGGAGAAGTTGTTGTACGTGCCCGGCGACAGCTCGATGTACGAGCCTCGATTTGTGGCGATCCCAGGCCCCGAGTAGAAAGGATAGGAGGGCGTCTGGTACAAGGGGTCGGGAAGCGTGGGGGCCGGCACGTTGGGGCCTCCTAGGATGTCGCCTCCGTTACAGGGATTTCCGCCGTTGGTGTACGGCGGATATGGGATGAAGCCCGCGCTGGCGTTGTAGCAGTAATAGGCGGCTGAGTTGCAGTTCGAGCCGGTTTGGCCGTAACAGTTTCCCGCCAGGTGCAGGTTGGAGTCGATACAGGCCGTACCGTTCGTGTAGACGTCTCCGAGCACCGTGAGGCTGCCGGATCCCTGGAGGTGGGTGGCGCAGACGTCGCTGCTCAGCGTGAGAAGCGCGGGGGTCTGCCGCTGGTTGCCGACGATCGACGTTGCCGTGGCAACGATGGTGGCGGTCGTCGGCCCGCCGAAGATCTGCTCGAATGCCAGAGGCAAATAGTGCGTGGCGGTAAACACGAACTGGTAGCCGTTGAACTGTGTGTTGGTGGCCGATACCGACAGCGTGTACGAGCCGCCGTTATAGCTGAGGAAGTAGTTGTCCTGCCGGAGGTTGCCCAGGGGTCCCACGTTAGTTGGGCACGGCAACCCCGCACCCGGCTGGCCGGCCGGCGGCGGACAGGTGTTGGTGCTCGGGCCGGCATACAGGTGAAGGTCGGTCTGGAACACCTGCTCCGCCTGCGGCAGGGTGCTGCCGGTGAGGTCAAGGTAGTTCTCGTACCAGTCGCCGGCGGCGAGCGCCGCCGCATCGACCGCGGTCTGCAGGTCGCGCTTGTCGACATACGCCCGGCCGGAGTCGATCGCCAGCCCGAGCATGGCGAAAAGGACGAGTATCAGAAGGGCGATCAGGACGATCGCCTGGCCTTCCTGGAGCTTCCGCTGCCGGGATTTAGGGCGAGTACTCAGCACGATAAACCGCATAAGCAGTGATGACGATCTTGTTGCCGACAACTTGCTGGATTACTGGAGTGAGGGGCTGAAAGTTGAACCACAGCGTCACCTTGATGGGCTCGTTTCCAATGGCGGGCTGGATCGCGTAGCAGCCAGGACCGGGAGGCGGCAGCGTGCCCAGGCCGCCGCGGGGGCCATTGGCTGCCGGAGGCGGGTTGCCGCCAGGGCTCGGGTCGGTGATGAAGATCCATCCGGTATTCGACGGAGGAACCTGAAGCGAGCCCTGTGGGTTGCCGCCGTTTGGAATCGGCCCGTTGGGGCACGGGTTGGCGAGCACTTCAGTCACGGCGTGCGCCTGGACAGCACTGGCGACGTCAGCGTCAGTCGGCCAGCAGTGCACATTCGCAGGTGGGGTGCAGCCGACCCCGCTTGGATCCACGTAATCGGACGCATGCACGGCCACTCGCGCGCCCTCGTTGGCCGCCTGCTGCAGCGTGATGTAGAAGTACAGGCCGCGCCCGAAGTCGATGATCCCAAAGGTCAGGAGCAGGATCACGGGTGCGATCAGCGCGAACTCGGTCAGTCCCTGAGACCGTTCGCTGTGCGTCCAGATGCGAAGACGGCTCAACCCATTTCTCATGGTTTGCCCTGGATGGTGAAGTGCTCGTTGTACGCCAGGTTGATGCCTTGTCCGAAAAGGCTCTGGATGAACGGCGTGATCAGGCGGAAGTTCATGAGTAGCGAGATATTGATGTCTCCGAGCCGCCACGAGTTGTCGGGAGGAGGGGCTGCCATCGAACCTGTTTGCGCGGAGCCGCCCGGGTACGTATAGCAGATGTAAATGTTCACGGCCTGCGGCGTGGCCGGATAGGCGGAGCTGGCATATGGCTTGTTGTTGAATGCGTTTCCGTCTGTGGGAGCCAGGCAGTTGCCCTGCGCAACGCCGGTACCAACTATGCCGGAGCCTGACAGCGACTGGTTGACGGTGTCCCAGATGGTCTGGTCGTAGAGGTAGATATTCTTCCTGCTCGCGGTATTGAACCACGCGCCGTGGCGAGCTCCTTCGCGTGCGGCTCCATCGAGGTTCACAGCGAAGTAGAACGCCCGCGACAGGTCGAGGAGTCCCATCATCAAAAGCAGCAAGAGCAGGATGCTGCGCATTAACCGAATAACGAGACAGCCACCGATTCCGTGCTCTTTGTAAGCGATCGACTTCTGGCGACCTTTCGGCGGAGTCGGTTTCGACGAGCTTCCAGCGCCGGCGCATCCTCGGGAAGCCTCGACTGCGCAGCCTCGACGACGGCCAGCGCCAGCTGAGGATCTCGGCGCCGCCACTCGAGCAGCCTCGCTCGCGCCACCGGCAGCCGGACGTCGGACCCGACCCTCGACTCGAGCCAGCCCAGGAAGCTTTCAGCCCCGGCCACCGACGTTCGTCGCCGAGCCAGGCGGCGCGCGATGAGGAGGCCGGCGGTCGCTGCGGCTTCGTCAGCGGCGAACCCGGCGGCATTCCGCAGAGCACGCCAGCCGTCGGCGCGAGACCCGCGGCGTAGCCGGTGCCGGCCAAGCGCCAGCCAGTCGGATGCGTCCATGCCGGCATCTCCGCCGTTGAGCCTCGACAGCAGTCGCGAGTGGAGGTGCACCAGGCTGATTACGTCCAGGCGATTGTGCTCGAGCACCGCCTCGAGCAGCTCGCTGGTGCCGTGACGAAGGTAGCCGAAGTACGCGTCGGGAATCAGCGCCCCGGCGATCGGATCGTCTCGCTCGTAACCCAGCAGCCGTTCCTCGACCATCCGCAAGGTGCAGGTTTCCAGGCGGTGTCGATAGAGGGCCCGCACGAGCGTGAGCAGGTCGACGTGCGGCGCCAGGACCAGCTCTCCCGGCATGCGCGCCATCACCCACCGGGTTCTCAACACCGGCAGGTCGAACGACCCGCCGTTGAAGCTCGCCACACCCTCTCCGCCGGCGATCTCTTCGCGCACCCGGTGCAGGAAAGCGGCCTCGAGACCTGGCTGCGGCAGGAAAAGTTGGGACAGCCGCAAGCCGCAGTCGATCGGACGCGCGACGGCTGCCGCGAAGACGTAGGTTCCCGCTCCGCCCCCCAGCCCGGTCGTCTCCGTATCGATGTAGGCAACCGATCCCGGGTAGGGGTCAAGGGCCGGGAGCGGCACGACGTCCTCGCGGAGCAGCGCCTCCCCAAATGGGGTCGGCACGGCTTCGAACCCTCGCGGCACGGCCGGCCGCGGCCGGGGCTGCGATCTGGGCGGGGCGCCTAGACGATCAAGGCGCGTTCGTAAGTCGCTGACGTAGCTGACAGCAGTCGCAGACATGCGCTCTTGGCTCCTTCCACGAGATGCAGCGGACCCACGCACGAGGGACAGCCGGCAAGACATGGGCATTCGCGGACGAGCGCCGCCGCGTGCTCTAGCAGCTCGCCGTGCAGCTCGTACATGCGCCGCGAGTAGCCCACGCCGCCGGGGTAGATCTCGTAGACGGTCACAGTCGGCAAGCGCGTTGTCGCGGAGCGAACTTCGGCCACCGCGCCGAGGTCGCGCGGGTCGCACATCAACCGGATGCTGGCGACGTGGCGCAGGGAATGAGCCATCCCTTGAAGGCCGGCTTCCAGCGTTTCGCGGCCAAGCGCCGCCCACAGACCCTCGTCGACGGTGATCCAGTAGCCGGTCGTGTGCAGCGTCTGCTCGGGGAGGTGGATCGGGCCGGAGCCGATGTTTTCGTGGGTGTGAAACCGGATCTTTTTGAACATGCTCGCCAGCGACGTGATCTTCACCTCGCCATGGTTTCGGGCAATGTTTTCGCCCTCGGGACCGGCGAACGTGTCGAGCACCTGCACCGTCACTGATGCCAGCGCGTCGGTGTAGTAGTCGACGTCGACCGGATGCACGTAGGCCTTCTTCTCGTCCCAGTCCAGCCGATCGACGTGGAACTGCGCGCCCTCATGGAGGTAGACGGCTTCCTCGTGCAGCAGGACGGGTGCCGAGAACTGGTCCATCTCGCCGATGACGGATGGCCTCGGTTGCGAGGTGTCGATGATCACGACGTTGTCGGCGGCGATGCGCCGCAGATGAACCTCTTCGGCGGGAAACGCCTGGCGACTCCAGAACCACCTCCCCGCCGATCGGGTCGCGGAGCCATCCTCTTCGAAAAGGCGCAGCAGCTCGCCGACGTCGGTGCGCCCCAACCGCTCCTCGGGCTCGAAGGGGAGCTCGAACAGCCCAGCCTGGAGATGCCCCGCCAGCAGGAGCAGGTTGTCAGGGTCGATCAACCCTTCTTCTGGGTCGGTGCTCAAGAAGTACTCGGGGTGGCGGACGATGAACTGGTCCAGAGGCGAGCTGGAAGCCACGAAAACGCCCACCGACCCGGAACGCCGTCCCGCCCGTCCCAGCTGCTGCCAGGTGGACGCGATCGTTCCCGGATAGCCGACCAGGACCGCCGCCTGCAGGCTGCCGATATCGATCCCCAGCTCCAGCGCATTGGTGCTGACGACAGCGGTGATATCTCCGTCGCGCAGCCCGGCCTCGATCTCGCGCCGATGGAGTGGGAGATACCCGGCGCGGTAGCCACGCACCCGTCGCGCCGCATCCAAGCGGGGCGCCAGGTCCTGGCGGAGATAGCTCAGCATCACCTCGACCTGGAGACGGCTGCGGCAGAACAGGATGGTCTGCACGCCGGCGCGTATCCATGGCGCCGCTATGCGCCGGGCTTCGAGCATCGAGCTCCGGCGAATGCCCATCTCGCGGCTGATGAGCGGAGGGTTGTAGAAGATGAGTCGCCGCTCGCCGCGCGGTGCGCCGCTCCGCTCGATGAGCTCGATGTTCTCCTCTTCGAGCAACTTGCTCGCGAGGTCGAGCGGGTTGGCGATTGTCGCCGACGCGCAGATGAAAGTTGGGTTCGACCCATAAAAGGCGCAGATCCGTTTCAGGCGGCGAATGACGTTGGCGACCTGGCTTCCAAACAGCCCGCGATACGTGTGCAGCTCATCGATGACGACGAAATCGAGGCTCGAGAACAATCGCCGCCACCGCGTGTGGTGCGGCAGGATGCCCGTGTGCAGCATGTCCGGGTTGGTCATCACGACATGGCCGGCCTCGCGGATCGCCGTGCGGCGTCCGGGCGCTGTGTCGCCGTCATATGTGTCGACTCGGACATCGATGGGAAGGCCGTGCTTGAGCGCGCTCAACTCCGCGAGCTGGTCCTGGGCGAGGGCTTTGGTCGGGTAGAGGTACAGCGCACGCCGCTCAGGGTTCTCGAGCAGGCGCTGCAGAACCGGGAGGTTGTAACAGAGTGTCTTGCCGCTGGCAGTCGGCGTAACCACGACCAGGTGCCGGCCGTTGCGGACTGCGCGGTAAGCGTCGGCCTGGTGCGTGTATAGGCTTACGATGCCGCGCGCGGCAAGCGCCGCCGCCAGCTCCGGCCTCATGTCCTGGGGCAGCGGCGCAAACTCGGCGGCCGCGCCCGGAATGACGTGGTCGAGGGTTATCTCTCCAGGAAAGTCGTCCGGAAAAAACGCTGGAGATGTGGGCATCACGCCCTGGGGAGGTTAGACGAACATTCGTTCGGAGTCAAGCGAAAAGCAGGACGGCGTTCCTGAATACCAGCCCGGTTCAGAGTCCGACTTCGAACGCCTCTACCGGAACTCGTACCGGCGAATCCTTGGAACGCTCATCACCATGCTCCGCGATCGCGAGGCGGCGGAAGACTGCGCCCAGGACGCCTTTGAGCGTGCTTTCAAGGCGTGGAAGACCTGGCGGCCCGACGCGCCGGCCGAGGCCTGGCTCCACCGCATCGCCATCAACGTGGCCATCAACGGCAGAACCTGCCGATCCGGCGCTCGTCGTCGAGCGCTCGGAGCTTCTGGAAGCACTGCGAAAGCTGCCGCCCAAGCAGTCCGCCGCGATCGTGCTGCGCCACTACCACGGGTACAGCAACCGCGAGATCGGGATCGCATTGGGCGTGCCCGAGCGCACTGTTGCCTCCCGCCTGGCCGCCGCCCGCGCCCGGCTACAGCAGCTTCTTCAGGGAACCCGCCTCGCTCCCAGGAAAAATGGGTAATCCGGGCTGGGAGTTGGTTTCTACTTGCCATGAACGGCCCAGGCGATTTCGAGCGTGAGCTGGAGCGGGAGCTGCATCGGGTCCTCGATCCGATCGCGGCAGCGCCGATTCCGCTTCGCAGAGCAACCTCAGGCGCCTTCTCGAAGAGACTGCTGGGCGGCGCCGGAGCCGCACTCGGCCTCAAGCTCGCCACCGGCTTCGCGGTAGCCGCTTTCGCTGCCGCCGGCGCCGTAGCGACGACCGAGGTCGCAATCACAGGCAGCCTCAACCCAGCGGATTGGGGCCAGCAGGTCAAGACCACCGTGGCCGACTGCAAGGCCAAGCTTGACGCCGGGCAGCACGGCATCGGCGACTGCGTCAGCGACTTCGCCACGCAGCATGGTGACCTGGTCTCCAACCAGCACCCGTCAAACAACAGCAACGGCACCACCAACGGATCCACCAATGGCAGTGACAACAGCAAGTCCGACGGCAGCGGCAACAGCATCGGCCACAAGCCGACGGCGGCGCCAGGAAAGTCGGGCACGCACACGCCCCAGTCGCATTAGGCCGTAGGGCGTCTTACCAAGACCCTTCCTCTCGTGGGGCCGGGCCGCAAGGCTCGGCCCCTAACTACTTATTGTCTCGTTTCGACTCGCCAACGCTGGCCATCAGGCGTATCGATAACGATGACTCCTATTGCCCCAAGTTCGTCCCTGAGCCGATCGGACTCTTGGAAGTTCTTGTCCGCGCGCGCTTTCTTACGAGCCTCGAGCAGTGTATTGGCGCCCGCGGGCAGTTCGACGCTGGGAGCCGCGCGGTCGAGGTCCAGCCCCAAGACCTGATCCCAGCTACGCAGCAAGTGCGCCTTCTCCGCCCCAGGCAGTTCTGAACGCACGACTTCTGACACGAGCGCCATCGCAGCGGGAAGGTCGAGGTCGTTGGCGATGGCGGCGCGGAAGCGCGCCTCGAACGCATCGGCGTCAGCCGCTTGGGATGCGGCGCCGTCGCTCGCCGTCCAGTCCCGCACTCGCTCACGCAGCGCCTTCAATGCGCGGTCCGCGCCCGCCAATCCCTCCGCGCTGAAGTTGAGCTTGGTCCGGTACTTCGCCTGTAAAACGAGGTAGCGGAACGCAAGTGGATCGAAACCCTGGTCGATCAGCTCCGTGATGCGAAAGAAATTGCCGGCCGACTTCGCCATCCTCGAGCCCGCGAGCATAAGCAGGCCTCCATGCATCCAGTGGCCCACGACTCGATGGCCTGTGAAGCCCTCCGACTGCGCCAGCTCCGCTTCGTGATGCGGAAAGAGGTTGTCCGCTCCGCCTGTGTGGATGTCGAACCGCTCGCCCAGCAGCGAGATCGACATCGCGGAGCATTCGATGTGCCAGCCGGGAAAGCCTGGACCCCAAGGGCTCGGCCACACCTGCATTCGATGCTCGCCCGCCGCCTTCCAAAGCGTGAAGTCGCCTGGATGTCGCTTGCGTGGATCGACCTCGCCTCTCGAGCCGGCCAGCAGCTCTTCGGTGCGGTTTCGTGAAAGCCGTCCGTACCCGGGGAAGCTGGCGATGTCGTAGTACACGGTGCCGTCGACCTCGTAGGCGAGCCCTTTCGCGATCAAGGCCTCGATGATCGCGATCATCTGCGGGACGTATTGCGTGGCCCGGGGGTTGTGGTCGGCCGGGCGGATGTTGACCAGGGCGGCGTCATCCATGAACGCCTTCGTGTAGTAAGCGGCGATCTCTTCGGGAGACTTGCTCTCGAGCCGAGCCGAGACCAGCATCTTGTCCTCGCCGCGGTCAAAGGTGTCATCGGTGAGATGGCCGACGTCCGTGATGTTCATCACCTGCTCGGTCTTGTAGCCCAGGTATTCGAGGCTCCGGCGCAGCAGGTCGGGGAGCATGAACGTGCGCAGGTTGCCGATGTGGACATACCGATAGACGGTCGGGCCGCATGAGTAGATGCGGATCGCGCCTTGCTCCGGGGGAGGCAGCTCCTCCTTCTGCCGGCTGAGCGTGTTGTAAAGGCGAACGGTCGTCATGGGATCGAATCTATCGTTGCAGTAATGCGAGCGCACAGGCTGGAGGGCCGGACCGCCGGCCCGCACGATATAGAAGGACGCGTGCTCGTCCACGACCTTGGACCCGAACTGCGCAAAGGCACGGTGCTCGCGGCCGCCAACCTCGACCGCGTCCGGCAGGCAGGCGAGGTTCACGTCGTCGAGCTCGAGCCGGGCGACTTGCACGAAGACGTCGCCGCCAGGAGGCTCGCGGCAGCGCTGTCGGGGCCGAACTTCGAAGCTCGACCACCGGTCCAGAGCCAGGCCAGGCTGATCGCGACCCGCCGCGGCCTGGTGCGGGTGCGGGCGGAGCTCGTCGACGCCATCAACGGGCTCGGCTACATGTCGGTGTTCACGCTGATGGATGGCCAGGCGGTGGCCCAGGGTGAGGAAGTCGCGGGTTGCAAGGTCACGCCGGTCGCGGTGCCGGGGCGGCTCATCGAGGAGGCCGAGCGGATCGCCCGCGAGCAGGGGCCGATCATCGAGCTGCTTCCGTTTCGCCCGCTCCGCACCTTTGTGGTGGCCACCGAGCGGCTCAAGCCGAAGGCCCGCGACCTCTTCCGCGCGGCGGTGACCGCGAAGCTGGGTTGGTACGGGGCTGAGGTTCTTGGAGTTCGCGAGGTCGCGCGCACGCGCGACGCCGTCAAGGACGCCTATCGCGAAGCGGCGCGACTGGACGCTGAGCTCGTGCTCTTCGCGGGCGCGTCAGCCATCGACCCGCTTGATCCGGCCTACGCGGAGCTGACCGACGCCGGCGGCCAGCTGTTGCAGCTCGGGGCGCCCATGCACCCGGGCAGCATGTTGTGGCTCGCGCGACTCAACGGAGCCGCAGTCGTCGGCGTCGCCTCGTGCGCCGGCTTCGGCCGCTCGAGCTCCCTCGACCTCTTGCTGCCGTTTGTCTTCGCATACGGTCGAGCCGACGCCCAGGACCTGCTGCGGCTGGGTCACGGGGGCTTGATCGAATCCGCGGCCGGGCGGCGGTTCCCGCCCTACTCGTGACCCCAGGCCTGAGGCGTGGTGTCGAGCTCTTCAACTCCGGCCGCTACTGGGATGCGCACGAGGTTTGGGAGCACGAGTGGATGCCCGACCGCAAGGGCCCTGAGGCGGGTTTCTACAAGGGCCTCATCCAGGTGGCGGCCGGGTGCCTTCACTATTCGCGGCGGAACCGGCGGGGAGCGGTGAACAAGTGGCGAAGCGGCGCCGATTACTTGCGGCCGTATCTGCCCGACCATCGAGGGTTGAACCTCGCGGCGCTCGTGCGCTCGGTCGACGGCTACCTCGGGGCCATGGGCGGGCGCGTATGGCCCGAGCTGGTCATGCCGATAATCGCCTGATGTCGGTACTTCCAGACGAGTATTCGCGCGTCAACCTGTCCAGCGATCCCATCTACCGCTACCTGCGCATCACCAAGGGCGGGCCGGGCGGCGTGCCCGGAAGATCGGCGGAGCAGGACCTCGTGGACAGCCCGTGGCTGCAGCGGCTCAGGCGCATTCACCAGCTGCAGAGCGCTTGGTGGGTTTTCGCCACCGCCGAGCACTCGCGATTCCAGCACGCGCTAGGCGCCATGCATCTGGCCGGCGAATGGGCACGCCACCTGCACCCGACGCTCTCAGCGAGCTGCTCGGGAACGCCGTCGATCGCGCTGGTCGAGGAGACGATGCGCATGGCGGGTCTTCTCCACGACGTCGGCCATGGCCCGTTCGGCCATTTCTTCGATGAGAACTACCTGGACACGTGGGGTATCGATCACGAGGTCGTGGGCAGGGCCCTGATCACCGGTCCGCTGGCCGAGCTGGTTGAAGGGCTTGGCGCTTCACCCACAGCGGACTTCGAGGCGGGTGAGCACATAGATCCGCGGTGGGTGGCCTATCTCATCGCCAGCCCCGAGCTGCAAGGTTTCGAAGCCCCGGCCTGGTTGGTGGCGCTGAAGCCGGCGATGGTCGGCGCGTACTCGGCCGACAACATGGACTACGTCCCTCGCGATTCCTATATATGTGGCGTGGCCGCCGGCCCGGTCGACATCCACCGGATCCTCCACTACTCCTTCATCTCCGAGCGGGGCTTGACGCTCCACGCCCACGCCGCAGAGGCGCTCTACATGTTCCTGAGCTCCCGGCTTTACCTGTATGAACAGGTTTATTTCCATCGCACGGTGCGGCGGATCGACCTGCAGCTGCGCGAAGTCTTCCGACCCACGGTCGAGCTGATCCTGAGCGGAAACCCGCTGGAGCGCCTGGATCAGTATTTGACGTTCACCGAATGGGCATTGCTCTCAGAGGTCAGCCGCTGGGCGCTGGGTGAAGGAGACGCCCGAAAGCGCGAGCTCGGCAAAGCATGGTCAGAGGTCGTCGAGCGCAAGCTCAAGTGGAGGCTTCTCTACCAGGGCCATACAGACGCGGTCGATGCGGGCGCCGCGCTCGGCGTCAGCCGCGCGGAGTTCGCGCGCCTGATTCGCGAGAGGTTGCCGGCGCGCACTCGATCGATCGAGTTCGAGGTAGACGTGGCCGCACAGGAGTCTCGCGCCTTCAACCCGCTCAACGAGACATCAGACATCCTTCTGTACGATCCGCTCGAGGATCGTTTCCAGCAGAGCCAGGTGCTCGACCTCTTCCGCCGGCTGCCCGTACGCATGACGCTGTTCCGGATCTTCGCGCGCGATACGGCGCATAGTCGCGAGCTCATCGCCGCGGCGAACGCGGTGCTCGGGGCTACGACCTAGAAGTCATCCGAGTCGTCGCCGCCGTCAAAGCCGCCTTCGCCACCATCGAAGTCCTCGCCCGCGCCCCCGAGGTCATCGCCCCCGAACTCGTCTCCGCCGTCGTCGCCAGACCGTGCCGTCGCGAAGGTCGAAACCAGGCGCTTCAGCGCCGGCTTGCCGCAGTGCGGGCACACGGGGTCGGGTGACGAGTAGCTCGGCAGCAGCGCCGAAGAGCGCTTGCCGCACTCCTCGCATCGGTATTCGTAAATCGGCATCCTTACCATTCTCAACCGTGATCGACCTTGAACGCATCCGCGCGGCGGCAGCTCGCGCGCGTCCTTATGTGTACCGGACCCCGATCGTGCCGGTCGAAGGCGCGCTCCTGAAGCTGGAATGCCTACAACCGACGGGCAGCTTCAAGGTGCGGGGGTTCTTCGCCGCGGCTCTGGCGCTGCCCGAAGACAGGCGAAGCCGGGGCTTGATCACGGTCAGCGCCGGCAACGCGGCGCAGGCATGCGCCTACGCAGCGAAGGCGCTGGGGGTGACCTGCCGGGCCGTCATGCCCGACACCGCGCCGGCCACGAAGATCGAGGGCTTCAAGCGATGGGGCGGAGTCCCCATGTTCCTGCCGAGGCCGAAGCTCCTCGATTGGCTCACGAACGAAGGCTGGAAGTCTGAACCAGAGGCCTTCATCCACTCGTTCGCCGATACCGAGGTAATGGCGGGCCACGGCGGGCTCGGGCTGGAGCTTATCGAAGACATTCCAGACCTCGATCGAGTCGTCATCCCAGTGGGCGGCGGGGGATTGATTGGGGGCACGGCGTCCGCCGTCAAAGGGCTGCGACCTGACATCGAGGTCGTCGGCGTGCAGTCGGACGGCTACGCGATGTGGACGCGGGTCCTCGAAGCCGGCGGCCCTGTCTCGATCACGCCCGAGACAATCGCCGACGGCACGACGGCGCCCTTCGATGCACGAATGCTGGGCCTGATGAAGGAGGTGGTCGACACCTGGATCACCGTGCCCGAGCCCAGGCTGCGAGCGGCGATCCCGGAGCTGGCAGTCGCAGGCAAGGTCGTGGCGGAGGGGGCGGGAGCTCTTGCTTATGCGGCGCTCGAGCAGCTGCCTGCAGGACCAAAGACCGCGGTCGTCGTCAGCGGCGGCAACATCGATACGAAGCTGCTGGCGGCGCTCCTCAACCAGTAGCCGGCTGCGGCATCTGCGGCGACTCGACTTTCCTCGTCATCGCCCACGGCCCATAGCGAACCACCGCCATCAGCATCCACACGAAGAGCGCGGTGCTGGGGACCCCCAGGGCAACCGACAACCATGAAATCCAGCCCGGGAGGCTGAATGGGTTGATCGACGTCGATCCCGCCACCGCCCCGATGATGTTCAGCGGCAAGCCTGCCGTGCTAAGACCGAGGAGCACGAGGACGACATAGAACATCCACGTCCATCGAGCCAGCGCCCCGATGATGACGACGACGGCGAACACGACCCCGAAAATTGCTGCGACCCATAGGACTCCGGACATCATCGTGGTGATGCTCGAGACCACCTCCGCCGGCGGTGGGGATACCTCGGGGTTCTGAGCGGTGGATCTCTGGATCGACTGGTTGATCATCTGCGACATGGTTCCGGACATCCAGAAGGGAATGCTCAATGCGTATAGGCCCGACACCGCGTACCACGCCGCGACGGCGTACTGCATCGGTTTCGTCCATGGCGTCGGCCGGCGCGGAGGTGCGGTCTGTTGGTACGAGGGGTAGGGCGCGAACGCCGGCGCCACCATGGCGGCCACCGGCACCCACCCAGATCCGTTCCACCGCCAGCGTCCGTCCGGTGACAGGGTGCTGATCCACCTGCTCCCGTCCCAGTAGTACAGCCCATCGTCAGAGAGCCTCATATCGGCCATTTCTTTACTTTAGGCTCCGCGTGAAGGCTGACCTGATCCTTGCCGGTGGCATTGTGCGCACGCTGGGGCGCAGCGGTCTCGCCGTTCACAGCCACCTTGCCGTCGCCCGCGGGGTCGTGATTGCCACCGGCGGCGAAGAAGTGATAGGTCTGCGCGGCACGCGCACGCGCGTCATCGACCTCGAAGGGGCAGCGGTGCTGCCGGGATTCAATGACGCGCACGCGCACGTCGTCTATTACGGCCTGACTCGATTCGGCGCCGACCTGAGCGGCACGCACAGCGTGGCCGAGATCGTCGCTCGCCTGCGCGATCACGGGCGCGGCCTGAAGCACGGCGAATGGCAGCAGGGGATGGGCTATCGAGCGGCCGAGCTGGCCGAGAAGCGGGCGCCGCACCGCCTGGAGCTGGACCGGGCGACCGGGCAGCGGCCCGCTTTCATCGACGAGCGCGGCGGGCATGCACGCGTCGCCAATTCCGCCGCCCTCGCCGCGGCGGGCATCACTGACACCACAAAAGACCCGCCCGGCGGACGCATCGGGCGAGACACCGACGGCACACCCAATGGGCTGCTGCTCGAGACGGCGATGCGGCTCGTCGCCGATGTGCAGCCACCGTCGTCTATCACCCGGCGAAAGGCGGGAATCCTGAGGGCTCAGCGCCTTCTGATCTCGCGTGGCGTCACATCGGTAGGTGCCGCCGTCAACCGCGGGTTCGCCGACGACCTCCGCGCCTATCAGCAGCTCGCGGAGCGGGGAAGCTTGAGGATGCGCATCAACGAGTTCCTCTCCTGGGAGCTGCTCCAGGCGTCTGCCGGCCTCGGCCTCCGAGCCGGCTTCGGCGGCGACCTCGTGCGGGCCGGGCCGATCAAGGTCTTCGTCGACGGCGGGGCGGAGCGCACAGCGACACGTACGGGCAAGAGCGTGTGGCGAACACCGCCGGCCGAGCTCCGCGAACTCGTCGCCATCGCGTCGCGCGCAGGGCTTCAAGTGGCAGCGCATACGATCGGTGATGGAGCGATTGCCGCGATGTGTGACGCGGTCGAGTCCGCCGGCGCGGTCACGCTCCGTCATCGGGTCGAGCACTGCCTCATCTGCCCTCCCGACCTTCAGCGCCGCCTCGCTCGGCTCGGGATGGTGGCGGTGATGCAGCCGATGGCCGTTCGCTTTGCGCGAGAGTTTCCTTCAGCCACCTTCCAGGCGCACGACCGATGGCACTTCGCGGCGCATGGCCCCCTGCTCAAAGCCGGCGTGCCGGTCGCGTTCAGCTCCGATCTGCCCGTCGCGGCCGACCCGAATCCGTGGCCCGGGATTCGCGCAGCGGTTGAGGACCGCATCAACGGCATCAGCGAGCTGGCCGCGCTCAGGGCGTACACCTCGGCAGGTGCTTATGCGAGCTTCGAGGAACACGTCAAGGGCACGCTCGATCCCGGGATGCTGGCCGACCTCCAGGTTTACGACGTCGATCCGCTCACCGACGCGCAAACAAAGTGGGATCGACTCCGCCCGCGGGCGGTGCTCCTGGGCGGCGTGACTGTGTTCGGTTCTCTCAGCTAGCCGGCCGGCTCGCGCGGCGATGGATCGGTGATCGCCATCGATGGCGATTCGACGGTCGGCGGGATCACCACCGGGGTCGCGGCCGCGCGGCGCCGGGGAGCAGCGCGTCGCGCAGCCGGCTTGCGCGCCGGCGCTTTGCTCGGCGTTGCCGTCTTGGCGGCGGCTTTGCGGGCCGGAGCTTTTCCGGTGGCCGGGCGGGCGGTCCGCCGCGCTGCGGGGGCGGCGGGGCGCGAGGATGCCGCGCGCGCGATCTGCTGCACCTGCCTGGTCAAACGTTCCAGGCTCTTCAGCGCGCGTTCCAGGTCGGCCTGGCGCGCGGTGCGGTCGACGCGGGTCCGGAGCTGCTTGATGGCACCTTCGACCGTCTTCTGCCCGTCTTTGATGCTGCGTTCGATCTGCTTGCGGACGTCAGGCGGCAGCCGACGCTCTGCCTGGCGCAGGTAAGACCTGCCGACTTTCACCGCCCGATTCAAGAGCTTCGATCGCGATGACGCATTTCGCTTCTTGGCTGGCATGCCAAACCTCCATTTGACGCCGCTCGCGGCCGGCCATAACGCACCGCGTTAGTATTGGATAGAAGTGACTGTAGCCTCCGAACGACACTTGATCAAGAAGTATGCGAATCGCAAGCTCTACGACACGCGCACCAGTCACTACATAACGCTCGACGGCATCGCCGACCTGGTGCGCGACGGCCATACGATCGAGGTTGTCGATCGTGACAGCGGCCAGGACTTGACGCAGGTCATCCTCTCGCAGATTGTGCTGTCAGAAGAAAAGCGCGGACCCGCACGATTGATGGACGCCGGCGCGGACGCGCTGCACGATCGCGGGCAGGCGCTGCTCGATTACGTGCGCAAGACACTCAACGTGCCTGGTGATCTCGTGGGCCAGGTCGAGCGCCGTCGCGGCGATGTGGAAGCCATGGTCGATGACGCGATCGAGCGAGCGCTGCGGAGGCTGCGTATCCCCAGCCGGCACGATATGGATTCCATCAACCAGCGGCTCGATGAGCTGTCGGCGGAGTTGAAGAAGCGAAACGGCGGCGCGCCGTCTAAGACTGGTTTGCGTAAACGTAAGGCCGCGGGGTAGTGACCGCGCGGATGTCGATCACAGTCTCGACCCGATAGCTCGCTTGACGCACGCGCCGATCGGCGCGCATCTGCTGCGTCATGGCATCCGCCGCCTCCGCCAGGCGGTTGGCGTCGCCGATGGCTGAGATGGTCCACGGCGCCGTGATCAACTCGCCATCAATGCTGACTCCTCTTGATACCTGGACGATAGGAACGCCGACCGCGACCCGGCGGTCATTGACCGCGATCGCCTCAGCGCCCGCGACTGCCAGGTTGTTGAGCGCGTCTTGAAGGTCGAGCGCCTGCAACCCTGCAGCGTCTACGACCATGACGATCCCCGGTCCGTGGACCGGGACGAGGCCTTCGATTGCGCGCAGCCGGTTGGCTTCGGCAGTCAGCTCCTGGTCGGCGGCGGGGTTGCCGCCAGACTGCAATGTGGCCTTCCTCTGCATGAGGTCGGCGGTCTCCACCGACAGAGCATCGTTGGCGTGGTGCAGGTCGTCGATCAAGAAGGCGAGCGTGGTGGTATCGGTACCCACCAGGCTCCGCTCCACCTCGGCCTGGCTGCGGATCTGCACCGTCGCCACCAGCGCCACCAGCAGGGCGATCAGCCAGATCTCGATGGCACGCCCCGACCTGCGCCTAACTGGCGCGGAACGCCTAGGAGGTGCTGACATGCGGAATCTGCAAGCTGGAGTCGTAGGCGGGCAGCCTCAAGTCCGGGATGCCTGTCACCGTGATCACGAGCTGGAATCGAACCTGCCGGGCCCGGAGGCCGGGCAGTGAAACCGGATCGTCGAGGGCTGTGAGCAGGCGATTGCGGTCGCCGACCGCGAAGACCTTGATCGGCGCCGTCAGCGGCGGCCCCTGGTCGATGACGACCTGGCCTGCTGAGCCAGAGAAGGCGCTCAGGGGCGTGATCCTTCGCCCGCCCACAGAGACGCCTTCGGCGCCGCTTGCGAAGACGAGATTGACCAGATCCTGGACGTCCTGGTAGTTGACCAGGTAGCCAACCCCTCCGCCCTGGTCAGGCGCGGGCGCGCCGTTGCCCAGGTCGATCTCGACCCCGGGGCCGTGGACGGCGGTCAAGCCGGCGTGGGCCCGGAGGTCGGCGACCTGGCTCTGCAAGTCCCTCGTGCCGGCCGATTGCTGGGCTGCGGCGGCCTCGAGAGCATCGATCTCGGCTCGAAGGGAGGCGATCTTGGCGCGCGAAGACTCGTTGGTCTTCTCCAGGTCTTGAACGCTCCGGACCAGCGCCTGGTAGCGGGCAACCTGGTTGGACGGAGTGAGGAGCTGAGCCTTGACCTGGCCGGCCAGGAGGAATCCAGTCGCCAGGGCGACGGCCGCCACGCCCGCGATGCCCAGGATCCGGTTGCGCGTCATGCCGTAATTGTCCTAGACCCATCAACGCGCAGCCTCCGGGAGTAGTATCGAAATCCGCACATGGCGGTCGAAACACGCGTCTCCGCTTTCCAGACCGCCCAGCGTCGCTTTGATGCCGCGGCCGACGTGATCGACCTCTCTGACGACGTGCGGCGTGGCTTGCGCGAGGTGAAGCGGGAGCTCACAGTGCACTTCCCGGTCCGCATGGACAACGGCTCCGTGCATGTCTATACGGGCTGGCGCGTGCAGCACAACATCAGCCGGGGACCTGCCAAAGGCGGGATCCGCTATCACCCCGACATCGACCTCGACCTCGTCAAGGCGCTGGCGATGCTGATGACGTGGAAGTGCTCGGCGGTGGGCCTTCCATACGGTGGGTCGAAGGGTGCGGTCGCCGTCAACCCGCACAAGCTTTCGATGAGCGAGCTCGAGCATCTGACGCGCCGGTACGCGACCGAGATCGCGATCCTGATCGGCCCCGAGAAGGACATTCCGGCCCCGGACATGGGCACCAATCCGCAGGTGATGGCATGGATCATGGACACGATCTCGATGCACTCCGGCCACTCGGTGCCCGCCGCGGTCACTGGCAAGCCGGTAGACGTCGGCGGATCCGAGGGCCGCATCGACGCACCGGGCCGCGGAGCCACCTACCTGACCATCGAGGCGATCAAGTACCTGCATGTCGAAGACGAGACGCCCACCGTCGCCGTCCAGGGGTATGGCCAGGTCGGCAGATCTGCCGCGCGCCTGCTGGCAGAAGCGGGATTGAAGATCGTCGCCATGAGCGACTCGAAGGGCGGGGTCTACAACCCGAGCGGTCTGGACCTCGAGGCACTCGAGGAGCACAAACAAGTCCGGGGCGGGGTCAGCGGGTTCAAGAAGGCCGAGAACATCACCAACGCTGAGCTGCTCGAGCTTCCGGTCACCGTGCTGGTTCCGGCCGCCGTCCAGGACGTCATCACGGCTCAGAACGCTCCGAGGATCCGCGCCCGCCTCATCACCGAGGGCGCCAACGCCGCCGTGGCGCCTGAGGCCGACCCCATCCTGCACGAGCGCGGAATTTTCGTGATCCCCGACATCATCGCCAATTCCGGCGGCGTGATCGTCTCCTACTTCGAGTGGGTGCAGGACCTCCAGGCATTCTTCTGGGAGGAGGAGGAGATCAACACCAAGCTCCACCACGTGATCACGCGGGCTTTCTACGAGATCCTCCACACATCGGTGAACAAGCGCATCGACATGCGGCTCGCCGCCTACGCAATCGCCGTTCAGCGTGTGGCCAACGCGACGATGGTAAGAGGGATTTACCCATAATCAGGGGGTGACCCCAGCCCTGGTTCGTTCGCATCCTCAGCGCGTTCTCGTCACCGGCGTTTCCAATCCGCTCGCGGCGGAGGTGGCGCGGCGGCTCGCAACTCAGGTGCCATCCCTGTTCGGGTGCGATGTGGCCGATCCGGTGAGCGCGATCGAGGAGATGGACTTCGTTCACGCCGACACTCGGCAGTCGGTCATAGGCAAGCTGGTTCGGCAGCTTCGCATCGACACCGTGGTCCATATGGCGGTGACTGTGGATTCCGCGGGCGAGGACCGGGCCGCTCACGAGACGAATGTGATCGGAACGATGAACGTGCTCGCCGGGTGTGCCGGGCCGTCCAGCCCAGTGAGGCGCCTGGTGGTGAAGTCGAGCCAGGCCGTCTACGGAGCGGCGCCGGGCGACCCTTCATTCGTGGCCGAGGACGCCACGGGCTCGGATCGGCCCGCCTACGGCCTCAAGCGCGACCTGCTCGAGATGGAGCAGCTGGCGCAAGAGTTTTCGTTGCGCACCGACGGCTGCCGCGTCTCGGTGCTGCGCCTCGGCTATCGGGTCAGCGAGGGCACCACTTTGGGCCGCTACCTGTCGCTGCCCATCGTGCCCACGTTCGCGGGCTTCGATCCGCGCCTGCAGCTGTTGCACGAGGACGACGCAGCGGAGGCGATGGTGCGCGCGGTCATCGAGGGCCACGAAGGAGTGTTCAACGTCGCCGCCGACGGGATCGTGCTGTTGAGCCAGGCGATCGCGATCATGGGCGGGAAGGCCTTGCCCATTCTGCCTCCGTACGGCCGCTGGCTCGGGGGTTCGGTTGCGGACTGCTCGCGGCTGGCCTCAACGTTCGGATGGAAGCCCGCATACACCACAAGGGCCGTGATGGACAGCCTCGCCCGCGGCAAGGACGTCGAGGTCATCGAATCCCCGTCACCGCCTCAGGAGTACGAGCTCCAGGTCTATCTCCAGCGCCGGCGGAGGCTGGCGCGAAACGGCCATCCTGTTGCGGCGCTTACGGCGCATAAGTGATGGCTCAGCGGGCCGCTTCCATAGAAAGCAAGGCGCTACGGCGACGCAGTCGCAACGCCAAGGTCGTGTCGCCTCCCGCGGCTCCGCGCCTCCGGGTACCGAAGCCGATTCGTCGGTTGCAGCGACAGGCGCCGATGTATGCGATGCAGGGCATCAACGAGCTGTCGACGCGCCTGCGTGAGATGACCGGGCGAGACGTCATCGACATGAATCGTCTGATGGAGATCGTGCAGTTTCTCTACCAGCAGCGCGAGCTCGCGAGGCGAGGTGCCGACTATGCGGTCGACGATTTCGGTTTCGACGCCGAGTGGACAGAGTCGTTCCTCGTTTTGTTCAAGGCCCTGTATCGGGACTACTGGCGGGTCGAGACGACCGGGATCGAAAATGTTCCGGCCACCGGCCGAGCGCTGCTCGTCTCGAACCACGCGGGCGTCTTGCCATGGGACGGCACCATGATCAAGACGGCGATCTTCGCCGAGCATCCGCACCCACGGCACGTGCGCGCCCTGGTCGCCAGCCTCTTCATGGGCATGCCAGTCCTCAGCTGGTTCTTACGGCGCACCGGCCAGACCGTGGGGCACCCTGACGACACGCGGCGTCTCCTGGAGCGCGACGAGCTCGTGCTCGTTTTCCCTGAAGGCGTCAAGGGCACCGGAAAGCCGTTCAAGGATCGCTATCGCCTGCGCCGGTTCGGCCGCGGAGGCTTTGTGGGGACCGCGATCCGCGCGGGAGCGCCGATCATCCCCGTCTCCGTGGTCGGTTCTGAGGAGATCTATCCGATGGTGGCGGACGCCACGCCGGTGGCGCGGCTGTTCGGCCTGCCTTATTTCCCCATCACTCCGATTTGGCCGTGGCTCGGGCCGTTGGGCGTGATCCCGCTGCCTAGCAAGTGGCGGATCCAGTTCCATCCGCCGGTCCACACTGAGAACCACCCGCCTGAGTCTGCGAGCGATCAGCACATGGTGATGACGATCTCCGACGAGGTGCGCAACACGATCCAGAAGGGCATCTACGACAACCTGAAGCTGCGCCGGGGTGTCTTCGTCTAGAGCCGTGGCGCAGGAATAGACTCGAGCCATGGCGGCGGAAGAGCGGCTGTCCGAGCTCATCGTCTTTGCGATGCGAGGCAATGGCCCCATGACCGCGCGCGAGATCGCGCGGGCGATTCAGCGACGAGTCAACCTGAAAGCTGACGCTCGCAGCGTGCGACGCGTCCTGGCTGACGTAAGCCGCTTTAGAAAGAGCAGGCGCAACTTCTTTCAGCGCGGCTCGAGGTGGGAGCTTGTCGAGGTAGGTCCTGTGGATAGTCCGGGCGCCGCCGAGGCGCGAGTGCCTGCGCGACCGTATCCACCTACGTTGTCGGGCGCTGCAGCTGCCGACCTTTTATTTGGCGAAGACGAACCGCCGGCCAACGCGATTGGCCGACCGTCGACTACGTGATGCGGGACGTCGTTGGAGTCGGTTCGGGCTCTTCGATGATGTCCAGTCCGGTCGCCTGGCTGATCCAGTACTGAACGTCGGATCGGCTCGGAGCGCCGGCGAGTCCAACCGCATCGGCCAGCCTCGAATGCAATGTTTGCGCATCCTGCGAACGCAGGTCCTTCATGGTCTCGATGCCGAAGCGCCGGATCGTCTGCAGGTGATGCTCCATGCCCGACACCTCCATCAGGGTGCACTGGTGCGCGAACCCCAGCAGCCGGTCAGTTGTTATCCCGGTGCGTTTCGAAAGGCGCTTGCGATCTATCTCGAGCGATGTGCGATGGAGGAGCTGGTTGGTGTGCTTGATCCCGGCCGCACGAAGACGGCGCACGTCGGAGTCTGAGATTCCGCGGAGATATTCGAGAGTGCGATACATCTCTTAAAAGGATATTGGTTGTCGGCTCTCCCCACCCCGTTCCGCAAGCGGAACGGAGCTCCCCACTACGTGGGGAGGCAACTGATCTCATATAATTCATCGAACCCCGCCGCCATTGGAGTAAACACAGCCTGAATCAGAGCCGGCTCGCAACCCGTGACGCGGTGACCCGGGAGCAGTCTGGCCTCGAGATCGGGATCGGGCGGCGCGCGCGACGCGCCTACGGTTTCGACGAGGTCGCGCTGGTACCCGGTGGTGTCACGCTCAATCCCGACGAGGTCGACATCACGTTTTCGATGGGCGATCGCTTTCGGCTGGACATCCCCGTATGGGGAGCGGCGATGGACGGGGTCGTCGACGTCGAATTTGCGATCGCGATGGGCAAGCTCGGCGGGGTTGCGGTCCTCAACCTCGACGGCGTCCATACGCGCTATGCGGACTCCAGGCCGATCATCGAACGGATCGCCGCGGCTGACAAGTCAACCATCAACGCCATCCTCAAAGAGGCGTATCGCGAACCGGTCAAGCCACAGCTGATCACCGAGCGCATCATGGCGATCAAGGCGGCCGGCGTCCCCTGCGCAGTCTCGACGGTTCCAGCCCGGGCCGAAGAGCGGGCGGAGCTGGTGCAGAAAGCCGGAGCCGACGTCCTGGTCGTCCAGGGGACTGTGCTCAGCGCGCGCCACTCGTCGAGGTCCTATCACCAGCTCGCGTTCGATGAGCTCGTCGACAAGTGCGACATCCCGGTCGTCGTCGGCAACTGCGTTCACTACGAAACCGCGCTGGAGCTGATGGAGACCGGCATCGCCGGCATCCTCGTCGGGGTCGGCCCAGGTGCCGCATGCACGACGCGGGGGGTCCTCGGCGTCGGCGTTCCGCAGGTCACGGCGACCGCTGACGTGGCCGCGGCGCGAGATGAGCACATGCGCCGTGGCGGTATGCGCGTCGCCGTGATCACGGACGGTGGCATGCGCATCGGCGCCGATGTCTGCAAAGCGTTCGCGTCAGGCGCCGACGCGGTCATGATCGGCACCCCGCTCGCCGGAGCCGAGGAATCGGCTTCGAAGGGCTACAACTGGGGCATGGCGACGCCGGACCCGAACCTTCCGCGTGGCACTCGGGTGCACGTGGGCACGAAGGCGACCCTCAAGGAGATCCTGCTCGGCCCGGCCCGCGTCGACGACGGCAGCCAGAACTTCGCCGGCGCTCTGCGATCGGCGCTCGGAGTCTGTGGCGCGCACGACATCGCCGAGTTCCAGCACGTCGAGATGGTCATCGCGCCATCGATCACATCGGAGGGCAAGTCGCTCCAGCAAGCCCAGCACGTGGGCATGGGGAAGGGCTGAGCTGAGCCGGACCGCCACGGCTGCCCGGCCTGGCAAGGAATCCACCCCTGCGATGCGCCAGCAAACAGTACTGGTCCTCGACTTCGGATCGCAGTTCAGCCAGCTGATCGCGCGCCGGGTTCGCGAAGCCAAGGTGTACTGCGAGCTCGTGCCCGGGACGACTCCGTGGTCGGAGCTGAAGCAGCGCGAACCCGCGGGGCTCATCCTCAGTGGCGGCCCCGCCAGCGTCTACGAACCCGGAGCGCCGCAGGTCGACCCCGAGGCGCTCCGCGCAGGGGTCCCGGTGCTGGGCATCTGCTACGGCATGCAGCTCATCGCGCATCACCTCGGCGGCAAGGTCGACCCGGGGCGGGCGCACGAGTACGGCCCCGCGCTGCTCGCGGTTCGAGAGCCGGCCTCGCTGTTCGAAGGACTGAGCGGCGAGCTGCCGGTGTGGATGAGCCACGGCGACGCCGTGACCGAGATGCCGCCCGGCTTCCACGCCCTCGCCTCCAGCGGCAACTCTCCGGTCGCGGCTTTCACCGACGGCAAGGGCATCTACGGGATCCAGTTCCATCCTGAGGTCGTGCACACGCCGAGCGGGCGCGAGGTCCTGCGCAACTTCCTCTTCCGCGTGTGCAAATGCGACCCATCGTGGACGGCGGGCTCTTTCATCGCCGAGGCGGTCGACAGCATCCGCGCGCAGGTGGGCTCCGGGCGCGTGATCTGCGCGCTGTCAGGTGGCGTCGATTCCGCAGTGGCCGCAACGCTCGTCCATCGCGCGGTTGGCGACCAGCTCACGTGCGTGTTCGTCAACAACGGCCTTTTGCGCAAGGAGGAGCCTGAGCGCGTGCTGGCGGTGATGCATGGCAACCTCGACATGAACATTCGCTATGTCGATGCCACGGCGCGGTTCCTCGACGCGTTGCGCGGGGTCACCGACCCGGAGGAGAAGAGGCGCATCGTGGGTCGCGAGTTCATCACCGTTTTCGAAGCCGAGGCGACGAAGCTTGGGCACATCGACTTCCTTGCGCAGGGGACGCTGTATCCCGATGTCATCGAGTCCACCGCACCTGACGTGGCCGCGACCGCGGTAAAGATCAAGACCCACCACAACGTCGGCGGCCTGCCCCCAGGCCTTCGCTTTCAGCTCATCGAGCCGCTTCGCTACCTCTTCAAAGACGAGGTTCGCGCGGTCGGGGTCGAGCTGGGGATGCCCGAGGAGATGGTCTACCGCCAACCCTTCCCGGGGCCGGGCCTGTCGATCCGCTGCCTCGGAGAGGTGACGGCGGAGCGCCTCGAGATCCTCCGCAACGCGGATTGGGTGGTCGTGGACGAGATCAAGCATTTCGGGCTCTATCGCCAGGTCTGGCAATCTTTCGCCGTGCTGACGCCACTCGAAACGGTGGGCGTGATGGGCGACTACAGGACGTATGCCAACGTCGTGGCCGTGCGAGTCGTGACCAGCGAAGACGCGATGACAGCGGATTGGGCCCGTGTGCCATACGAGGTGCTGGCGCGCATCAGCAACCGAATCGTCAACGAGGTGAAGGGCGTCAACAGGGTCGTGTTCGACATCACGTCGAAGCCGCCGGGCACGATTGAGTGGGAATAGATTCGCCGGAGTGTCTCGCATGAATCTATTTGTGGGGGAGTGCCCCCCGACCCCCCGACGGCCCGGCACCATCGAGTGGGAATAGTCTGAAGGTTCTCGTCGTCGGTTCGGGCGCCCGCGAGCACGCTCTCGTCTGGAAGTGCGTGCAGTCCGACCTAGTCGAGCGCGTCTACTGCGCGCCCGGCAACGGCGGCACGGGCGGCATGGCGCGAAACATTCCCATCGGCGCGGCGGATGTGGTGCGGATCGTCGATTTTGCCAAGCGCGAACGGCTCGGTCTCGTCGTCCTCGGACCGGAGGCGGCGGTGGAGGCCGGGGTGGGCGACGCGCTGCGCAAGGCTGGATTCAACGTGTTCGGACCGAACCGCGGCGCCGGCCGTATCGAGTCGAGCAAGTCGTTCGCCAAACAGCTGATGGTTCGCGCCGGCATTCCCACCGCCGAGTTCGCGGTCTTCAAGGAAGCTGAAAGAGCACGGGCGTGGGCGCGGGAGCACGAGGGGCAGGTCGCGGTCAAAGCTGACGGGCTCGCGCGCGGCAAGGGTGTGATCGTGTGCACGAACGTAGCCGAAGCGAACGCGGCGATCGACGCGATGCTCGTGGAGGGCCGCTTCGGCCGCAGTGGCGCCACCATCGTGGTGGAGGAAAGGCTCGAAGGACCGGAGCTTTCGGTTCTGGGGGTCACCGACGGCAAGGATGTCGTCGCGCTTGCGCCGGCGCGGGACTTCAAGCGCGCCCAAGATGGCGACCGCGGACCGAACACTGGCGGCATGGGCGCCTACTCGCCACCACTCGGAGTGGACGGCGCGACCCTAGACGAGGTCGTTGAGAAAGTGCTGAGGCCGGCGCTCCGAGAGATGGCGAGCTCGGGTGAGGAATTTCAAGGAGTTCTCTACGCCGGGCTGATGCTTACATCGAAAGGCATTCGAGCCATCGAGTTCAACGCTCGCTTCGGCGACCCCGAGGCGCAGGTCGTCCTCCCCCGCCTGGGGTCGGATTTCGTCGCCCTGGCACTGGCGTCCGCAAAGGGCACGCTCGGGAGCCATCCCGACTTGGGCTGGGATCCCCGAGTCGCTGTTGGGGTGGTGGTCGCGTCCGCGAACTATCCGGATGACGCGCTGGTCAAGACGGGTTTTCCGATCCACGGCCTGGCCGAGATGCCCCGGGGCGTCCAGATCTTCCACGCGGCGACGAAGTTCGAGCCGGGTCGTGGGCTCGTCACGGACGGCGGGCGGGTCGTGACTTCGGTCGGCCTCGGCGACACTGTGGCCGAGGCGCGCGACAAGGCGCTCGCCGGGGCCCGGCAGGTACGATTCCAGGGGGCTTTCTTCCGCTCGGATATCGCTCTGGAGGCCGTTTAGTGCAGCCTGTCGTCGGCATCATCCTCGGCTCCCGCTCCGATCTGCCGCTGATGGAGTCGTGCGTCAAAGTGCTCGAGGAGCTCGAATTGACGCACGAGCTCAAGGTTTGCTCCGCACATCGCAACCCAAAAGGCGTGATGGAGTGGGCGACTTCCGCACGCGAACGTGGGCTCAAAGTCGTGATCGCAGCCGCAGGCGGCGCCGCGCATCTTCCCGGCGTGGTCGCCGCGTGGACCGATCTGCCGGTGATCGGAGTGCCCGTGCCCACACAGCATCTAGGTGGTGTCGACTCGCTCTATTCGATCGTGCAGATGCCCGCGGGCATACCGGTGGCGACTGTCGCCATCGGTGAGGCAGGCGCGAAGAACGCGGCTTGGCTGGCCGCGCGCATCATCGGCATCACCGACGCGGCGGTTGCGCAGCGCCATCTCGAGAAGCGAGCGGCCCTCGCGACGTGACGGCAAGGAAGGCGTCGCGCCTACGCCTGCTCGACACGACTTTTCGTGACGCGCAGCAATCGCTGCTCGCCGGCAGCTTGCGCGGGGACGAGATCGTTCCTGTCGCGGCGAAGATGGATGCCATCGGTTTCGTCGCCATGGAGGCGTTTGGCGGCGCCACTTTCGAAACGCAGGTGCGGCGCCGCGAAGATCCCTGGGCTTACCTCCGCAAGCTGAACAAGGCCACGCCCAACACGCCGGTGCAGGCCTTGATCCGGGGCCAGAACCTGGTGGCCAATCGCAACTTTGCGGATGACGTCGTCGAGCTCTTCATCAAGCACTCCGCCAAGAACGGAGTGGACGTCTTCCGTGTTTTCGATCCGCTAAACGACCTTCGCAACATGGAATCCGCCATCGGCGCGGCGTTGAAAGCCAAGAAGAAGGTGCAGGGCACCCTCTGCTATGCGGTATCACCCGCGCACAACCTAGAGCTCTGGGCCTCGGTCGCCAAGGGGTTGGTCGACATGGGCTGCCACGAGATCGTTGTCAAGGACACGTCGGGTCTGTTGAGCCCGCAAGCGACCTGGGAGCTCGTGACCGCACTCAAGGAAGCCGCGAAAGTCCCGATCGACGTCCACTCGCACTGCTCGAGCGGCATGGCTCCGATGGCCTACATGGCCGCTGTCGAAGCCGGCGCCGAGATTCTCGATGTCGCCATGTCGCCGCTCGCGTGGGGCACGTCGCAGCCAGCGGCCGAGAGTGTGGTCGCGGCCCTGCAAGGCGGCGAGTACGACACCGGTCTCGACCTCGACAAGATGTGGGACGTCCAGCATGACGTCGAGTCGCTGCGGCGAAAGCACGCCGATGAGCTGAGCCTGGTGGCGGATCGCGTTGACGCCAGCATCCTCCGCTACCACCTGCCCGGCGCGACTCTCGAAGACATCCACCGACAGCTCGCCGCGCATGACGCCGCCGGCCGTCTCGCCGAAGTGCTCGAAGAGGTCAGCCGCGTCCGGCTCGAGCTCGGCTACCCACCGCTCGTCGCGCCGATCCGCCAGATGATCGCGACGCAGGCGGTCTACAACGTCATCGGCGGAGAGCGCTACGCGACCGTGACGCAGGAGCTCAAGGACTACTTGCAGGGCCTTTATGGACGACCGCCGGTCCCCGCCGATCCTGAGCTCCGCCGGCTTGTGCTCGGCCGTGAGGAGCCGATCACCATCAGGCCCGCGGACCTTCTCGAGCCGCAGGTCGAAACCGCGCGGCAGCACCTTCGAAAGTTGAACCTGGACACGAGCGACGACTCGGTGCTGATCCAGCTCCTCTTTCCCAACCTCGCGATCGACTACTTGCGCGAGCCGGCACCAGCTCCGCAGGAGAACAAGCGGCCGGCAGCCGTGACGCTCGCCGATCCTCCATCGTCCGCGCCCGCGCCTGCCCCCGCGCCAGCGCCGGCGCCGGCGCCGAATTCGTCCGGCGCGGAGTTCGAAGTCGAAGTCGAGGGCGAGGTGTTCAAGGTGCGCGTCAGTGGCGCGGGAATGGTTGTCGTTCCCGCTGCCGGCTCGGTCGCCACTGCCAATCCCGCGCCGCCTCGCACCGGCGAGGGCACCGTGATCGCGCCGATGCAGGGTCTGATCGTCAAGATCCCGGTCAAGCCGGGCGACGCCGTCAAGCTCGGAGATGTTGTCGCCGTCCTGGAGGCGATGAAGATGCAGAACGACATCGTCACCACGGTGGCCGGCACTGTGCACGAGGTTTACGTCAAGGAGGGCGAGGTCGTGAGCCCGTCACAGCCTTTGCTCGCGGTCGGATGAAGCGCAAGCTTTTCACCAAGGTCCTCGTCGCCAATCGAGGCGAGATCGCGATTCGTGTGATGCGGGCTTGTCGCGAGCTCGGCATCGCGACGGCCGCTGTTTACTCGGACGCGGATCGCAATGCAATTCACGTGCGCTATGCAGACGAGGCGCATCACATCGGCGGCGCGGCGCCATCCGATTCGTACCTGCAGCTCGATCGCATCGTGAAGGTTGCGCACGATTGCGGCGCCGAAGCCATCCACCCGGGTTATGGCTTCCTCTCCGAAAAGGCCGCCTTCCCAGACGCGTGCGACGCCGCCGGGATCAAGTTCATCGGGCCTCCCGGCTCGGCCATGCGCGCGCTCGGATCGAAGTTGGCAGCGCGAAAGCTCGCCGCCCAGAACGGCGTTCCGGTCACCCCTGGCAGCGGCGCCATCTCTGATGTCGCGGCCGCCATCGCGGCGGCCAAGCAGATCGGCCTCCCGGTGATGGTCAAGCCTTCGGGTGGGGGTGGGGGCATCGGCATGAAGGTGGTCGACTCCGAGGACGAGCTCGCCGCGGCGATCGAAAGCAGCGCGCAGGCAGCTCGCTCTGCCTTCGGCGACCCGACGATCTACATCGAGCGCTATGTGCCCAAACCGAGGCACATCGAGATCCAGGTCATCTGCGACAGCCACGGCAGCGCCGTGCACCTTGGCGAGCGCGAGTGCTCGATCCAGCGCCGCCAGCAAAAGATCATGGAAGAGACTCCATCACCGGCGATCACGCCGGAGATCCGATTTGCCATGGGCGAGGCCGCGATCAGGGCAGCGACGGCGGCGGGCTACGTCAACGCCGGCACCGTGGAGTTCATGTTCAGCGACGGCGAGTTCTATTTCCTCGAGGTCAACGCCAGGCTTCAGGTGGAGCACCCGATCACAGAGGCGGTCACCGGCATCGACCTTGTCAAGGAGCAGATCCGCGTCGCTGCCGGTTTGCCCCTCAGCTTCAGCCAGCAAGAGGTGTCGTGGACCGGACACGCGATCGAGATGCGCATCAATGCCGAAGATCCAGCTCGCAAGTTCATGCCGAACCCGAAGCGGATCGCGCGCTGGGTCGCGCCCGCCGGACCTGGTGTTCGCGTCGACTCTGGATTCGGACCCGGCTCTGACGTCCCTCCGAACTACGACTCGCTCATCGCCAAGCTCATCGTTCATGGGTCCGATCGCGCGGAGGCAATCGCCCGCGCAGGACGCGCGCTGCGCGAGTTCGTCGTGGTCGGTCCGGCGACCACGATCAGCTATCACCGCGCCATCCTCGACAACGCGGACTTTCGATCCGGCAACTTGAGCACGCGTTTCATCGACGATCACCCCGAGCTGGTCGAGAAGGCGAAGCAGCTCGCCGCGGACGTCTCGCCGTTCGATTACGGTCCCGATCCTCGCCACATCGCGGCGGCTGCCGCGGCCGTGGCCGCGGTCGTGAACAGAACCTGAGCAAGCTCTCCCATCCTTCGCAGGGCCGGCCCTTCGAGGTTGTGCGCACATCGGTCGCCGGGCGCTCTGGCCCGTTCGTCATCAGGGAGGACGTGATCAGGTTCCCTGACGGGGCCGAAGCGACCTACACCGTCGTCAGCAATCCGGACTCGGCTTTCGTGGTCCCCTACTTCGACAATGCCGACACCATGCTCGTGCGCCAGTGGCGGCATGCGTGGGACGAGTCATCGTGGGAGGTGCCGGCCGGTACGGTCGACGCAGGGGAAGACTCGATGACATGCGCGCGCCGAGAGCTCGCCGAGGAAACAGGGCTCATCGCCACGCGCTACACGTCACTCGGCGTCGTTCATGGCGCCGCCTTCCTCACCGGGCTCGCCCACATGTTCCTTGCTGAAGGCCTCACCGCCTCAGATCGCAATCCCGAAAGTTACGAGCAGGACATGGAGGTCCTGCGGCTGCCATTTGCCGAAGCCCTTCACGCCGCGCTCGACGGCGGCATCGCCCACTCGGGTTCGGTCACAGCCCTGGTGCGCGCTGCGCGCGCGCTCAATCTGCTCTAGCTCGAGGGCGACGCTGACGGCGTAGGGATCGGTGTCGGCTCCGGCGTCGGAGATGGGCTCTGGCCCTCGTGCTGTTTGGCCGCCTTCGAGTTGTCAGGGCCGACGAATGTCAGGTCGTACTCGGTGGCGACGTTGTTGCCACCCACGTCCTGGACCGTCGACAGGACCACCAGCTTGTACGTCTTGCCCGGCTTGAGGTCGAGGTTGTTGAACGAAACGGTGCGGCTCGAGTAGACCGGCGTGGCGTCGATCTGCTTGCCCTTGCTGTCGAGGATGATCACGCCGCCGGACACGGTTGACGGCTTGAGGTCGCTGTCGAAGGTGACCTTGACGGTGCCCGGCGAGACTTCGACGCTCACCACCTCGGCGCCTTTGCCCAGCGCCAGAGTGGGACCGATTGTGGACTGATCGACCAGGAACTGCTGGCTGCCTTGTGTCCTTACGAGGGTCAGAGTCTCCTCGTAGGTGGTGACGTCGATCTTGTCGTGGGAGAACACGAGCCGAACGACGAACTGAGCCGTGTCGGGGTGTGTTCCCGTGATCTCCTGGGTCAACAGGTAGTAGCGGGAGAAGCTGGGGTCGCCGCCGACGAGCAGGTTGAGCCCGGGATTGGAACCCGCGTACACCTTCCTGCCGTTGTCATCGAGGAGCGCCGTGGCCTTCTCCAGCTGCCCTGCTTTGCGGGCGTCCATGAAGGCCTTCACAACGGACGCCGCTGCGTCGAGCGTCGAAAGCTTCGAGGCTGGCAGGGGGGCGGACGCGGTGTATAGAACTCCGGCTTGGAAGTAGGTGAAGGCGGTCCCGTTCGGCGCCCAGACGGGATTGTGGTATGTGCCTTCGGCAAGCTTGGTGAGGCCGGTGCCGTCGGGGCTGACCTCCCAGAGGTCAATGTCGCTGCCGAGGATGATCTCGTCCACGCTCGACCAGCTCGGCTCGCCGGTCGGCAGAGTCGAGATCGTCTTCCCGAACACGTCTGAGGTGACGACGGCCTGCGGGCCCGAGTACATGACCCCGGTGCCGTCAGGCGACCAGCCCAGGAACTGTGTGCCCGTCACGCCGAGCCCGACGCTGTTTCCAGTCGCGACATCCATCAATTTCAGCGACTGGTCTTGCGTGTAGGCGAGGTGCGAGCCGTCCTGCGAAATGGAGATGGCGGTGACGGCGCCGATCGTCGGGAGCGAGGTCAGCTTGACCGGGCCGTCGGGGCCTTGTGTGTAGACGCCGTCAGCAGCGGTCCACTCCACGGCGCCCTTCGCCCATCCGACGATGACGGCCGCAGGCGTGGGTGCGATCTCTGAGGTCGTGGCTTGGCCGACGAGCGTCAGGATCTCTATCTTGCCGTTGCGGACGTACCCGAGCTGGTCTCCGGCGGGGGAAATGCCGACTGACGTGACCCCATCCGGGACCATCACGGTGACGCTGCCGCCCGCCGCCGCGACAGACTCCAGCGTGGTTTTGCCGCCGATGAAATAGACGGTCGACGAGTCGGGCGACCAGACGACGTTCGTGATGCCGCCCGGCACGTTGGCGAGCGGATGGAGCCCGGTGAGGACCCCGCGCGGCGTCGGACTCGGCGACGGCGATGGCGATGGAGACGGCGACGGCGGGGGCTGCGTCACAAACGTGATCGTCTTCGGCGCGCTGAGCAGCTGACCCGACGCGGTCTTGGCCCCCGGCCCGACCGTTACCTGGTACTGCGTGTTGGGCGCCAGGCCGTTGCTGGTCGGGAGGACGGCGAGCGTGTTGGCATCCCACGAGTAGGCCACTGTCGTCGCGGGCGTGATCTGGACCGCCGCCTGGGTGGACGCATGGTCCATCGGTTGATTGAACTTGACCAGGATCGGCTGCTGAAGCCGGACGGCGCTCTGGCCGGCCATCGGACTGCTCACCTCGAGCTGGAACCCTCCAGTCGACGGGTTGGTCGCGTTGTAGATGACGACGGCGGCGATGAGGACGACGCCCGCAGCGGCTCCGGCCCAGGCCAGGGTCGCGGGCCCGAAGATGTTTTGCCACCAGGGCGTTCCGCCCCCGCCCATGACCCACGCGCGATTCATCAGCTGGCGCCGCAGCGCCGAGCGGAAGGCGTCGTCGAGCGGCGGATCGGACATGCGGCCTTGGCGCAGCAGCTCCGCCAAGCGCATCAG
>WNFP01000682.1_pt1 | contig 41748 bp, 38 predicted proteins | sample 5400201 | NCBI WGS metagenome assembly WNFP01 (sample SAMN13153355, study PRJNA577476) | soil metagenome | isolation source: 115 cm saprolite under Madrone tree | place: USA:California | collected 2016-06-14 | reverse complement strand
CACCATTCCGAGTCCAGATCGCCGTAGTCCACCACCACCGGCACGGCCGGCGCCAGGTCCAGGGCGTAGGGAATCATGCTGGTGGACCCGACGTAGGCCAGATCGAATGGCGTCGTACGCGCGCGGTCCCGGATTCGCGTGCGGAGGGCGGCCGAGCTGAAATAGGCGACCTCAGCCGAGGACCCCGCGGCAAGGTTCGCCACGCTCCACAGGCGCTTCCATCTGTTCGGCACCACGGCGAATTCGAGATCGTCGAAATACTCCCGCAGCGCCGAGACAGCGGCGAACGGGTTCGGGTGGTCCGTCGCGCACGCCAGCGTGAGCCGATGCTCCCTCGCGAGATGGCGCGCGAACTGGTGCAGGCGCTCGTTGGCGAGGGGGCGGCGCGTCGTGGGCAGCCACGGTCCGAGCATCAAGATATTCATTGAGCGATCCAGGTCACGGTAGATAGCGTGTGAGCGCCGGTCCGAGCAGGCGCGTGAGTGAAAAGGGAGCGCGCTTCCAGGTCTCGACGGCCAGGCGCATTTTCGGATTGGCTGGACTGACATTCGGGATGGAGGCGCCGTCGAGCAGGACGTACTGATAGGGCAGTGGCTGCGGCTCGAAGCCCCAGTGCCGCTTGAAGTTGTACGGGCCCGTTCCCTCGCGGCTCCGTCCGAAGTCGAACACGCGGTAGCCGGCATGGGCCACGTGGCACAAGAGCTCCCAATACATGAAGTCGTTGATCGCGTACGGAAAGGCTTCGCGGAGGGCACCCCCGTAGTACGGCAGCGCCTGGTCTTCGTAGAGGAGCGTGAGGACACCTGCGAGCACGCGGCCGTCCTTCCAGATCGTCAGCAGCTCGCACTCCTTCTGAAATTCCTGGACGATGGCGGTGAACAGTCGGCGCGGAAAGACCGGCGAGCCCAGCATATGCAGGCTGTGGGCATAGACCTCGTAGAACGCATCGAGGTGTTGCATACCGAATTCGCCGTGGAGACCGAACTTGGCCCCCTGGCGGGTCATCCGGCGCTGCTTGCGGGGGATCGCCCTCAGGTTCTCTTCGTCGTCCGCCACGATGGGGCGCGAGAAGGTGACATAGAGTGACTTGGTCGGGAGGTCAAGCTCCTGGCCTGCGCGGTGCCGCAGCTCGACATAGCCCGCGCCAACGCGACGCGCCAGCTCGCTTGCGTGAGCGAGCAGGATCTGACGGGCCGGCGCGGACCGAGCGCAGATACCGCCGTAGACGCCGTAGGGAACCGAGATGAGTCCCCGCCCGCCCAGGAGGCCCCGCACCTCGAAGAGCGGCAGCACCCCTTCGACACCGTGTTCACCCACAGCCATTACATAGTGGGGGCGATGGCCAAAACTCGACTCCACTGCGCGTTTCCACGCGACCAGATGGAACGGGCTGCCACCGGGGGTCGAGCGCACAAAGGCGTCCCACTCGATACTGTCGCCGGTCAGGGGAAGGACCTCGAGCGGCATTAGCGGGATCCCAGGAGAATCTTCACGATACGCTGGGCTGCCTTGCCGTCCCAGAGCTCCGGCAGCTCTCCGGTGGGCCACTGCCCGTCGGCGGCGCGGCGCCACTCGGCGTAAATCGCGCCCGGCTCGACTCCGATGACCTTGTTGGTGCCCCGGCTCACCGTGACCGGCCGTTCGGTGTTCTCTCGTAGGGTGAGGCAAGGGACGCCGAGCGCCGTCGTCTCCTCCTGAATGCCCCCCGAGTCGGTCAATACGCAGCGTGCGTTCATCATGAGCTGCACGAAGTCCAGGTAGGGCAATGGATCGACGAGATGGAGATTCGCCATCGTCGGCAAATGGCCGTTGAGCCGTTCCAGGTGATGGCGGGTGCGGGGGTGCACGGGAAACACGACGGGACATTCCTCCTGGATCCGGGCCACCGCCCCGAGGAGAACGCGAAGGGTGTCCTCGCTATCCACATTGCTGGGGCGGTGCAAGGTGAGCAGACTGTAGCCGTGAGGCTTCACCGCGAGGGCCTCGAGCGCCGTCGAAGCGCGGGCGCGCTCGCGGTAGTGGAACAGTGTGTCGATCATCACGTTGCCAACAAAATGGATTCGGTCGCTCGGAATGCCTTCCCGGGCGAGGTTCTCATTGGCCGCCGGCTCCGTGGTAAAGAGCAGATCGGAGATCGAGTCGGTCAGGACGCGGTTGATCTCCTCCGGCATGGCCCGATCGAAGCTGCGGAGACCCGCCTCCACATGCGCCAGGCGGATCCCCAGCTTGGTCGCGGTGATGGCTCCGGCCAGCGTGGAGTTGACGTCGCCGACCACGAGGACGAGATCGGGTTGCGCGGCGGACAGCACGGGTTCGAGTCGCAGCATGATCTCCGCGATCTGCGCGGTGGCGCTGGGGGCCTGCACGCGGAGATTCACGTCGGGATCGGGCAGCTCGAGATTCGCGAAGAAGGTATCCGACATGGGCCCGTCGTAGTGCTGGCCGGTATGGATCAGCATGGTGCTCGCTTCGGGCCGCGTGCGCAGCTCGGCGACGATTGGAGCGATCTTGACAAAGTTGGGTCGAGCGCCCACGACGGCCGCGATCTTCAATGCGCGTCCTTGGGCGTCAGAAGGCCGGACTTCTCCAGGATGTCCCTGACCGGAGCGAATCTGAAGTCCTTCAACAGACGGCGCAGCTTCACTTCTGTGGAGGCGATGTTGACCGAATGCCGGAATTGGGTGAACCAGCCAACGCGTATCTCCGGCTGATGAGCGTCGATTTCCCACGGGTGCAAATAGACGATGGCCGGCTGATGCTCGCGCGCGTTGAGGTGCCGGATGGCCCGCCGGGTCACCGCATACGGCAGGAGGCGGAAATATCCGCCTCCGGCGATCGGCAGGCGCCGGCCGAGAACGGATACCGTGGAAAGCGGGAATTCGGCGATGCTGTCGGCGTTGGCGCTGCCCGTGCCGCTGGCAATCGGCATGCGGTGCGGGAAGCGCGGGGCGCCGGGGATTCCGTAGCGGTCGTGGACGATCGGAAAGATGCTGGAGTCATACAGGAAGCCGGCTTCCCAGAGGACTTCGAGGCTCCAGAGCGTCTCCCGCATAACGGAAAATGTGGGAGCTCGGTAGCCCACCACGGCGACACCGGCGGCGTCCTCGATCGCGGTCTTTGCCTGCTGGATGTCCTTGGCGAACTCCAGGCGGCTTTGCCGCTGGATCATCTGGTGTCCGTGGCCGTGGCAGGCGATCTCATGACCCCTGCCCGCAATGTCCCTCACGAGCGCCGGGTGTCGTTCCGCCACCCAGCCGAGGACAAAGAACGTGGCCCGGGTATCGGCATAGTCGAGGATGTCGAGGAGGCGTTCGGTGGTATCTACGACACGGCTCGCCAGACCGGGCCACTCCTCCGGGCGAAGCGCGCGAGAGAATGCCTCGGCATGGAAGTATTCTTCGATGTCGAATGTCAGGGCGTTTCTCATTTTCATCTGGCCCCGACGAGAGCCCGGCCGCCGATCACCTCAGGTTCGGTGAGCGATCGGACCACGCGGGCGAGCCCCATGGCCAGCGATACCCTTGGCGCGCAGCCCAGCAGATCAGCGGCCAGATTGATCGTGGCCTGGATGTGAGATGACGACGTGGCGGGGCTCGGTCTGAGCCCGGTCAAGGGGGTTACCTTCAGCAGATAGTAGAGCAGGTGCAGGATTTCGAGGACGGATGACATGCGGCCCGAACCGATATTTATGACCTGCCCGACGGCGGTCGGTGATTCGGCGGCGGCGCACGTCGCTTCCACCGCGTCGTCCACATAGGTCAGGTCTTCCTCGGTGGCATCGTCGTGGGGGAGGGCTGACCTGCGCTCGAGCAGGGTTTGGATCAGCTCGGGGATGAGGGCGCCATCCGTGGCGTTCCCCTGGCGCGGCCCATACACGGTGAAGTACCGGAGGGCGACGACCTCGAGCTGGTGGATCGTGCCGTAGGTGCGGCAATACATCTCGGCCGCCAGCTTGGAGGCGGCGAAGAGTGATTCCGGTCTGAGCGGGCAGGTTTCGGAAACCGGGAGCGATTCCGGTGTGCCGTATACCGAAGCTGAGGAGGCAAAGATCAATCGCGCCACGCCCTCGGCGACGGCCCCTTCGAGTACATTCAGCGTGCCCTGGACGTTGACGGTTTGGAGCTCGGCGGCGCTCACCCGGGCAAGAGAGGCTCCAGGGAGGGCGGCCAAGTGAAATACGGTGTCCACGTTGCGGGCCGTCTTCCGGACGAGCCCGCGGTCCCGAATGTCTCCGATCACAACTTCGAGCCGACCTTCGTGCGCCGCACCCATTCGGGCGGTGTTCGCCTCTGGCCGGAATCGACGCGCGGCGGCTTGAAGATTGCGAAGGGAGCCAGTGGATAGGTTGTCCAGGACGCGGACGGCGGCCCCTCCGTCGAGCAGTCGCTCGACGAGATGAGAGCCCATGAAACCCGCACCGCCCGTGACCAGAACCGTGCTCATCTCGAGGTCTCAGAGAGTGACGATGGCCGCCCGCGCGCCGCGGAACTGCTTCATCGCATTGCGGGTATCCACCACGAGTGACGCCTGCTGGGCGATCATCCCGTAATCGAAGCTCGAATGGCTGGTGAGGATCAGCACGCAATCGGCCGCCGCGAGCGTCTCCGCCGACGGCTCGACCGCCGACAGCTTGAGGCCGTCCATGGTGAGCTGCGGCGTGAAGGGATCCGCATAGCTGACTTGGGCCCCCCGCCGGGCGAGCAGCTCGATAATCTCGAGCGCCGGTGACTCGCGGATATCGTTGACGTCGGCCTTGTAGGTGACGCCGAGGACGAGAATGGAGGCGCCGCGGACGGCACGCCCGTGATCGTTCAGAGCATCCGCGACGAGGTGGACGACGTGCTCGGGCATGGCGCGATTGATCTGATCGGCTAGGGCGATGAACTGGGCCTCGTAGCCGGTGAGCCGGACTTTCCAGGAGAGATAGAGTGGGTCCACCGGGATGCAGTGGCCGCCGATGCCCGGGCCGGGATAGAAGGGCATGAAGCCGAAGGGCTTCGTGGCAGCGGCCTCGATGACCTCCCAGGGATCGACCCCGATCTTGCGACAGGCGAAGGCGAGCTCATTGGCGAGGGCGATGTTCACGCTGCGGAAGGTGTTCTCGAGGAGCTTGGCCGTCTCGGCGACCCGCGGGCTCGAGGCCTCGAACACGCTCGTGGTGACGTGGCGGTAGAGAGTCGCGGCGAGCTCAGTGCAGCTGCGGGTGACGCCGCCGACCACTTTGGGGATATTGGCGGTGGTGAACTTGCGGTTACCCGGGTCGACGCGTTCGGGGGAGAAGGCCAAGAAGACATCGGCCCCGACGACCAGCCCGACGGACTCGAGCCGCGGCTGGACGACCTCTTCGGTGGTGCCCGGGAAGGTCGTGCTCTCGAGCACGAGGAGTTGACCTTGATGCAGGTGGGGCACGAGGCCCTCGAGCGAGGCCACGATGAAGGAGATGTCCGGCTCCTTGCTCTTCCGGAGCGGAGTGGGGACGCAGATGATCAGCGCGTCGGCCTGCCCGACCTCATCGAAGGCGGAGGTGGCAGTGAGCCGTCCCTGGGCGACCAGGGGGGCGAGGGTTTCGGTGGCGACATCGACCAGGTAGGACTGGCCGCGATTGAGCTGGGTGACACGCTCCAAGTCAATGTCGATCCCGCGCACCACGAAGCCCGCCTTGGCGAGCTCGACCGCGAGAGAGAGACCCACATAGCCCAGGCCAATGACGTGGACGCGGGCGGTCCGGTCGTCGATCTTGTTCTTGAGCTGGTCTTTCCACGTGCTCACTTACGATCTCCTTTTCGTCATGGCTCTCATCAGGCCTTGTAGTACGTCATGTACTGCTTGTAGTAGTAGTGGGTCCGCTTCAAGGGCGCGCGGTTGAGGACGACGCCGACAATGGGCGTTCCGGTTCGCTCCAGCACTTCCTTGGTTCTGAGGAGATCGCGCGGGCGCGTCGAGCTCGAGTCGACCACGAGCAGAATGGCATCGGCTGCGGATGCCATGTACAGGTTGTCCGGCACCAGCAAGATCGGGGACGAGTCGATCAGGACGTATTCGGACTCCGCCTCCATGCTGACGAGTACTTCTGTGAGGCGTTTGGTGCCGAGGCCGACGCGGGCAGGGATACTGAGGGCGGTTCCCCGCGGCGCGAGCCGAACCTGCTCGCTCACCGTCGTCATGGCTTCGGGCAATGCGCTGGTGCCGGCCAGAAGGTCAGTCAGGCCCTTTTCGTTCCTCGCCTTGGTCGTGCGATGGAGCGTGGGCCGATGAAAGTCGGCATCCGCGATGATCACCCGCTGGCCGATTTCACCGAAGGCCAAGGCGAGATTGTAGGTGACCGTCGATTTCCCTTCGCCTGGGAGGGAGCTCGCCACGAGAATTCTACGAAGCGGCATTTCTTCGGCCAGCATCTGGAGTTCAACCCGGAGACGCCGAAAGGCGTCCACGAAGAGCACGTAATCCTGCTGGTGCGGATCCTGCGGTTGGCGCTCTCCGCTGTTGAAGACGGGGCGGCGAGACTCGACCTGGGGAACGATGGCAAGGATCGGCAGACCCGTGGACTGCCGGATCGCCTGCTCCGACTGGAGAGGCCGATTCACGTACTCGACTAAGCCAGGGCCGGCCACACCGAGCGCGAGGGCAAACGCGAAGGCGATGCCAAGGAACTTGAGGCGCTTCTGATTGACGGCAGGGACTGGGGTGCTCGCAGGATCGATCACCTTGACGACATTCATCTCGCCCGACGCGCGAATGCGGGAGGCGCCGAGCTTTTCCTGGATGACGCTGGCGAGGCGCCGGTTCATGTCGACTTCCGAGGAAAGACGCCGGTACTCCAGCTCGTCCTTCGACAGTCCCGTGAGATTCTTCCGCAGGCCGGCGACCTGTTCACGCAGGGCAGCTTCCTGGCCACTGAGCGACGCCACCGAGGTGTCCAAAGCCGCGACCATCTCGGCGAAAGCCTCGCGATCTTCCGAGGGGACCGAGCTGCTGGCAAGATCGGCGGCGGTCGAATCTTTTACCGCGTCGCCGAGCTCACGCTGTACGTCCGCGATCTGCATCCGGAGAAGTCGAACCCGGGGATGATCGTCGGTGAAGCGCATCTTGGCTTCGGCCAGCTGTCCCTCGAATCCGGCCAGCCGGGCCCGCAGCCGTTGGGTCTGAGGTGCCGGCGCGGTGTTCTCCTTCTTGGCCGGGGCCGGCATCGCGTCGAGCTTGGCGCGCAGCCCGGTAAGTCGGTTCTGACTCATGCTTCGGTTGGCCTGGACTTCGGCCAGCGTTGTCTCGAGCTGGTTCATACGACCGGCCACGTCGCTGACGCGATCCGGCACTTTGATGCCGCCCTTGGCCAACGTGAACTCTTGAAAGCTCTTCTCACTTGTCTGAAGGGCCTCGCCTACTTGCGCGCCCTGCTGACTCAGGTACTCTCGGGTACTCTTCGCGTCATCCACGTTGAAGGAACGGGTCCGGGCGAGCAGGACCTCGATGTAGGTATTGGCAATGTCCAAAGCCACGCGGGCGTTCGAGGCCTCGGCGCGGATCTGCACAATACCCGAGGGTCCCTGCGGGAAGAAGGCGACGCGGGCCGCCCGGAGCTCCTCCAGCGCCCGGACCTCGGGGCTGTCGACGATGGGCGGCTCCCCCCGAAATCGCCGGAACCAGTTCTGGATATCAACGCGGTAGTCGTGGCCGTACGGATTGGCGATGAGATCCTGGACGGACGCGCGCGGCAGCGCCTCGATGACCGACTGAGCCAGGGCGCGGCTTTGCAGGATGGCCAGCTGCACGGAGAGGGGCCGGAAGGGAGAAAATTCCGCGAAGAGCGGCGTTCCGGCTTGGCTCTCCAGGAAGATGATGGCCGTGGTCTGGTAGCGAGGTGGCTCGCGGGAGATCAGATACGCCACGGGCAGGAGTACGGCGAGCGCTCCGATCACGGTCAGGAGGATCCATTTCTTGCGTCGGACAAATAGTGACTCGGCCACCTGCTTCAGCGTGCTGACAATATCCATCGGCTACGGTCTCCTTGGGGTGCAACGAGATTCGCGTGTCATCATCGACCCCGGGCGAAAAGGACAACCTGAACGGTGTTCAGCAAGATCAGGAGGTCGAGGAACAGCGAAAGGTTCTTGATGTAGTAGAGGTCATACTGCAGCTTTTCGATCGAATCTTCGACCGACGCACCGTAGCGATACTTGACCTGGGCCCAGCCCGTGATCCCGGGCTTCACGGAGAGCCGCTTCATGTAGTACGGAATTTCCTTCTGCAGGCTCTGGACGAACTCCGGACGCTCCGGGCGCGGGCCGATGAAGCTCATATGGCCGAGCAGGACGTTGAGAAGTTGCGGGAGCTCGTCGAGCCGCGTCCGGCGAAGAAACCCTCCGACCCGGGTCACTCGGGGGTCGACCTGCTGAGCCCACACCGGTCCCGTGCCCTCCTCGGCATCCTGACGCATCGAGCGGAACTTATTGAGAATGAACACGCAGCCATTCTGACCGGATCGAGGCTGGCGAAAGAGGACGGGGCCCGAGGATTCGACCTTGATCGCTATGGCCACGAGGGCCATCAGAGGGGAAGCCAAGATCAATCCCACGGACGCCAGCGTCACATCGAAGAGCCGCTTGATGACTTCCGTGCGGGCAGTCTTGACGAAGCCATCCGCGAAGATGAGCCAGCTGGGCCGCAGCTCGGCCACGAGGATTTTGCCGGTGGCCTTTTCGTAGAAGGTGGGCCAGTCCTCTACCGCGATGCCGCGGAGACGGCATTCGAGCAAGGGATTGGTCGGGAAGTGCCCGCGGCGGTCCTGCTGAACCACTACCACCAAATCAGGACGCGCCTCTTCGACAATGGAGGAAAGGTCGGCGATCTTGCCCAGCAGCTCATGGCCGACCGGGATCGAATCCGCGGCCGCCGGATCATCGTCGAGATAGCCGATAATGTTGAAGGGCCGCGCGCTGTCCGGCGCGAGGTCGGCAATGGTCTTTCCTATGGGACCGGATCCGACCACCAGCACCCGGATGGTCATGCGGGCCAAGGACCACGAGCCCAACCAGGCGGATCGCCAGAGCAACAGGCCGACCGTCACGAGCACGCCGAGCTCGAGAAACGCCTGTCTTCCGAGGCGAAGGCTCGTGAAGGCATAGCCCCCGGCGGCGACCAGCGGTGCGGCAGCGGCCTGGCAAATGAGGAGCCGGGCCACCAGCTCGCGGCGCCCGAGGGGCAGCCGGGCGTTATAAAGGTCGGCCAAATACAGGAGAAAGATTTCGATGCCGGCAAGGAAGATCAACTTTGGAGCGATCGGTCCTGTGCCGAACCAAGTACTAACCAGCGCCGTAGTCAAAACGGAGCCGACGATGACAGCTAGGTCCCCCGCAAGGAGGAGAGGCATGAGGCCTGGTATGTAATGGCGGAAGATTCTGACCATGACGACTGGGCCGGTACAAGAGCAAGGTAAGTGCCATAGGTCGTCAGGTGGGCGATGAGGGGAACTTATCGATTTAGCTAGACTACTTCAAAACTGTGACGGAGTACTTTACTACCCTGAAGAGGAAACTTCCTTCCGCAAGGCAGAAATTTGCGCGGTCAGAGAGATAATATGGGCAAGTGAGAAAAAGTCCGACACATAATCGGGTACTTACGAGAAAACCGATCTCTGCAATTTGTGCATACGAAATGAAGGAAGAAGCGACGAAAAACGAGGCGACATGACAAAAATGAGGAGCGCAGGGACGAGCTAGAATGTCGCCTGAAGACTAATCAGCACGGAATTCACCGTGATATTACCGGTGTTGCTGTTGTTACTCCCATTGACGGATATGCCGCCATTGTTCCAGAACCCGTAACTGTATTGGGCATTCATGACCAGCCAGCGAAGGATTTGCCAATTGAGGTTGACGCCGGTATTCCAATTGATCGAATTCGGACTAGAAGAGTTATTTCCTACACCAGTCGTGCCATTTGATACGTACGATCCGAACAGTGAGCCCGTAACGAGCGGGGTAAACGTGTAAGACAGGCTCCCAGTCACCCCCTGTGTCTGCACGACGCCGAAATTCTGGCCGTTGAGCCCTGTGTTCTGAAAGTCCGAGAAAATTCCCAAGGACGCGACCGCTGGGCCGAAGCGGTAGCTCACATTCGAGTTGCTGGTGACGCCGCCCTGGGTCGATTGGTTGTCCCCGCTCACCTGGCTGTAGCCGAGGCTGCTTGTCACGGATAAGCCTGACGGCAAACCATACGTGCTGAACAGCGACACGTTCCAGATCGTCTCGTCATTGCTGGACGACTGCGAGCCCTGCTGATTGGAGGACTGCAGGCCCGAGCCCGACAGCAGCTGATACGAGCCTTGGATGCCGGCGGAGGAATACTGGCCGGTTTGGCGGCTATACGTTGCCGTGAAGAGATCCCCGGTGGTCTGGCCCCGATTGCTGCCCGAGCTTGTGCCGGATGTGTCACTCCAGGAGTGTTCGTAGCCCACCCGGACCGTGTTGAACACGCCGATGGGCGTGCTGGCACTGGCCCCGAGGATGTTCGAACTGGTATCGCTTCCGTTGCTGCTGCCGGTCGAGTAGAAAGAATTTCGGTAATAGACCTGGGTGGCGACCCGATCGATCAGGTAGTTGAGTCCTGCGCTGAACGAGTTGCTCGTGAAGGTCTGGCGTTGCGTCGTCAGACCAAACTGATTGGCTTGGTAGGGGCTGTTGTTTTTGACATAGTAGTCGGTCAAGGTGGCACTCAGCCGGGGTGTGAAGACCTGCAACACCGACGCATTGAGGCTTGGAAACAAGTTGTAATTGCTCGAACTGGACGCAGCAGTGTCGTACGTGAACCCCCACGTGCCGGAGATGCTTCCCCTCGTAGTGGGGCCGTTGATCAGCAGATTCGCGCCTGGGCCGATGACGGTCCGGTAGTCCGACTGCTTGTTCGTCGATGAAAAATTGAAATTGTCGGTCCACATCTCGCTCACCAAAAGCGTCGGTTGAAAGGTGAACAGTTTTCCAGGACCAAGGGTCAGGAGGCCGGGGGCAATCTCCCCGGGCGGGTGCGCCTGTGATGGCGCCGGGGCAACGGGAGGAATCCACGTGGGAATCGGGCCACCGCCAGTCGGGGCGCCAGGGGCTGTCGGGGCGCCAGGGACTGTCGGCGCACCAGGGACTGTCGGCGCGCCAGGGATCGGCGTTAGCACTCCTGGCGGCAGCACTCCAAAGGGGGTGGTCTGCGGTCGGGGTCCCTGGAATGCCGGGGGAAACTGGGACGGGTATTGGGGCACGAAGTACGGCTGCTGGGGCAGCACGGGAGCGGCCTGCCCCCCCTCACCTTTGGGCGTCTCCGCCTCTGGAGTCCCAGGCACCTGTGTCGGGGCAGGCGTCGCCTGGCCCGGAACGGGGGTGATCGGGATCGTGGTAGGTGCCGCCTGAGGTGGGATGGTCGTACTCGGAGGCGTCGGACTGGGCGCTCCTCCAGCTGGCGGAGCCGATCCTTCAGTTGGGCTTGACGACGGGGTCTGACCCCAGGCCCGCACGCCCAAATCGAAGCCGGGCCAGAGGAGGAAGACTGCGAAGGCAACGAGTAAGACGGGAAAGAGCCGAACCGGCTCTTTCCCGTCAGGTACTGCGCCTCGTCTAGAAGAGCCGTTGGGGCACAAAGATGATGTCGTCGGGCTTCAATGCGACGTCTTTATTCTCGTCCGGAGCCCGCAACATCTTATCAACATCCACCCGCATCCGCTCCCTGTTTTCCCCCTTGCCTCTGAGGATATCCACCCGGCCTCCGGCGGCCATCGGGGTCAGGCCCCCTCCCTGGGTCAGAGCCTTGATCAGGGTCAAGTCCTGGGTGTATTTGACTGCCCCCGGAGCCCTCACCTCACCCTGCAGGTAGACCAGATCCGCGAGTGGTGAGACGACTGAATCGCCCGGCTCGAGCTTGAGGTTCTGGGTGAGATCCCCCTTCTGCACGAGCTTGACGAAATCGATGGGCATGATCTTCCCCTGCCGAAGAATGAAGCTTTTTTCACCATCGGCCGTTGGGGCAAGTCCACCTACGATGCTGATCGCCTGGAGCAGCGTCAATTCGCGGGTCAGCTGAAGGGGCCCGGGTTTCCCGAAACCCCCCACGAAGTAGACCGGCCGGCTCTTGATATCGCGGATGATGACCGTGACGGCGGCTCCCTTGACCGTCTTGGAGTAGACGGCGGAGAGATAGTCCTGGAGCTCCTGCACGGTCTTGCCCGCCGCCTGGATCTCACCGACGAGAGGCAGGGAGGTCTTTCCATCCGGTCGCACGAAGACGCTCTGATTGAGATCCTTGTTGTCCCAGACTTGCACTTCAAGGACATCTTCCGGGCCGACGATAAAGTCCTTCGGGTCGATTCCTTGGACGGCCCCCTGGGCAGTCCCTGGGGCGGTCCCTTGGGCCAGCGCGGGCGAGGCCGACAGCGACCAGAAGAGAAGCGTCACCGACGGCAGCATGGCCAGCCAGGGGAAGGGGCGCGTCATGATTGGACTCCTCGTGGGTATTTGGTCTGGGTGCTACCGATCGACTCGAGCGCCGAGCCCTCGCTTTGCGCGTAGGATTTCAGCTTGTACTGCAGGCAGCGCAGACTGATCCCGAGCAATCGGGCCGCCCGGGTGCGATTTCCGTTCACCGCATGCAGCGTTCTCAGAATGTGCTCCTGCTCCACCTCGCGCAGTGTCAGACCTGCCTGCGCGGCTTCATGATGTCCCGCCATCTTCTTAGGCTCGCGGTGGTCGAGCGACAGTACATCGACATCGATCACCTCTTCGTTCGCGAGGACCACCGCCTGCTCGATGCAGTTTTCAAGCTGCCTTACGTTACCGGGCCAGGCGTAGGACGTCAACATTTCCAGCGCCCGGGGGGTAATGGCTGGGACGGCGCGGCGGTGAACAGTGCTGAACCGCTCGAGGAAGTGGCGTACGAGCTGCGGGATGTCCTCCCGCCGCTCGCGGAGCGGAGGGAGCTGGATCATGACCACGGCCACCCGGTAGTACAGGTCGGCCCGGAACGTGCCATCCGCCACCGCTTCCCGCAAATCCTTGTTGCTCGCAGTGATCAGTCGGATATCCGTCTGGATGGGCTGACTGCCCCCGACCTCCACGAATTCGTGAGCCTGGATGACTCGAAGGAGCTTGGCCTGGAGCGGCAGGGGCAGCTCGCTGATTTCGTCGATGAAGAGCGTACCCGTGTCGGCCAAGGCGAAGACACCATTCCGATGCTCGACCGCACCCGTGAATGAGCCTCGACGATGGCCGAAGAGCTGACTCTCCATCAGCCCCTCGGGTATCGCGGTGCAGTCCAGGGTGACGAGCGGGCGGTCCCGGCGTGGGCTATTACCATGGATCGCGCGGGCGATGAGCTCCTTGCCCGTGCCGCTCTCGCCCATGATGCAGACATTGGCGTCCCCACCGGCAACCTTGTCGATCTTGGTGAGGACTTCTTTCAGCTGTTGCGAGCTTCCGATAATGCCGGACTCAACGCCGCGTGAGCCCGGCGACACCGCACTGGGAGCCGAGCCGACGGGAGCGAGCTTTCCTGCTACGCGGTCGAGCCATGCGTTGACCCTGACCATGTCGTCCCGCTCGGCCCACTCGACTCCGGGAAGTCCGGTGAGTACATCGAGCCCGGCCGCCTGGCGACGATCAGCCAGAACCAATGTACCACTGACGGTCAGTGTCGATTCCACGTATCGCGAAATCTGCCAGGCGGTGAGGTCTCCCGCCAGGTTGACGATGAGAAGATCGAGAGGCTCGTGGCGGCTTACCACCATGTCGAACTCTTGAATGGAACAGACACACTGTACCGAGCAGCCCCGACCCATGAGCAGGGGCCGCAACCGGGAAGACAGGTCCAACGTTTCGTCCAAAATGAGTGATTTCACGAGTGTCGAAGTCCCTTCGGGATCGGGTGTCTAGGCTCGCACGGCAGGCGTGACACCACGATGACGGGTCAAGGAAGTATCAGTGAAGGCCCGAATAGTTGTCCGGACCGGCAATGGCGGATCTTCAGGGAGTGGATTTGAACGCATCCCGCTCCCATGCTTCGAGCGCGGGACATATTGCAGAGAGCGCGAAGACTCATTCACTGCCAATCTCCTTCGAGGGGCTTGGCGCCCTAAACGTCGCGATATCCGGCGCCACCATGAGGTGTCTTGGCTGGCGACGCCCGGCGACGTGATTGGATAAGCAAAATCTGCGCCGAGACCTCTTTACCGACTATCTATGCTATAGGCATTCGCGGCCTCTCCATTCAAAATTAGATGCTTGCGCGTAGGAACCAGAAAATATCGGTAGCTAAGGACCATTGCACGTCAGGTGAGACGGCCTACCGTGAAGGTATATCGCGGCAAATTGCGGAAGAATCTGACACTAAATAGGGAAATTTATTTCCCATGGCCGTCAGGACGGGGGCCATCGAGGCCGCATTGACGTATTTTGTATAGCAGTGCCTTGTAGCTGATCTTCAGTAGCCGGGCTGTCTCTGCTCGGTTCCACCTCACTCGCTCGAGAACCTCTTTGATTGCTGCCGCCTCGGCCGCCATGGCCGCCTTCTTGGCGATTTCCTTTAATCCGAGGCTCTTGCCGGCAGGACGCGAAGGAGTTTGATCCTTGGGAGGAACGAAGGTGGATACCGGGAGCCCAACCTGGGGCCTCTCTGTCCGGAGGGCGATCTCCTCTTGAACGAGAAGCTCGCTCTGCAGCACCACGAGCCTCCGGATCATATTCTCGAGTTCGCGAACATTGCCCGGCCAGCCGTATTCCTGGAAGAGCCGCATCGTTTCCGGCGAGATGGTTGGCGTACTGCGGTTGTACTGCTTGCAAAAGCGGCTCAGGAAGTGGCGGATCAGAGACGGAATCTCCTCCCGTCGTGTTCTCAGGGGAGGAATGGGAATCGTGACCACGTTGAGCCGATAGTACAGATCCTCTCGAAACTGCCCGTTGGCCACGAGGACAGCAAGGTTACTGTTCGTGGCAGCGATGAGCCGAACGTCCGCCGTGATCAGCTCCGTGCCGCCGACGCTGAAAAACTTCGCGTCCTGCAGCACGTGAAGCAGCTTGGCCTGAAGGCTCAGGGGCATCTCGCCGATCTCATCGAGGAGGAAGGTGCCTTGGTGGGCAAGCTCGAATTTTCCGGGCTTGCGACGATGAGCCCCCGTGAAGGCTCCCTTCTCGTGCCCGAACAGCTCGGACTCGAGCAGTTCCGCGGGCAGCGAGGCGCAATTGACCTTGACGAAAGGCTTGTCCAAGCGACCGGAGATCTGGTGGACAGCCCGCGCCACCATTTCCTTGCCGACCCCGCTCTCGCCGGTGAGAAGCACAGTCACGTTGGTGTCTGCGGCCCTCCGCACGATGTCCTCGACGGCGCGCATGCGCTCGCTGCCCCTGAAGAGGAGATCGAGATTGTAGGGGGATCGATCGCTTTCCGCGACGGCAACCGCGGACAAATCGAGCGCGCGCTCGTGTCCGTTTTGGGCGAACCCCCGATTTATCGCGTCGCGGAGCGCTTCCGGAAGGACGGGCTTGAGGAGAAAGTCGCAGGCCCCGGCCCGGACGGCCCTGACTGCGAGGGCCGCATCATTGGTCCCGGACAAGACCACGAGGGGGGCCTCGGGACCCTCCAAGCGCAACTGGTGCAGGAGGTCCAGGGCACCCGCCTCGGCGTCATCGAGATCCAGCAGGATGGCCTGGGGCCGAAGACTGGGTACGAGCGCGAGTGCGTCCGAAAGGCTACCGACCACCACAGTGGCGTAGCCGATCTCTTTGACGCTGCGCGTGAGGATGTCCCGGCTTTGGAGATCGCTCCCGATGACCAGTATTGTGTCAGACGCCATAGGGACTTCCGAATGTTAGGCCTTGACGAGCAGAGGGCTCGGCCCGGATACTTCCAGCGGGGATTCCCCTATGCGCATACTCGTTGTTGAGGACGATCCTTCGGTTGCCCAAGTGCTCGCAGAGGTTCTGCGCGTCGAAGGGCACGACGTTCTCGTGGCCCTCGATGGAGTTGAAGCACTCAATGTCGTCGAAACCACGACGGTCGATGGTGTATTCCTTGATCTCGTCATGCCTGGACTCGACGGCCTCTCGGTTCTTTCGCGCATCCGAAGCCGATTTCCGGATCTGCCTGTAGTCATCCTCTCGGCTCACGCGGAGACGGAAGCAACTCTCCGGGCGCGCGAGTTAGGTGCCGTAGACATCCTCGCGAAGCCGAGTGCGCTTCGGGATCTGACGGAGGTGCTCAGACGCTTCACGTCTTCTTGATCAACAATCTCCGTCACTGCGTTCTGTCGCCTCGGCCGACATCGAATACCCAACTCCTCAATTGTACCGAGGTTCCCCAATTCTCCTCGGATTCCCCTCGAATGCAAGGTCAAAAAAGGAAACAAGCCTAAGCTGTCGAGATGATGAATCGATCCCTCGATTCGAGGGATTCATCCTCGGCTTTTGTGGGGAAAAATTACCGTATGGAGAATAGTGTCCATTGATCTACCCATATGTGATGAGGAGACGCTCGAAAATTGCCATTCGGGAAGACTGTCACGAGACGGACGGGCTTTTGCAAGGTCCTTACTCTTTGTTGGCTACGGGAGCCGAACCAGGAACCTCTGTGGGGAGAACATGGCGATACTGAAGGGAAACCTGCACGCCCACACCTCCTTCTCGGACGGACGTCTTTCCGTCGAAGAGGTGGTCGCTCGATACCGGGACCTCGACTACGATTTCCTGGCCATTACCGACCACGATGACCTGATCCAGCCGGACTACTGGACGAACCTTCCCCTGAGTGACGAGAAAATGATCATCCTTCCCGGCGTGGAGTTGGACTATCGGCCCCTTTCGCAGCATATCGGAAAGGTGACAGGGGATCGGGAAACGCTCTACATCCTGAATCACCCAGCTCGATACTCCCTGACCGTCGAGCAAGCGCTTCGTAGGATCCGCCGAATCGGTCAAGAATGGTCACCGATCCATGCCGTCGAGGTGACCGATACCGGTCTTTACCAGGCGGAATACGACGTGAGCGCGATTGCCTTGCCCAAGGTGGCCACCGATGACTCCCACACTGAACCCCACATCGGCCGGGCCTGGATCGAAGTGAGCGCCGCGAGAAATCCCGACGCGATTCTGCGCGCCGTCAAAGCAGGCGATTTCGTCGCGGGCTTCGGCTCGCGAGGCGTCGCGGGTCCGAGCCCACGGCCTCGAGCAGGCAAGGCGTGACGTCTGGGTACCCTTCCGAGGAGGAACTGATGACCGAGTCCACGCTGGATGCGCTGACGACACGTCTCGAGCGCCTGGAACGAGAGCGTCGTCGATCGAAGCGGACAACGCTGGTCGTCCTCTTAGGGGGGGCCGCACTGATGCTGATGGGACAAGCCCCCCCGCACCGCATGCCGAAATCGCTCGAAGCCGAGGAATTCGTGCTGCGGGACAGCCGGGGACAGGTGCGAGCCTCGCTGGGTACGGCTCAGAATGCGAACGCAACGATGCTGCAGATCTTCGGCGAAAACGGCAAGCCCCGAACGCGCCTCACCGTATCGACCGACGGAACCTCGAGCCTCGAAGTTCTCGACGCGGGCGAGCGCGTGCGTGTCCTCCTCGGCGTGAAGGACAACGGCTCGCCGCGTATCTGGCTCGGCAACGAGGCCGGCAAGATCGTCTGGCGGGCGCCCTGAAGCGGATCGCCCTCGCTGCACTTCTCCTGGCCGGACTCGTGCCGCCAGCGTCGGCGGAACAGGTCTCGATTCTCGACATCGTCCGGAATCCCAGCGCTTACCGCGAGCGGTTTCTCTCGGTTCGCGGCACGCTGGCAAACGTTCGCCCGGCCGCTCCGGGTAGCATGGCCGGCCCGGTCTTTACCGTCTTCGATCTCGTGGCGGGGGGGCCTGGGATCCTCACCGTGCTGTCGATCGCACCCCCGGCGTGCCTCGCCGGGTCCACGGTCACGGTGGAGGGGCGATTCCTCCCCTCGGCCCGGGTTCAGCGACAGTTCTACGCGAACGTGATCGAGGCCAGCCTGGTTTCCTGCCGCTGAGGCGGGGCGATGCGGGAGGCCGAGTTTCCGGCTAGGAGCCGTAGACGACTTTGTCGCCCCCGTGTTGGCGGGCCTGCTCGAGGTATCGCTGGGCTCTGGAGAGGAGAGTGGTCGAGGTCTGACCATCTCGCGGAAAAGACACGATTCCCGCGCTGAGCGTCAGCCGCCTTGGAGGTTGCTCTGGACCTCGGCGAAACTCCATCCGCCTGACCCCGGCTCGCACACGCTCGGCGACCCCGACGGCTTCCGCATGGCCCGTGTGAAGCAGCAGCACGGCAAGGCCTGTGGGAAAGCGACCCACGATGTCCGTCGAGCGGATGAACTCGGTGACTCGGACCGAGAGAGCCGTCTCGATCGTTTCCTCGAATTCGGCGTCTTCCGGGGGGACGTCAGGCTTGAAGATGCAGAGAGTGAAGAAGTCCCGGTATCTCGTTCCACGGCCGGTCTCGCGAAGGAGGAGGTGGAGGAAGGCCTCGTATTGGAACAGGCCCGTGGACGGATCAAGAAGGGACACGATCCAGCCCCCTTTCTTCCGTGCGCCGAACGCTGCATCGATACGCGGCTTGAGGTTACGAATGGGGACATGGCGTGACGGCCCCTTTCCACGCCAGCCACCGGGCCAACCGCGGGGCGAGTATAGTCGGAGTCACAAAACAAGGCTAACAAAATCGCTCAGATGGACGTTCCCTCACTTGGGCCGTCGTCGCCAGTGGTAGAAGGCGAGCGCCTGAACGAGGGACAGCACCACGAGGCTCGTGTCATTGAGCCAGTAGATCGAGATGAACTTCCCGGCCAATGTTCGAAGGCCGAGCACTAGCGCCATGCCGACGGCAAGGTTGACTAACAGAAAGATCACGGTTAGTCCCAGGGATTCGAGCATCTCCATGATAGCCGGAGTGAGCTTGTCTCGGCTGAGGGCGAGGCCGCGGGTCCCGACGATATAGGCTCCCAGCGATGTCACGATAACGATCCCGACGATGGTCAGGGAGACGACGGCGAGACCTCAGAGAGCGCCCGCCAGGCGATAGTATGCCCAGGCCAACAGCTCGATGGTGATGTCGCGCACCAGGCCAAGGCGCGATTCAGGATTGGACGGGCCACTCGCCGCCGTGGGTACCGGATGTACAACGAAGCCGGCCCGTTCCATGAGCGCACGTGATCGGGGCATGTCGATGGGATCTGCGACGAGCAGGATACGGTGACGGCCGAGCGGGAGCAGGATCTTGCGTATCTCGGCTGCTTCTTCTCTGGTGGTACGCGCCTTGGCACTGACCAGAATGTCCTTGTCGGGCACCCCCAGTCCTCTCGCGAGGGTCTTTCTCGCCTCGGCCTCCCCCGTCGAACCGGACAGCAGGAGCACTGGGGCGAGGGCATTGGTGTAAAGATCCACCCCGAGGAGCACGCGCCTGAGCGAACGGTTTGTGAGCACACCATCGGCGTCCGCGCCGCCCCGGCCCATGACCACGATAGCATCCGATGGCTCGACGTGAGCCTGGCCGGCCATCAGAGTATTCAGAAGATTGGCCAGAGGCGCGAAGGCGGAGAGGGCGAAGAGAAGCAAAGCGATCAGACCGAGATATCGCAGCCCGTGCATCGGGGATGAGGCTAGCACAGGGACTGTCCCCACTCTCAGAAGATCGTCGACTCTGGTCGATGACCTTCTGAGAGTGGATCCTCTACGGAAGCTAGTCCGAGTCGATCATCAAGGTCACAGTGACCCGGCGCTTCTTGTCATCGGGGATGGCGGGGTCATCGAGCGAGCCCATGCCGATGGCGTGAACGCGCGAGAGCTGCACACCCTTGTCCGCGAGGAACCGCCGGACGGACTCGACGCGACGCTGGGCCAGCGTGTAGTTATAGTTCTTCGTGCCCTTCTGATCGGTGAAGCCGCCCAGCCTCACTATGAGGGTCGGACTGGACTCGAGCTCCTTGACCACGCCGAGGAGTGCGGTCTGAGCGCCATCCGAGAGGTCGGCCTGATCGAAGCCGAAATACACTTCGACGGTGTCGACCGCCTTCTGGTTGTACCGGTTCGACCACACGCGCGTGAGGCGAGTGTCCACACTCCCGGCTTTAGCCATGGCAGCATCAGCGCGCTCTCCCGCGCCCCGCGCGAGCTGAGTAGTGTCGCCGAGGCTCGCCTCTACGGTCTTGATCTGGCCGTTCAACTGGGTATTCACGGTGTCCACCTTCTGGTCCACGCTCTGGCCTATCTCGACTTCCTTCTTGCCCATGAGATCACGCACCCAGTCTTTGGTCGCGCACCCCGGGGCCGCCACAAGCACCGCAGGCAGTAGTATCGCGAGCGTTCTCAGGTGAACCATATGTCCTCCTCGTACCGGTTAGGAGTCAGAAACCCGGGTGCTGGGATTGCAACGGTCGGGCCACACCTAAACCCTTGGAATGGACTAGGTATCAGCAAGTTTCTCCTCTCACCTTGCCAGAAACCAAGCAATCGTTACATGGAGGGTGTGTAATCGTTACACCGCCGGTACCCCGGACCCTTTGGACCGCGAGGTTGGCGGTGTGTTCTCAGCAGTAGCGGCTTGACCATTGCGCCGGGCTGGCACAGCCTATGTACGAAGTCTCTGGCGGGCGTCGTAACACCCTTGAAAGGTGAGAATGATCTGATGAGCGTGAAGATTCTGGTTGTCGACGACGAGGCCGCCGCCCGGCGCGGCTTGGTGTCTCTCTTGTCCGGCTGGGGCTACGACGTCGAGGAGGCAGGAAACGGCCAGGAAGCCCTCGAGAAAGCCGTCGCCGGCATGCCGGCGGTAGTGATCTCAGATCTCGTCATGCCACGTATGGACGGCGACGCCCTCCTCAAGGCCCTTCGCGAGGAAGTGCCCTTCGCTGCGGTGATCCTCTTGACCGGGCAGGGAACGATCGAGACCGCGGTGAACGCCATGAAGGAGGGTGCCTACGACTACCTGACCAAGCCGGTAGACGTGGCGCGCCTCAAGCTGATCATTCCCAAGGCGGCCTCCAGCAGCGAGGCCTTGCGCGAGGTCGCGCTCCTCCGGCGCCAGCTCCGGCAGGTCATGGGAGTGGGACAGCTGGTGGGCACGGGCCCCTCGATGCAGGAGCTCTACCGGATGATCGAGATGGCGGCGCCGACACCGGCGCCGGTACTGATCACGGGAGAGAGCGGCACGGGCAAGGAGCTGGTGGCGCGAACCATTCACGATCTCTCCCCGAGGGCGCGGGCGCCCTTCGTGGCCGTCAACTGCGCCGCCATTCCCGAAACGCTCCTGGAGAGCGAGATCTTCGGTCACGAGAAAGGCGCGTTCACCGGAGCATTCGACCGCCGGGCCGGCTGTTTCGAGCTCGCGCACCAGGGCACCCTCTTCCTCGACGAGATCGGCGAGATGAGCCCGGCCACCCAGGCGAAGTTTCTCCGCGTCCTGGAGGCGGGCATGGTGCGGCGCCTGGGCGGCCGGGCTGAGGTGAAGATGGACGTGCGCGTCCTCGCGGCCACCAACAAGGACCCGCGGAAGGGCCTCATGGACGGCACCTTCCGGGAGGATCTCTACTACCGCCTCAACGTGGTCAGCATGGCCCTGCCCGCCCTCCGCGATCGTCGCGAGGACATCCCCCTCCTCATCCGGGCCTTCGTGGAGGAATTCAACGCGAAGTACGACAAACACATCGGGGGCGTCGACGATGGGGTGCAGGCCGCGCTCGAAGCGGCACCATGGCCGGGCAATGTCCGCGAGCTCAGAAATACCATCGAGCGAGCCGTCATCGCCTGCGGCGCGGAGCGCATCACCGCGAAAGATCTCTCCGACCTGTCCGGAGGCCGGGGACTCGACGATGGGGCCGCGACCAGCGCACCCCCGTTGGTGGCCGCCGCCAACGCGCTGACGGTGCCGATCGGCACCGCCCTCGACGAAGTGGAGAAGCAGCTCATCCTGCGGACGCTGGCCGCGCAGGAGAACAATAAAACCCGGGCCGCCCAAGTCCTCGGCATCAGCCTCAAGACGCTCCACAACAAGCTCAAGACCTACGGCCGGTGAAAATCGGCTTCGGTATTCGCTTCAAGGAAGCGGTCGTGGTCAGCCTGGTCGCCCTGACCCTGGTGGCCGTGACCACGGCCGTTCACCTCGCCCAGCTCACCCGGGTGGTGGTGGAAGAAGCGGGGCGACAGGCGCAGCTCGTGGCGCGGCAGATCTTCGCGCAGAGCAGCCGCTCCATCCTGCGTGGCTCCCAGCGTGATCCGCAGGAGCTGCTACGGGGAGACGGCGAGCTGCGCGGCTTTCTCGATGCCAGCGTGGGCTACTCGCCGCACCTCCTGTACGTGCTGATCGCCGACCGCGACGGCCGCATCATCGTGCACACGGAACGGCCGCGCGAAGGAAGCGCGGCGCCCGAACGACCGAGCCTCGATGACCTGCTCCGGGACAACGCCATCTCGCGCTTCCTGACGCTGTACCACGTGGGACAGACCTACGAAGTGGTATTGCCCATGAATCTGAACGGCGCGCCCTTCGGGAGTATCCGGCTCGGCCTCAGCACGACCCTCCTGCGACGCGAGCTGAACGCGGCGCTGCGCCAAACCGTGACCCTGGCCGCTCTCGCCTTGCCGCTGGCCTGGCTGGTGGCGTGGGCTCTCGCCAGGTTGATGCTCAAGCCATTGCGTTCGCTGACTCGCGAAGTGGGACGGCTGGCGCGCGGCGAGTTCGAGATCGCGCCATCCACCGCCACCCACGACGAGTTCCAGGAGCTCTCGGCGGAGCTGCAGCGCCTGGGGCAGCAGCTCGAGGCCGATCGTCTCGCCATGGTCTCGGAGCGTGCCCACGTTACCGTCCAGTCGCTCGTGAGCTATTCTCAGCGCCTGGCCGCCCTCGGCCGCCTCACGTCCGGCGTGGCCCACGAGGTCAAGAATCCGCTCAACTCCATGATGATCCACGTCGAGCTCATCAAGGAGCGGCTGGGTGCGCCGAACCAGGAGGTGCGCCAAAGCCTCGAGGTGATCGGCGGTGAGATCCGGCGTCTCGATCGCGTGGTGCAGGGGTTTCTCGGCTTCATGCGGCCGCACGAGCTCGAGCTGAAGCCCATCGAAATCCCGGCCCTCCTCCACAGTGTGGTGGCCCTCGTGGAGGCCGAGTGGCAGAGCCAGGGAATCCGGTTCATCCTCAACATCGCGCCGGGACTGCCCACCATTGAAGGGGACGAGGAGCTGCTCCGCCAGGCCTCGCTCAACCTGGTCCAGAACGCATGTCAGGCCATGCCGGCGGGCGGTGTGGTCACGATTGGGGCGCGGGCCGAACAGCATATGCTTTGTCTCGAGGTGGCAGACGAGGGAGTGGGGATAGCTCCGGAGGATGTCGAGCGCATGTTCGCGCTGTACTATACGACTCGGCCCGACGGCACCGGCATCGGGCTCTCGATCGTGTACCGCATCGTGCAGATGCACGACGGCACCATCGATGTGCGAAGCGAACTCGGACACGGAACGACCATGACGGTCAGGCTGCCCTTCAGGAGCGCCCGGTGAGAGTCGTGGTTCTTCTCGTCGCTGCCTGTCTCGGCCTGACCGGCTGTGCCACGATCAAGGGCTGGTTCAAATCGCCGCCGCCGGAGGAAGTGCAGTTGGCGCCGACCGTCGTCGCGGCCCCCGTTCTCCCGGTCGATCCGCCGGAGGATCCCGCGCTCCAGCAAACACCGCCCTCTCCGGCGAGTCCGGCGAGTCCGGCGAGGGCCGCGCCCCTGCCCCCAGAGCCTCGCCGACCTGTTGCGCCGCGGCCTCCCGCGGCCACGCCTGCACCCGCGCCTCCGCCGGCGCGCGTGATCCCGGACCCCCCGCCGGTCCTCTCACCCGTGCTCAGCGCCGTGGACGAGCAGAAGCTCCGTGCCGACACCCAGCAGCGCATCGAGGGCGCATCCCAGCGGCTCCGCCAGATCGATCCGGCAAAACTCCCCTCCGGTGAGCAGGACAGCCTACAAACTGTGCAGAGCTTCCTCGAAAAGGCCCGTGAAGCGCTTCAGGCGCAGGACTTCCAGCGCGCCTTCACCCTCGCCGACAAGGCCTATTTGCTGGCCGACGAGCTGAGCAAGCGCTGATCCCCTTTAGGAAAAATTTTCCTATGGGCGCAAATATTACAGCCCGAAATTACCGCATCTTTATTTCCTTGCCTCCAAGTCAGCGAGAAGAAGGTCCCTCTAGAGTTACGCGCGTCTCCACCAGATGGCATGCGCATTGCGCCCCCCGAGGCGCCATGCGAAGAGAATCCGGCGAAGACGGAAAGGTGCTCGTGGAATGGTTGGGTCCGTGGCTCAGTGGTGGGGGTAGCCTCCTTTTCATGACCGACTACGATGGCACGCTGACCCCACATGTGTCCGACCCTGGCGAGGCACGGCTGGCGCAGGACGTTCAGCGCCACCTTGCCGTGTTGGCTCAGAACCCGAGCGTGCGCTTGGCTGTGGTGTCCGGGCGTGATTTGGGCGATGTGACGCAGCGCGTTGCCGTTCCGGGTGCCGTCTACGCGGGTTGCCACGGGCTTGTCATCGATGGCCCCGGCATCGCCTTTAGCCACCCCCAGGCGGTCGCCCAGCAACCAATGGTGCGGGCGCTTGGCGAATCCCTGGCTCGGCGGGCATCGACCATCCAGGGTATGCGGGTCGAAACCAAGCGGCTCGGTGTCACCGTCCACTACCGCCACATGAACGCGGAGGGGCGGCGGTCGTTCGAGACCGAGCTTGCGCGGGCCCTGCACCAGAGCCACGGTGGACGCCTCAAGATCTTTCACGGCACCAAAGCCATCGAGATCCTGCCCCAGGTGGGATGGAGCAAGGGTCACTGCGCGCTCAGAATTCGGGAGTGGGCGCTGAGTTCGCTCCCGCAGCCGATGCTCTCCGTGTACATCGGCGACGACTGGACCGATGAGATGGCCTTTGGAGCCCTCGTGGGGAAGGCGATCACGGTGCGGGTAGGGCCGCCGGAAATGGCCTCCCGCGCGACCTATCGAGTGGACGGCGTAGGGGCCGTGCACCACCTGGTCGAGCGCCTCGCTTCCGTGGCCGTCCACAGGGGGGCGGCGTGAGTGTAGCCGCTCGCCTCGTCGGTGCCATCTGGCTCGCGGCGCTCGCGGTCATCGGTGGCTTCACGTACCTGCAAGTGGGCGGAGAGCGCCAGCGCCTGTTCGATGACCTCGAGCGGCGGGCGGGGTTGCTGGGGGAGGGGCTAGCAGAGGCCGCCGAGCCCGCCCTCGCCCGAGGCAACCGCCAAGCCCTCGAGCGTCTGCTCGTGAAGTTCGGTCAACCCAAGCAGAGTCTGGCGTTCTTCGATCGTCTCGGCACCGTCCAGGCAGCGACTCCGGCCCTCCGGCCCGTCTTGTCACAGGCCCAACCCGAGGTGACGGCGGCGCTCGCGGGCAAGGAGACGAGGCGTGGACTCAAGCGGTTCGGTAGCCGCCCCGTCTATCTCTATGCGAGTCCGGTGATCCGCGACGAACGTGTCGTGGGAGCGCTCCTCGTGGCCCTCGACGCCGAGCCGATGGTGCAAGCCGAATGGCGCCTCTGGCGCGACAACGGGATCCGCTTTCTCGTCCTCGTCCTTGTCCTCTCGGGCATTGCGCTCCTCATTGTCCGCATCTCCGTCGTCCAGCCGCTGACGAAGATGGCCCGCTGGACCAAGGCGCTTCGCCGGAGCACGGCGCCGCCACCCCTCGACATCGCCGACCCTGGGATCTTCGGGCTCGTGGCGCACGAGGTGTCGGTCATGGCCAAGAGCCTGCACCGCGCGCGGGCCGCGGCGGAGGAGGAGGCGGCTCTCAGGCTGGTGGGCGAGGCGCTCTGGACCGAGGAGCGGCTCAAGCAGTTCGTCAAGCTGCGGCTGGGCGGCTCTCCGCTCTTCGTCGTGTCGAATCGCGAGCCGCTGAGCCATGTCTGGAAGGACGGGCGGATCGAGGCGCAGCATCCTGCCTCCGGCCTCGTCACGGCCATGGAGCCGGTGATGCGGGCCTGCGGCGGCGTCTGGGGCTCAGCAAAGAGGAAGAAGCGGGCTACTACTACGGCTTCGCCAACGAGGGGCTGTGGCCGCTCTGCCACATCGTGCACACCCGCCCTCAGTTCCGTCCCGAAGACTGGGCGCACTACAAGGCGGTGAACGAGAAGTTCGCCGCGGCCCTGCTCGCCGAGGCGGCCGACGTGGACTCACCGCTCATCCTCATCCAGGACTATCACTTCGCCCTCCTGCCCGGGCTGATCAAGCGCGAGCGGCCGGATGCCCGGGTGGCCCTCTTCTGGCACATCCCGTGGCCCAACGCAGAGGCCTTCGGCATCTGCCCGTGGCAGCACGAGCTCCTGCTCGGCATGCTCGGCGCCGATCTCATCGGCTTCCACACCCAGTACTACTGCAACAATTTCCTCGAGACGGCGGAGCGCGCCATCGAGGCGCGGGTGGAGTGGGAGCAGTTCGCGGTGACGCGCGGCCAGCACACAACGCTCGTCAAGCCATTCCCCATCAGCGTGGCGCCGGAATTCGTGCCCAATCCGCCTCCCACGCTTCGCGAGGACATCCTGCGCGATCTCGGTATCTCGTGCGAGTTCCTGGGCGTGGGGGTGGAGCGGCTCGACTACACGAAGGGCCTGCCCGAGCGCATTCGTGCCGTCGGCCGGTTCTTCGAGCTCAACCCGGAGTATCGGGAGCGCCTCGTCTTCGTCCAGCTCGCGGCCCCCAGCCGCTCCAGCATCGCCCGCTACCAGGAGATCGAGGCGGAAGTGGACGCGGTGGTCCGCGAGGTGAACACTAGCCTCGCCACCCGGAAGTGGCGTCCCGTAATCTATATCAAGCGTCACCACGACCACCGGGAGATCTGGCCCTTCTACCGGTACGCCGACTTTTGCATGGTCACCTCGCTCCATGACGGCATGAACCTGGTCGCCAAGGAATTCGTCTCGGTGCGCGAAGACGGCGGCGCCCTCATCCTGAGTCAATTCACCGGTGCCTCCGCCGAGCTCCGCGACGCACTCCTCGTCAATCCCTACGACCTGGACGGGGTGGCCGACGCGATTCGGCGGGCGGTCGAGATGCCGCGCGAAGAGCAGACGGCGCGCATGAGCCGAATGCACCAAACGGTGCGAGAGCAGAACATCTACCGCTGGGCCGGCCTGCTCCTGGGAGAGCTCTCCCGAATTCCCGAGGAGCCCCCGGGTGAGGCGCCGGGCAGTGGTTCTTCGGCGTCGGGCGCGCGGGGCGGTCGGGGCACTGTCGCCTGACCGCAATGCCGTCGTAAAAGTTACACGACCACGGTAAGCGCTACACGCCGCGTGCCGCGTCTATCCCTCTAAAGGCGCGGCCAGGCACGTTTGAGCCTCCCAGAATTCCCCGTAGCCTTTGGCATCGCGGTTGCGTGAGTCCCATATCAGAGAGAGCCCATGGCACCGTCGCTGAAGTTGGACGAGCTGGATTCACGGCTTCGTGCCGTCCTGATCGATCCCTATGCGGGGAGCCGGGAGGGACTCCGGGCTTCGCTCGAAGCGGAAGGGTGCCTCGTCGAGGTGGCGGCGGACGCGCAACATGCCTTGGCGCTCGTGCGAATGGGAGGCTTCGATGTGGGCGTGATCGATCTCGACTTGTCGCCCGCCCACGGCATCGTGCGAAGCGCATGGGTGCTGGCCAGACTCTTCCGGACCTTCAATCCCTCCGCCCCGGTCGTGCTCTTCGTTGCCGAGATCGGGCGAGATCTCGTCACCGAGGCGGCCTCCATGCATCCCGCACTCCTGCTCGAGAAGCCTATCAACCCCGGGCGTCTGCGTGCGGTCGTGCGTCAGCTCCGAACCGCCACCGCCGCCGGCTAGCGACCCGCCTGAACGCTCCACGCTCGTAACGATCGCCGCGCTCGAGGCTCGCTTGCATACTGAGCGCTCCTCGGCCAGACTGGCGCCGGATGATCACCCACAGAAGACCACGAACGTGCAGACTCATGCCGGAGCTTGCCTCGCCGCGGCGACTGACGGCGGGCCTGGGATGGCAAGACTCCAAGATCACCCAGATCGACCCTTGAACCGCCGCATCGAGAAGGGGACGCCCATGCAAGCAGCGCGCGCGATCATCCTGGCCGCCTTGACCATTCTCTCCATTCCCGTGGCCGGCGCCGCCCAGACTCCCGGGGAAGTCTTCAGGAAGGTCACCCCTTCCGTGGTCGTCATACGCGCCAAGGGAAGCGAAGTGACGACAGGCGGGCAGGTGCGCTTCACGGAGACGGGCTCCGGGGTGCTCATATCCGCCGACGGGAAGGTGATGACTGCGGCCCATGTCGTCCACTCCATGAACGACATCAGCGTGGAATTCCTCGGGGGCGATACGGTCTCCGCCAAAGTCATCGCCTCCGAGCCGGCGGCCGATCTCTCCCTCATCCAGCTCGAGCGGGTTCCCGCGGGCGCCAAAGTGGCCGTCATGGCCAATTCCGATAGGGTGCGGGTCGGCGACCCCGTGTATATCGTGGGCGCGCCCTATGGCCTCAGCTACTCCCTGAGCGCGGGACTGATCAGCGCCCGCTGGGCGCCGAACACGGTGCACCGGGCCATGCCGCTCGCGGAGTTCTTCCAGACCAATGCCACCATCAACACGGGCAATTCAGGCGGGCCGATGTTCAATGCGGCGGGGGAAGTCATCGGCATCGTCAGCCACAACATCTCGAAGTCGGGCGGGAGCGAGGGCTTGGGCTTCGTGGTGACCATGAAGACGGCGCAGGAGCTCCTCCTCGCCAAGAAGTCATTCTGGGGCGGCCTCGAGGGCGAATTCCTCTCGGATGAGCTGCTCGATCTCCTCAACGTGCCCAACAATATGAAGGGCTATCTCGTCAAGAGCGTGGCCAAGGGATCCCCGGGGGACGAGGCGGGCCTTCGCGGCGGCAACAAGGTGGTCACCGTGGACGGACAGCAGATCGTCCTCGGGGGCGACATCATCCTCAGCGTCGAAGGCGTTCCCGCGGAGTCGGCGGCCAGCATGATGAAGATCCGTGACCATCTCGCAACGCTGAAGCCCGGCGCCTCGCTCACGGCCACGGTCCTGCGCGCGGGCAAGGTCATCGAACTGACCGGGGTCGTGCCCTAGCCCAACGATCGGCGCTGCTACAGCTGCCCGGAGTCGCCCCAGTTGTCGAGGAGTTTCTGGTACGCGGGGTCGTCGTAGCGGTCGAGATGGAAGGCGGACGCGTAGGGGGGCAGGGGGCGCTCGGCAATGTAGTCGGCCAGCAGATCCGCCGCGCCGTTCGACGACATCATGCCGTAGCCTGAGAGGGCGCCGATGACGTAGGCGCCCTCTATGGGCAGAGGGCACGAGAGAAGGCGGTTCTCGCGCGTCTTCGTGTAGTAGCCACCGTCTACGAAGCAGCGCGGTAGTCGCTCCACGTAGGCCGCCATGGCCGGGATCATGCGCGCCATGCCCCTCAGCACCACCTCGGGATGCGCAGGATCGAAGTCGGGCGGGAAGGTGGGCTCCACCGGCTCGACGTCGTAGGTCCACACGCCGAGCACCGACGTGCTCTCGCCCGCGCCCTCGGGCCGGCCATGCGCGCCCGACGGCAGCTCCTCGGTGAGGTGCCGGTGCCGCGGCGATCCCGCAAGCTCCGCCCGCTCATCCTCCGACCAGCCGATAGTCAGCGGATCGGCCCATATCGTCATGGGCGCTCCCCGCGGCATGGCGCCCAGCGGATCGTTGAAAGCGATCTTCGAGTGGAGCTCGCAGAAGATCGGCAGGTCGAGTCCGAGCATCCGGCCGGCGCTCCTGAGGTGCGGCCCCGCCGCGAGGACGGCCCGCGCCGCCCCGATGGTCTGCGTGCCCCCCGCCGTCCGCACCTCCACGCCACGCACGCGCCCGCCCGTCGCGTCGATGCCCTCGACGCGTCCCTCGACGAGGCGGGCGCCGTGGGCGCGGGCCTGCTCGAGCAGGTACATGCCGAGCTGCTGTCCGCTGAACCACCCGCAGCGGCGGGCATGGAGGAGGGCGATGGTGTCGGGTGCGAGCCACGAATAGTGACGCCTGATGAGGGACGGCTCCGTGATGAGGTCGGTACCCCGAAGGGACGGCTCGAAGCCTTCGAACGCCGATGGCTGGTAGTCGCCCGACGGCGTCGCGTGCACGCGTACGGGCCCCGCCCCGAGCGCGGCGGCTTCCTCCGCTGCGCTGACGAAACTCGCCACGCGCTTGGCCTCGGCGGTGGCGAAAAGGTAGCCGCGCCGGTTGAGCCGGAACACATCGGCGCTCTCGACGGCCAGCTCCTCGAGGAGATCGATGCTCCGGTCCATGAGGGCGACCATGTCGTTGCCGGGACCCGGCCACCAGTTGCGGTAGCATTCGGCGGACTTGTCGCTCGTGAGAGTGAGGGGTGGTCGCTCGTCTACGATGACGATGCCGCGCACGCCCCGACGCACGGCCAAATGATACGCGATGGCCACGCCCGCGATGCCCGCGCCGCAGATCACGACGTCCGAGGAGAGCCGACTCATGTCGCCCGCCAGCATACCTCAACCCGGAACCTCGACGCCTCCATGACGCTGTGATAGTCTTGCCGCCTCATGCATCGGCCAGAACCCGCCTGCTCCAGGCGTGCGCAATGACCCCCGGCAGCGTCGCCTCGACGGCCCCTGCCCGCGCCCCCTGGCATTGGAGCCTCGACTCCTCGGCTGACGGCATCGTTCTCCGGCTCTCCGGATCGTGGCGCATGCAGGACCATCTGCCGTCACCGGCGGACGTCGAGACCGAGCTGGCGGGGGCTTCCTCGGCGCGCCGCCTGACCTTCGACACGCGCGAGGTCACCGCGTGGGATACGGGTTTTTTGGTCTTCGTCCTCAACGTGCGGGACGCCGCCACGTCACTCGGTCTCACCGTTGATCGCTCGGGCCTGCCCGACGGCGTCCGCAAGCTCCTCGACCTTGCCGCGGCCGTGCCGGAGCGCGACACCAAGCGCGCGGGGGCCCAGCAGACTTTCCTCGCCCGCTTGGGCACATCGACCACGTCCGCCCTGGCGGGCGCGGGGGCGATGATCACCTTCATCGGCGAGTCCTCCATTGCCCTCGCCCATGCCGCGGTCGGCCGCGCGCGCTTCCGCCGCGTCGACCTCATGCTCAACATCCAGGAGGCGGGAGCGAACGCGCTCGGCATCGTCTCGCTCATCAGCTTCCTCATCGGACTGATCCTGGCCTTCGTGGGGGCCATCCAGCTGCGGCAGTTCGGCGCCCAGATCTACATCGCCGATCTGGTCGCCATCGGCATGGCGCGGGAGATGGGCGCCATGATGGCGGCCATCATCATGGCCGGGCGCACGGGAGCAGCCTACGCGGCGCAGCTCGGGACCATGCGGGTCAACGAAGAGATCGACGCCCTCACCACGATGGGTATCTCGCCCTTCGAGTTCCTCGTCCTGCCCCGGATGCTCGGCCTCATCCTGATGATGCCGCTCCTCACGATCTACGCCGACCTCGTGGGCATCCTCGGGGGGGCCGTGGTGGGGGTGGGCATGCTCAAGGTCGGGGTCGTCCCGTACTGGAACCACACGTGGAGCGCCGCCTCTCTCGCGGATTTCTCTGCGGGCATGATCAAGAGTGTCGTCTTCGGCGTGCTCATCGCCATCGCCGGCTGCATGCGCGGCATGCAGTCCGGGCGCAGCTCGGCCGCGGTGGGACTGGCCGCGACCTCCGCGGTGGTGACGGGGATCGTCTTCGTCATCGTCTCCGACGCCGTCCTCACCGTGGTCTATGACGCCATCGGATTCTAACCACGCCCCGCCTCGCATTCGCGTGGTGGACGTGACCATGGCCTACGGAGACTTCGTCATCCAGCGCGATCTCAACTTCGATGTCGCGCGCGGCGAGATCTTCATCATCATGGGGGGGAGCGGGTGCGGGAAGAGCACGCTCCTGCGTCACATGATCGGACTGATTCGTCCCGCGAAGGGCGACGTGCTCTACGACGGGGCGAGCTTCTGGGGCGCCGATGACGATGAGCGCCAGCTCATGGTCCGCCGATTCGGCGTGCTCTATCAGAGCGGTGCCCTCTGGAGCTCGATGACACTCGCGGAGAACATCGGCCTGCCTCTCGGCGAGTTCACGGATCTCAAGGCGGAGCAGATTCGCGAGGTAGCCTCGCTCAAGCTCTCCCTGGTGGGGCTCGGCGGCTTCGAGGATTTCTATCCTTCGGAGATCAGCGGGGGCATGCAGAAGCGGGCGGGGCTCGCCCGCGCCATGGCCCTGGATCCGGACATCCTCTTCCTCGACGAGCCCTCGGCCGGTCTCGATCCGGTGAGCTCGCGACTGCTCGACGACTTGATTCTCGAGCTCCGCGACAGCCTCAGCTGCACGGTGGTGGCGGTGACGCACGAGCTCGCCAGCATCTTCACCATCGCCGACAATTCCGTCTATCTCGACGCCCAGACGCGGACCATGCTCGCCCGGGGCGATCCGAAAAAGCTCCTCGCGGAGTCGAAGGATCCGAAGGTCCACGCCTTCCTGACTCGGGGCGGCCGGGAGCCCGGGGCGGCTCCGGCCGGGCGCGCGGCGGGAGCCGAGGCATGAGCACGCGGGCCAACCCGACCGCCATCGGGGCCTTCGTGGTGGGGGCGCTCGCGCTCGCGGTCGTCGGTCTCGTCACCCTGGGCGGGCTCCAGCTCTTCAAGAAGGAGCTGCCCTTCGTCCTCTTCTTCGAAGGCTCGCTGGGCGGACTCGATGTCGGCGCCCCCGTGGAGATCCGTGGGGTCAAGATCGGAACGGTGACGCGGATCCGTCTCTTCGCTCGGAGGCAACAGATCGGCGTGTACGTGAGCATCGACCCCTCGCTTCTGCCGAAGGGCGGTGAGGCGAGGGAAGGCGTGGTGGGAGTCCAGGAGCTGATCAAGCAAGGCCTGCGGGCGCAGCTGCAGACCCAGAGCCTGCTCACGGGCCAGCTCCTCGTGTATCTCGACTATTTCCCCAACGCTCCGATCGTGCTCACCCATCTCGATCCCAGCGTGCCGGAGATCCCCACCGTCCCCACCACGCTCGCCCGGCTCCAGGCCCGCCTCGAGGGTTTCCTGAACAAGCTCGAGCAGGTCAACCTCGATCAGTTGACGGTGGCCATGACGGAGACGATGCGGAGCGCCCGCGCGCTGCTTGGCTCTCCCGAGGTCAAGGCCGCCATCGTCTCGGCGAACAGTGCGCTTCAATCTGCCGACCTCGCCCTCAAGAATGCCGATCGGGTCATCAAGGGGTTCGACAAGAAGCTCGATGTCCTCGGGGGAGAGGCCAGCGCGACCCTCGCCGACACTCAAAAGCTGATCGCGGATACCCAGAAGGTCTTGGGGAGGCTTGACGCACAGATCGAGCCCCTCGCGAGCTCGCTGCGCTCGACAAGCGAGTCCGCCACGGTCACCCTCCGGTCGGTAGACCGGGCGGTGGACGGCGACTCGCGCCTGGGGTATGAAATGCTCCGCGCGCTCCGCGACGTCGCGGATGCCGCTCGCTCACTGAAGACGCTCGCCGACTATCTCGAGCGCCATCCGGATGCGCTGCTCCGTGGCAAGGGAGGCCCAGAAAGCAAATGACGACCCTCATTCGACGTGTCGCGCTGCCGTTCACCGTCGTCGCGGCCCTCCTCGCCGGAGGCTGCCTGGGCGGCACCGCTCCCACGCGCTTCTACGTTCTCGGCCCCGTCGACGGACCGGCCGTGGCCGGTGACCGCGCCCTTACCCTGGGGATCGGCCCCGTGACCCTCGCGGGTTACCTGGATCGGCCGCAGATCGTTACGCGTCCCGCCACGGACAAGATCGATCTTGGCGAATTCGATCAGTGGGGTGAGCCGCTGCGGGACGGCATCTCCCGCGTCCTCGCCGAAGACCTCTCACGCCAGCTCCCCTCCGCCAGGATAGCGATCTTCCCGTGGCGAGGCCTCGACGCGGTCCGGTACCAGGTGCTCGTCGACGTTACCCGCTTCGACGGACCGGCGGGGGGCGATACCGCCCTCGAGGCGCGCTGGCGCATCCTCGATGGCGTCACCGCCAAGGAAGTCGGGGCCAAGACCACGCGGGTCGCCGAGTCCCCCGGTGGCTCCGGCTATCCCTTGACCGTCTCGGCCATGAGTCGTGCCCTCAATACTTTGAGTCGCGAAATTGCCCAGACCCTGGTCGCGCTGCCGCAATAGCGGTCGCGATAGTTTCACAACCCAGACATCAGGAGACCTGCCCCATGGCAACGAAGCCAACCCGACGTGAATTTCTCCGTGACGCCACGGTAGCGGCGGGGGCGGCCGCTCTCGCCGGCGCCCTTCCGGCGGCGACGGCGAGCGCCCAGGGCGCCAAGGCGCCCGAGGTCAAGATCGGCGCCCAGCTCATCGGCAAGCTCGAGGGTCCGGAGCTCGTCCTCGACGCGACAAAGTGGCCGAAGAAGTTCGCCGAGGCGCCCATGCTGGCCGAGATGGTCAAGGCGGGCAAGCTGCCGCCCGTCGAGAAGCGCGTACCCGACGAGCCCATGGTGGTCAAGCCGCTCCAGTCCATCGGCCGCTACGGCGGCACGTGGCGGCGCGGCTTCACCGGTCCCGGCGATGGCGAGAACGGCAACCGCATCGTCTCCACCGACAAGATCCTCTTCTGGGATTACACAGGCACCAAGGTCATGCCCTGCGTGGCCAAGGAGTGGAAGCAGAGCGACGACGGCAAGAGCGTGACCATCTCCCTTCGCAAGGGGATGAAGTGGTCCGACGGCACGCCCTTCACCGCCAACGACTTCGTCTTCTGGTACGAGGAGGTCTATCTCAACAAGGATATCCTGCCCACGCCGCACCCCGACTTCATGGCCAACGGCAAGTCGGGCGCCATCCGCAAGGTGGACGACGCCACGGTGATCTTCGAGTTCCAGGATCCCAATTTTCTCTTCGTGGATATTCTCGCGGGCAGCACGGCTATCGGGGGAGGGCAGGCGACCCAGGCCATGGGCGGGCGCAGCATGGGTGCCTACATGCCCGCGCACTACATCAAGCAGTTCCTGCCGAAGTTCTCCTCCAAGGAGGATGTGGAGAAGAAGGCCAAAGCCGCGGGCTTCGACGGGTGGGTCAGCTATATCCGGAACCGCTGGGATTGGCGGCTCAATCCCGAATTGCCCGTGCTCACCCCGTGGAAGACGGTCAATCCCATCAATACGCCCACGTGGGTGCTCGAGCGCAATCCCTACTACATGGGAGTGGACACCGCGGGCAATCAGCTGCCCTACATCGATCGCATCAGCATGACCCTCGCCGAGAACCTCGAGGTCCTGAACCTCCGCGCCATCGCCGGCCAGTACGATCTCCAGGAGCGGCACACCGCTCTGGCCAAGCTGCCCGTCTTCCTCGAGAACCGGCAGAAGGTCGGCTACGACGTCCACCTCGACCCGGCTCTCAATGGCTCGGACGCCACGCTCCAGACCAACCAGGCCTACGAGGCGGATGCCGAGATCGCCAAGTGGCTTCACACCAGCGACTTCCGCCGCGCCCTGTCCATGGGCATCGATCGCGACCAGCTCAACGAGACGTTCTGGGTGGGCGTGGGCACCCCGGGATCGGTGGCCCCCGCGGAGAGCCTGCCCTACAGCCCGGGGCCGGACTGGCGGAGGAAGTGGTCCACCCTCGACGTCAAGCAGGCCAACGCCCTCCTCGACAAGGTCGGCCTCGCCAAGAAGGACGGCGAAGGCTACCGGCTGCGCACCGACGGCAAGGGGCGCCTCCGCCTCGAGCTCCAGACCTCGGCGGGGGCCTTCGTGCCCCACACCCAGATCGCCGAGATGATCAAGGAGCAGTGGAAGAAGATCGGCGTGCAGGCGGACGTCAAGGAAATGGAGCGTAGCCTTTTCTTCACCCGCATCGCGAGCAACGAGCATCAGATCGCGTTGTGGGCCAATGACGGCTCGGAAGTGCTCTACCTCTTCCCTCGCCACGCCCTGCCCCTCGACCCGGTGGAAGCCCTTCTCGGCACACCCATCGCCCGCTGGTACGCCTCCAACGGCGCGCAGGGCAAGGGCCCCAAGGACCCGCGGATGATCTCCGCCCTCGAGCTCTACCGCTCCGCGAATGGCAAGAAGACCCAGGAGCGCTACAAGATCGCCCAGGACATCTGGAAGATCCTCGTCGACGAGCAGTACTCGATCGGCACGGTTGGATTGTCGCCCGCGACCATGGGGGTGCGCATCGTGAGCAACAAGCTGGGGAACATTCCGTCACGGCAGACCAACGCCCAGCATGCGCGCACGCCCTGCTCGTCGCATCCCGCGACCTTCTTCTACAAGGCCTGAGCGGTGACGGAGCGCTAGCGCACCATGCTTGCATATCTCGCCCGCCGCCTGCTCCTCGCGGTGTTGACGACGTGGGCGGTGTCCGTGCTCGCCTACGTCGTCATCCAGCTCCCGCCGGGTGACTACATCACGTCGTACATCGCCCAGATGTCGGCGTCGGGCAGCTTCGTCTCCCAGCAGGAGGCGGAGGCGCTGCGCCAGCAGTACGGCCTCGACAAACCCATCTGGGTCCAGTACATGCGCTGGATGGGGATGGTGATGCAGGGACGGTTCGGCATGGCCCTCGAATGGGGCCGTCCCGTCTCCGAAGTGATCGGCGACCGGTTGTGGCTGACCATGGCCGTCTCGGGGGCGGCCATCCTGCTCACTTGGGTACTCGCCCTGCCCATCGGCATCTACTCGGCCGTCCGCCAGTACTCGGTGGGCGACTACGTCGCCACCTTCATCGGCTTCATCGGCCTCGCCGTCCCCTCCTTCATGCTGGCGCTGGTCCTCATGTACCTCGGCTTCACGCTCTTCAACATGAATATCGGTGGGCTCTTCTCCGACGACATGGCGCAGGCGCGGTGGAGCATGGCCAAGGTGTGGGATCTCATCAAGCACCTGCCGCTGCCCGCGGCCATCCTGGGCCTGGCCGGGACGGCCCAGCTCATCCGCATCATGCGCGCCAATCTCCTCGACGAGCTACGCAAGCCCTACGTGGTCACCGCCCGCGCGCGTGGGCTCAGCGAGTGGCGGGTGATCCTCAAGTATCCGGTACGCGTCGCTCTCAACCCCTTCGCGAGCACGGTCGGTTACCTGCTGCCCTATGTGGTCTCGGGCAGCATCATCGTCTCCCTCGTCCTCTCGCTGCCCACGGTGGGGCCGCTCCTCCTCCGCGCCCTCGTGGCCCAGGACATGTTCCTCGCCGGTACCATCGTGCTCCTCCTGGGAGTGATGACGGTGATCGGGACCCTGATCTCGGATCTTCTGCTCATGTGGATCGACCCCCGTATCCGGTTGGAGGGCAGGAAATAGCCGAGCGCGAGGAGGAACGCATCTCCGTCGCCACGCAGTGGCAGCTCATGTGGTGGCGTTTCCGCCGCCACCGGCTGGCCATGATCGGGACGGCGGTGGTGCTGCTCTTCTACGCCACGGTGGTCTTCGCCGATTTTCTCGCCTACTCGGATCCGGGCGCCTCCGAGGCCCAGCGCTCGCTTCTGCCTCCACAGCGCCTCCATCTCTTCCAGGACGGCCGCTTCGCGCCCTTCGTCTACGGCCTCACCGGCAAGCGCGATCCCATGACGTTCAAGCGAGTCTACACGCCGGATTCCGAGAAGAAGATTCCCGTGCGGTTTTTCGCCCACGGCTTCGAGTACCGCTTTCTCGGGCTCGTGCCGACCGACCGGCACCTGCTCGGTCTGGAGGGCGCGCGGGCCGAGGACGGGCTGTTCGTCCTCGGCACCGACGAGCAGGGGCGCGATCTCTGGTCTACGGGGGCATGGTGGACACGGTCATCCAGCGCGTCATCGAGATCCTGCGTTCCATCCCCACCATCCCGCTCTGGATGGGACTGGCCGCGGCCCTGCCCAACGACTGGACGGTGATGCAGGTCTACTTCGCCATCACCCTGATCATCTCCCTCGTCGGCTGGACGGAGCTGGCGCGCGTGGTGCGCGGGCGCTTCCTCTCCCTGCGCGAGGAAGACTTCGTGATGGCCGCGGAGCTCTGCGGCTCCTCGCGTACGCGCATCATCGTGAGCCACCTCATCCCGTCCTTCCTCTCCCACATCATCGCGGCCACCACCCTGGCCATTCCCGCCATGATCATCAGCGAGACCTCGCTGTCCTTCCTGGGGCTGGGGCTGCGCCCGCCCGCCATCAGCTGGGGCGTGCTGCTCCAGCAGGCGCAGAACATCCAGGCCCTCGCCATCTCGCCGTGGCTCCTCGCCGCCTCCGTGCCCGTCATCATCGTGATCCTCGCCCTCAACTTCATGGGCGACGGCCTGCGCGACGCGGCTGATCCGTACGGGCACTAGCGGGTCTCTTGCATGAGTTCTCCTGACGTGAAGTTCTCGTTGGTTGATTCCCCCACACGCGAGACGGCCGGGTCCTGTCGTCGGGGGCGGCGGCTGCGCAGCCGGCTCCGCCACCCTACGCTTCGTGAATCGCAGCCCTGCGGGCTGCGCGCACTCGCGAAGGGCCCACTCCGCCGGCTGCGCAGCCACCGCCCCCGACGCCACCCGTCCGGCATTCGTGTATAGTCAACGGCAGGACCCGCCCGCCTCACGCGCGGTGTACGCATGAATGCCCGACCGATTCTGGAAGTGCGGGATCTGCGGACATATTTTTTCCCCGAGGAGGGGACGGTGCGCGCGGTGGACGGAGCGCACCTCGACGTGTATCCGCGGCGGACCCTCGGCATCGTGGGGGAAAGCGGCTGCGGGAAGAGCGTCACCGCGCGATCGATCCTGCGCATCGTCGAACGCCCCGGACGCATCGTGTCGGGCTCGATCCTCCTCCGGCGCGACGACGCCGACGCGGGCGTGGACCTGGCCCAGCTCGCCCCCGACGGCCGCGAGATGCGGCGCATCCGCGGCGAGGACATCGCGCTCGTGTTCCAGGAGCCGATGACCTCGTTCAGCCCCGTCCACACCATCGGCAGCCAGATCGTCGAGACCGTGCGCCTGCACCAAGGCGTGGGGAAAGGGCAGGCGCGCGAGCGTGCCGTCGAGGCGCTACGGCTGGTCGGTGTGCCGAGCCCCGAGCGCCGCGTCGACGAGTACGCCTTCCAGCTGTCCGGAGGCCTGCGACAGCGCGCCATGATCGCGCTCGCCCTGTCCTGCAGCCCGCGCATCCTGATCGCGGACGAGCCGACCACCGCGCTCGACGTCACCACCCAGGCACAGATCCTCGCCCTGCTCGGCGACCTCCAGCGACGCGAGGGCATGGCCATCATCCTCATTACCCACAACCTGGGGGTGGTCGCCGAGATGTGTGACGAGGTTGCCGTCATGTACCTGGGCCGCGTGGTCGAGCAGGGACCGGTGGACGCCATCTTCCACGATCCGAGGCACCCATACACGCGCGCCCTGCTCCGCTCCATGCCCAGCATCAAGGCGCGCGTGCGCTCGCGCCTGCCCGTCATCGAAGGCTCCATCCCGCATCCCTACAACCGCCCTCCCGGCTGCCCGTTTCACCCACGCTGCCCCGACTTCATGCCGGGCCGCTGCGACCAGATCGAGCCGCCGTCGATCGAGATGGGCGACGGGCACGACGCGGCCTGCCTGCTCTACGGAGGGAACGCCGGGTGAGCTCGCCGGCCACCGTCCGCCTCCTTGACGTGCAGGGACTGCGGAAGCACTTTGCCATCCGCAAGGGCTTCCTGCGGCGACAGGTGGGGCTGGTGCGCGCGGTGGACGATGTCAGCTTCCACGTCGAGAAAGGCGAGACGCTGTCCCTGGTCGGGGAGAGCGGCTGCGGCAAGACCACGACCTCGCGGTGCATCCTGCGCGCGCTCACGCCGACGGAGGGCCGCATCCTCTTCCACGCCGCGAGCGGACACGTGCTCGACGTGGCCGCCCTGTCCAAGCGCGAGCTCCAGCCCCTCCGCCGGCAGATGCAGATGATCTTCCAGGATCCGTTCTCCTCCCTCAACCCGCGGCGCACACTGCTCGACATCGTGGCGGAGCCCCTCGTGGCCAATGGCGTCGGAAACAGAGAGGAACGGCTGGCCCGCGTGGTCGAGCTCCTGCGGCTGGTCGGGCTCAGGCCCGAGTACATGCGGCGCTATCCGCACGCCTTCAGCGGAGGCCAGCGCCAGCGCGTGGGCATCGCGCGCGCCCTCGCCCTCAATCCGAGTCTCGTGGTCGCCGACGAGCCCGTGTCCGCCCTCGACGTCTCGGTGCAGGCGCAGATCCTCAACCTGATGCAGGACCTCCAGGCGCAGCTCGGGCTCACCTATCTCTTCGTGGCGCACGATCTGTCGGTGGTGCGGCTGGTCAGCGATCGCGTGGCCGTCATGTACGTCGGCCGCATCGTCGAGCTGGCGCCCACGGAAGCGCTCTTCGCGACACCCAAGCATCCATACACCGAGGCGTTGCTGGCCGCGGTGCCGAAGCCGGACCCGCGCTTGCGCGGCGAGCGGCTGCTCCTCGAGGGCGAGGTGGCGGATCCGTCCGATCCACCCCCCGGCTGTCACTTCCACCCGCGTTGCCCCTTCGCGACCGAGCAGTGCCGCACGGAGACACCGGCCCTTCAGGAGATTGCGCCGGGGCACGCCGTGTCCTGTCATCGGGCACGGGAGCTCTCGCTGCGCGGGGTCCCGGAGTAAGGCCGCGCAGTGGCCGGCGCCTCCAAGTACTACAGCGCGGAGATTCGAGGGCTCAAGGCGCGTCTCGTTCTGCCCCTGTCCGTGGTCTTCGCGGTGGTGGTGGGAGGGACCGCCGGCTACTTCTGGCTCTGGCGCGCCGTAGGCGGCACCTGGCTCGACGCGCTGTTCATGACCGTCACCACCATCACCACCGTCGGCTACGGCGAGGTCAAGCCGCTCGACTCGGCCGGCCGCATTTTCACCATGATCATCGCGATCGTCGGAGTGGGCAGCCTCTTCTTTACCTTCGGCGTGGTGATGGAGTACATCGTCGCGCTGCGACTGGCCGATCCCACGGGGAGACGCAAGATGGACAAGCGGATCGAGGCGCTCCACGGGCACATCATCCTCGCCGGTCTCGGCCGCGTCGGACGGCAGGCGGGGCACGAGCTGGCGGAGGCCCGCATGCCCTTCCTCGTCGTGGAGCCCTCGGAAGCGACGGCGCGTCACGCGGAGGAGCTCGGATGGCTATGCCTCCAGGGTGATGCCACCGACGACGCGGTGCTCGAGCGCGCTGGGGTCAGGCGTGCCCGTGGGCTCATCGCCACCACCGCCAATGACGCCACGAACATGTACATCGTGCTCTCCGCGCGCGTGCTCAATCCGAAGCTCCACATCGTGTCTCGGGCCGTGGACGAGACGAGCGTGCCGAAGCTCACGCGGGCCGGCGCCGATCGCGCCATCAGCCCCTATGCCATCGGCGGGCACCGCCTCGCTCACCTCATCCTGAGCCCCACCGTGGTGGACTTCTTCGAGACGGCGCTCCGCCGGGGCAACGAGGCGCTGAACATCGAGGCTATCGCGGTGAGCGGCGACAGCCCGGCCGTGGGCCGCACCCTGGAGGCGTTGGCCGTGCGCCAGGCCACGGGGGCCACCGTGCTCGCCATCATGCGCGACGGCAATCCCGTGGTGAATCCACCGGGCGACATGGCGCTGGCCGCGGGCGACCGCCTGCTCGCCCTGGGCACCCGCGATCAGCTCGAGCGCGTGGAGCGGGTGCTCGCGGGACGAGGCTGAGCGGGCTCCGGTCCGCTTGACAGACCCGGAAAGGGCGCGCAGACTCCCGCCTTGCTCACGGAGAAGCATCCGACTTGGCCGATCGTCGAGGTGGCGGGCCGCTTGGATGGCCCGCCCCGGAAGGAG
>WNFP01000475.1_pt1 | contig 41799 bp, 32 predicted proteins | sample 5400201 | NCBI WGS metagenome assembly WNFP01 (sample SAMN13153355, study PRJNA577476) | soil metagenome | isolation source: 115 cm saprolite under Madrone tree | place: USA:California | collected 2016-06-14 | reverse complement strand
AAAACCCGCCCGTGTTCAAGTGGACGTGCCCAGGTGATTTTGGGTCCGATTCCACTTGATTGCATAACAATGTCGGCTCCTTTCTCCCGAGCCTGCGGTCATCGATAAACCACAGGGTCGAGGAGCCGACATTGTTATGCAATCATGTCCGCTCCGCCTCGTAAGTTGAGTAAAATCAGAGACTGCTATTGGCCTCTGAAGGGGTTCCGAAACCAACTGTTTTTGGCGTCAGCCGTAGTGTTGCATTCCGTCCATCTCAAGCCCTTGACTCCCAGGTCGAGCGAACGTCTAATGAGCTTCCGTACGAACATGCCCATTCCGATTATCGATATCTCGCAGGCAGAGCGCGATAAAATCCTCGCCCTTCGTGAGTCACACTTTTGCGACCTTAAAGGAGTCGACATCCAACCGGCGAAGCTCACGCGCACTATTGCAGCACTTTCAAACGCCGAGGGCGGCGAAGTCTATGTCGGAGTGGACGAGGACAAGGAGACGCGCCTGAACGCTTGGAACGGTTTCAACGTTCCGTAAGACGCTAACGGACATCTACAAGCCTTAGAAGCGCTCTTCCCCTTGGGTGATGGATACGGCTATGCCTTTCTTCGATCGGCCAGCGACCTAAGCCTCCTGCTAAAGATAGACGTCAGCAAGAACCGCGACGTCAAATCTGCTTCTAACCGCAAAGTTTTCATTCGTCGCGGCGCACAAAATCTGCCGGTCGACACGAGCGAGGCGCTGACAAGACTAAGGAGAAACAAGGGCCTCGTCTCTTTTGAAACGGAGCCAGTAAGTGCCGACACCGCAATAATCACAAATTCGCTGATCACCTTGGAGTTCATGCTAGACGTAGTCCCGACAGCCGAACCCGACCCGTGGTTCCGGAAGCAACAAGTTATTCAGGCGGACAAAACAACGGTTGCCGGAATCGTCCTCTTTGCGGAGGAGCCGCAGGCCGTTTTGCCGAAACGGACTGGGATCAAGATTTATCGATACAAGACGACAGCTCAAGAAGGTACCAGAGACACACTCGACGGCGACCCCCGGTCAATCGAGGGCCACGCGTACGCTCAGATAGCCCTTGCAGTTACAACGACAGCGCAGATCATAGAGTCCGTCCGCGTCAACACCCCAGAGGGTCTTGAGTCTGTGAGGTATCCAATAACGGCCCTCCATGAAATTATCACTAATGCTGTTCTGCATCGGGACTACAGCGTTGCGGACGACATTCACATACGGATTTTTGACAACCGGGTCGAAGTAGCTAGTCCCGGCACCCTGCCGGCCCACATCACCCCAGCGAACATCCTGAATGAGCGATTCGCCAGAAACGCCACGATCGTGCGTCTGATCAACAAATCTCCAAACCCGCCGAACAAAGACGTCGGTGAGGGACTGAATACCGCGTTTCTGGCAATGCGCGAGATGAAGCTCCAACCGCCAGCGATTGAACAGACCGGGGGTTACGTCACGGTGGTGCTGAAGCATGAACCATTGGCAACCCCGGAGGAGATCATCGTCCGTTATCTGCAAGAGAACGATCAAATAACCAATCGAATCGCTCGGGGACTGTGTTTCATCGGCTCGGAGAATAAAATGAAGGTCATTCTCCAGCGCCTTGTAAGGAAAGGTTTGCTCGAACTGGTCCCGGGAACCACGCGTTACTCCGCAGCTTACCGATTGAAAAAGAAAAAAACTCAAAAGTGATACTTCTGCCGTGTCGGGATATTGCGCATTCGATTCAAAATGCCGGTGTCTCGCAAAACATCGGGGCTAGCCGCCGCTCCGGCCAATCCTCGCGCGAAGCTTCCGCCCGCCAGCCACCTCAGCGCCCATCATCCTCAATGCGGAAAAAACAGCGGGCTCCGCGCCCGCGCTCCGGTCCCCGGAATCGAACTGGCTGAACTCACACCATACCCCAGGTGCCTTGGGTGAGGTGGCTGCCCATAAACCAGCCGCTGATCAAGTAACGGTCCTGAAATGAGGCGATTCCGGTTAGAAACGTCGGCAAGCGAAATTCATAAGTTTGTGGGCAGCGATATCCGCAAATCTTGCCTCTATTAGGATCAGCTATTTGCGGACAACGAGGCATAAGGTTTAAAGGTTAAAGGTTTCGGGTAACCTGAAGTTGCTTCGTTGCTTCCAATAGCTAGCTTCCGAGATCCCGTTTCCGGGTAATTCCCGAGTTGGCAAACACTCGTCCAGAACCGACGGATCCGCGGCGCACTTTCGAGATGTCCGCGTTCTCCACGTGGCGACCCGGGCCGACTTCCCGGGCGCTTCGTTGACTTAGCAGGCAGGCGTCCCTAACATTGCCTCCAAAACGATGATCGGCTCAAACATCTCGCATTCCGAGGAACTGGGTGGCGGCGGGGCGGGTAACTGCTCGCAGGGCGGTGGTCGCCGACAAACTAGCCGCGAAACTCCTAAAGTCGGGGCGCCTCTCTTGCCTTTATGAATATGACGACCAACGCCTCCGTCAAGTCTAGTCACGGTCGAAAAGCAAGTCCTGAAAGCGCGCCTTTCAACGCGGTTCTCGACTCCTGCGCGCAGGTTGTTGGTTACCTTTTCTGGCCTGCTTGATCCTTCGTGATCGCCGCGCAGGCGTCCTTTACGGAGTTTCCAAGCTCGCGTGTGGAATCGCTGAAGATAGCATCGCCCTCTCGATTGAATACGACAACCTTGTTCCGGCGATGTAGCGCCCCCTTGCCGCCTTCGTGATCGAGGATCGCTGCGTAATTCGCTCTCTCTTTGTTGTTCGTGACCGTGTATTCCGGGCAACGCTGGTTGAAGGTCTTGATGATCTCGGCGGTCTGCGGTCTTGCTCCACCACTTTCGTGGCCCGCGCCTGAACCATTAGACGCTCCCCAAGCTCCGCTCATCTCCCAAGATTGACTATCCGAAACATAGATGCGGATTTTCCCATCGCTTGGTGGACCTTGGGTAGTGGCCGGGGCGGGTTGTGGCGCAGCCTGTGCCGTCTGCTGCTGCAAGGGTGGAGGTGCCTGCTGCTGTTGAGCCAGAGTGGAACTCCCGCCAAACGCCATGACAACAACCATTAGGGTCATTGCGGACTTGTACATTTGGGCTCTCCTCTGAGACAAGCACAGTGTGGGAGAAGCATTTACTCCGCGCAACGATTCTGGCTGCGCGTATGTCCTCAAGGTAACGTACCCATTCAGAGCATCACAAAAATCTCATAGAGTTAGCGATGGGCCATCTTCTGGACCATAAACATCACGAGGTTGCGCCCTTCCTCGTCGGTCTTGCTCAACACGCGGCGCGGCTTGTTCAGATACCGCGCATCTTTGCCTGAGTTTCCCATGTAGTCACCATCGGAGAAAAGCCGGTACATGGGGATTTCCAGAGCCATGCCCAATTGAGCCAAGGCGAGGTGCTCTGCGCGCTTATCGGGTTCGCGTCAGCCTGCAGGGTGTCCTCGAAGGAAGGTCGAATGCTTAACAGTAAAACTGGGTACTCTCGTACCATTCCTCGCTGCCCGAGGATTCAGCACACTGGCGGCTGGAGGATCCTGTGAACCAGACTCATGAACAAGTGGCTAACCGCGCCGAATTGTGGAAGAAGTTCGTCGCCCAATACCAGGTCGTGCTGGCCGCCGCCCCTGAGACATTCTCCGACTATTGCGCCAAGTTTCGCGAGCGCTGGATCGCGGGGAAGTAGCCTTGACTCGCAGGTTGGCTGTCCTAGTTGCCGTTGTCGTGCTCGTGTGCTGGGTTGTGAACGCTACTTGGCCGCGTGATTCCCAGCGAGCGCTCATATCGAACTGGGATGTCTGCCATCAGCATATCCTTCGTACGAATAGTTCGTCCGCTTGGGATGCGAATGACGCCATGGCAAAACTCCACTGGGAACAGGCCCATACAGTCATGCTGGGTAATCCTCAGCACACCGGATTGGGGATGAAGGGCAAAGATCTCCGGACTTGTATGGAGATAAAGTAGCGCCGGATTCTTAACGAACCCGATAACAAGAAGGGCGAGAGTTTCCAGCCTTATGCGCTTAAGCTGTGAGCATGGTGTGGTGAAAAACGTGGAAAAGGGAAATCATCGTGCTATTTCCCTCGCTCCGGGTCATGGACTTCCCAGCAATCGCCGAAGTAGGAGATCTTGCCCAGCACCTCCCGATTTTTCTCATACGGTTTCCCACACGGCGAACATGCAATACAACCGTCTCACGGCGTTCTGCCTTTCTTAGCTTAAGCAGCCGCATCCGTGCGACAGCCCTAGACTGTGGCGATCCAAGAGGGAAGTCTCCCGGCCGTAGAGTAGCGATCAAAGGGAGCACTTCCCGCGGTTTAATCGTCATTTTCACCTTCTTGACTGTCGAGTGGCGTTGCGGACACCGCTAGTTTGAACCAAGCCGGCAAGGTGCCTTCCGTCGCGTAGGTTTCCATCTCCTCGGAGGTCATCCGGTCAAAGAGTTCGTTAAGGTTCACGTGCTCACTTCGGTCGATCCATTGACCTTGTGTGTTGATTTTCGCGTAGGCTTGCACAGCCGTCACCACTGCTGCTGAGGTGACTTCCACCTCTCCAGCCCTTTCGATGATCTTTTCGAGTGCCGCCCGGATGTTCCGTTGACGCCTAGCGAAGAGGCCGAAGGCGTGCGCGTGCCGGTAGACTGCAGTCCGATCCGCGAGGGCAAACTGTTTGGCAATGGCTGTGGCGCCGGTCCAGTTGATAAATTCTCGCTCGATCTCTTCGCGATTTTTGTGAGCGCAGACTGAGCAGTTCCGACTGTGCCGCCCAAGCGAGACGGGCTTGCTTGCTCTTGGCTGGGTGCTCATGATGTTCTTGAGTCCGTCCACTATTTTGGGATTGCAGCACGTGATCCAGGCTTTCTTGGATTGCGCTTCTTCTCCTCAGTGGTCTGTTATCAACGTGTTTCACGCGCACCTCCTCGATGGAGCCAGCTGGAAACAAGCGAGGCCGATTCTTGATCGGAGTCCCCACAAAAGTCCCCACAAAGGAGAAAACAATGGGAACTTGAGAAACGGACTAAGTCTTTACAGGAGAGTGGTGAACCGGGGAGGACTCGAACCTCCAACCCGCTGATTAAGAGTCAGCTGCTCTACCATTGAGCTACCGGTCCAAAGTTTGTGTTTAGAATTTTACACGGGACAAACAATTTTGTCGAACAGCCGGAAACGGTGGTAGTGACTCGGTTTGACTTGTGATAAACAAAGCTGAAGGGCGCGCTCCAGGGTAATTTCCCGCATTCACAAAAAAGACTACCAAACATGACCGGGTCGTCTGCCAATAGGTCAAGCACACGAGTTTCAAAGATTATCAAAGCGCCGCGTGGGGCGGCCTATCGGGCCTTTCTTGACCCCGTTTCAATTGTCGCGTGGCTAGCGCCGGACAATATGAGCGGCCATGTGCATGTCTTCGACGCGCGCGAGGGTGGCATATTCCGAATCTCGCTCAAGTACCAAGACCAAGCGCACTCGCGCAGCGGCAAGACATCCGAAGACACGGACACCTTCCAAGGGAGATTGTCGAATTGATCCCTTACGAAAGGATCGTTGAAGTCATTGTGTTCGAGTCGCAGGAGCCGCGATTTGCACGGGAGATGAGAAAGATTGCGAGCTTTGCGGACGTCGACAGAGGAACGGAAGTCGCCGTGCTCTGCGAGGACATACCAGCAGGGATTCGACGCGAAGATAATGAAATGGGCTGCAAGGAATCTCTACAGAAGCTAGCCGCGCTGATTGAATAATGCCGAAATTCAAAATGCGTCGCTGCCGAAACGGTTGCAGTCTGCGATAGGCGCCTTAATTTCCGCGCAGTGTGGCGGCTAGGCCGAGGGCAACTTCAAGCGCCCGGTGCAGATCTCCCGGCTCAAAGGAAATGGCAGAGACCCGCGGATGGCCGCCACCACCAAATTTCTCGGCGAGTGAAGCCAAGTTCTGGTTCGCGGTCGCCTGATTCCACGGGTTCGTGCCCAGTGAAACTTTCGCCCGCACCGCCGAGGCACTGACGCTCACAGAATAAACACACTCCGGGTGTAGCAGATAGGGTATGAACTTGTTGTAGCCCTCAAGATCCATGTCGCTGACATCGAAGAAAATGACGCCGCCACGCGCGTCGATCCGTTCGCGCAGAATCTCAATCGACCTGCGATGCCTTTCGAGAAGCGGCCCAAGATGCTTCGCCACCAGCGGCAGCCTCACCATTTCACTCAGCGGGCGGTAGGCCAGATCTGGAATGATTCGTGCCGGCAGGCCGTTTTCTGGCGCAGCTTCAATCACCAAAGCGAGCTGTGTCGCCGGCTCGGTCAGTTCGACGGCCGATTGCGGCGTCGGATACTGCGCCCCATCAATGATGTCGCCCCAATGAATCAAGTCCTCGAGCGGCTTGATATCGAAGCCAAATTTTTCTTTGGCGATCGTCGCAATGAGCTTGGTGCACGACTTGTAATCCGGCTCGTAAAACATCCGCAGGCCGGGCTGCTTGCGGAATTGCTCGGCGTCGGCCGGCGTGAGAAATGCGCTCTGGTGATGGTCGAACCACCAAGTCACTTTCGACGAATTGGAAAACTTGAAGTCCACGATGACATTTTCGTCGCCATCGAACAGGCCGGCTTCCCAGGGTTGCGCGGCGCGGTGAGTCATCCCCGTGAAGCTGAACTCTGCGGCCTGGTCAAAGCGTTCGCAATAAAAGCGGTAGAAGAGAGCAGCGGACGCGGTGCCATCAAAGCAGCGATCGTGAAAGCAGAGCCGGACCTTGGTCATAAGTGAGCGGGTTCGCCGCTTCGCCTCCAGACTGGTCGGCAGACAGGGCGGCGAAGCCAACCAACATGTACGTGGGCGGCAGGATTGTCAAGCAGAAAGGCTTGGCACCATTGGCTTGGGATTTTCAGGCATTCCTCTCGGCAGGTGCGCCAATACAACGGTGCCACTGGTTTGACACTGCTTTACTTCGCTTGACTTTCAGCACCGACTAGCCTTACTAACTCTACTACCCAGACATTCACAATCAATTTGTGTGACCAGGAGGCCGCATGCCCGAAGAAAAGAATTTCTTTACGGGGCTTTTTGATTTCTCTTTCAGTCATTTGCTGCTTCGCCGACTTGTAAAATTATTGTATGCCATCGCCATCCTATCCGGCGGAATAACGGTGGTCGCCTGCGTCGTGCTCGGCATGCAGCAATCGCCGGCGCAAGGCCTGATCAATCTCGTCGCAGGGATCGTGGCTCTCTTCGTGGGCATTCTGGTTGTGCGCGCCCTGCTTGAGCTAGCGCTGGTCATTCTGCGCATCGCGGAGGGCATCGAGCACGCCACACATCCCGGAAGCTAACGACGAGACGGGATTGGGACGCACGGGGCTGGCTGGCTTGCTCAGACGCCGATGGCGACCCGCGCGTTCGTCCGTGTGTCTCCGGGACGTAACGTAAATTTCTGCCCGAAATAGGGAGCCTGCGCCAGAACTTTCTGAAGGTCAAGATCATCCGCATAGCGCCGCTTTGGGATTCGCCGCGCCAGAATGCTGATCTCCAGCGGGTCGCGACGAAAGGGATAGGGCTCCAGCCTCGCACCGTTGTTTCCGTCGGGTTGCAGATCCCAATCCACTTCGGTGCCCTGGTAGTCGGCCGGTACCGCATCGATCGTGGCGCCTTCCAAGGGCCCGAGGCAAAAATAAAGGGAGAGGCGGTCTAACGCCTCGAGACGCTGCGCGTTGGCCTGCAACCATTTCTCGTCGACAAAACTTACCTTCGTGGGATCCGCGCGAAGGTCCACTTTCAACCGCAATTGCTGCAAACGCAGTGTTTGCAAGAAATTACCAACGAGAGGAGCCTCGTGAGCCTTCACGTACTTGGCGGAGAATCCCGGCATCGTGGCGCGTGTTCGATCATAAAGGCCCGCGCAGTGCAAGCTGACAAGGAGACCGGCGTAGCGGTCCACTTTTACAAGGCGTTCGATTCCCCGTTGGTAGAGATCAATGTGCTCCTGAGTGGGCAGGGACATGAAGCTGTAGGGCAAAAAGCTGACGGGGTCGATGCGCGGCCGGAGCTCCCAATCGTTCCAGCCATTGTCGTGCTCCGTGGCAGCGAGTTGGAACGATTCCAGAGGCTCGGGCCTCGCGAAACCTTGATTGCCCAATTCGCGCGCAAAATACCCAGACAGAACCGCGTGGTCCGTCTGGCGAATCAAGATCAGATGATCACCGTGCTCTTGAATGATCATGGCGCTGCCCTCGTTAGCGGCGACGCTTGAAACATACGCCTTCAGAGTTAAACGCATTGGCCCGGCGGGTAGACTGGCCAAGTAATTGTCTTATCGACGATAGTATTATGCCTTCCTCTATGCCTCGAATCCAGCCCGTTCGCGCGGCTGGCAAATCCTTTCAAAATACTTCCCAAAATCCCAGTGGAGGGGCACTTCCCATGCTTGTAGAATAGAGCCACCGCTGCGAGAGTGGCGGAACTGGCAGACGCGCAAGACTTAGGATTCCGCGTCAGCCGCGTTTCAAACCTACCCACAGATACTCAACAATCAACAGCGCTTATCAGGGATGGAATCTGCCTCGCTCGCATCCTTGCACTTCTTTGCTCATTCTTCCTCATCGTTGGGTTACAGATAAGTGAAAGTCCCGTTCACGCGCCGGAGCGCAGAGCTTTACCTGACGCACCCAAGCCAAAAGTGAATCAACGGGTTTTCGTCGCGGGCGTTAGCCTGCTCGCGGCCAGCAAGAGCGCCGACGTATGGAGCACCAGAAGCCTCTTGGACCGCGGGGGATGGGGAAACAATCCGAGTGTGGGGCGCTACCCTTCAAGCGGGCGTCTTGTGGGGCATGCTGCAGCCGCGTTTCTCGGGCAGAGCACGGCATTTTACTTCACAGAGCCGCCACGCATGGCTCAGATGAACAGGCCGCGTCTACCTCGGGCTGGCAATCGTAGAGCATTCAAGGCTGGCCGCGTGTAATTCACGCATTAATACGCGCTCGCCAGTCGCACAGAATTGCCGCTCGTTTCTACCGCAGCAATCTATTCAGGAGGTTTCTCAGAGGGCTTCTCAGTGACAGGTTGCATATATTCAACCTGTCCAAATATTCGCAATAAGAACATAAATGCATTGAACAGTAACTTGGAAAACCAAGGCATATCACAGTCTTTCACAGCTTGGCGGAAGAGTAGCTTTGGTTCGTCACGCATGGGAAGGGAGTTGGTACCAACCACTGGGTAATCCATAATATTGTCCGCGCGCCTCGGCGAGGAGACTGGTCAGTGCTCGTTCAACGTAGATTCTCTTAAGCTCATCAATGGATAAAAATCGTAGCTCCCTTGGAAAACTGTATACCCGAAACGGCCAAGTGCGCACAGCGGCAGCGGTGGCAACTCCGCCGATCATTGAGCATAAGAATGAACGTCTGTCCATGAGTTAGACCGTTACGCGCACTATACCGCCGGCTGCAGCGGGGTGTCAACGCGTGGACGTACCTTGCGCGGTAGAGGCAGGAGAGGGGATTCTAACACCTGTTCGGACTATTGTAGGATCTGACTGCCATACTCAGCCCAAGGCCAAAGAAGGCAAAAGCTAAAGCACCAGCGCCAGTCAAGAAACCCTTCTACTTTCTGTCGTACTCCACAGGAGAGCCGCAAGTCGGACTTTTCGCTGAATGCCTTGAGCGGCGCGTGCCAATGACTTTGAGACAGGTGCCCACGAAGTTTAGTGAGTTTTTCCTGTGTTGGGTTTTCGGCCAAAAATTTCGCGCTACGAGCACCTAGCAACGACGATCGGCAACTCGGTCAACCCACAGCATTCCCGTTTTTCCTTCCTCAAACGCATTTCGCTCTTCCAAAGTCGATCACTGCGGTTTCATTCAGAATCCGTATTGGCTCTGTCCTTTAGAAGGTCTAGCACGTACATTTTTGCGGACCGATGAAGCCGTTCAGTAAGACACTTGGTGTGACACCAGAGTTGCTGATGCCTCTGAAATTCACGTACACGCTCCGCAGAGGTGTAATACAGGAGCCCGCCAACATCTGGGCTCCTGGGGGGAATTGTCTTTCCGCAGAAACAGCACTGATATTTGTGTGTCATTATGCCATCCGTATTTCTGAGAACACAGCGTCTGCCGTGCCTGTCAATACGGCCTTCTCCGATCTTCCCCTCCGAACGCTTACGGTTTCATCGTTTCCTCTACCCTCCCAGAGTTAGCGGTTCCGGAGTGGAAACCGGCTTGTTAATCCAGACTTCGCTGGGAAGAGCCGGTGGTTGGGGAGCGCTTCGTACGAAGCGCTCCGGGTGACGTTGGTAAGCAACATCGAGCACTTCCTGGCGTTGCCGCAAAACGTTTTCCGCTTGCCCATAGTGAACCGTGGATGGCGTCAACAAGCCGATGCCAGAATGACGGTGCTCGTCGTTGTACCACCGAAAAAAACTCTGACAGAAAGCACGGCTGTCCTGGATGCACCCAAAGCGGTCCGGGAACTCCGGCCGATATTTCAGGGTTCGGAATTGGCTCTCGGAAAAAGGATTGTCGTCCGACACGTGCGGCCGGCTATGCGTTTTCGTGACACCCAGATCGGCGAGTAAAAGAGCTACCGGTTTGGACCTCATCGAGGTGCCACGATCGGCATGCAGGGTGAGTTGACCGGGCTGGATGTGTTGTTTCTTGCAGCTCTCCTCGATCAGTCGCTTGGCCAGCTCCGCGCTTTCGCGATAAGCGACCATCCAACCTGTGACGTACCGGCTGAACACATCCAGGAGTACGTACAAGTAGAAGTAACTCCACTTCGCGGGGCCGAGTAGCTTGGTGATATCCCAGCTCCACAATTGATTGGGGGCGGTGGCCATGAGCTCGGGCTTCTGGTAGGGCGGATGCGTCAACTGATCGCGGCGCTCGCGAACCTCGCCTTGCTCGTCGAGCAAGCGATACATGGTGCGAATCGAGCAGTGATACTCGCCTTCATCGAGCAACGTCGCATAAACAGCGGCTGGCGAGCGATCTTGGAAGCGTTCTTCGTGCAAACGAGACAAGATCACTTCCCGTTCCGCTGGGCGGAGTGCGCGTGCCGGCGAAGGCCGCGACGCGCTCACCGCCGGAGAAGAAGTCTTACGGCCATCCCGGTAGTAAGATGCCCGAGGCATACACAGAACCTGGCAAGCCGCACTGGTGCCGACGTCGTTCGCTAGTTCGGCGACAGCGGCCATCAGGATTTCTCCTCCGGGTCCTGCTCCGGAATCGGATGACCCAACAGCGCAGCCACTTTTTTTTGGACGTCGATGATGATGTGCGCCTTACGCAGATCTTCGGTCAAGCGGGCGTTTTGTCGGCGAAGTTTCTGGACTTCTTCTTCCATGGGGTTGCGCTTGGACTTCGGCCCGCGTTTCTGTGGGGTTAGAGCCTCGAGGATTCCATGGGCCCGCTCTCGCCGCCAGTAGGTGAGCAGAGACGAGTACAGACCTTCTCGGCGGAGAAGGGCGCCAAGGCCACCTCGCGTCGTCGCAGCGACTTCGGCTTCTTGTAAGATGCGTTGTTTGTACTCAGCTGTGTAGGTCCGCCGCTTCGCTTTGGCAACTACTTCGGGATCCGGCCGCGAAGCCGGCACCGGATCGGCGCCCGCGTTTGGATTGGTGCCGTCGATCAACGGTGATTGATTCTGCCGCGCTACAGGCCACCTTCCGCTGCCACTAAGCTGCTCAATCGAAAACTAAGACGGGAGTTGACGAACCATCCTCCACCGCGCCTTCTCGTGCAAGAACAGAGTTTAGGAAGTGAGGTACAGCCCATTCAGTACGAGGAGTTTGTAGTGGAGACCCTTCAACAACCTCGCTTGATTCCAAAGCACTTAACCGGCCCAACTGCGAAAGATCGGATTCGGTTAAGGAGTGACCTTGTGTGAAGTCAACGGAAAGACACTAGAGCACCTCGGGCGAGTAGACCAGGGACGCCAATAGGTTCCTCATGGGTTATGGGTAAACCGGGCTCCCTTCCAGACTGAATTTCGGTTGAAGGTCTTTGGAACATATTGTAGCGTTGCGGCCTGTGTTGCTCTCGCAAGTCCAGGCAAGCCCAACAATCTCTGAGGTGGGGACTTAACCGAGGGGTCTCTCTTCAACTGCCGACAGGCAAGGTACAAGTCGCGATGCAATTCCATGCGGCCGCAGTTTCGTCTATGGGTGGCCGCTCCCAACCGTTCTTGATGCTGAGTACCTGCTGAGTATTGCGACTGCGTGAACGTTAAGGAGGCAGACATGAAGTACTTCACTCTCCCGCGAATCAAGGCTTTGCTCGCTCTGATTTTCACGGGTCGGATCCCCGGTATGTTGAAATTACTCCTCGGAATATTTCTGACTTGTCCTATTCTTCGCGCTCAGCAGACCAATCCTCCTCCCGAGATGAATCAGCAGACGGCGCAGATGCTCTTGCAGCGCATGGATCAGCTGGAAGCAACGGTAAGAGAATTACGGGCGGCTTTGGCGCAAGCCACCGCTGCAATCCCCAGATCAACGCCTGCGAAGGCCGCTCCGCCCAGCCAGCCCGACCCTGAGCCGCAAGTTGAACGTGCCCCCTCGGAAGGAATGGACCTCAACAAGACCCTCTTGCGCATAAGGGGATTCAGTGACGCCACCCTTCACGAGAGCAACCTGAAAGGCGACACAACCTCTTTCAGCCTCGGGCAGGTCGACCTCTTTGTCGCTTCGGACGTCTTGGAAAAGCTCAAGTTCCTCAGTGAGATTGTGGTGGGCTTGCGCTACGACTTGAGTGAGTTTGTGGCTTTGAAGTTGCAATACGACTACACTGCACGAGGGCGCGATCAGGCGATCCACGCACTGGCCCTCCAGGCAGGCTTCACCTTCTAAAGGTGTGCAACGATGCCTCGTGTGACCTTTGGTTTATTGATGTTGGGCGCGACCATCTTGCTGTCCCATGTGCTGTCGCTTGGGACCAGCGAATCCGTTGGATTCGCACCGCAAAGCCACCCGGCAACCGACGATGCGCTGGGAATTGTGGTGAATCGCTCGAACCCAGTCGAGAACTTGTCGCTCTCGGAGCTGCGTAAAATATTTATGGGGGAGCAAACGCATTGGTCAAATGGCCGTCGCATCACCGTGGTAATGCTCGAACCGGGCAAGCAGGAACGCCAAGCCGTGCTCACTCAGATTTACCGCATGGATGACAAAGACTTCAACAAACATTTTCTGCAGGGGATGTTCACTGGAGAAATCCACGCGGCACCGAAGACACTGGCGACTTCCACGGAAGTGCTCAAGTTCGTGTTTAACGTGCCGGGGGCCATCGGGTACGTGCGCGGGGCAGAAGCGGATGAATCTGTGAAGATCGTTCACGTCGACAGCCGCCTCCCCGGCGACAAGGATTACAGCATTCGGCTACATCCGAAATCAGCCAAATAATAAGGGTTCGGTGGCTTCCGCGTTCTCGGTCAGTGCAGGTTGTGGCAGGCGCTTACGCAGTTTGCCCGTGGCCCCGTACACCACGAAGCCGGCGACAATGATCAACGTTCCGAAAGCCAGCCCATTCATCCCGAGCACGCTCTCGTGCTCGCTCTCCACCATCGCCAGGCTGAGGAGCAGCAAAGGCAGCACCCCGGCGAGAATCGTACCGGTCAGCCCACCAGGAACGCGGAATTCGCGCTTCAACTCGGGCTCGCGGATCCGCAGCGCCACCAGCGTTACGAACTCCAGCATGAGGCTTATGCCGTAAAGCATAATGTCCAGCGTTACCAGCCGCGTGAACCCCAGTCCCAAGCACAGCGCCCAGCAAGTCGCGCAGAAAATGATGGCAACCCAGGGCGCCTGACTCCTGGCGCTCATCTTGCCAAAAAACTTCGGCAGCATGCCGTCTCGCGCCATGGCCAGTGGGAGGCGCGAATAGCTCAGCACCAGCGCGTTGAACATGCCAAACGCGCTCATCATTCCCCCGAGGACGATCAGAAACCTCAGCCATTCGAATCCCCTGAACTTTCCGCCCACGAGACCCGCTACTCCAGCCCAGGCGCCATCGCTCCCGAACGTGGAAGCCGGAATACCAGCAAGGTACACTGCCACGAAAGGGAGCACGTAGGTCAACGCCACCAGAACCACCGCAGCAATCATGGCCCTCGGATAAGTCCTTTGTGGCCGCTCGACTTCCTGTGCAATCGTCGAGGCATTATCCCAGCCCATGTAATTCCACATCGCTACGAGCACGCCGCCGAGCAATCCCAACCCCGTGGCCCCCGGCGCGTTATGGACCTCCGCCAACGCTCCTATTTTGAGGGGCGCCAACACCACGATCAGCGCGAACGGCGCCGACAGCAGAAAGAAGAGCCACAGCGACGTGATTCCCACGACGCGAATTCCTGCAAGATTTAGCAGCGCGCAAGTAACGACCACGAAAAGGCCGGCGTAGATGCCATGATTCCCGAGTCCAAACCAAGGCGACATCTGCCTCAAGTAAAAGACAAACAGCGTGGGGTAGATCGCCATGTCAAAGATGCTGGCAGCCAGCGAGAGCCACGCTTCCTGGAAGCCCCAGAAATTTCCCAAGCCGCGGCGCACCCACGCGTAGTAGCCACCCTCTTGCGGCAGCGCACTCGACAGCTCGCCAATCATGAACGCCGTCGGCAGGCACCAAAGCACCGGCAGGAGCAGCAGGATCAATATCCCTTGACCGTAACCCGCGCCATGAATGATCTCTTCCGTGCCGTACGTGCCGCCAGACACCATGAAGAAGGTGGCTGCCACAAGCGGCCAGAGCGTAAGTTTGGCGGCGCTTTTGTTCGCTGTTGGGATTGCGCGGGAAGGTAGCCGGGCGGGAAGCGATATAGAACTCAATTTTTACTCTCGTCCTCCTAATCGAAACTCGCTCGCGCCGCTGCGGTGACCGTCCTGCGGTCACACTTGAAAATGAAGCGAGTTCGCATTCGAAGGATACAAGACTCGTCACTGCATGCAAGAAGAAAATGCGTCTGCGCAAAAATATTTTCTGTCTCCCTGCCGTACTTTCGCACAACGCGAGCGCCCGTCGTGTGAGCCCCTCAGGGCTACTTCCCGATTCTTGCCTTACGCTGTGTACTGGGGAGCCTGTGTTACACTTCGCCGTTTGTTTTCTTGCTCTCATAACCGCTCAAAGGGGCATTGCGAATGAGGCTCGCTTTTCGTCTTTCATCTCCTTCTGCAGTTCTGGTACTCGCACCTCTCGCTCTTGCTCAGCAACCCGCTCCTCGCGCCATCACCATCGACGATTATTTTCAGATCCGCGAGGTTCGCGACCCCCAACTGAGTCCCGACGCGAAGTGGGTTGCCTACAGCATCAAGACCGTCCTTCTCAAAGAAGACAAGGAGGAAGAGCGCATCTGGATGGTTCCGACCGCCGGTGGTGACCCTCTCGCGTTAACCGCCGAAGGCGTTTCTTCCGCTCACGCGCGATGGCGCCCCGATGGCAAGTCCCTTGCTTTTCTTTCTGCTCGCGATGAAGGCAAGACCCAGGTCTGGCTCCTCAACCGGCTCGGCGGGGACGCGGAGCGCCTTACAGACACCCCGCAAGATGTCCAGGACTTTGCATGGTCGCCAGACAGCAGCCAGCTCGTTCTCGTTCTTCGCGACGCCAGTTCTGAGGAACTGGAAGCCGCCAAGGAAAACAAAGACGAGGCGGTTGCTGACCGCGCGAGGGCCGCTGAAAGCGAATCCAAGGACAAGAAGAAAGCGCCAAAGCCATGGGTGATCGACCGTTTGCAATTCAAACTCGACGAAGTGGGCTACCTTGATCGCCGCCGTACGCACCTCTATGTGTTCGACTTAGCCGCGAAGTCCCTAAGGCAGATCACCTCCGGCGATTACGACGACTCCGAGCCCGCGTGGTCTCCGGATGGCAAGTCGTTGGCATTCAGCAGCAATCGCTCGGTGCCAGACCCCGACGCTACTTACGACCAGAACATCTGGGTCGTCCCGGCGAGTAAGTCCGATAAGGGTGCGCATCCGACGCAACTCACTACAAATCCCGGCGCCGATGGCTCACCCGCCTGGTCCCCAGACGGAGAGTGGATCGCCTACGTGACGCAGGTGGATCCCCACCTCTTCGACTACGCCACCAAACATCTTGCCGTCGCTCCTGCCACCGGCGGCGAGGCCAAGCTCATCACCCTTGCTCTCGATCGCATGGTGACCGTCCCCCGTTTTTCCCCGGACGGGAAGTACATCTATTTCATCGCCGATGACGATGGCACCCAAAATCTCTGCCGCGTCCCGGTGACTGGAGGCGAGATCGCTCGCCCTGTCGGGGGCCGCCTGATGGTCAACGACTACTCGCTTGCCAAGACCGGCGACATCGTCGCGCAGATCGCCACTCTCGACCACCCTGATGAGCTCTACACGATTCCCGACGGCAAACTGACCCGGATTACGCACACCAACGACGCCCTGATGGGCCAGCTCAAGCTCTCCTACGGCGAGTACGTCCACTTCAAAAGCAAGGATGGCACGATCATTTCCGGCTACCTCTACAAACCCGTGGACTATGTCCAGGGCAAGAAATACCCCACCATCCTTCGTCCGCACGGCGGACCCGTTTGGGCGTATTACGCGGAGTTCGATCACCTGCCGCAACTCCTCGCCGCCAATAGCTATGCCGTGCTCTTCCCGAATCCGCGCGGCTCAACGGGATATGGTCAGGACTTCGCCAAAGCCATCTGGGCCGACTGGGGCAACAAGGATTTTCAGGACGACATGGCCATGGTCGATTACGCCATCGAGCAGGGAATCGCCGACCCAGCTAAGCTCGCCGTTGGCGGCTGGTCGTACGGCGGCATTTCCACGGACTTCATCATCGCGCAGACCAACCGTTTCAAAGCTGCCATTTCCGGCGCAGGAAGCGCCCTGTTCAGCAGTTTTTATGGCCATGACCACTACCAAAGAGATTACGAAGCCGAGCTAGGCCACCCGTGGGAGAACAAAGCTGTCTGGGAAAGAGTCTCGCCTTTCTACAAGGTCGCCAATGTGAGCACGCCCACTCTCTTCATGGGCGGCGCGATCGACTGGAACGTTCCCATCCTCGGAGGCGAGCAGATGTACCAGGCCCTGAAGCGCCTCGGTCGCGCCACCGAGCTGGTCGTCTACCCGGGCGAGTACCACGAATTCAAGACGCCATCTCACATCAAGGACCGCCTGGAGCGTTACCTCGCCTGGTATGCCCACTTCGTAAAGGGCGACTCGACTCCCGCTCGCCCCGTGCCGCCTCCGAAATCTGGCGAGTAGTGCAAGATTCGAGTGTCTTTGAGTCCGCCGTCCCAAAGAATTTGGGCGTCTGCCAATTTTGCTTTACTGACGGGCCATGTGTGCAGTGACTCTAAATAGTTCGCGGCAAGGAGCGGGCGGGGTTTGCCCGCCCGTTGGCGTGCAGCCTCATCGCAAATGAAACCGATTCAGTGCCAACGGCGTCCCATGCGAAGCGGGTGCTTCTCCGCGGCGATTTCCTGGCAAGCGAGAAATGCAAATACGACGGGTGGAGGACGATAGTGCGAAAGCATGTGAGTGCGTTAACCGTATTCCTGGCGTTGACAGTGGTTTTGCCTTTGGCTGCACAGGCGCCCAGCCAGACGGACTTATCCGCGATCCATCAAATCAAGGACGAGGGCTTCAACGATTCCAGAGTAATGGAAATCATGAGTTACCTGACTGACGTCTACGGCCCGCGTCTGACGAACTCGCCGAACATCAAGGAGGCCGCTGCCTGGACCACCGCCAAGATGAAGGAATGGCAGTGCGCCAACGTCCGTCTCGAGCCTTGGGGACCGTTCGGCCGCGGCTGGTCCAACGAACGTTTTTCCGCTCAGGTGATCTCGCCGCGGCCATTTCCTCTGATTGCCTACCCGAAGGCTTGGACACCCGGGACTATGGGTCCGGTAACCGCGGCTGCAGTCCTCGCGCCAATCCTGAAAGAGGAAGATATTCAGAAGTATCGCGGCCAGCTCAAAGGAAAGTTTGTCCTGACCGCCGCCATCCCCGAGAATCCCGAACGCTTCGAGCCACAAGCCCACCGCTACACCAATGATGAGCTAGCGGATCTCGCGACTCAGCCGGTGCCTGTGGCCAACGCTGAAGATCGCGCCGCCCAATTCCGCGCTCAACGCGAATTGAATCTTAAGGTACAGAAGTTTCTTGTCGAAGAAGGTGTCGCCGCTTGGATTGAGCCTTCCCGCAGCGATGACGGAACCGTATTCGTCCAGCAGGGAGGCGGTCGCGACAAGGAGAAAGATCCGCCGGCTCCTCCGCGCGTCGCCTTAGCCAGCGAAAACTACGGCCGCATTTTTCGAATGCTCGATAAGAAGGTGCCCGTCACGCTGCAAGTGGATGTCGAGAACAAGTTCTACGACGATGATCTGAATTCCTTCAACATCATCGGCGAAATACCGGGCACCGACAAAGCCAAAGCCGACGAGGTCGTAATGCTCGGCGCGCACTTCGATTCCTGGCACGCTGGAACAGGTGCGACCGACAATGGCGCGGGTTCCGCTGTGATGCTGGAGGCCATCCGGATTCTCAAGACGACTGGCCTAAAGATGCGTCGCACCGTGCGAATCGGCTTATGGACCGGTGAGGAGCAGGGCTTACTCGGCTCGCGCGCCTATGTAAAGCAGCATTTCGCCGATCCGGAAGTAATGAAGCCCTTCCCGGAGCATGCTAACCTCGACGCCTACTATAACGTCGATAATGGAACGGGCAAGATTCGCGGCGTCTATTTGCAAGGGAACGAAATGGTGGCCCCGATCTTTTCCGCGTGGATGGAGCCCTTCCGCGACCTCGGAATGCACACGCTCACCATCCGCAACACCGGCGGAACCGATCACCTTGCCTTCAATGCTGTTGGGCTGCCCGGTTTTCAGTTTGTCCAAGACCCTCTCGACTATGATACGCGGACGCACCATTCAAACATGGATGTCTACGAGCGCATCCAGGAGCCGGACATGAAGCAGATGGCGGTGATTGTCGCCTCCTTTGTGTACCTGACGGCCAATCGCGACGAAATGATTCCGCGCAAACCGCTACCCAAACCCCAACCTGCCCGCCCTCAGCCCTGAACGGCTAGCGTAAGGGGCATGGCTTGTTTATCCTGGAGGGGCCCGCTTCCCGGCATCGAAAAACGGTCGCCTGCTGGGCGGGTGTCCGACCGCCCCTCTTTCTTACGTCACGTTTGGGTTCCCCTTCGTCTTATGCATCCAGAGGATCGAGATGGCCTTCTTCTGGGCAAGACCTTGGCCACGCCTTCCGTCTTCTTCGCCTAAGTCCCGGCTTCACCATTGTCTCTGTCCTTACCCTCACGCTCGGCTTCGGGGCCAACACCGCAATCTTCCAGCTTATCGATTCCGTCCGCCTGCGCGCTATTCCGGTCAAGAACAGGCCTCGTTGTCGCAGGCAACGCTCTCGCAGGTTCACGCGCTGAATTTTTCCAACCATTCTCCGTTGCTCCCTCTGCTAAACTACGCCCCCGGTTTGCGCTCCATCCCTGTTTGAGGAGTTATGCGCATGAAAATCATCCGCCGCATCACGTTCGCGTCTCTTGCCGTGGTTCTGTGGCTGCCCGCCCAGGAATCGATCCCGAAGCCCGCTTCCGCTACTCCACGCAACATCACAATTGACGATTTTTTCCAGATTCGCGATGTTTCTCAACCCGAAATGAGCCCCGATGGACAATGGGTCGTCTACTCCGTTCGAACCAGGATGCTCAAGGACGACAAGAACGAGCAGCGCCTCTGGATGGTCTCAACGCACAGTGGCGATCCCATTCCCATGACCGCGGAAGGAGTCTCCTCCTCGCACCCACGGTGGAGCCCTGACGGCAAGTACCTCGCATTTCTCTCCTCTCGCAACGCGGGCAAGAGCCAGGTATGGTTGCTCAACCGCCTCGGCGGGGAAGCCGTGCGTCTCACGGAAACAGTTCAGGGCGTCACCGATTTCGAATGGTCCCCGGATAGCACGCGCCTCATCCTAGTCCTCCAGGATCCCAAGCCGGAGGACGCCGAGGCCGCGAAAGACAAGGACAAAGATGCGCTAGCTCCAAAACCGAAGACCCCGCCGCCCTTGGTGATCGACCGGCTCCAGTTTAAGGAAGACACCGTTGGCTATCTGGATCGGCGCCGCACCCACCTCTACCTTTTTGACGTCGCGTCCAAGACGGTCACCCAAATTACTTCCGGCGACTTTGATGACAACGAACCTGCCTGGTCGCCGGACGGCAAATCTCTGGCCTTTACCAGTAACCGCAGCACACCCGACCCCGATCGCAATTTTAATTCGGACATCTGGGTCGTCGCCGCCGACAACACTGACAAAGGTGCGCACCTCGCGCAGGTCACCACCAATCTTGGAGCGGACCGCTCACCCACCTGGTCACCCGACGGAAAGTGGATCGCCTTCGTCAGCCAAACCGACGTCAAGGCCATCGACTACGCCACCGCTCACCTGGCCATCGCTCCTTCGACGGGCGGCGAGGAGAAAGTCCTGACGCTGGCGCTTGACCGTAGCGTCCGCCGCCCGCGCTTCTCCCCGGATGGCCGCTCGATCTACTTCATCGCCGAAGATGACGGTGCGCAAAATCTCTTCCGCATTCAGGTCAGCGGTGGTGAGGCCGCGCGTCCCATCGCTGGCCGTCTCACGGTGTCCTCATATTCGCTCGGTATGGACGGCAGCATCGGCGCACAAATCGCCACGCTCGATCGCCCCGACGAAATCTATCTTTCGAATGGAAACGATCTCACGCGCCTCACCAAAACAAATGACGCCTTGATCTCGCAACTGCATCTCGCCCAAGTCCACTACGTTCACTTCAAAAGCAAAGACGGCACTCCCGTCGCCGGTTATCTGTACAAACCCGTCGACTACACTCCCGGCAAAAAAGTGCCTACGCTGCTCAATCCACACGGTGGTCCTGTCGGTCAATATTCCGCTTCTTTCTATCACCTCGCGCAGCTCTACGCCGCCAATGGCTACGCCGTCCTCCTACCGAACCCGCGCGGCTCTTCCGGCTACGGCCAGAAATTCTGCGAAGCCATCTTTGCCGACTGGGGGAACAAGGACTACCAGGACGATATGGCCATGGTGGACTACGCCCTCGCGCAGGGCATCGCTGATCCCGAAAGACTTGGCGTTGGCGGGTGGTCCTACGGAGGCATCTCCACCAACTTCATCATCACCCAGACCACCCGCTTCAAGGCGGCGATCAGCGGTGCCAGCGAAGTTCTCTACGTCGCGAACTATGGCCACGACCACTATCAGAAGCTCTGGGAACTCGAGCTAGGTCTTCCGTGGGAAAACCGCGCTCTCTACGAAAAGATCTCGCCGTTCAACAAGGTCACCAGCATCACCACCCCCACACTCATCATGGGCGGCGAAATTGATTGGAACGTCCCGATCATCAATTCCGAGCAACTCTACCAAGCACTCAAGCGCCTCGGCCGCACCACTGAGCTCGTTGTCTATCCCGGCGAATATCACGGCTTCACCACTCCGTCGCATATCAAGGACCGTCTCGAGCGTTACCTAGCCTGGTACGCTCATTTTGTCAAAGGTGACGCCACCCCTGCGCGTCCTCCCGAGCCCAGGCTGGGAACTGCGCCCGCCGCCAAGCCTGCCAACTAGTGCTGTTTGCCCTTTGAGGGTGCGGCACCGCTGCGCCCTCCCTGCTCTGCGACTTAGTGCCCTCTTCGTTGAGTCTTTGGGCTTTTCCATCTTTCGATTGCCTCAACTGTTTTGCCCGCGCTATCCTCACACTCTTCGCGGAGGTGCCTTATGCGGATTCGCCTTTGGATTGCCGTAACCTTACTGCTCACTCCTTTTCTGGCTCATGCCCAGTCCCCCTTCACTGTCGGCACCGCATCTGCCGCCCCCAACGAGAAAGCCACCGGCACCCTCGAAGTTCCCGCTGGTGTCGACGCCGCCACGAGCATCCCCATCGTCGTCGTCAACGGGGCAAAGCCCGGCAAAATTCTCGCACTCGTCTCCGGTGCCCACGGCACCGAATACGTCTCCATCATCGCCATCGAAAGACTCATCGCCGATCTCGACCCCGCGCAAGTCACTGGCACCGTCATTCTCGTCCCGCTTATCAACATCCAATCCTTCGAGCAAAAAGTCCCGCACGTCAATCCCGTCGACAACAAAAGCATGAACCGTTTCTACCCCGGCAAACCCGACGGCACGCAAACCGAGCGCGCCTCTTTCCTCATCACCAGGGAGATCGTCGACCGCTGCGACTACCTCATCGACTACCACGGTGGCGACCTCGACGAAAGCCTCCGCCCCTACGCCTACTGGGGGCCCACCGGCCGCGAAGCGCAGGACCGCACCTCCAAGGAAATGGTCCTCGCCTTCGGTCTCGATCACATCATCATCTGGCGCGAACGCCCCACCGACCCCGTGGCCACCCGCTACCTCGACAACACCGCCTCGGTCCATGGAAAACCTTCCATCGTCGTCGAAGCCGGCCACGCTGGCACCGTCGACTCCGACGACGTCGCCCTCCTCGTCAACGGCACCCTCAGCGCCATGCGCGCCTTGAAGATGCTCACTGGCGACCCGCATCCCATCGAAAATCCCGTTTGGATTGAAAAATTGGTGGACGTCCTCGCCGATGGCCCTGGCATCTGGTATCCCCTCGTCAAACGCGGCACTTACGTCTCTGCCGGAATGAAACTGGGCATCATCACCGACTATGTCGGTAAAGTTATCGCCGCGCCCCGCGCTCCGGTCTCCGCCGTCGTCCTCCACGTCAACGCGGTCCCCTCTCTAAAAAAGGGCGACAACATCGCCGACCTAGGCGTCCCCGCCGCCAAAGCCCCATAACCTGGCGCTGACCTCTGTATGCTCTATGAGCAGCGGGCCTTGTGCCGCGATCTTCGGATTGTGCAGGGGTAAGATCTTCGATCTGGTTACATCCAAGGCGATTCTTCGGGACTGCTGTCCGGCGGGTTGCCACGCAAAATCTTCAACCCTGGTGCTTGCTTCGATCCGAACTGCGAACCTCTTCGCTAATATCGCTCCCGCGGCCGCGCACCGCACTTGAGCGCGATCTTTATTCTTCAAGGCCTCCCGCAAACGGCCGCCTCGCATTGCTCCGATTCCGCAGCCAGAGTATCCTCTCCTTTCTCACGGAGGACGCGGATGCGAATCGAGAAGTGGTTTGTCGTTGGAGTCGTCACCACAGCTATTTTTTGTACTTCTCTACGCACTTCGGCGAACGCGCAGCAGTTCGAGCAGAAGCTTTATTCCGAGATGCGCTGGCGTTGCATTGGGCCCTTTCGCGGAGGCCGCACTGTTGCCATCTCCGGCGTGCCGCACCAACCCAACGAGTTCTACATGGCCGCCGTCAACGGCGGTGTCTGGAAGACCACCGATTTTGGAAACACCTGGAATCCGATTTTCGACGACCAGCCAACCGGCTCCGTCGGCGCGCTTGCCATTGCTCCGTCCGATCCGAACATCATCTACGTCGGCAGTGGCGAAGGCTTGCAACGCCCCGATCTCGCCACCGGCGATGGCGTGTACAAATCAACCGACGCAGGAAAATCCTGGACGCACCTCGGCCTCCGCGACGCCCAGCAAATCACGGCGATACTTATCGACCCGAAAGATTCCCAACGCGTTTTCGTCGCCGCTGAAGGACATCCCTACGGTCCCAACGCCGAACGCGGCGTTTTCCGTTCCACCGACGGCGGCCAGTCCTTCCAACAGGTTCTTTACAAGGGCGAAAACGCCGGCGCCGCCGACCTTGCTTTCGATCCCACGAATCCGCAAACGATTTACGCAGTGTTGTGGGCCGCGCGCGTTGCACCGTGGGAGGTTCGCAGCGGCGAATCGTTCATCAGCGCGGGAAGCGGCCTCTTCAAATCCACCGATGGCGGAAGCAATTGGCGCCAGCTCACGAAAGGGCTTCCCGCAGCGGATGATGGTCTGGGCCGTATCGGCATTGCCGTTTCGCCCAGCCTGCCGAACCGCGTTTATGCGACCGTGGAGGCAAAGAAAAATGCTGGCGTCTACCGCTCCGATGATTCCGGCGAATCGTGGAGACAGGTAAACGCCGACCGTCGCATCGGTGGCCGCGGCCCGGGTGCCGCGGGCATCGCCGTTGCTCCGGACAATCCGGAGGTCATCTACGTTGCAAACACCACGACGTGGAAGTCGACCGACGGCGGAAAAACATTTCTGGGATTCAAAGGCGCGCCCGGCGGCGACGATTACCAGCGCATTTGGGTCAGCGCGGAAAACCCTCAGATTATCGCGCTCAGCTCCGATCAGGGAGCGGTCATCAGCGTAAACGGCGGTGCTACGTGGAGCAGTTGGTACAATCAGCCAACTGCCCAGTTCTATCACGTTACGACCGACAATCGTTTTCCCTATGAGGTTTACGGCGCGCAGCAAGAAAGCGGATCCGTCGCGACGCAAAGCCGCAGCGATTATGGGGAAATTACTTTTCGCGATTGGCATCTCATTGGGATCTTTGAGTACGGATATATCGCGGTCGACCCGCTCGATCCGAACATTCTTTATGGCGACTGGCTCACGCGCACGAAGCAGGATATCGGCGAGTACGCCAAGGTTACACCGGAGCCAATTCGCCGCGGCGAGTATCGCTATACGCGCACGCTGCCGGTGGTGTTCTCGCCGCTCGAACCGCATACGCTCTACTTCGCTGCCAACGTGCTTTTCAAAACGACCGATGCGGGAAATAGTTGGCAAGTCATCAGTCCCGATCTCACGCGCGAATTCTATGAGATTCCCGCGAATCTCGGGGTCTTCGCTGCGAGTGATCCGGAGAAAGGAAAGCACCGCGGCGTTATCTACGCTGTCGCTCCTTCTTTCAAAGAGTTGGACACAATTTGGGCGGGCACCGATGACGGGTTAATTCACATCACGCGCGATGGTGGCACGACCTGGCAGAATGTCACGCCGCCGCAGCTCAAGCCGTGGAGCAAGGTCTCCATTATCGAAGCCTCGCACTTCGATGCGGGGACGGCGTACGCTGCGATTAACTCGTTCCGGCTCGACGATCTGCGCGCGCACATTTATCGCACGCGCGATTTCGGCAAGACGTGGACGGAAATCACAAAAAATATTCCCGATGGCGGCGCCAGCAACGTAGTGCGCGAAGATCCGGTTCGAAAAGGTTTGTTGTTCGCCGGAACGGAAGGCTCCGTTTACGTTTCCTTCAACGACGGAGACGATTGGCAGCCGCTACAGCTCAATCTGCCGCACACTTCCATGCGCGATCTCGCGATTCATGGCGACGATCTGATCGTCGCCACGCACGGACGGTCGTTCTGGATTCTTGATGACATCACGCCGATTCGGCAAATGAACACTGACATTTCCAAGGAAAGTGTGCATCTGTTCGCACCGCAAGAAGCGATTCGGTTCCGCTGGAATCGAAATCCGGATACGCCGCTGCCGCCGGAAGTTCCTGCAGGGAAGAATCCTCCAGACGGCGCCATCATCGATTACTACTTGACGAGCACAGCAAAAGCGCCGGTCAAGCTCGAAATCTTTGACGCGCAGGATCATCTCGTACGGCGCTATTCCAGCTCGGATAAGCCCGAGCCCGTGGAAAAAACCGCCAGCGAGCATCCCATTCCGATGTATTGGGTTCGCCCGGCGCCGCTTCTTTTCGCGGGCGAGGGGATGCACCGTTTTGTCTGGGACCTTCACTACGCGCCGCCGGATTCTCTTGGGCATGAATTTCCGATCTCGGCGATCGTGCATGACACGCCAAAATATCCGCTGGGAGCGTGGGCACTACCCGGCAGCTACACAGCGAAGCTCACGGTTGATGGAAAGAGCTTTTCTCAGCAGTTCGTCGTTAAAATGGATCCGCGCATCAAAGCTTCGTTGAGCGATCTGCGCAAGCAGTTTGAAATGCAGAGCGGTGCCGTCGAAGGAATGAACAAGAGTTTCGGAGCGCTTTTGCAGGTCCGATCGGTGCGCACTCAATTGAAGGAGCGCTCCGCGAAAGCCGGGAAAGGGACTCTTGTCGATGCCATCGCCGCTCTTGACAAGCAAGCTGCGGAAGTGGAAGGCGCGGCGCAGAGCAATTTCTTCGGCCTGCCGCCCGGCGCGAAGCGACCGGAGGACTTTTCCAGCTTGAACCAGCATTTCGGCGGCATTCTGGCGGTTGCAGACAGCGCCGATGCCGTACCCACAACGCAAGCCACCGCCGTCTTCAAGGAACTCCAAGAGGATCTTGAGAGACTCGCCGAGCGCTGGACAAGAATCCGGCAGCAGGATATTCCAGCGCTAAACGCCGATCTCAAGAAGGCCGGACTTGCTCCGGTCGATCCGAACAAGTCGCCCGATGCCGCTCCTTTCGCCGACGCAGATGGAGACGACGAACCGTGAACGGCATCGCACTGGAGATTCGAAAGGCGCCCAAATGAAGAGTTTACCTGTGCTTCGAATCCTCTTTTTCGCTTTTACGATCTTGTGGTCCGCGGGATTTGCGATGGCTGTAATCGACCGCGCACAGCAGATTCCAGAATCGCTCTATTCCGAAATGAAATGGCGAATGATCGGGCCATTTCGCGCGGGAAAGGTGAACGCCGTGGCCGGTGTGCCGGGAAATCCCGGTGTCTATTATTTCGGGGCGAATGGCGGAGGCGTATGGAAGACGACTGACGGCGGCACGGTGTGGAAGCCAATTTTCGATGAAGAACCGGTCGCGTCCATTGGGGCGCTGGCACTTGCTCCTTCGAATCCGAACATCATTTACGTGGGAAGCGGAGAAAACAATCTCTATGCCGACATCACGTACGGCAATGGCATCTACAACTCCATTGATGCGGGAGCGACGTGGCAACATCTCGGACTTGAGGACACACGTCATATCGCACGCATCCTGGTAGATCCTCGAAACCCGGATATCGTGCTGGTGGCAGCTATGGGCCACAGCTTTGGGCCGAACAAAGAACGCGGCGTTTTCCGTTCAGCCGATGGCGGACGGAGCTGGAAGAAGGTTTTGTACAAGGACGACGTTACAGGTGCAGTGGACCTTACTTTCGAACCGGGGAATCCACGCGTGGTTTACGCCACGCTGTGGCATGGCATCCGCAAGCCGGGACAGAAGGGAACTTCGTTTGGTCCCGGCAGTGGGCTCTACAAGTCGGCAGACGAAGGCATGACGTGGACACAGATCACGGGACACGGTCTACCGACGGGAGACTGGGGCCGGTCTGGCGTTGCGGCGGCCCCCGGAAATCATGGGCAGCGCGTTTATCTGATTCTGGAAGCCAAGGAAAAAGACGGGGGCCTTTATCGTTCCGACGATGCGGGAGCAACCTGGAAGAAAGCCACCGAGGATCGCCGCATCCAAGGGTATTGGTACATGAGCGAGATCTTTGTAGACCCGAAAAACCCCGATGTCGTGTATGTGCCTTCGCAAAATCTATACCGCTCGACGAACGGCGGGCATACCTTTACTGCGATCAAGGGCGCACCTGGCGGCGACGACTACCACACCGTATGGATCGATCCGACAAATTCGCAACGCATCATGCTAGGTGTCGATCAGGGCGCGACGATCAGCCTCAACGGAGGCGAGTCCTGGAGCACGTGGTACAACCAGCCAACGGGGCAATTTTATAGGCTCGCGACAGATCACCGGTTTCCTTACTGGGTTTATGGACCACAGCAGGACAGCGGCACAGCGGGGATCGCCAGCCGCGGAAACAATGGACAGATCACGGAGCGTGATTGGCTCCCAGTCGGCCCAGGAGAGAGCGGTTACACAATCCCCGACCCGCTAGACGCGGATGTGGTCTATAACGCGGGTCCGGGTGGCAGCGTCGTGCGTTTGTCAAAAATTACCGGGCAGGTGCGGGATATTTCCCCAGCGCCGGTCTCGTTTGGCAGCAAATACCGTTTCAACTGGACGATTCCGCTGGTTTTTTCGCCGCAAGATCCACATCTGCTTTATCTCGGGACGCAGTTTCTCTTGAAAACGACGGACGCAGGAACTAGCTGGCAGGCCGTGAGTCCCGATCTGACGCGTACGCGCGCGGCGGAAAAAGATTCCAAACAGGTGCTTGGCACGGTCCTGACGATTGCGCCTTCAGAGATCAAGGAAGGTCTCATTTGGGTTGGAACGGATGACGGGAATGTCCAACTCACGAAGGACGGCGGAGCGACGTGGCAGAACGTCACGCCGACGGGCGTATCGGAGTGGAGCACAGTGAGCATTATTGAATCGTCGCACTTCGATCCCAGTACGGCCTACGCGGCGGTGAATCGAAACAGTCTCGACGATTTGCACCCGCACATTTTTCGGACGGGCGACTTTGGAAAGACGTGGCAGGAAACGATTAACGGCATTCGCGACGACGATTTTGTCCGCGTGGTGCGCGAGGATCCGGGGCGCCAGGGGTTGATGTACGCGGGAACGGAACGAGGAGTTTACGTTTCGTTTGATGGCGGAGATCATTGGCAATCGCTCCGGCTGAACATGCCGGTAGTGGCCATCCACGATCTGGCCATCGAGCAGGATGACCTCGTGGCCGCGACGTATGGCCGTTCGTTTTGGATTCTCGACGATGTCACGCCGCTTCGCCAGGTGGATGCGCGGATAGCATCTTCTGGCGCGCATCTCTTTGCGCCACGAACCGCCATCCGTGTGCGCCGCGATGAGAATCAGGACACGCCGCTGCCGCCGGAAGTTCCTGCGGGAAAAAATCCTCCCGATGGCGCCATTCTGAATTACGTTTTGCCGGCGAATACTGCCGGACACATTCACCTGGAAATTTATGACGCGGATGAAAAGCTGGTGCGGAGTTTTTCCAGCGTGCCTGCGCCAAAAGAGCCAGAGGAGACTCCCTTCGTGGCGGAGTACTGGATCGGACATCCCCAAGCGCTTTCGAAAGTTGCCGGAATGCACCGTTTTGTTTGGAATCTGCGCGATCCCGATCCGCGCGCCATGCACGCGCAGTCTCCTTACAACTATCCGATCGCGGCGATTGTGGGCTCGACGCCGCTGCCGCCGCAGGGACCACTGGTGCTGCCGGGGAAGTATGAGGTGCGGCTGAAAGCGGGGGAACAGGTTTTTCGCCAACCGCTGGAAGTCAAGATGGATCCGCGCGTGGAGGCAGCGCGTAGCGAATTGCAGAGTTCACTAGAGCTGCAACTGAAAATCTCCGCGTTGCTCGAGAAAAACTTTGTCGGCTACCAGCAAACGAAGGTGTTGCGCGGACGGCTGACCGAGTTGATGAAGCGTCCCGAGGAAGACCCGCTTGCCGTTGCGGCCGGCGCGCTGGATGCGAAAATCGCCGCGCTGCAAGGAGAAGCGACACCGATCCTGGAGACACCGAAGACGGCCAGTCTCATGGCGGTGAACGATACCTTGACGGCGCTGATGGCGCTGGTGGATGGAGCGGACTTCGCGCCATCACAAGAATCATTCGCGGCGTATCGTCGGATCTGCAAGGGTTCGAACGAAGCTCTTGCGGCCTGGCAGGAACTGAAGAACAAAGGCGCCGCCGCGCTGAACAGCATGCTGGACAAAAGCAATCTCGCGGCGCTGCCCGAGGCACCCGATCCAGCTGGCGATGCGGCTTGCGGAAACTGAGGCTAATTTCTCACTTATCTCATCTCCCTGGGAAGCTTCCAACGCTCGCCAATAGGATGGTCCTCCTAAGAATACGGCAAAGTCGAACCGGCAGGAGCTTAGCCGAATCTCTGCAACCAAATGTGGATCACATGAGACCTTTCGCTCAGGATGACCATGGCCGGGGACTAGCCCTAGGTGCAGGCGCTTTCGTGGTGAGAAAGCCAGGCGAGGAGGATCACCACCGGAGCATTTCGCTTGCCCCCGGCCGCCGGAAAATGACGCACCTACTTTACGTCTGGAGGCTGCTGGAGTTGCGACAGATCCGCCAGGACCTCGGCGCTGTGCTTTTCGGCGTTCACGTCGAGATAGGTCTTGCGAACGATGCTATGGGGATCGATGAGAAAGGTATGACGCGCGGAAAGTTTGGCGACCCCTAGGTTCACCAACGAGTCGTACGAGGAAGAGACCTGATAGTTTGTATCCGCGAGCAGCCTGAAGCCGAGACCTTCTTTGGCGCAGAACTTCTGGTGAGTAGTTTCATCCTGAACACTCACACCGAGGATGATCGCGTTTTTCTCCTCATATTGCCGGAGGTCGCGCTGGAAATTGTGTGCTTCTTTGGTGCACCCGCTGGTGAAGTCCTTGGGATAGAAATAGAGCACCACCCATTTGCCGCGGAGGTCGTGCAGACGGAGAGGTTTTCCATCCTGCGAATTCAGCGTAAAGTCCGGCGCGGGCGTCCCTGAGGAGGGCGCTTTCCCTCCGGTGCGCATGGCGCGGACGACGACGATTCCGACGAGCAGAACGATGATCGCTACAAAGATTCCAATCATTTTCATCCGCACACTCACAACTGATGTTGCACGGGACACGCCGTGCAGCGGGCTATTCTTTTTGGCTGAACAGACCGAAGCCTAAGCGAAACTGAATGGTATTAATACCTGGATTTGGTGTCGACAGCCCGGCGTTCGAAATATGCATGTAGCGGACTTCGGCGCTGAGGTTGCGCTTGCTGCGCAGGAAGTGGAGGCCGGCAGCGCCGCTGGTGGTGAAATTGATGCGGGATGTTCCTTCGGGCACCTTGGTATTGGTAAAGAGGGTGCCGCCGCCAAGTTCGAGATACGGAACCACGCTGCTGCGCGTGTCCAGCGCCCATTTGAACGCGAAAGGGTTTATGCCCACGCCGTAGGCGGTGTTCGTTTTCTGAACAACCATGAAGACCGGGACGGCATCCACAGCATATTCCAGGCGGCCGCGCAGGAAACCAGGTCCGTGCGGCGCGGTGAGGATCAATCCGTAGCGGAAGCCTACGTTCCATACTCCGTCGCCGGATTGGCTGCCATTGATTCCGCGGCCCCCGCCGGTCCACGCCTGCAACTCATGGCCGCCCTCGACCGGGCCGGCTTGCGCGCGAACTGCGGGCGCGTTCACGAACATGGCCAACAGGACGGCTGGTAATACTGTTCTCACGGAGGGCGCTCCTTCCAATTCTTTGATTCCCGCCGCCGCAGTCTTGGTGCAGAGAAGATATAGAAAACTCGTTCGAAAGGCGACTCTCTTCTACTCTATTTGAGGTAAGTGCGGACGATGTGGATGACATCGTCGGCAGCCTCTTCCGAGGATTTGGAATTGCGAGGCATGTGGTCGCGGATGTGGTCTTCGATCAGCTCGGCCATGAGGCTGTTGATGGCGCCGCGGGCGGCGGAGAGACGCTGGAGGACATCCGCACAGGCACCATCTTCGCTGAGGGCGCGCAGGACGCTCTCCAGCTGCCCGATAACTTTTTTGGTGCGGTTGACGAGGTCCAATTTCTCGCGGGAGGTGGGTGACATTTTCTTGCCTACCCTACATTGGTAGGGTATCAAGAGATTATGCCAATTGACAGTGGCTTGATGAACAGTAGGACAAAGGGGTAGACGAGTTCAAGGGCCGGCTACTCTGCCATATCTGCCAAGCGCGTGCTTACTCAAGCGCTCTCCCCGTGGCCGGGGATTAGACCAATGGAGACATTGACAGTTAGTAAGCATAAAACATCACTTATAAAAAGATTTAATTGTAGTGAACCTCTGATTGCTGGCCGGAAGGGAATTCCGGCATTGTTCATGCGGTGGTAATCACTCCGGGCTTATCTTAGGCGGCGGCAGCAACCGGCGAATCCAGGCAGGGACAAGGAATGTCTAGAAGTTTTTTATGCTTGAGTTGGTATTTGTGGGTTAGTGCTGTCTGGCTGTCTATCCTGACGGTTTCTCCGGCCGTGCACGCACAACAAGCATCTGTTCCGGGACCCCCGATTCCAATCGCTGCTCCCGCAGAGACAGCGGAAGCCGATGCAGTCCCGGCGATGCTTGCACATCCGGAGACGGACCGCTGGTGGATTTCGGGCCAGGCGAATTGGATCTCGCAGTGGCATCCCGCGTTTCATTCTCCTTATCAGGGACCGCGAAGCCTGTCTCCACAAGCGCAGGATGCCACTTCACGCGTTCTCACCCTACTTACGGGCGTGCGTTTCACGAATACAAACGAACTGCTCTGTGATGTTCAGGAAACCGGCGGCCACGGGATCGGCGAGGCCGTCGGCCTGGCGGGTGTCACGAATCTGGACATCGTACGAAACCCCGATCTAAGCAAAGCGCCTTACCTGGCTAGACTCATATGGCACTACATCATTCCTCTGGGGCGCAAGAAAATCGACAGCTCCCTTTCGCCCCTCTCGCTTTTTTCCTTGCTTCCCGAGCGCAGGCTCGAAATCCGCTTCGGCAAGTTCAGTTTGGCGGACTTCTTCGATACCAATACTTACGGCACCGACACCACTTTTCAGTTCATGAACTGGACCGTGGATAACAACGGCGCGTACGACTATGCGGCGGACACGCGAGGATTCACGTTTGCGACGATGCTCGAATATCACGAGCGGCGCTGGGCGGTACGATTTGCGGAAGCCTTGATGCCGAAGGTGGCCAACGGCATTCACCTCGATGCGGACATGAGCCGAGCCCGCGCAGAAAATATTGAATTCGAACTGCACGGCAAGATGCTTCGACATCAAGAAGGGACTATCCGCTTCCTGAGTTTCATCAATCACGCGAGCATGGGCAGCTACCGCGAAGCGATCGACAGTTTTCTCTCAGGTCTGACTCTCAAGCCCGATATCACCGCGCATCCACTCCATACCACGATCAAGTATGGATTTGGCTTGAATTTTGAACAGCCGCTTAATGGTTGGATGGGCGCGTTTGGCAGGTGGGGGTGGGACGAGGGCCGGCATGAGTCATTTGCCTATACGGAAGTGGATCAGACAGTGGAAATTGGCTTGGGCGGCAAAGGCAAGCCGTGGCGTAGAAAAGTCGACCGCGCGGGACTGGTATTTGTTTCTAACGGCATCTCGCGAGACCACCAGGAATATCTCGCTCTCGGTGGTTCCGGTTTTCTTCTCGGCGACGGCCGACTCAATTACCGCCGCGAGTACATTATCGAAACTTATTACACGCTCCATGTTTGGCGGGGATTTTATCCTTCGTTTGGCCTGCAGCACATCAACAATCCTGGCTACAACCAAGACCGGGGACCGGTAGTCGTGCCGACCCTGCGGCTCCATCTAGAGTTCTGAATACCGGTATAGCGAAACTCCTTGGCAGCAGACCAAAAGTCTGCTAACTAAGTGCTGCTCGTTTTAACGGAGTAATCAAATGTTCGCCTTTTAGATCCCTTCCGTTTGGGGTGTTGCCACTTAGCGTTGGGTTGGGGGGAGTAATGAAAGTAGATTTGCGGACTCCGTTTATGGAGTTCACCAGGGTGATCCGTTTTTTCTTTCCGGTATTGGCGGCCATCGTATTTTTTTCTTGCGCTGCCAGCGCACAAACCGTTGAAGAGGTCATCGCCAAGAATATTCAGGCCCATGGCGGACTCGACAAGCTGAAGGCCGTGCGCAGCATGCGCACCACGGCAAAGTTCAGCCAGGGTTCCTTTCGCGCCGAATTTCGTCAGGAAAACAAGCGCGCCGACAAGGTTCGAGAAGAATTAATCATTCAAGGGCTGGCACAGGTGCAGGCCTACGACGGCAAGACGGGATGGCAGATCTCACCGTTCGGTGGGCGCAAAGATCCGGAGCTACTCTCGCAGGACGACCTGAAAAGCTTGGTCGTGGACGCCGATATCGATGGGCCTCTTGTGGAGTACAAAGAGAAGGGCCACAAGGCCGAACTCGTGGGGCACGACTCGATGGAAGGAACGGATTGCTTCAAAATCAAGCTGAGCATGAAGAACGGAGACGTGCGCTACTACTACCTCGATGCCGACTCGTTTCTCGAGTTGAAACTGGAAATTCAAACTACGATTCGCGGCGCGCTGCAGGAGAACGAGCTGTACTACGGAGACTACGAACTGGTGAACGGCATCTATTATCCATTCGCCGTCGAGCAAGCGCAAAAAGGCAGCGCGTCACGCGCGCAAATCTCCGTTGAAAAGATCGAACAAAACGTACCGCTGGAAGACGCACATTTCTCGATGCCGATCTCCAAACCGGAGACCAAGGCGCCGCCGGCCGGAAAGTGATTCTCTGCCGCACGAAAATCTATGGATGGGACTTACACCAAAGAACCGTTGTTTCTACTTTATTGCTGAGGAATTCGCCAATATGCGCAAATCAATCCGCTACTTTGCTGCCGTGATGATGGTGTTTCTCGCTGCGATGATTATTGCTGGGCCCGCGCCCGCCCAAGACACCAAATTCGATTCGGACACGATTTCCGGTCTCGGTGCGCGAAACATCGGCTCCGCCTCCATGAGCGGGCGCGTGGCCGCGATTGCGGCAGTAAAAGAGGACGGACGGCTGACGGTCTATATTGGTGCGGCCAGCGGCGGCGTCTGGAAATCTTCGAACGGCGGCACGACGTTCAAGCCCGTTTTCGATAAGGAAGCCGCGCAATCCATTGGCGCCATCGCCATTGATCCGCAAGCGCCGAAAACGATCTGGGCCGGCACGGGCGAAGCCTGGACACGTAACAGTACGTCGATCGGCACAGGCATCTACAATTCGACGGATGGCGGCGACAGCTGGACCAACATGGGTCTGCAGAATTCTGAACGTATTGCGAAAATTATTGTCGATCCGAAGAACAGCAGTACCGTTTACGTCTGCGTGCCTGGAAAACTCTGGAGCGATAGCGAGGACCGCGGGGTCTACAAAACTACCGACGGCGGCAAGAGCTGGAGCAAAATTCTCAAAGGGGTGAATCTCTCGACTGGCTGTTCGATGATTTCCATGAATCCGCAAGACCCTAAAGTCCTTTTCGCGGGCATGTGGGACTTTCGCCGGAAGGGATGGACGTTCCGTTCGGGCGGTGAGAATCCCAGCGCGCCCAGCGGCAGCGGTTTTTTCCAGACCACGGATGGCGGAAGCACCTGGAATGAGCTGGATGAAAAGAGCGCGAAAGGGCTCCCTGCGAAACCCTGGGGGCGCGTTGCCGTCACGATTGCCCCGGCAAAACCAAATGTTGTGTACGCTATGATCGAATCGACGCGCAGCGCTCTTTTCCGCTCCGAAGATGGCGGCAAAACGTGGGAAGAGCGAGACCGCAGCAATTGGATGGTCTGGCGGCCGTTTTACTTCGCCAACCTGATCGTCGATCCGAAAAATGAGAACAAGGTTTACAAGCCGGACCTTACATTGATTGTGAGCGAGGATGGCGGCAGAAGCTTCAGCGTGATTGGGAACGGCGCACACGGGGATTTCCATGATGTCTGGGTGAATCCCGACAATAGCGATCATGTCATCGCCGGCGATGACGGAGGCGTTTGGTATTCCTACGACGGCGGCAATACCTGGTGGAAGGGCAACAACCTTCCCATCTCGCAGTTCTATCACGTGAGCGCGGACAACGCCGATCCTTATCACGTCTTCGGCGGATTGCAGGACAACAGCGTGTGGATCGGGGACTCACAGTATCCGGGCGGAATTACCAACGGCCGCTGGGAAAATATTTTTGGAGGGGATGGGTTCTGGGTATTTCCGGATCCCGCCGACGCGAACTACGTTTACGCCGAATCACAGGGCGGCGAGATCGGTCGTGTGAATCGATTCACGCTCGAGGCACGGCTCATCAAGCCGCAACCCAATTATGGGGAAGGGAAGTTGCGTTTCAACTGGAACACTCCGATCCACATGAGCCCCAATCAGAAGGGCACGATTTACATCGGGGCACAATTCCTGTTCCGTTCCCGCGATCACGGTCAATCGTGGGACCGCATCTCGGCGGATCTCACTACGAATGACCCGGGGAAACAAAAACAGGAAGAATCCGGCGGCGTAACTGTCGACAATTCCTATGCGGAGATGCACACCACGATCTACTCCATCAGCGAGTCGCCGCGCGATGGTCAAACCATCTGGGTTGGAACCGATGACGGAAATCTCCAACTGACGCGCGATGGCGCCAAGTCCTGGACCAATGTCGTCGGCAATATTCCGAATCTGCCGAAAGCCTCGTGGGTTTCGTGGGTGGAAGCGAGCCTCTATGATGCGGGTACCGCTTATGCAACGTTCGATCGGCATACGTTTGGAGATATGGGGCCTCACGTCTTCAAGACCACGGACTACGGGAAGACCTGGACGCCGATCGTAGCCGCAGACAGCGGTGTGCGCGGCTATGCGCATGTCATCAAGGAAGACACGCTGGCGCCCAATCTGCTCTTCCTGGGAACCGAATTCGGTCTCTGGATTTCACTGGATAGCGGTAAACACTGGGCGCAATACAAAGGTCACGAATTCCCCAAGGTAGCTGTCCGCGACATCGTGGTGCACCCGCGCGAATCGGATCTGGTGGTTGCCACCCATGGCCGCGGCATCTGGATCGTGGACGACATCACGACGTTGCGTAAGCTGACTCCCGAAGTCATGGCGCAAGAGGCTGTTTTCCTCCAGGCCAAGCCCGCGCAGCAGCGGCTCCCCGCGAATGGCGGCTGGGCGGAAGGAAGCGCCGTGTTCACCGGGCCCAATCCACCGGACGCGGCGCTGATTACCTACTACCAGAGCAAGCGTCACATTTTTGGGAAAATGAAACTGGAGATTTTCGATTCCCAGGGCCAGCTGGTGGACACGCTCCCTCCGAACAGCCGCCGCGGCATCAGCCGCGTGGAATGGCCCATGCGCCTTAAGGCGCCCCACGTTCCCCCGGCCGCCACGGCTGCGTTTGAAGCGAACCAGGGCCCCAGAGTTTTGCCCGGCACCTACACAGTGAAAATGACGCGCGGGAAAGAGACCTACACCACGCAGCTTGTCCTGGAACTTGATCCGCGTGCTAAGTTCTCGATGGAAGATCGCAAACTGGAATTTGACGCAGCGATGCGCGCCTACCGACTGCTCGGGGAGATGAGCTTCCAAGTCGATCGCATCAACGGCGTTCACGACGCACTCATGGAGCGCGGCACAAAACTGAAGGGAGACCCCACCTTCGGCAAGACGCTACAGGAACTCGCCGGCAAAGTGGAAACCATGCGAAAGAAGATCGTGGCCACGACGGAAGGAGGAGCCATCACCGGTGAGGAGCGAATCCGTGAAAAAACGACGCAACTTTACGGCGCTATCTTGAACTATGAAGGCCGTCCAACCGACTATCAGGTCGCGCGCATCGATTCGTTGAAGAAAGAACTGGATGAAGCGGCCGGTGAATTTGATGCCGTTCTTACCAAGGAGCTTCCCGCCGTGAACAAAACACTCTCGCAGAAAAAACTGGAAGCCATCCAGCCGATGGACCGCAAAGCCTGGGATGTCGCGAACAGCGATTCGGAAGAAGGGGCCCGTACTGGCGGCGCAGCCTTGCGTGAACGCGATTAACTTCCACGTGGCCTATAATTGCCGCATTTCTAAACCACCCTCCGCAAACACATTACCATGTCGGCGAGATAGATCTGAACAAGTACAGCGACTCCCGAGCATCGCAGGCTGCGGGATACGCTTATAATCCAAGGGTGCGCGGGACGTCCAGCCCGACTGCAGGCATTCACCTTCCGATAGAGGGTCCAGTAGATCACTGGTTCGCCGTCGCCCGGAAGGACGAAAGCGGATGGATGCCGTCAGTCTCATTTTCCGAGGAGCTGACGAGCGTAGGCTGGTGCTTTGCCAGCATCTTCGTGTTTGAAATAGGCGTACACTCCGACGCCCTGGCCAAGCCAGGCGTCGAAGCGTTTTCTCCAGGCGGTGATTTGCTTCGGAGCGTAGTTTTCAAGTCGCAAGCGGGCGTAGGTGAAGTCGGCAGTAAGCACATCGGGAGGCGTTTGCTTGTCGGTCTCGGACAGGCAAAGCGCCGTCTTGTGCTGACGAAGAACGGAATACGTTTCGTCGGTGTACCACGACGGATGGCGGACCTCGAAAGCGAAAGCGAAGGCGGTTGGGCGAAGAGCAAGAAAATCCTCCAGCAGAGGACGATCGAATTTGAAGTTGGGCGGCAGTTGAACGAGGATTGGGCCCAGGTGGTCGCCGTCGTTTAGAACGCTGGCGACTTCCAGGAAACGTTTCACAGTGCTCTCGCAATTGCGGAGCCTTTGAATATGGGTGATCTGTTGGTTGGCCTTCAAAGCGAAGCGAAAGCCTTGCGGCACGCTCTTGGCCCAATTCAGAAGGGCGTTCTCGGTGGGCATGCGATAGAAACTGTGATTGATTTCGACCGTCGAGAACTGCTGGGCATAGAAGCCGAGCATTTCGCGGTCGGGAAGCTTTCCTGGATAGAAGCTGCCCTTCCACTCCTTATAGGAGTATCCGGAAGTGCCCACGCGAAGCTGACCCGGGTGAGGGATAGAAGACCTCCGTGGAGGGCCATTAAATCACAGCCCAGGCGCTGGGAAAATAGGGACAGCCACTTTCGCTACGAGTGCCCAGTGCACAACCTCGCTAAGTTATTGATTTCATTGGGCTGGAATTGGGTTGCGCAACACCTTCTAGTGGTTTTTTTTCGCCGATGGCGAGACCCGGCGGCTGAGCGATTCGATAGCATTCTCCAGTCGTTGACGTCGTTCCCAGAAATCGCCCCAGAGATCACCCTTCTCCTTTAGGCGCGCAAACACCGTCTTTATGTTTAGTGATGCGGGGCGTAAGCCGGGACGCAATTCGCGGGGTAACAGCGGAGCGGAAACGGGCGCTTGCGGGAATGCTCGCACGGCGTAGGGGGCAGCCAGCGGGCGCCCAAGAGCATTCTGTTGGACATCGATCAGGACGCGACCGGCGGGACGACGTGCGACGGATCGTTCGTTGGTTACCAGATTCGAGTGTTCGGCGGTTACGGTTCGAGCGACGATCTCGGCGAAGGTTCGTAACTGTTCGTACGTATAGACGGGCTCAACGGGAATATACAGGTGGATTCCAGTTGCCCCTGAAGTTTTCAAGAAGCTCACCAGCCGCAATTCTTCCAACTTTTCATGGAGAACTCGAGCGATCGTGACTACCACGGAGAAATCGGTGCCCTCAGAAGGATCGAGGTCGAAGAAGAAATAGTCAGGATGCTCAAGATCGGCATAGCGGCTGGACCACGGGTTGTGGTCGATGCAACCGAGGCCAGTCAAAAACAGCAGGGAGGCCCGATCGTTGGCGGTCGCGTAGTGTATTTCTTCTCCGCGTTTTTCGGAATCGAGGGGCATAGTTGTAAACCACTCTGGTATCCCCTCGCGCAAGTCCTTTTGAAAGAAAGCTTGGCCCTTGATTCCGTCTGGGTAGCGGCGCAAAACCAAAGGCCGATCGCCGAGAAAAGGCAAGACGAAGTCGGCCATGCGGTAGTAGTAGGCCAGTAGATTTCGTTTCGTGTAGCCGGACTCGGGAAAATAGACTTTGTTCAAGTTGCTCAGCCGCAGCCGTTTGCCGTCGAGTTCAATGGTGACGGTTTCCGAGCGTCCCTTGAACAACTCAGCTTCGATCTGGGCTTTTGTGTTGAGTACGCGGCCGACGAACTCCGAGGCTCGAACTGCAGTTGGATCGGCGGCGGAGGCGGCTTCGTTCTCCAATTGGCAATCCATGGGACGCGCATCCTCGCGGAGCGCGAGGAAAACAGGATGGCGCAGGGAGTGCTCCTGTGTCCAGCCGCTGAACTTGACGCGCGCAACTAGAACCGGAGAGACCCAGGATGGCCTTTCGTTGGTTTCGGGCACGGTGTCGAACGGGCAAGCGGGAGCCGCGAGTTCCTTCAACTTGCTAGTTACTTCTTTTAGCTTTTTCGCGTCAAATCCACTGCCAACATGACCGATGAATCGAAGTTTTTTGCCTTGATACAAGCCCAACAGCAGCGAGCCAAATGGAAGGGCAGCGCTGCGAGGTGCACTCCAGCCGCCCACGACGGCGTCCACCGTTTTAGTAATCTTTAGCTTCACCCAGTACGGGCTTCGATCACCAACGTACGGGCTGTCGGCTCGCTTTGCGACGATCCCTTCCAAGCCATTCTGCTCTGCCAGCCCGAACAGTTCTTTTCCGTGCTCCAACTGATGGTCGGAGTACCGAAACTGTTCGGACGTGCGAAGCAATCGGTGCAGGAGCTGCTTGCGATCGAGGAGTGGAGTTTCGCGAAGGTCGTATCCGTCACAGTAGAGAAGATCGAAGGCGAAGTACACGACAGGGACCCGCGAGAGGAGGCTCTCGCTGGGAGCCCGCACGTGCATGCGTTCCTGCAAGAGTTCGAAGTCACTGTGACCGAGGGTGTCTAGAGCGACGATCTCTCCATCAAGAATTGCCTGGCGGGCGGCCAAGGCATCGGGAAGAGAAGCCAGTTCGGGATAGCGCTTGTCCATGTCAACGCCTGTGCGAGAGCGTAACGTCAAAGCGTCATTCTCAATTCGGGCTAGCGCGCGCACACCGTCCCACTTGATCTCAAAGAGCCAGTTGGGATCGGAAAAGGGGCGGTCGGTGAGCGTCGCCAGCATGGGTTCCACGCGCGACGGCATCGAGCACTTGCGTGCGCCTTGCAACTCTGCCGCGCGAATTGGGCTTGCCTTGCGTTTGGGGGGCAGCTCCTCCTTAATCTCTTCTAGTGTGCGTCCCGTGAGGACCGAGCCGTCGTGCTCCTCGATGTTCCAAGCGGAATCTTCGGCGGCGTCCTTGTGTTTCATCATCAGCCATTCGTTGCCCTTCTCGCTGTGCCTAAGCTTGACCAAAACGAAGCTGCCCCGCAGCTTCTCGCCGTTCAGATTGAACTTGATTTCCTCCCGCTCTAGTTGCTTTCGCGCATCGAGGGTGCCCTCAACGTTGAAGGTCCCGCGGTCCCAAACCATAACCGTTCCTGCGCCGTAGCTGCCCTCGGGGATCTTTCCTTCAAAGCCGCCGTATTCGAGCGGATGATCCTCGGTTTGCACGGCCAGACGTTTGTCTGCAGAGCTAAGCGAAGGTCCCTTGGGCACAGCCCAGGACTTCAACGTGCCGTTGATGGCCAAGCGGAAGTCGTAGTGCAAGCGACGGGCAGCATGTTTTTGCACGACGAACGTATTTTCGGAAGTGGCTTGAGCGTCTTTGCCGGAAGGTTCGGGAGTTAGGTCGAAGCGGCGTTTTCGCCGGTATTCTTCAAGCTTGGGCATGAAGGCATTCTATCCCAGACTTTTCCTTGGGCCCCAGGCCTGCCCATCCAATCCCAATTAGTATTAGGCTGACTGATAAACGACCTGCCCAGGATTCGTCTTGCTTCCTGCCTCCGTGGACGGCTAATCTTAAAGGCTTGTGCACCGTCCCAAGGCTGCCGTCGAAGGAGCGTTCACATGGCCACGACCGTCTGGAAAGGCCACCTCACCTTTGGCCTGATTTCGATGCCCGTCCGCATGTTTGCCGCCGCCCGCGGTGAACGAATCAGTTTCAACCAGCTCCACAAGGAATGCCATTCGCGTCTCAAGCAGCCCCTGTTTTGTCCCGTCTGCAATCGCAACGTGGAACGGTCCGAAATTGTGAAGGGCTATGAATACGAAAAGGACCAGTACGTCCTGTTCAACGAAGAGGAACTCGACAAGATCGAGCCCTCCTCGGCGCGCGTGATGGAGATTCTGGAGTTCGTGAAGCTGGATGAGATGGATCCGCTGTACTTCGATTCCTCCTATTACCTCACGCCGGAAGACGCCGGGGTGAAAGCTTATCAACTGCTTATGAAGGCTATGGAAGAGTCCGGCTACGGAGCCATCGCGAAGCTCACCATGCACCAACGCGAACACATCGTGATTGTCCGGCCAGGGACTAAGGGTATGACGCTGCACACGATGTTCTATTCCAATGAGATTCGCGCGGCGGAGTCCGTTCCGACTGAC
>WNFP01001479.1_pt1 | contig 41853 bp, 38 predicted proteins | sample 5400201 | NCBI WGS metagenome assembly WNFP01 (sample SAMN13153355, study PRJNA577476) | soil metagenome | isolation source: 115 cm saprolite under Madrone tree | place: USA:California | collected 2016-06-14 | reverse complement strand
CGAATCAGGATCATACGGTGGCTCGGATGTGGTCGCGGACGAAGCGGACGATGTCCTGGGTCGAGGTGCCCGGGGTGAAGATCTCCTTGACGCCCATGGCCTTCAGCGCCGTGATGTCTTCCGCCGGGATGATCCCGCCGCCGAACACGGCGATGTCGTCCGCGCCCTTTTCCCTCAGCAGCTCGATCACGCGCGCGAAGAGGTAGTTGTGGGCGCCCGAGAGCACGCTGAGCCCGACGGCGTCGGCGTCCTCCTGCACGGCGGTCGCGACGATCTGCTCGGGGGTCTGGTGGAGGCCCGTGTAGATGACCTCGAAGCCCGCGTCCCGCAGCGCGCGCGCGACGATCTTGGCGCCGCGGTCGTGCCCGTCGAGGCCCGGCTTTGCCACCACCACGCGAATCTTGCGCTCGGCCATGGCTCCCCTCGTCAGCTGAGCATCGTGCGGATGCGATCCGCGGTGCCGGTGATCTCTTCCCGGTTGCCCGGGACGACCTTCCAGTCGAAGCCCTTGCCGTCTCCGGTCCACCGCGGGATCAGGTGCAAATGGAAGTGCGGCACCGACTGGAAGGCGGCCGCGCCGTTGGCCTGCAGAAGGTTGAGCCCGTCCGGACTCAACGCCCGCTTGAGCGCCGAGGCGATCTTCTTCGCGGTGGTGGCGACGGCCTTGAAATCCTCGAGGTCCACCTCGTAGAGCGTGGCGGCGTGCGCTTTCGGCGCCACGAGGCAGTGCCCGCGGCTCAACGGATTGATGTCCATGAAGGCGAGCGTCCGCGCGTCGTCGTAGATCTTGGCGGACGGGATCTTGCCGTCCCGGATCATGCAGAAGACGCAGTCCGGCATCGCTAGACCTCGACCGTCCAGCCGTGCGGATCGGGCGCCGTGCCGTACTGGATGCCGACGATCGAGTCGTAGAGCTTCTGGGTGGTCGGTCCGATCTTTCCACCGCCGATGACCATGTGGTGGTCCTTGTAACAGAGCTCGCCGACCGGCGAGATCACGGCCGCCGTGCCCGTCCCGAAGACCTCATCGAGCGTGCCCGCCTTGTGGGCAGCCACGACCTCGTCGATGGACAGCTGGCGCTCGCTGACCTTGGCGCCCCAATCGCGGAGGAGCGTCAGCACCGAATCGCGCGTGACACCGGGCAGGATCGTGCCGCCAAGGGGAGGCGTGATCACCTCGCCGGCGATCTTGACCATGATGTTCATCGTCCCGACCTCGTCGATGTACTTGCGGTGCACGCCGTCGAGCCACAGAACCTGCGTGAATCCCCCGTGCTTGGCCACTTCGCTCGCCATGAGGCTCGCGGCGTAGTTGGCGCCGGTCTTCGCTCCGCCCAGGCCGCCCTCGACTGCGCGAACGTACTTCTCCTCGACGAGGATCTTTACCGGCGCCATGCCCTCGGGATAGTAGGCACCGACAGGCGAGAGGATCACGAAGTAGATGTAGGAGTGCGCCGGGCGCACCCCCAGGAAGGCCTCGCTCGCAATGATGGTCGGGCGAACGTAGAGCGAGTGGCCGACGCTCTTCGGCACCCACTCGCGCTCCATGCCGACCAGCGTCACGAGCGAGCGCAGCGCCAGGTCCGGGTCGAGCGGCGGGATGCACATCCGCTCGGCGGAGCGGTTCATGCGCTCTACGTGCTTCTGCGGCCTGAAGAGGCGGACCTTGCCGTCCGCTCCGCAGAAGGCCTTGAGCCCGTCGAAGATGCCCTGGGCGTAGTGCAGCACGGCCGCGGCCGGATCGAGCGACAGCGGCCCGTACGGCACGACCCGCGGGTCGTACCATCCCTTCTCCTGCTGGAAATCGGCCACGAACATGTGGTCGGTGAAGACGGTCCCGAAGCCCAAGTCGGCGTCCTTGGGCTTGGCCTTGTGCGAAGTCGATTTTACGATCCTGATCGCGTCGGACATGATTCCGTCCCCCTAGAAGATGATCGGTTCCCGGTAGAGGCCGAAGACCCGGCGGTAGACGTCGGAGATCTCGCCGAGCGAGACGTAGTCCTTGACCGCGTCCACCAACACGGGCATGACGTTCTGGCCGTCCCGGCACGCCTCGGCCAGCTGCGTGAGCCGCCTGTCGACCTTCGCCGCGTCGCGGGAGGCCTTGAGCGCACGAAGGCCGTCTACCTGCTCCCGCTCGACGGCATCGTCGAGCTTCAGATATTCGATCGGCTTCTCGTCGGCCATCGCGTACTTGTTGACGCCCACGACGACCTTCTGGCCGCGGTCGTCCATCAGCTGGTAGCGGTAGGCCGCGTCCGCGATCTCGTGCTGCGGGTAGCCGGTGTCGATGGCGCGAATGATGCCGCCCATCTCGTCGATCCGCTCGATATAGGCCATCGCCTGCTCTTCCATCTGATCGGTCAGGCGCTCGAGGAAGTAGGAGCCCCCGAGCGGGTCGATCGTGAGCGGGGCGCCGGTCTCCTCGGCGATGATCTGCTGGGTGCGGAGCGCCACGGTCACCGCCTCTTCCGTCGGCAGCGCCAGCACCTCGTCGAAGGAGTTCGTGTGCAGCGACTGCGCCCCCCCGAGCACGGCCGCGAGCGCCTGGAGCGCCACGCGCGCGATGTTGTTGAGCGGCTGCTGCGCCGTCGCCGACACCCCGGCCGTCTGCGTGTGGGTCCTGAGCCGCATCGACTCGGCCTTCGTCGCGCCGAACCGGTCCCGCATCACCGTCGCCCAGATGCGGCGCGCGGCCCGGAGCTTGGCGATCTCTTCGAAGAAATCGTTGTGGATGTCGAAGAAGAACGAGAGCCGCGGCGCGAAATCGTCCACTGCCAGGCCGCGGTCGAGGCACGCCTGCACGTAGCCGAACCCGTCGGCGAGCGTGAAGGCCAGCTCCTGCACGGCCGTCGAGCCCGCTTCGCGGATGTGATAGCCCGAGATCGAGACCGGGTTGAACTTCGGCACGTGCCGCGAGCAGAACTCGATCGTGTCCACCACGATGCGCACCGCCGACTCGGGCGGCGAGATCCATTCCTTCTGCGCGATGAACTCCTTGAGCATGTCGTTCTGCATCGTGCCGCCGATCTTGTCCCACGACACGCCCTGCTTGTCGGCGAGCGCAAGGTACATCGCCAGGGCCACGGACGCCGTGCAGTTGATCGTCATCGAGGTGGTGACCTGGTCGAGCGGGATGTCGCGGAAGAGCACCTCGAAGTCCGCGAGGGTCGAGATCGAGACGCCCTCGCGTCCCACCTCTCCGCGCGAGCGCGGATGATCGGCGTCGTAGCCCATGAGCGCCGGCATGTCGAAGGCCGTGCTGAGGCCGGTCTGCCCCTGCTCGAGGAGGTACTTGAACCTGGCGTTCGTGTCTGCCGGCCTGCCGAAGCCCGCGAACATGCGCATCGTCCAGAGCTTGCCGCGATACATGGACGGGTACGGCCCGCGCGTATAGGGAAATTCCCCCGGGTACCCGAGCTTGTCCTCGTACCGGGAGCCCACCACGTCTTCCGGCGTGTAGAGCGGCTGGATCGGGATGCCGGAGAGCGATTCGAACGGCACCGCGCGCTCCGGCGAGCCGGCGACGAACGGCCCGTAGGTTTCCTTCTCCCAGCGCTCCTTGCCTTCGGCCATGGCCTCTTCCCCCGTTTCCTTACTCAGCCCTCGCCTCGTCGCCTTCCTCGCCTACGGCTCGTCGTTACGCCTCAGCTCGAACTACGGACTCAGCCCTCGCCTCGTCGCCTTCCTCGCCTACGGCTCGTCGTTACGCCTCAGCTCGAACTACGGACTCAGCCCTCGCCTCGTCGCCTTCCTCGCCTTCGGCTCGTCGTTGCGTCTCAGCTCGAACTACTCGCCGCCGCGCCGGACAGCAGGTGGCGGGCGATGACGAGCTTCTGGATCTGCGAGGTGCCCTCGTAGATCTGGGTGATCTTGGCGTCCCGGAAGTGCCGCTCGACCTGGTACTCCTTGATGAAGCCGTAGCCGCCGTGGACCTGGACGGCGTCCGTCGCCACTCGCATGGCCGTCTCGGAGGCGAAGAGCTTGGCCATCGCCGCCTGGGGACCGTACGGCTTGCCCCCGTCCTTGAGACAGGCCGCGCGGAGCGTGAGCAGTCGCGCCGCTTCGATTCCCGTCGCCATGTCGGCGAGCATCCACTGGACCATCTGGTGCTGGCCGATCGGCACGCCGAAGCTCTTGCGCTCCCGCGCGTAGACAATCGACGCCTCGTAGGCCGCGACGGCGATCCCGACGGCCTGGGCCGCGATTCCGATGCGGCCGCCGTCGATGGTCTTCATCGCGATCCTGAAGCCCTGTCCCTCTTCGCCGAGCCGGCACGACACGGGCACGCGGCAGCTCTCGAACAGAAACTCCGCCGTGTCGGACGCTCGGATGCCGAGCTTGTCCTCGGTCTTGACCACCGTGAAGCCCGGCGTGCCCTTGACGACGAGAAAGGCGCTGATCCCGCGCGGCCCCTTCGCCCTGTCGGTCTGGGCAAAGACAAGCGCGGCGGCGGCCTCCCGGCCGCTGCTCACGAAGATCTTCCGCCCGTCGAGCACGTACGCGTCGCCGTCCCGGCGGGCCAGCGTGGTCTGGTTCGTGGCGTCCGAGCCCGCCTCGGGCTCCGTCAGCGAGAAGCAGCCGATCTTCTCCCCGGACGCGAAGGGCCGCAGGAAGCGCTCTTTCTGCGCGTCGGTCCCGAACGAGGCGATGGGGTCGCAGTAGAGCGAATTGTTGACGGACATGACGACGCCGTGCGAGGCGCAGCCGCGCGAGACCTCCTCGAGGGCCAGCGCATAGGCGACGGTGTCCCCTCCGCTGCCGCCCCACTCTTCGGGCACGGCGATGCCCATCAGGCCCAGCTCGCCCATGCGGCGGACGGTCTCGCGGGGAAAGCGCGCTTCGCGGTCGATGGCCTCGGCGATCGGGCGGACTTCCTTGTCGGCGAAGTCCCTCGCCACCGCCTGGATCATCTTCTGCTCGTCCGTGAGCTCTATGTGCATTGTTGTTCAGCTGCGGGGGCCTCGACATGGCCCCCGCACTCCCCCCATTCGCCCCCTGCGCGCCCGCAACGGGCGCGCTTCGCTGTCAGCCTGTATTGGCCGACCGACCCGCTACTACTCCTGCTATTTCTCCAAGAGCTTCTTGAACTCCTGCTCCAGGAGCGGCGCGACTTCGAAGAGATCGCCCACGATGCCGTAATCGGCGATCTTGAAGATCGGCGCTTCCGGATCCTTGTTGATGGCGCAGATCACTTTCGACGTCCGCATGCCCGCGAGATGCTGGATGGCGCCGGAAATGCCGAAGCCCAGGTAGAGCTTCGGCGAGATGGTGCGTCCGGTCTGGCCGATCTGGAACCTGTGCGGCCGCCAGCCGGCGTCCACGGCCGCGCGCGAGGCGCCGACGGCCGCGCCGATCACTTTCGCGAGCGATTCCAGGATGACGAAGTTCTCGGGCCCCTTGAGCCCCCGCCCGCCGGAGACCACGATCTCCGCCTCCGCGAGCTCTGGCAGGCCCGTCGACGATTCTTCACGGCGCTCCACGAGACTCATGGAGGCCGCGGGCATCGTGACCGCCGGCCTGTCGACCGCGGGCGCCGCGCCCGGCTGAGGATCCGCGGGCTTGAAGACGTTGGGCCGGAGGGTCGCCAGCCACGGCGTCTTGGCCCAGGCCACCTTGGCGAGCAGCTTGCCCGCGTAGATCGGCCGCGTAGCGGTCAGCTTGCCGTCCTCGATCGCCAGCACGGTGGAGTCCGCCGAGAGCCCGGCGCCCAGTCGGGCCGCGAGCCGCGCCATCAGCTCGCGCTGGCGCGTCGTGACGGCGCCGAACACGGCCTGCGGCGATTCTTTCTGGACGAGCTCCGCGAGCGCCGGGGCCCACACTTCCCCGCGGTACGGCGCGAACGCGGCGTTCTCGAGAAGGACGACGCGCTTCGCGCCCCACTCGCCGAGCTGCTCGATGCCGGCCTCGGTCGCCTTGTCGCAGAGCCACACGGCCTCGGCCTGGCCGCCCGCCTGCGCGGCGAGCCGCCCCGCCTCGCCCAGGACCTCGGCCGTCACCTTCTTCGGATTGCCCTGCCTGTCGTCTTCGACCATGCACCAGAATGCGCCAGCCATGTCTCTATCGTCTCCCGTATGCGGTTAGGCGGCCGTTAGATTGCTTTCGCGTCCTGACGAAGGGCTCGCACCAGCTCCTTGGCGGCCTCCGCGGCTTCGCCCGGAATGATGCGTCCCGGGGGCCGCGGCGGCAGCATCTCGAGCTTGACGACCGACAGCGCCGGCGCCTCGGGCGCCAGGCTCAGATCGGCGGCCTTGACGTCCTTGATCTCCTTCTTTTTGGCTCCCATGATCCCCTTGAGGGTCGGATACCTGGGCTCGTTCAAGCCCTTCTGCGCCGATACGACAGCGGGCAGCGGCAGATCGAAGATCTCGAGCCCGCCCTCGACCTGTCTCCCGATGCGAACGGTCTTGCCCGAGCCGTCCACCGACTCTTCCATGATCCACGACGCGCAGGGCCAACCCAGAAGCTCCGCCACCGCCGCGCCGACGGCGCCCATGTCGTCGTCGATGGCCTGGCGGCCGAAGAGCGCGAGCCCGGGCGCTTCCTGCTTGATCACGGCCGCCAGGGCGCGCGCCGTCATGAGCGTGTCGGCCTGCCCCCACGCCGGGTCGCTCAGATGAATCGCGCGGTCGGCGCCCATCGCGAGGCACGAGCGCAGCGCTTCCTTGACGCGGTTCGGCCCGAGGGAGACGGCGACGACCTCGCCCTGTCCGAGCTTTTCCTTGATCCGGAGCCCCTCTTCCACGGCGAACTCGTCGTACGGGGAGACGATCCAGGTGATCCCCGTCGTGTCGATGGCCTTGGGGTCCGAGCCAATCTTCACCTGCGTCGCGGTGTCCGGCACCTGCTTGATCATCACGAGAATCTTCATGCAGTCGCGCTCCTGTCGTAGTGGAGTTGACGGGTGATCCGGAAGCGATCGCCGGGAATGAACACCCGGTCGTACACGATGGGCCTCCCGTCGGCGTCGGTCGAGACGCGGTCGGAGCGGAAGCACGGGACGCCGGGCGCGCAGCCGAGCTCGCGCGCCGCGCGCGCCGGCAGGGTCTCGGCCGAGACGGTCTCTCGCGCGCCGGTGATCTCTATGCCGAGCTTGTACGCCAGCACCTGGCGCAGCGGCGTGACCGCGAGGTCGGCCTTGGCTACCTCCTCGCCGAGCGCCGCGGGCAGGTGCGAGACCTGGAAGCTCGTGGGATGGCCGTCGACCAGCCTCAGGCGCTCGAGAACGAACACGCGAACCCCGGGATCGAGGCCGAGCTCGCGCGCCGCGTGCCGGTCGGCCCGGGCGCGCTGCGTGCGGAGGAAGCGCGTCGCGACATTTTCTCCCACGGCCGTGAGATCGCCGGCGAAGGCGCGGAAATGGAGGATGTCGTAGTCGACGGACCGCGAGGCCACGAAGGTGCCGAGGCCGTGCCGTCGCGTGATCAGGCCGTCGCGCTCCAGCACTTCGAGCGCTTGGCGCAGAGTCATCAGCGTGACGTCGAACTCCCCGGCGAGTCGGCGCTGATTGTCGAGGCGCTCGCCGGGCGCGATGTCGCCGGACAGGATCCGCTCGCGCAACGCCTGCGCGATCTGATGGTACCGGGGCACGCGGCTCTTTATCACGGGCGACGGCCTCTCTTGTGACGGTGTTCTAGAACTCTGGTGGCCGCTCAACGCCGTCGTCGAGCTACGGGACGGGATTCCGGCAGGAACAATCGGCAGTTACGGCAACCGCGAGCATTGTAACCGGCCATCCTGGCCCGGTCAATGGGGCGGGTTACTCGGCCGCCAGCCTCTGGGACAGCAACGTCAGGCCCTGGAGCTTCGCCGCGGCCGACCCCGAATCGATGGATTGCGCGGCCAGCGCCACGCCTTCCTTGAAATCGCGCGCTTTGCCCCCGACCACGAGGGCGGCCGCCGCATTCATCAGGACGATATCCCGGCGCGGCCCGGGCTCGCCGGCGAGGACCCGGCGAATGATATCGGCATTCTCTTCACGGTCGCCGCCGCGGAGATCCTTGATGGACGCACGCGGAAGGCCGAAGTCCTCCGGGGTCACCGCAGAGCTTCGCACGACACCCTCGTGGACCTCGGAGATGTGGGTGAGACCGGTATTGGAGATCTCATCGAGCCCATCTTGACCATGCACCACGAAGGCCCGCAAGGTCCCCAACTCGGCGAGGGCCCGCGCAAGCGGCTCCGTCAGCGCATCGGAGTAGACCCCGATGATCTGGGCGTTGGCGCCCGCGGGATTGGTCAAAGGGCCGAGCATGTTGAAGACCGTGCGGATGCCCATCTCACGCCGGGCCGCCATGACGTGCTTCATGGCCGTGTGCAGAAGCGGGGCGTACAGAAAGCCGATCCCGACCTCGTCCACGCAGCGGGCGACCTTGGCCGGCGCCAGCTCGATATTGATCCCGAGCGTCTCGACCACGTCGGCCGACCCGCAGAGCGACGAGACCGAGCGGTTGCCGTGCTTGGCCACCTTGAGCCCGGCGCCGGCCACGACAAAGGCGGTCGCCGTGGAGACGTTGAAGGTGCCGGACGCATCGCCGCCGGTGCCCGCGGTGTCGAGCAGCATCTCCCGGTCCGTGCCGGTCGCTGCGACGACCTCGCTCGCCCGCGAGCGGACCTTGACCGCTTTCTGACGCATCACCTGGGCGAAGCCGATCAGCTCCTCGACCGTCTCTCCCTTCATCCTGAGCGCGGTCAGGAACGCGGCGATCTGGGCGTTTGTGGCCGCGCCCGTCATGATCGCCTCCATGGCCCCCGCCGCCTCGATGCGCGAGAGATCCTTGCGATCCACGAGGGCGCGCACCGCCTCGGCAATGATGGGACTGGTCACTGGCGGCCCGCTCCCGGATTGCCGCGCGGCCGGATCGCGGCCGCCGCTTCGAGCACATCCCCGATATTGATCGGCTTCGCGAGCACCGAGTGCACGCCGCTGGCCTGGAGCTCGTCCTGGGAGACTTCGACCGCGAAGCCGCTGACGAGGATGACGGGGAGGCCTGGCGCCGTATCGCGTACGGCCCGCGCCAGCTCCCAGCCGGTCATGCCCGGCATGCTCAGGTCGGTAAAGACGAGGTCGAGCGGCTCGTTGCGCACGCGCGAGAGTCCCTCGGCGGCGGCGCGCGCGACGGCGACGTCGTGCCCGGCCGAGCGGAGCACGTCCGCCAGCATGTCGCCGACGGCTTCCTCGTCGTCGACCACGAGGCACCGCAGCCTCACTGGGGGCAGCGCGGCGCCGACCTCCGGAACCGCCGTCTTCGGCTCGCCTCCGACCGGGAAGAGCATGCTGAAGGTCGTCCCCTGCCCCTCCTGGCTGTCGACGGTAATCGTGGCGCCGTGGCGCGAGAGGATGCCGTAGGTCATGGACAAGCCGAGCCCCGTCCCCTTGGGCCCCTTGGTCGTGAAGAACGGATCGAAGATCTTGCCCCGCACGGCCTCGGGAATCCCGACACCCGTGTCGGTGACGCGGAGCTCGATGAAGTCGCCCCGGCGCGCGGTGGACAGCGTCATCGACCCGCCGCGCGGCATGGCGTCAACCGCGTTGAGGATCAGGTTGGTCATGACTTCGCGAAGCTCTGCCGGGTCGCTCAGCGTGGTCGGAAGATCGGGCTCTAGGTCGCTGACCGGGTCGATGTGGATCCCACGGCGCGGCGGCTCGAGCCGCCAGGCGGACTCCGTCAGCTCGAGCGCCTCGCGGATCACCTGGTTCAGGTCCACCGCCACGGCCGGCTGGTCGCGCCGGATGCGCGTGAACTCCTGGAGCCGGCGGACCGTCTTGGCGCCGTCCGCCGCCGAGCGCTCGATGATGTGCAGCCACTGCCGCGCCGTCGGATCGGACACCCGGTGGAGCAGCAGCTGGGCCCGACCCAGGATCGCGGCCAGGAGATTGTTGAAGTCGTGAGCGACGCCCGACGCCATCTCGCCGAGCGCGCGGAGCTTTTCGCTGCGCACGAGCTGGTCCTGCGCCAGAGCGAGATCCTCGTACGCCCGGGTGCGGTCCTGGTAGAGCCGCGCGCTGCGCAGCGCCAGCGCCGCCAGGCCCGCGATGTTGGTGAGGATGCGCTCGTCGGCCTCGGTGAACGGCCGGTCGGCGCTGCGCAGCGTCAGCACGCCGACGACCTGGGCGCCCGCGAGCATCGGCACGCCGACCCAGTGAGGCAGGGCCCGGTCCGGCTCGTCCGGCTCCATCCCGCGGCGCGCGCATTCGGCCACGTAGTCGTCCGTTCGGATGGGACGGCCCGACGACGCCACGCTCGGCATGAGACCCATCCGCGTGTGGATCGAGCGCCGGATCGGCTCGGCATCCCGCACATTGTCGCGGAGGCGGAGGACGGCCGTGATCTCGCCCGCGGCCTCGTCCACGACGGCCAGGACCATGTGGCGGACATCGAGGAGACGGGCGACCTGACGATAGATGGCCTCGACGACGTCGTCCTGGCGGAGCTGACCCGTCACGGTTCGCGAGAGGTCGTGGAGGACGGACAGCTCGGAGAGCAGGGCCTCGCTCTCCTCGAGCCTGAGCCCCGTCTGACGCGTGAGGTTGGTGTTGTCGATGAAAAGACCAACCTGTGACGCCACGGCCTCGATCAGTCGCACCTCCTGCGGCGGGAAGGCGCGTCCGCTCTCCCACCAGACGAGGAACACGCCGCCCACCGGCTCGCCCCCGGCCAGAGCGGGCGCGAAGAGCACCGAGTGCGAGCCGACGCCACCGAAAATCCGCGGGTCGAGGCGCGGGTCGCTCTTCACGTCCTGGGACCAGGCCGCGCGTCCCTCGCGCCACAGCTCCCAGAGCGCGGGCATGCTGTCGAGCGGCAGCGGACGCGCCCGGTAGCCTTCCAGCAGGGGCTTGGGCACGTGCCAGCCCGCCGACGGCAGGAGCGCCGCCTTGTCCGCCGAGATCGTATAGATGCCGACCATGTCCGCCCGGAGCGTCCGACCGACCTCGGCGGCCACCCGGCGTAACGCTTCGCCGGCGCCTTCGGGCTCCGAGAGCGCCTGGCTGACCGTGAGGAGGACCGTCGCCTCCTGCAGCCGCTCCTCGACCAGGCCGTAGAGGCGCTGGTTCTCCAGCGCGAGCGCCACCTGGTTGCCGATGGCCATGCCGAGGTCGTGCTGCCATTGGTCGAACGGCGTGACGCGCTCGGTATAGTCGAGCGTCATGCAGCCGATGACCTCGTCCTGACGGATGAGCGGCACGACCATGTAGGACTTGATGCCGAAGGTATCGATCCATGCCCGCGGAATCAGGTCGGTGTCCGAGGCGTCGGCGACGGTCACGGGCCGGCGCGTCTCCATGGCCATGACATGGATCGGCACATCCTTCGGCAGCTCGTTGACCATCGTTTCAAATTCGTGCCACTGCTCCGGCTCCCTGCGCCCGTCCGCGAACTGGGACATGAGCGGTATGACGCGGTCGCCTTCCCACCGCTCGATGCTGCAGCGGTCGACGCGGCAGACCTGCGCGATCTTCTGGGCCACCTGCTTGAGCATGCGGCGCGGCTCGAGAGTCGAGTTCAGGATCTCGGCCACCTCGAGGAGAGCCCGGGTCTGCTCGAGGCGCTGCGAGGTCGTGGCGTAGAGACCCGCGTTCCGGATGGCCACGGCGGCCTGCGCGACGAAGCTCTCGATCAGCTCGCGCTCGTCGGGCTCCAGACGGAACGGCGCGCGCCCGCAGAGCGCCAGGACGCCCAGGAGCTGCTCCTGCAGGACGATCGGAACGCCGAGGAAGCTCGTGAGGCCGTGGTCGCGCCACCAGGCCTCGGCGAGAAGCCCGCCATCGCGCATCACGTCCGGAATCGACAGCGGCTCGCGCTGCACCGCCGTCACCCCGATGGGGCCCTGGCCGAACGCGATCGCCCGGAGCGGATAGGCCGTCCCCATCGCCTCGTCCGAGAACGCCCGGGCGCGGAGCGTCTCGCTCTCCGGCTCGGCGACCCACACCGAGACCACGGGCACTCCCATGAGCGCGGCGGCGGCTCGCGCGATGCCCCCCAGGACCTCGTCGCTGTCGAGCGAGGAGGAGACGAGCTGGCTCAGCCGGGACAGCGAGCGGAGGCGCTCGGCCTGCTGGGCCGCTTCGCGGTAGAGCCGCGCGTGCTCGATGGCGACGGCGGCCTGGCCCGCGAAGGCCTCGGCGACTTCCTGGTCCCGCCGGGTGAAGCCGCGGCGGGCGCGGAAGGTCAGCACGCCGATGATGCGCTCGCCCACCCGCAGCGGCAGCCCCATGAAATGCGTGTATCCCAGCCGCCGGTCGGCTGCCCTGTGCTCCGGCAGGAGATCCGGAAGCGAATCGATCGGGCCAATGACGGCGCGGCCGTCGGCGACCACCTTGCCGGCGAGGCTCTCGCCCACCTTGATCCGCGGGCGGAGCATGCTCGCCGGCGCGGTTCCGGCGAGACCGGCCACGACCAGCTCGTCGCCGTCGAGAAGCCGGAACCCGGCGTTGTCGACATCGAGCAGCCGCATGGCCTCTTCGGCCACGCCCGTCAGCAGGGTGTCGGTGGGAGACAGGAGGCCGATCTTCTTGTTCACCTCGAGCAGCGCTGAAAGGGACGCGCGGCCACTGCGCTCGTCTTCGAAGAGACGGGCGTTTTCCAGCGCAACCGCCGCCTGGCCTCCCATCGCCGTCATGACCTCGATCTCCGCGGCCGTGGCCTCGTGGGGCTGCCACCAGTACGCGGTGAGACCGCCGTAGGGCTCGCCCTTGATGAAGATGGGCACCGACAGCACGCCGCGATAGCCCTCACGCTCCACCAGAAGGCGCGTGTCGGTGGACAGCGGGATCTCGGGGTCATGGAGGATGTCGGCACGATGGCGTCGAGAATCTGATCGAGCTCGAGGGAAGACGCCAGCGCGCCGCTGACCTCGAAGAGCGCCCGGTAGCGCGCGGCGCTCTGCTGGGCCTCGGTGAAGAGCTGGGCATTGTTGATCGCGATGGCGGCGTGGCTGGCGAAGGACAGCAGCAGGCCCATGTCGGCCGCCTCGAAGGCATGGTGCTCTCGCGAGAAGACGTTGAGGACCCCCACGAGCCGCTCGCGTACAAGAAGCGGGACGGCCGCGCCCGAGACGAAGCCTTCGGCGTTGAGCCATGCAAGACCGACAGCTTCGGGCTGCGCCTCGAAGCGCTCGATCACCATCGGCTCGTGGCTGACGGCGACGCGGCCGGAGATGCCTTCGCCGAACGCCAGGCTGGCGGGCCGCTCGTCGGCCAGCCGCCCGAGCAGGCGGGCCTCGGCGCAGAAGAGGAGCCGCTCTCCCTCGGCGATGGCGACACGCGCCGCCCCGTTCGTGACGAGCCCGGCAGCGGCGCCCACCACCGCGGTCAGCACCTCCTCGAGGGAGCGCGCCGCCGTGAGGCTGTGGCCGATGCGGGCCAGGGTCTCGAGCCGCCGGCTCTGCTCCTCCATCTGGGCAAGGAGGAGCGCGCGCTCGACGACCTGCCCGATCTGGTGGGCGACAGCCTCGAGGACCTTGACCTCCTCGGGCAGGAAATCGCGCTGCTCCTGCGAGATCAGCGACATGACGCCCCACGTCTTGCCCTTCACGGGAATGGGCAGGGCGAGCTGGGTGCGGTGTGCGCGCATGGCCTGGAGCTGGGTCAGCCAGGGATCGGTGAGCGACGAGGGGTCGAGGTGCGTCACGATGAGGCGGCCCGTGCGGGCGGCCTCGCCGACGTATGACCCGTCGACCGGGCGAACGCGGATATTGGACTCGAACTCGGGCGTGAGGCCGCGCTGGGCGATCAGCGTCAGGGTGCCGTCGCCCGGGTCGAGCTGGTGCACGCCGCCCACGTCCATCTGCGCTAACGCACGAACCACGTCGAGCATTTCACCGGCCGTGGCGAGGACGTCGGCCGATCGCCCCATGCTGAGGGCCACGGCGTTGAGGGCCTCGAGCTCCCGGTTCCGGCGGGCCAGCTCGACATCGGGATCGGGAGGCTCCAGATCGGCCAGCGGCTCGAACGGCCCCCGGCGCGGCGATCCGGGCCAGCGTTGAAGCAGGAGCGCCCCCGTCGCGCTGGCGACGGCGCAGAACGCCAAGCCGACCAGCCAGACCGCGAGCGCGCGCCGGCGGCCTTCGGCGTCGTCGGCCACGAGCACCCAGAGCCGGCCCGGCCCTCTCACCGTGACCTGGTCGTCGGGGCGGAGGAGGAATTCACGGCCGCCCTCCAAACTGAGGCGGCCGGCAGCCAGCGCCTTGGTCCAGTCCGCCGTCTGTGGAGGCTTGGGTGAGGCGACGAGCGCGTGGCCATTGTCGAGGAAAGCGAACCCCGGCCGCGCCGAGGCTCCGGCTGCCAGCGGCGCAATGTTCTCGAGGCGGCGGGCGAGGATGACATAGCCGGTGGGGCGTGACTCGGCCGAATCCCCCGACGCCGGTCCCCCGACCGGGACGGCCGCGACCACATAGGGATGGCCGTTGAGGACCGTCAGTCCTGCGGGGGAAGCGCTGAGAGCCGCCGGATCGGAAATCGGAGTCGGCGGCACCGCGGGCACCTGGAGGAGGACGCCCCCGGCGGCGTCGAGAACCGAGACAACATCGGCGACGCGCTCGAGGGTGATGGCGGCCAGTCGGGGAGAGACTCCGCGAGCCAGCGTCGCCCAATCCCCTTTGGAGACACCCTCAACGAGGGCCGGGTCCCGCGCCAGCAGCCGGGCTTCTCGCCGCAAGGCAGCCTGAGTGTCGGCCACGAGGGAGGCCGCCGACTCCTGGGCCCTCGTGGCCGCCTGTTCCCTGGCCAGTGCCAGGTGGCGGAGAGCCAAGGTGACACCGCCAGCCCCCAACGCGGAGACCGCGAGCGCCCCTAGGGCTACGCCGAAGAGCAGATCCCGTGTCGAGGAACGCATAAGGAAGGCCCGGGCCACCCCGCACCCAGGTCACTCAAGCATAAGCAGAATCGGCCCTTAGGGCAACTTTCGCGACAGGGCCATGCACCCGCAGGCTGGTCAAAAGGGGTCAGATGCGAGGCGGCGCCCGACGGCCGCAGGCGAGGCGTACTCCTGTACGTTGAGCCTGCGGCCGAGGGCGCCAACGAAGCAGATGGCCCCTTTTCACCAGCCTGCCTACAGGCCCAGGTAGGCCTGCTTTATGTGGGGACTCTGCAGCAGGCTCTGGCTCTCCCCTTCCAGGGCGATACGCCCGTTCTCGAGGACGTACCCCCGCCGGCAAAGCTGGAGCGCCCGGAGGACGTTCTGCTCGACCAGCAGGATGGTGAGACCCCCCTGGTTGATGCGCGCCAGGTCGTCAAAGATGGCCCGGACGACGACGGGGGCCAGCCCCAGGCTGGGCTCATCGAGCATGAGGAGCCTTGGTTTCGCCATGAGGCCGCGCCCGATGGCGCACATCTGCTGCTCGCCGCCAGACAGTGTCCCCGCCAGCTGCCGCTCGCGCTCAAGGAGCCGCGGGAAGAGGTCGAAGATCCACCCGAGGGTCTCGGCCCGGCGCCGTCGCGCCTCGACCGAACGGGCGCCCAGCTCGAGGTTTTCCCTCACCGTCATGGTCGGGAACAGCTGGCGCCCCTCGGGCACGTGCGCGATGCCGCGCGCGACGACCTCCGCGGGCCCCAGGCTGTCGAGACGCTCGCCCGCGAACTCGATGCGCCCGCTGCGGAGCGGCAGCAGACCCGACACGGCGCGGAGCGTCGTCGTCTTCCCCGCCCCATTGCCGCCGATGAGCGCAACCGTCTCGCCTTCGAGCACCTCGAGCGAGGCCTCGTGCACGGCCGTCATGTCGCCGTAGCCGACCCGTATGCCGTCAAGTCGCAGCAGGGTGGACATACTCTTCTCCGAGGTAGGCCTCGATGACACGGCGGTCGGCGGCGACGGCACGCGGAGCGCCCTCGGCGATCTTTTCGCCGAACGACAGCACCACGATGCGATGGGAGAGCGACATCACGGCGCGCATGTTGTGCTCGATGAGCAGGACGGACACGCCGCCGGCGTTGATGGCGCCGATCAGCCGGACCATCGCGTCGATCTCGGTCGCGTTGAGCCCGGCCATGACTTCGTCCAGCAGCAGCAGCGATGGCTCCGTGGCGAGGGCGCGGGCCAGCTCGAGCCGCTTGCGGTCGGCGAGCGTCAGGCCCGCGGCAAGATCGCCCGCCCGTGGACTCAGGCCCACCCGCTCCACGACGGCCCGTGCGGCGTCGAGGGCGTCCCGCATGGAGGGATGGCGGCCGAAGGATGCGATCCGGACATTGTCGACGACCGAGAGCTGGGGAAACGGCCGGACGATCTGGAACGTGCGCGCCAGGCCGAGGCGGCAGATCTCGTGGGGCCGGAGACCGTGAAGGTCGTGGCCGGCGAAGCGGATCTCCCCGGCATCGGGAGCGAGAAAGCCCGTGAGCAGGTTGAAGACCGTGGTCTTCCCCGCGCCGTTGGGACCGATCATCCCGAGCATCTCGCCCTGCGAGACCGACAGGTCGAGCCCGCCGACTGCCTGGAGCCCACCGAAGCGCTTGCTGAGGCCCGTGACACCGAGGAGGGTCATGCCGCCCGCCTCCTCGTCAGCCGCAGGAGCGCTGGATACGCGCCGCGCGGCAGGAACAGCACGACGGCGATCAGCAGGAGACCGTAGACGATCAGGTGGACGCCGCTCCAGCCGCCCTGCGCGAAGTAGGTGCGCGAGATCTCTGCGAGCGGGCTCAGGATGAACGAGCCGAGGATGGGCCCCAGCACCGTGCCGGCGCCGCCCACGATGGGACGAATGATGATCTCGACCGAGAGCGGGATCCCGAAGACCGCATTCGGCTGGAGCGAGAAGAGGTAGAAAGCGTAGAAGGTCCCGCCTACACCGGTCAGAAACGAGGAAAGCACCATTGCCACCATCTTGCAGCGCAGCGTGTCGATGCCGAGGGCTTCGCAGGCGGCCTCGTCCTGGCGGATGGCCGTGAGGTAGGAGCCCAGGCGGTGGCGCTCGAGCGCCCAGACGAGCGCGGTGGCCGCGAGCATGAGCGCCAGCGCGATGTAGTAGTAGATCCGGTTGTCCTGGAACTGGAACTGCCGCGGGTTGCCGGTGAACGTGATGTAGATGCCGAGGGCGCCGCCGACGGCGTCGACGTTCAGCGCGATGACGCGGCAGATCTCCGCGAAGGCCACCGTCAGCAGGACGAAGTAGAAGCCGCGGAGCCCGAACCGGAAGCCCAGGTAGCCGATGAACGCCCCGAGCGCCGCGGCCAGCACGCCGCCGATCCACATGCCGATCCACGGCGTGAGCCCCGCGTGTATGGACAGGAGCGCCGCCGCGTAGCCGCCGACGCCGACGAAGGCCGCGTGTCCCGCGGACAGCTGCCCCGCGTAGCCGCCGACGATGTTCCAGGCCTGGCCGAGATAGGCGTAGAAGAAGATGAAGATCAGCACGGTGACGGCATACGGGCTCACGAACCAGGGCAGGGCGACGAGAACACCCAGGGCCACCAGCCCGGCGAGCTTCATGCGCCGTTCAGGGCCGCCGGCTTGCCGAAGAGGCCGGCCGGCCGGAAGAGCAGTATTGCGATCAGGAGACCGAAGCTCACCAGCTCCTTCATCGACGGCGAGAGGAACACGGCGCCCATCGATTCGGCCACCGAGACCAGGATCCCGCCCACGAAGGCGCCGGGAAGGCTGCCCATGCCGCCGATGATGACGATGTTGAATGAGGTCACGGAGAGCCCGAGACCGCTCGTCGGCTGGAAAGGCAGGATCGGCGAGACGAGGGCTCCTGCGGCGCCCACGCACGCCGCTCCGACGCCGAAGGCAGCCGCGTAGACGCGCCGAACGTCGGCCCCGATCACGCGCGCCCCGTACGGGTTGTCGGCGGCCGCGCGCATGGTCCGCCCGAGGTCGGTGCGCGCCAGAAAGAGCCAGAGCGCGCCCGTCAGCGCTATCGCGATCCCGAAAGTCAGGAGTCGCGCGAGGTCGACGAAGATCGGACCGAGCCACACCGTGGCCTGCGACACCGGTGAGCGAACGCGCGCCGGATGCGGACCGAAGACGGCGAGCGCGGCGTTTTCGAGGACGAGGGCGACACCCAGCATCAGGAGGATCTGCATTTCGTGCGGCGCGTCCACGATGCGGTCGACGAGGGCCCGCTGGACGGCGAACCCGAGAAGGAAGAGGGCCGCGGCGCAGACGACGAAGCCCACGTAGGGATCGATGCCGGAGCGCGCGGAGAGGAGCCACGCGAGGTACATGCCCCAGACCATCATGTCGCCGTGGGCGAAGTTGACGACGCGCATTACCCCGAAGATCAGCGTCAGCCCCACGGCCATCAGGCTGTACACGCCGCCGAAGAGGAAGCCGCTGAGCAGGCCCTGTCCGACGAGGGTCGGGTCCACCCTACGTCGCTCGCGGCCTGGGCGCGCCGGTGGTCAACGCTTGGGACGCGGGAAGACGAATTTCTGGAGTGCGGCCTCCTTCGGCCAGACCGCGACGGGCTTCTGGCCGAGGACCTGCACCATGGTCGTGACCGCGTTGGGGTTGTCGCCGATCTCGTTGAAGACGATCGGGCCGGCATACAGCATTAGGCCATTCGTGTAGTGCGTCTTCTTGATGGCCTCGACGATGGTGTCCGGATCGGTGGACTTGGCGCGCTCGAGGATGTCGGCGATGAGCATCATGCCGTCGAACGAGTATCCGGAGTTCGTGTCGAAGGTCTTCCCGCCGGAGCGCTTGAGGTAGTCTTCCGCAACCTTCTGAGTGCGCGGGTTCCTGAAGTTCGCCCACGGCAGGCTGCTCATGACGTATTCCAGGTCCTCCTTCAGCACCGCAAGCTGGCCGGTCTCGTAGAGGCCGGGGCTGCCCGGCCCGACGACGCCCATGATGTCGAGCCGCTGCTTGCGGATCTCGGGTAGCAGCAGCTGGGCGCTGGCCGGACGCGTGATGGGCGCGATGATGTCGGGCTTCGCCGCCTTGGCGCGCGAGACCTCCGTGGACAGGTCCTGGGGCGGCTCGGGCCACGGAATGACGTCGACGATTTCCCAGGACGGCTTCGCCGCAGCGTGTGCCGCCTGGAAGCCCTTGGCGTTGTTCTGGCCGAAGAGATCGTTGCAGTACATAAGGACGACCCGCTTGGGCGAGACCCCCGCTTCGGTGAAGATCTCCCCGAAGTACTGCACGGCCTTCCGGCCGAAGGACGATCCCGTGGGGAAATTGCGGTAGACGTACTGGACCTTCTGCTGTCCTTCCTTGACCGCCTTTGCCACGTTGGCCGTGATCGGATCGGCGGCGGCGATATCGACCACGAACGGCACGCGCCGCTGCTGCGCTACGGGCACCATGGCCGCGGTGCTGCCCGAGTCGAAGGAGCCCATCAACAACTGCGCCCCCTGCCCGATGACGCGCTCGGCTTCGGTCCGTCCCACTTCGGGCTTCGATTGCGTATCCCCGACGAGCAGCTCGAGCTTCATCCCGCCCATCGACTTGATGCCGCCCGCGGCGTTGATGGCCTCGGCGGCCATCTGGGCGCCCAGCCGGCAGGCCTGCCCCGGCTCGGCGATCGGCCCGGTCACGGGATGAACGACGCCGACTTTGAAGGTCGGCGCCTGCGCCCGAAGAACGGCGGGAAAGCCCGCGAGCGCCGCCGCGCCCGCCGCCACTCCCGCCGTCTTGAGAAAGCCCCTGCGATCCGTGCCCCTGCGCTCCGTCATCACGGCCTCCTTGTCATTCATCCTCAACATGCTGTCGCATGTTGACCGTGGACCAGTCAGGTTAGGGCAACCGGCTTACCCTCTCGTTACTTGGCTGAATAGTCGTAGAAGCCGCGCCCTGTCTTCCGTCCCAAGCGACCCGCGACCACCATGCGCTTCAGGAGCGGCGGGGGCGCGTAGCGGGGCTCGCGGAATTCTTCGAACATCACTTCGGCGACGAACATGGTCGTGTCGAGGCCGACCAGGTCCAGCAGCGTGAACGGCCCCATCGGGTAGCCGCAACCGAGCTTCATGGCCTGGTCGATGTCCTCGAGCGTGGCAAGGCCGCCCTCGTAGACGCGGATGGCGTCGAGGAGATAGGGCACGAGCAGCCGGTTCACGATGAAGGCCGTCGAGTCCTTGGTCTTGACCGGCACCTTGCCGACCGCCTGGACCCATTCGTAGGCGGCCTTCACCGTCGCGTCGTCGGTCAGTATGGACTGGACGACCTCGACCAGCTTCATGAGCGGCACGGGGTTGAAGAAGTGCAGCCCCAGCACCTGCCCCGGCCGCTTCGTGGCGGCGGCCATCGCCGTGACATTGCACGACGAGGTATTCGAGGCCAGCAGCGCGTGGGGCCGGCAGATGGCGTCGAGCTTCGCGAAGGTCTCGTTCTTGAGCGGCTGGTTTTCCGTGATGGCCTCGATGACGAGATCGCAGTCCTTGAGGTCCTCGAAGCTCACCGAGCCGCGGATGCGCCCGAGTATGTCGGCCTTGGTCTTCTCGTCCATCTTGGCCTTGGCGACGAGGCCGTCGAGGCTCTTGCGCAGTCCGCCGAGCCCCTTGTCGAGAAAAGCCTGGCTCGCCTCGATCACCACGGTGGGAAAGCCGGCCTGCGCCGAGACCTGCGCGATACCGGATCCCATGAGCCCGCAACCGATGACGCCTACCTGCTTGACGGCCATGGCCGAACTACCTCCCTGGACACGCTGCGGATTTTCGAGCGAAGCAGCTGCGGGTTACTTGCGGCCGCGGCCGGGCAGGGACCGCAGGACCATGGCCTCGTGCTCGAGGTCGCCCGGCGGGCACGGGTTCCTGATCATCATGGTGACCGAGGCGTTGTCCGTACCGTAACGGGCCGAGCCATCGGGCATCATCTGCGGCTGATTGAAGCGGACGGGCGTTGCCTGAACGGCGTCCGGTCGGAGCATCTCGCGCATCGACGACTCGGGCTTCTCGGCCGGTCGCGAGAGCATCTGGAGGATCATCGGCGCATTGAGACCCTGGCGCACTTCCTCGGCGGCCGCGGGCACAGCGACGGTCAGCGAGGCCGAGATCACCAAACCGAGCGCAACTCGCTTATCCATCGATCCCCATAATACCGTCAAATTGCCCGCCTAGTCGTATTGAATAAGCGACTCGACTCGGTAGCCCTTGAGCCGGTCGCGCCCTTTCAGAAACGTCAGCTCGATGAGGAATTCGCAGGCCACCACCTTGCCCCCTAGGCGCTCGACCAGCCGGAGCGTCGCGGCCATCGTGCCGCCGGTCGCGAGCAGGTCGTCCACGACCAGGACCTTCTGGCCCTTGCCGATGGCGTCCTCGTGGATGGCGAGCACGTCCCGGCCGTACTCGAGCTCGTACTCTTCCTCGATCACCGCGGCGGGGAGCTTGCCCTTCTTGCGCACGGGGACGAAGCCCGCGCCGAGCTCGCGCGCCAGCACCCCGCCAAAGATGAAACCGCGCGACTCCACGCCGACCACGACGTCGATCGAGCCCTTCGGGTACTTCGCGGCCAGGTGCTCGATGACCGACGCCCACGCCGGCGCGTCCTTGAGCAGCGTGGTGATGTCCTTGAAGAGAATGCCTTCGGTGGGGAAATCCTTGATGTCGCGGATCCTTGCCCTGAGCGCGGCCACGTCCATGACGGAAAGGGATGTTACCCGGCGGCCGGGCACGGCGCAATACGAAAAGCCGTCAGCGCGTCAGATGCTCGACGAGATCGCCCAGGTCGGCGACGATCAGGTCGGCGTGGGGCGCGCCCTGCCGGCCGGCGGTGGCGTAGTGAACGCCGCGCATCCCCACACTCTGCGCCCCTCGCACATCGGCGATGGGATTGTCGCCGACGTGGGCCGCTTCGCTTGCGTCGAAGCCCAGCTCCGCCAGGGTCCGGCGGAAGATCTCGCCGTCCGGCTTGCGGTAGCCGACCTCGTCCGAATACGAGATCGCCTTGAAGTGGCGCAACAGGCCGTGCCGCTCGAGGACCCGACGCAGGATCACGCCGGGGGTGCGCCCGGTATTCGAGACGATGCCGAGCGCGACGCCTCGGGAGGCCAGCTCGCGCACGGCCTCCTCGGCGCGAGGCTCGAGGTCGGGCGGCAGCTGGAGCACGGGATCGATGTAGCCGGCGACCGCCTCTTCGAAGAGACCGGCGCTCATGGCCGCGCATGAGCCCGGTGAGGCTATCTCGAGGACGAGGCGCACCTGCTCGGCTATGGCCGGATCCCGGTCCCGGTTCCAGAAGCGATCGACGAGCACGTGCTCCGACCGGTCGTAGGCCTCCACCACCGCCGCCAGATCCATGGCGCGGCCGGCTCGGCCGAGAACCTCGTGGACGGCCCGGATGCGGAGCATACGCTGGTCGCGCATGTTCTCAGGCGAATCGTGAACGAGGGTCTCCCAGAAATCAAACGTGACTGCCCGGATGGTGTTCAATTGAATTTGGGGGGACGTTTTTCGAGAAAGGCCAGCGCGCCTTCGCGCGCTTCGCCCGTGGTGTAGTTGCGGGCGAAGGCGTCGATGCCGGCGCGGACGGCGGACGCCAGGTCTGTATTCCTCCAGCGCACGATCAGCTCTTTCTGGAGCCTGATCGCTGTCGGGGCGCACGCGAGGATCTGCTCGACGAGCGCAGCCGTGGCGGCTTCCAGCTTGGCCGCCGGCACGACGCGGTTGACGAGGCCCCAGTCCAAGGCCTGCTCGGCCGTGACGCTCTCGCCCGTCAGCAGCATCTCGGCCGCGCGACCAGGACCCACGAGGGCGGGCAGGAGCGCCGCCTCGATCACCGAGGGCGCCCCCACCTTCACTTCTGGCAATCCCAGCAAGGCGCCGGCCGCGGCGACACGGAGGTCACAGGCCATGGCCAGCTCGAAACCCGCCCCAAGGCACGGGCCGTTGACCATGGCGATCGTTGGGAACGGCGCGTCGTGGACGGCGTGGATCGCCTCGTGCAACGACGTGATGAGCGCCTTGGCCGTCGGCGGCGTGAGCTCGCTGAGCACCTGCACCTGCATGCCGGCCGTGAACGCACGCCCCGCGCCCGTCACGACGGCCACCCGCACTGACGCGTCCCGCGAAAGCGCCTCGAACGCGGCACGCAATTCGGCGATCAGCTCGGGAACGAAGAGGTTGAGCGGCGGCCGGTCGAGCATGACCCAGGCGGAGCCCTTCTTCTTCTCGATGCGGACCAGGCCGGGCATTGCGGCTAGTAGCGCTTCATGGACGGATCGACGCTGAGGGCCCACGCGTCGAGGCCGCCGGCGAGATTCCTGGCGTTGGCGAAGCCCAGGCTGCGGAGATACTCGGCCACGGCGGCGCTGCGCACGCCCTGGTGGCAATAGACGACGATCTCGGCGGTCGGATCGAGCTCGTCAGTCCGGTGCTCGATCTCCTCGATGGGGATGTGCACGGCATTGTCGAGCTTGCAGAGCCGCGTCTCCCAGTCCTGCCGGACGTCGAGAAGCACGATGGGAGCGTGCTGGTCGAGCCGCTCCTTTAATTCGGCGGGGGTGAGTTCGACGCTCATGGGTCGCTGGCCTCCGGGTGCGACGATATCATGCCGCGGCACTGTCGTCGGGGAGCAGGACGGAGGTCTCGGGCGAAACCTCGATCCTGACATTGTCGCCCAGCCTGAAGGAGGTGATCATCTCGACCTTGACGGTCCCGCCGGGAATGGTGATGTCGTAGAGCTGGCGCGAGCCTTCGAAGACATGCGCGGCCACCGTGCCCGGGATGCCGCCGGCCGAGCGCTCGGCCTCCTCGACGCGAAGCGCCTCCGGCCTGAGACAGAGCAGCGCCCTGTCCCCCACCGACCACGCATGCGCCCCCGACGATACGGGCAGGCGCGCGCCGCCCCGCGTCTGGACGACCACGCCCATCTCGCGAAGCTCGATCACGCTCACCGGCACGAGGTTCGCCGCGCCCACGAATTCGGCGACGAACGCATTCCTGGGCTTCCAATAGATCTCCTCGGGCCGCCCCTCCTGCACGAGGGCGCCGTCGGAGAGCACGGCGATCCGCGTGGACAGCGACAGGGCCTCGGCCTGGTCGTGGGTGACGTACAGCGTCGTGATGCCGACGTCGCGATGGAGCCTAGCCAGCTCGAGCCGCATCTGCGAGCGGAGCTGAGCGTCGAGGTTCGACAGCGGCTCGTCGAGGAGGAGCAGGCGCGGCTGGACGACAAGCGTGCGCGCCAGCGCGACGCGCTGCTGCTGGCCGCGGGAAAGCTGCGTAGGCCGGCTCGACTCGAAGCCCTCGAGCCCGACCTGCTGGAGCGCGGCCTTGACCTTGCGGTCGAGCGCGGCGCCCGAGATCCCCCGCTCTCTCGGGCCGAAAGCCACGTTTTCGTACACGCTCATGTGCGGCCAGAGCGCGTGCTGCTGGAAAACCATGCCCAGGTTTCGCTTCCACGGCGGCACGGCGTCGATGGGCTCGTCGTCCACGAAGATCCGCCCCTCGTCGGGCCGCGCGAATCCCGCCAGCATCCTGAGAAGCGTGGTCTTCCCGCAGCCGGATGGTCCGAGCAGGGTGTAGAACTCGCCAGGTCGTATCGAGATGGACACGTCCTTGACGGCCCAGGCCGCGCCGTAGCGCTTGCCCACCTTCTCCATGCGCACCTCTGACAGCCGGATGACGGTGTCGTCCTGCGTCATACGCTGCTCTCCTTCCGAGCGCCCCCGGGTCCGGACAGGCCACGCAGCAGCGGCACCACCATGAGCCCCATGCCGGCCAGCACCAGGTAGAGCGCGCCCGGAGGCATCCAGGCGAGGAGGGTCGTGGCGATGACCGGGCCCAGGAAGCCGGCCGCGATCCGCGATGAGTTCACGATGCCGATGGCGGTTCCCGACGCCCGCTGGGCGATGGCCGCCACGGACAGGGGAAAAACCGGAGCGATGCACAGCACCTGCAGGAAGCGGAGAATGCCGAAGCTCCACAGGTTGGACGCGACCGCCAGCGCGGCCAAGCCGACCGATGAGGCGGCGAGGAACCACACGATGGTGCGCCGGTCTCCCACGATCTCGCCGATGCGCGGCGCGATCATCGCGCCGACGGCGGCAGCCGCGCCCGTCGTGAGGAGGAGGAGCCCGGCCGCCTCCAGCGTGTGATCGGGCGCGACTCCGAGCGCGGGAAGTATCTGGGGCAGGATCGCCGTCAGGAAGAATACCTGCGTCGAGCCCGCGAGCACGAGCAGGCACACCGTGCCCACCTCCCGAAACGACGCCGTCTGGGGCCGCTCCTGCCCGGGGCGCGGCGCCTCTCGCGTCGGAACGCCCCACGCGACCATCGCGGAGCAGATCCACAGCATGAGACCCGCCGCCACGAAAGAGCCGCGGAATCCGAGGCGCGCGGCGGCGACGGCGCCGACGGCCGGGCCCAGCACCTGCCCCAGCGTCATCCCCGACTGGATGGACGCGATGCCGCGGCGCACGTCACCCCCCGCGCGCCCGGTCATGATGAACGCAAAGGTGGACACCGCGCCCATGAAGCCCAGCAGCATGCGCGAGAAGAACAGCTCGGGCAGCGTGCGCGCCACCGCCATCAGGAAGAAGCCCCCGCCCTGCAGCATCTGGGTGAGGATGAACGAGCGCTTCGGGTTGCGCTCGCCGAAGAGCCGCGCCGAGAACGGCGCCGTGATCATGGTGACGAGCGAGCTGACGCCCAGGATCCAGCCGGTCCAGCGCAGCGTCGACGTCGCGTCGAGCGTCGACATCTGGTGGATGTAAAACGGCAGGCTCACGAAGACGAACGACCAGGCGAAGGTGCCGAAGAACATCGAGAACGGCAGGATCCAGTTGCCCGTTCGCTCGCGCGCGGTCATCGCTAGTTGGCTCGCGCCGGCCAGTTAACGGGCGGGGCTGGGGGGCGCCCTCCCGGGACCACACTGAGTCGCGGGCGCGTCGCGTTGTCTCGATGGGGCCACGAGATTTGGGTGTTCGCCTTCGAGAATCTCCGCAGAAGATATGGGTCCCGGGAGGGCGCCCCCCAGCCCCGCCCTTCCCGACCCGTCAATGTCCTGATCTTTCGGCCGGGCAAAGCGCACGCGGGGAGGCGGGTGGGGGCGGGGGCAGCCTCCGTGGACCCATATCTTCTGCGGAGCATCCCCGAAGCCGGCAACCGCCATCTCGTGGCGGCGTTGAGAACGGGCATGACGATGCGACTCAGTGTGGTCCACGGAGGCTGCCCCCGCCCCCACCCGGCGTGAACTCGCCAGTTCATTGGACCCTGAAGAAGCCGGTGGCGCCGCGCGTCAGCCGGGTGGCGAGCCAGGTGCCCGCCGCGACGAGCACGATCGCGACCACGCCGAGCGCGGCGCCCGAGCCGCGGCCGGTGGCCGACTGCATGTAGACGTAGAAGCCGTACGACAGCGGCCCCAGCTCGACGTGCGGCACGAGCAGGATGGTCGAGGAGAGATCCACGGCGGAGCTCACGAAGGCCAGGAGCCCGCCCGCCAGGAGCCCGCGCCCCATGAGCGGCAGGGTGACCTTGACGAAGGCGCGCGCGCGGTTCGCGCCCAGGTTCTGCGCCGCCTCCTCGAGGGCGAGCGGCAGCTGCTGGAGCGCGGCGTAGGCCCCGCGCACCGTGTAGGGCAGCCGGCGCACGGCGTAGACGATGACCAGGATGAGCCAGGTCGAGGTCAGCGGCGCTCCCAGCCCCGGCACACTCGAACCATGAAAGACACGCAAGTAGCCCACGGCGAGCACCACGCCGGGCACCGCCAGCGGCATGGTGGCGATCGCATCCAACATCCGCCTGCCGCGCGCCTGCCCGCGCAGGAGGAGCCAGGCGATGATGGCGCCGAGTCCCACGTCGAGCGCCGCCGCCAGCAGGGCGTAGCGCACGGTGTTCCAGATGAAGTGCGGGGCGCGGAAGAGGATCTCGCCGTAGTTGGACAGGGTGTAGACGGAGGGCAAGGGCGAAAGGCCCCAGACCTTGGACACGGACAGCAGCGCGATGCCGAGATGCGGCAGGAGCGCCGGCCCCAAGAGCAGGATGGCGATGGCCCACACCGCGAGCGTCCCGCTCCCACCGAGGACCACCGCCGGGGTTGCGCCGGACCTCCCAATGGAAGTAAAAATCCCGCGTCCCAAGACGCCCTTCGAGATCCAGAGCGCGGCGAGCGACAGCGCCACCAGCACGGCGCAGGTGACGTAGCCGTCCGCGTCGGTCAATCCCACCGTCGTGACGCGCACGTAGGCCTGCGGGGCCAGGAGCTTGGTGTAGTTGAGCATGAGGGGCGTGCCGAGGTCGCCGATGACGCGGATGAAGGTCAGCAGCGCCCCCGCCGCATAGCCCGGCAGCGACAGCGGCAGAAGCACGCGGCGGAACAGCCGGAAGCCGGACGAGCCGAGATTCTGCGCCGCCTCCTCAAGAGACCGGTCGAGATCCTCAAGCGCGGCGGCCGTGTTGAGCCAGATGAACGGGAAGTAGTGGAGCGTCTGCACCATGATGACGCCCCAGAGCCCTTCCATGAAGGGCACCGTCACGCCGAAGCGCTCGAGCAGGAAGAGGTCGACCATGCCGCTTCGACCGAGGATCTGCCGGAAGGCGACGGCGCCGACGAATGGCGGGATGACGAGCGGCAGGAGGCCGAGAGTCGTCAACAGCGACCGCCCCGGAAAGCTGTAGCGGACCGTCACGAGCGCCAGCGGCACCGCGATCAGGCTGCCCAGCGCGACAGCCAGCACGCCCGCGGCAACCGAGTTGACGAGGGCCTCGCGGAAGAGCGGGCGGGCGAAGAAGGCGAGGAGCGGGGCCACGCTCGGTGCGCCGTCCACGATGACGGCCGCCGAGAGCACCTGGAGCAGCGGATAGAAGATGCCGGCTCCGAGCAGGAGGAGCAGGCACCATACGAGGGCGCTCTCGGCTCTGGGGCGCCCGGTCACGACATGCTGTTCGAGGCGGGAGACGGCCGGCGGCTCACCGCCAAGAGGCCAGCGCTTCCTGTCGTGTCGGGTGGATGCTCATGGCGCGCGCGAGCCGGGTCAGCTCGAAGATTCCCCTGACGTCGTCCTGGAGCGCGCAGAGCCTGACGTCGCCACCCGCGGCGCGCGCCCGCTTCATGGCTGCGACCATGGCGCCCATGCCGGAGCTGTCGATGTACCCGACGCTTCCCAGGTCCATGATGACCCGCGACTGGCCGCCGTCGATGAGACCCGCAAGCGTGCGCTTGACCTCGTCGACCGTGGCCATGTCGAGATCGCCGTGCGGCGCGACCACCGCCACTCCGCTTGACTGCGTTACGTCGATGTCCATGTTCGGCTTCGTCCTTACGCCCAGTTTGTTGGGGTCACTTGCTGGCCCTCTTGGCGGCGGGTCCCCGCCCCTCGCGGTACTTGACCATGGTCCAGCGCGTGCCGCGCTCCCGGGCGACGTCGATCGAGAGGCTGTCGGCAATATTCTTCACGAGGAAGAGCCCGTAGCCGCTGTCGGGGAGGGAGTCGAGGTCGGGCGACTCGTACAGCCCGGCGTCGAACGGCTTGCCGAAATCCTCGACCTCGATGACGAGGGAGTCGGCCGACGAGCGGACCGAGACCTGGATCGGCTGGCCGCCCCGGCCCTCATAGGCGTGCTGGATGGAGTTCGCGCAGAGCTCGCCGACCGCCAGCAGGAGGCCGGACTGCTCCTGCTTCGGCACGCCGTGGTCGCCGAGCTCCTCGCGAAGCCACTTGCGAAGCCGCACGAGGTGCTCGGCTTCGCTCGTCATCGAAAAGGTGCTGCCGGCGGCCTTGGGCGTCACGCTGCGACCCAGAATAGCATGCGAGGCCTGCGCGCGTCCCTCACCGCGGCTTCGGCAGGACGCAGAACCCCTGGCTCTCGATCCCGAGCGGCACGTTGAACTTGCTGCGGAAGTTCTCCAGCGCGACGGCGGCCGTCAGCTCCACGATCTGCGCCTCGTCGAAGAAGGACCGGATCCGCGCGAAGAGCTCGTCCGAGACTCGCTGGCCCGTGATCGTCATGGCCTCCGCGTACTCGAGCGCCGTCCGCTCCATCTCGGAAAACCGGCTACTCTCCCGCCAGGTCGGCACCTCGCCGATCTTGTTCTCGTCCGCCCCGGCCTGCATCCCCCTGGATGCGTTGATGTCGATTCAGAAGGGGCATCCGTTGATGAGCGCGACGCGGAGGTAGACGAGCGGCACGAGGGAGACCGGCAGCCGCCCCGACTTCTCGATGGAGGCGGAGAGCTGCTTGGCCGCCTTCATGATCGGCGGGCAATGGGCGAAGATTTTGGTCGTGTTGAAGAGGTCACCGAAGAGCTCCCGCTCTTTGGCGAAGCTGTCCTTCAGGATCGGATCGCCGCCGTCGTCTTCGATCTCGCGCACTCTCGGCATGGTCTCTACCTCATTCGCGCGGCCTGGTCCGCGCGGTCTGGCTGTCTCACGTACGCTTGAGCACGAAGACCGTCATGTCGTCCCGCATCCGGCCGGTCGCCTCCGCCATGACCTCCGTCGTGAGCGCTTCGGCCTGCGCCTGTGAGCCCAATGCGCGCGAGCGATCGAGGATGCGCAGGACGCGATCGAGGCCAGGACGCTTGCCGGCGGCTCCGGGCGCTTCGATAAGCCCGTCGGTGAGAAAGACCAGGCCGTCGCCCGATTCGAGGTCGACCTCGGTCTCCTCGAAGGCCGCCTCCTCAAAGACGCCCAGCATCATCCCGCCCACGGACACCGACTTGGGCGCGGCGCCGGCGCGCACCAGGATGGGCTCGGGGTGCCCGGCCGAGGCCAGCGCGACGCGGCCCGGACGGCCGGGAAAGAGCACGGCCAGCACCAGCGTCACGAACATCGAGGGCGGCATGTCGCGGCAGAGCGAGGCGTTCAGGCGAGCGAGGACTTCCGCGGGCTCGGCGAGCCCCCGCGCGATCTCGCGCAGGAGGGTCCGGACCATCACCATGAGCAGCGCCGCCGGGATGCCCTTGCCCGATACATCCCCCACGGCGACGGCGATGCGCTCGCCCATCGGCAGGATGTCGAAGAAGTCGCCGCCGACCATGGCGGACGGTCGCAGCGTGGCGCCGGCTTCGAGTCCGGCAATCGTCGGCGGCACGGCTGGCGTCAGCCGGGCCTGGATGTCGCGGGCGGCCTCGAGGTCACGCGTGAGCTGGGCCACGCCCTCTTTCGACGACCACTCCCCGAGCACGCCCAGGAGCGGAGCCGTCAGCCGGGCCAGCGCGGTCCGCTTGAGCAGCGACTGCACGCGCACGAGCATCTCCGACGGCTCGAAGGGCTTGGCCACGTAGTCGTCGGCGCCGCGGTCGAAACCGCGAATCTTGTCGGCGAGCTGCGCCTTGGCGGAGAGCATGATGACCGGCAGGTTGACCGTCGGCCCGTGCTCGCGGATGCGCTTGAGCGTCTCGAGACCGTCCGCGCGCGGCATCATGACGTCGAGGATCACGAGGTCGGGCGCCTCGCGGCGAATGGCCTCGATCGCCTCGATGCCGTCGCCCGCCGTATGCACCTCGAAGCCCGCGCGCCGCAGCGTCACGCTCAGCACGGTGCTGATGTCGGCTTCGTCGTCCACCACGAGGATCCGGGCACCCGGCGACGCTGCGCTCATCGGCTCGGGCTCCGGTCCAGGCGCAGGTTCGCGCGAATGATGGTGAGGAGATCCACCCGGGAGAAGGGCTTGGCCAGGTGCACGGTGTGCCCGAGCGCCCGCGTGTCGTCGTCGTCCAGCTCCATGGCGGAGAGGATCACGACCGGAGTCTCCTGCGTCAGCGCGTTTTCCCGCAGGAGCCGTATCGCCTCGAAGCCGTCGAGGTCGGGCAGCATGAGATCCATCGTGATGAGATCGGGCTGGCGCTCCCGCGCGACCTCCACGGCCTCGAGCGCGCGGCCCGCCTCGACGACGCGGAAGCCCTCGAGCTCGAGCTGGTCGCGCAGGAGGGTCCGGATGTCGGGCTCGTCGTCGACCACGAGGATCAGCGGGCCGTGCCCGGCGCCCGGCTCGGCGCTGTCGGGCCCGTCCAGGTCCGCGGCCGCGAGCGGCAGCGACACGGTAAAGGTGGCGCCCTGCCCGAGCTGGCTCTCGACGCCGATCGTGCCGCCGTGCTCCTCGACGATCCCACGGCAGATGGCGAGCCCCAGGCCCGTGCCGCCGACGGAGCGGACATTGCTCCCGTCGAGCTGCTGCAACTTCTTGAAGAGCTTGCCCATGTCCTCGGCCGCGATGCCGCGGCCGCTGTCGCTGACGCAGAGCTCGAGCTGCCTGGCCTTTCGAGACACCGACACCGTCACGGTCGACCCGGGCGGCGAGAACTTGATGGCGTTCGAGAGCAGGTTGGTCACCACCTGCACCATGCGGTCAACATCCACGCGCGCCTGCGGCAGATCGGGCGGCACGTCGACTGCAATGTCGATGCTGCGCGACTCGGCGAACGCCACGATGCCGTCGACCGCGGCCGAGATGAACTCCTCCACGTGGTGCATGCTGAGGTCGAGCTGAATGTGCCCGGCCTCGATCTTGGAAATGTCGAGGATATTGGTGATCAGACGGATGAGGCGATCCGTGTTCTTCACCGAGATGTCGACGAGCTGCCGCTGCGTGGCGTCGAGCTGGAGCGCGGGGTCCGACAGGAGCAGGTGCAGCGAGCCCTTGATCGACGTCAGCGGCGTCCGCAGCTCGTGTGACACGGTCGAGACGAACTCGGTCTTCATCCGGTCGATCTCGCGCTGGCGGGTGACGTCGTTCAGCGTGATGGTCACGCCGACGGTCGCGCCCAGGAGATCGCGCATGGGCGCCGCCCGCCAACCGAGCGTGCGTGGCTCGGGAGCCCGCAGCTCGAGGTCGCCTCCGCCGGCCGCCGGCCGGCCGCTCTCGATGATGGCGAGGAGGGCCTGGCCCTGGCCCTCATCCCACGCCACGGCGGCGCCGAGCAGATCGACGAAATCGTTGAAGGAGCGGCCGACCACCTCTTCCGGGGCGATGCCAAGCAGCTCTCCACCCTGCCGGTTGAAGCCGACGATTCTCCCGCCCAGGTCCACGACGAGGAAGCCGTCCGACGTCGACGAGAAGACCTGCTCGAGCTGGGTCTTCTTGTTCTCGGCCTCCTCGAAGAGCGCGGTGTTGTCGAGCGCCATGGCCAGCTGGTCGGCATAGGCGGCGAGAAGCCGCGTCTCCGCCTCGTGGAGCGAGCGCTCCCCTGAAAAGAGCAAGGCCAGGCCTCCAAGCACACGGCTGCGGCCGCGCACCGGGAAGGCAGCGATGCCGCGCAGCCCCGCGCCGAGCCCTCCGTCGGGAACCAGATCCGGCCGGCTCGCCAGGTCCGGCACGAGCAGCGGCGCCTCGCGCCTGCGAAGCGGCTCGGCCAGGGCCCGCATGGTGTCCTCCGGCATCGCGCCCCAGCGGATCACCGTGCCCTGGCCCGACGCGCCCTCGCCGAAGAGAATGACGGCGGCGCCCACGGCGCTGAAGGTCTGGCCGAGCCCCTGGAGCGCGTCGGGCAGCAGGCGCCGCGCATCGAGGGTGCGGTGCAGCGTGCGGGCGGCATCGTTCAGGAGCGCGGCGGCGGCCAAGTTGTACTGCGTCACCGTGTAGAGGCGCGCGTTCTCGATGGCGACGGCGGCCTGCGCGGCCATGCTGGACAGCACGTGGACATCTCGATCGGTGAACCGGTGTCTCGCGCGCATTCCGCCCAGGAGGACGCCGTAGACTTCGTCGCGGATGACGATCGGCACGCCGATATACGCCGTCGGCGCGTCGCCGGCTTCGAGCGCCGCCCTGTTTTCCGGGCGGTACTGGAGCGACGGGTCCGTCTTCCAGTCCTGGGTCCAGACGGCACGGCGCTCGGCATACGCGCGCCCGCTCACACCCTCGCCCGCCCGGAGCGTCACCGCGCGCGTCATGGTCTCGGGCAGGTTGCGTCCGCGGACCAGGCCGAGCCCGCCGCGCGCCGCGTCCCAGCGGTAGAAGCCCGCCGCGTCGAGCGCCACGGCGGAAACCGCGGTCTCGGTGATGATGTCGAGCACCTGCTCGAGATCGAGCGTGGCGGACAGCCGCCGGGTGACCTCGACGAGAAGCGTCGCGTCCCGCTCGCGCTGCTGCGTCTCGGCCCAGAGACCGGCATTGGACACGAGGCTCTGGAGCTGCTGGCAGAAGAGCCCGAGCTGCGCCACGCCGCGCCGGGTCATGTTCCGCCGGCTGCGCTTGTTGTCGGCCAGCACCACGCCGATGGTGGCCTCCTGGAAGCGGAGCGGCACCGCGGCGAAGCGGCTCACGCGCAGCAGCGGGTGCTCGCGGAGCGCCGCGTGGAGCGCCGGCAGCGCGTTGAGATCAGCCTCGGACAGGATCAGCGCCGTCTCCCCCGAGTGCCAGGCACGCTCGATCGCGCCGGCGCCCGCGATGGGCACCGGATGCCGCGCCGCGGTCTCGGGGTCGGTGGTGGCGACGACCTCGAGCAGCGCGCCGTCCGCGTCGGGCAGGAGCACGCTGATGCGGTCGAAGCGGAGCGCCTCGAGGGCGCCGTGGACGAACGTCTCCACGCGCTGCCGGGTGTCCATCGAGCGCATCATGCTCACGGTCAGCGAGTACAATTCCTCGCTCACACGCCGGCGGTCCTGGATGTCCTGGAAGAGCCGCGCCTTGGTCAGCGCCACGGCCGCGTGCTCGGCGAAAGCCTCCATGACCTTGGTCTCGCCTGGGGAAGGCGCCTTCTGGGAGCCAGTGAAAAGACACACGACGCCGACGGCCTTGCCCGCGACCAGGAGCGGCAGCACCGCGGCTGCGACCATGCCTTCCTCGACGAGTCCCGCCGGGATCGACGGGTCGGTCCCCGCGGTCGCCCGCGCCGCCAGATCATCGACGATGATCGAGCGGCCCGAGGCAGCCGCTTCGCCGACGAGGCCCTGGCCCAGCGCGAGCTCGGGCGGGGCGACGTCGCCCTCGCGCTCGTCGCCCGGGCCGGCGCTCGGACGCAGCCGATCGCCTTCGAGCGTCCAGAGCGTGCAGGCCCCGCCGGGAAAGAGCGTGAGGGCGGCATCCACGACGGCCGGCAGGATGGTCTCGGGGTCGAGCGAGGCCGTGAGCGCGCGGCTGAGCCCCGTTAGCGTTTCCAGGCGTTGGGCATAGAGCGCAGACTCGGCGTAGAGACGCATGTTGCGCAGCGCGACGGCGGCCTGGGCGATGAAGCTCTCGAGCAGCTCCCGCTCGTCGGCGCCCAGGCTGAAGGCGGAGCGCCCGCACAGCGCGAGCACGGCCAGGAGCGAGCCGTCGAGCAGCACGGGGACACCGACGAAGCTCTTGAAGCCGTGCCCCTGCCACCACGACGCCTGCCCGGGAAAACGCGTGTCCGCGAACACGTCGGCCACTTCGAGCATGCGGCGTCCGGCGGCGACCCAGCCGACGCCGCTCTGGCCAAACTCTAGCCACGTGAAGGGCAGATCGGCGCCGAACCGTTCGTCGGAAACCGCCCGAAGCTGGAGCCGACGCTCAGCCTCGTCGGCCACCCAGAACGACACGAAGGATGCCCCCGTCAGCTCGGCCGCCGCGCGGGCGATCGCGCTCAGCACCTCGCGCTCGTCGAGCGACGAGGAGACGACCTGGTTGATGCGGGAGAGCGTCCGCAGACGGGCGGCCCGCCCCTCGAGCGCCTCGCGCAGCCGCGCATTGCCCAGCAGGACGCCGGCCTGTTCGCCGATGGCCGCGAGCGGGGCCAGCTCGGCCGCATCGAAGCGGCGCCGCTGCGTCCACCAGACTAAGAAGAAGGCGCCCGCGACATCGGCCTCGAAGACAAGCGGGATCGCGAGGGCCGACTGGTGCGGGACCCGCCCGAAAGGCCCAGCGGCGAAGCGCGGGTCCTTGGAGGCGTCATTGCTCCAGACGAGATGCCTGTTGGCGAACACCTCCTCGAGCCCCGAGAGGTCAGAGCGCGCGAGCGCGCCCGCCGCAAGCGCCTCGACCGCATGCTTCGGGACGCCGTGGGCGGCGATGGGACGAAGCTCGCCGGTTCGCGCGTCGAGCAGGTGGGCGGAGGCGGTCTCGGCTCCGGTCAGGCGGGCCAGCTCGTGGCAGATCAGTCTCAACGCCTCGGCCAGATCCGTGGCCGAGCTCACGACCCTAGCGACCTCGAGGAGCCCCGTTGTCTCGCGGAGCCGGGCTTCGAGCGTCTCTTGGGCGGCCTGGGGGGGTTTTCCTTTGCTCATCGAGGGTCACGGCCAGTATACAAGGACGGAACCCGGCAGAACGACAGGGAAATCTGGCCTCAGCTGGTCAGGGCTTTAACCCTCGTGAGGCAAGGTATTTCAGCGTGAAGGCGAACTGTTCGGGCGCTCCCGGCCGCTCGTATCGGTTCACGCGAAATATTCGGGCATGATCTCGGTGAAGAGCGCGAGGAGACCGCCCTGCTCATCGGGGGGCGCCACCCGCCCGGCCGCTTGCCGCACCGCTTCCGGCGCCTTGGGCATGGCGATGCCGAGCCCGGCCGCACGGATCATCTCCGTGTCGTTTTCCTCATCGCCGACGGCGACGACATCTTCGAGGGGCACGTCGAGATGCGAGGCGAGAAAGCGGAGCGCGGCGCCTTTCGAGGCGGCGGCCGGGATCAGCTCGAGATAGTCGCGCCGGGTCATGACGAGCCGCGCCCCGTCGCCCACGAGTCCCTGGAGATCCGCCCTGATCGTCGGGAGGCTCTGCGGGTGCCCGATGAAGAGGCTCTTGGCGAAGCCGCCCATGCGGAGAAAATCCCCGGGCGCGTCGATGACCTCGAGCGGAACCGACTGATGCTCCGAGTAGGTCCGCGTGGCGAAGCTCTCGGCGAGGCAGTAGAGCAGGTCGTCGCGATAGAAGAGCGGATCCACGGGCGCATGCGCGATGACGTCGTGGACGTCCCAGAGAATGCCGCGCGGCAGGGTCAGGGCCATGAGATCGTGCCCGGCCTCGTGGTCTCGCACGAGCGCCCCGTTGTAGAAGATCATCGGCGCCGTGATGCCGAGCTCGTCGCGGTAGCGGTCGACCCCGGGCGGCATGCGGCCGGTCGCGATGGAGACGATCAGTCCGCGCTCTCGCGCGCGCCGCAGGCCGTCTACCAGCGCGAGATCGAGGTCGGTCCCGTGATCGAGCAGGGTGCCGTCGAGGTCGCAGACGAGGAGGCGTTAGGACACGCGCGTCGGCGCCGGCCGCGGACGGTCAGACGGGGCGCTCGCCCCTCGCGAAGCGGGCCGCGCAGTCCGCGCTGCAGAAGTGCAGGGCCTCGCCGCCGCTCTCCCTGCGGAAGGCGCGCGAGCGCACCACATAGGTGCCGCAGAACGGATCCTTCACGAGCTGGTCGGAGCGCTCGCCGCCATTCCCGCCGCCGAGGAAGCGCGGCCGCCAACCCCGGAGCATCGGCGAGAGGAGCACGAAGCCCAGGACCAGGGCGGCCACGAGGAGCAGGCCACGCATGCGCTAGTCCCGGTCCGGGCGTATCGAGAACGAGCGGAGGAAGTCGCGGTCCTGCTCGGTCAGCTCGAAGCCTATGGGCGGCCGCGCGCCGCGGCCGCGCGCGAAGAAGATGCCCGTCTCGGCGCCGCGCTTGAGGATTTCGGTGACCGCCTCGCGGGCGGCTTCCGTGGCCTTGAGCGACACCTCGACGGCACGCACGAGCATGCCCATCAAGCGGTCAACGTGTGCGTCGGACTGCATCGCCTGTACGATAGCACAGGTGCAATCCTTCGCGAGGGGCCCGGGCGACCCAGGGAGGTCTTCCATGAATCCCGCGTGGCATTTCCTCGGCACGACGACCCTCCAGCGTCTCGGCAAGCTGACGCTTCGCGAGGATCTCTGGCGGCTGCCCACCGGCGACGAGCGCCGCTATCCCGTGCTCCACGTTGGCGCCACCGTCGGTGTCGTCCCTTTCGTGGACGCTGAGCACGTGCTCCTGGTCCGCCAGTTCCGCCACCTGACCCGCGAAGATTCGTGGGAGCTGCCGGGCGGCGGCGGACAACCGGGCGAGGATCCCGAGGCCGCGGCGCAGCGCGAGCTCCGCGAGGAGGGCGGCTATCGGGCGGGCCGGCTGACCTTTCTCACGCGCTTCTTCCCTTCGAGCGCCTACCTGGACGAGACGGCCTACTGCTATCTCGGCGAGCAGCTCGTAGCCGATCCCCTGGCCTCCGACGACGACGAGTTCTTTGAGCGCCGCGTGTTCCCGTTTCGCGACGTGGTGGCCATGGCGCTCGACGACCGGATCACGGAGTCGGTGTCAAAGGTCGCGCTGCTCGCCGCGGCGCTCAAGCTGGGCGTCCGCCCATAATTGCTCCCGCGCAACCATGGGTGCTAGGCTCGTTGTTATGAATTTCTCGGCGCGCGTAGCCGCGCTTGTGATCAGCGCATTGCTCCTGACCGGGGCAGCGCTGCCCGCCCGCGCGCAAGACAAGGGCCGCCCTCATCCTAAAGCCGCCGCGCCTGTCGATGAAAAGAGCGCGGCCATCGACGAGTCGCTCCGGCTTTCGGGCGTCCGCAACCACGTGGCTGCCCTTCGCGAGCGGCTGACGCGCGCGCTCGAGAACGACTACAGGGCCGACTTCGACATCCGGCGCTGGGCGACGCGCATGCTGGCATCGTCTTTCTCCGCGGAGAACTACAGCAAATCCGTTCGTCAAGCGCTCCTCGACAACTACAACGCCGACATCATGGCGAGAGTGCTGACCTGGTACCGGTCGGGCACGGGCAGGAAGATGGTGAGGCTGGAACAGAGCGGCGCGGAGCCGGGCCAGGGCGCAGCCCGACGGACTTACCTCGCCACGCTCGAGAACAAGCAGCCTTCGGAGAAGCGGCTGGTCCTCATCTTCAGGATCGACGAGAGCCTCCGCGCATCGGAAGACGCCTTCGCGACCATCAAGGCCGTGGCCATCGGCTGGAGCCGGGCCGTCGAGGATCTCCAGGGCGAGAGGGACCGCACGGAAGTGATCCAGCTCGAGACGGCGCTCGCCATTTATCGCGCCCAGGCTCGCGACGAAGTCGGCGAGGACATCCTTCGCGAAATGATGTACACGTACCGCGAAGCGACCGATGCTGAGCTCGCCGCGTACGCCGAGTTTCTCGACTCGGACGCCGGCCAGTGGTTCTTCGGCACCGTCGACAAGGGCTTTCGGGCTTTCCTCGACAAGGCCGCCGACCGGATGGCCCAGGATTACGTCAACAGCGTGATCACGAAGAAGCCGACCGGTCTGTCATCCGCGTCCAGATCGCCGGCGGCCCCGACGGCGCCTCCCGCCAAAAAGTAACGCCCAGCGCTAGTACGTCGCGCGGCCTCCGGAGAGGTCGTGCACCGCGCCCGTCGTGAAGGAGCAGTCGTCGGAGGCGAGCCACGCGGCCAGCGCAGCGACTTCTTCCGGTCGACCTACCCTCCCCATCGGAATCTTCGAGACGAGCAGGTCCACCGTGCTCTGCTCCATCTGCTGGAGGAGCTCGGTGCCGATGACGGCGGGCGCGATGGCGTGCACGAGGATACCCTTCGTGCAGACTTCTTTGGCAAGGGCCTTGGTCAAGCCGATCACGCCGGCTTTCGCGGCCGAGTAGGGCACGAGCGTCGGGTTGCCCTCCTTGCCGGCGATGGACGCTATATTAATGATGCGGCCGCTGCCCTGCCCCAGCATGACCTTGATCGCCGCCCGGCAGCAGAGAAAGACGCTCGTCAGGTCCGCGGCGATCACGCGGCTCCAGTCCTCGTCGCTGAGCTCCTGGATCGGGAAGGACCGCCCCGTGATCCCGGCATTGTTGACCAGGATATCGAGCCTGCCCCAGGTGTCGACCACTCGCCGAATCGCGGCATCGACGTCGGCCGCCTTCGTGACGTCGGCGGAGATAGAAATGGCGCCCCCGCCGACCTTTTTCGCCGCCGCCTCCGACGCCTTGACGTCGATGTCGAGCACGGCGACGCGGGCGCCGTCGGCCGCCAGGCGGGAGGCGATGGCCAGGCCGATCCCGCGGGCGGCGCCGGTGACGAGTGCCGTCTTCGAATTCGCGCTCATGCGGGTACCTCTCCTTCGGGTGTGACGCTTCGGGTCCACGCCTGGGTGCGGGCCGTGATGCCCCGCATGGCGAGCCAGTAGAGCATCCGCACGGTCAGGCCCGTGGCGATGATTAGCACCGACATGGCGGCGGCCTGGGCGGTATCGCCCGCGTCGTCCATCAGCAAGACGGCCACGGCCGCCAGCTCGGTGCCTGGCGCGACGATGAAGACGACGGCCGAGAGCGTCACCATCGCGTTCAGGAAGAAGTACATGCTGATGGCCACGATCGAGGGCAGGGCGATCGGCACCGTCACCCGCCAGAAGGTCCGGTAGAAGGGAACGCCAAGCGACGCGCCGACGTTTTCGAATTCCGCGTCCATCTGCTTGAGCGCGGTGGTGGCAGTGAGGAAGCCCACGGTGAAGTAGTGGATCACATTCGAGATGATCAGGATTGCCAGCGTGCCGTACAGCGCGTTCAGCGGGCTGCCGGGCGCGTTGAAGGTGAAGATGTACGCGAGCCCAAGGACCATGCCCGGCACCGAGACGGGCAGGACGGAGAGGAGGTAGAGCGGGCCGCTGGCTGCCGTCCGGCACTTCTCGACGACGTAGCCGCCGACGAAGCACAGCGTGGTGCCGGCCAAGGCCGTCAGCGCCGCCACGCGAATGCTGTTCCAGAGCGCGGTGTAGCCGCCCGCGGTGTCGAAGGCGTAGTGCTTGAGCGTGAACCCGAAGTTGTAGGGCCATCGGTGCACCAGCGAGGAAACGAGAATGACGGCGTAGATCGAGGCGATGAAGCCGGCGATGAGCGCGCAGTAGACCAGCAGTGTGCGGTCGGTCAGCGGACGCGGCTCTGGCACGAGCGGCTTCGAAGAGGAAGTCACCAGGGCGTACTGGCGGCGCTGGACGATGCGGTCTATGACGAACGCCAGCACGGCCGGAATCAGGAGGACGACGGACACGGTCGCGCCCATGGTGAAGTTCTGCTGGCCGGAGACCTGGTTGTAGATCTCGGTCGCCATCACCGAGAACTTGCCGCCGATGGCCTTGGGGGCGCCGAAGTCGGTGATGGCGAGCGTAAAGACCACGAAGCACGCGCTCACAAGGCCGTACTTCATCCCGGGCAGTGTCACCGTCAGGAAGGTCTTGAGCGGGCTCGCGCCCAGCGTCCGCGCGGCGTCGTAGAGGCGGGCATCGGTCGCGGCGAGCGCAGCCGTCAGGATGAGGAGCGCGTGCGGGAAGCAGTAGAACACCTCGGCCAGGATGATCCCCTTGGCGCCGTAGATGCCGACGTTGAACCCCGTCGTGCGCGTGATGAGGCCGTTGTTGCCAAACACGTAAATGAGCGCGAAGGCCTGGACGAGGGACGGCGCGAAGAGCGGCAGCATGGCGACGACGCGGAAGAGCCCTTTCGCCGCCATCTGCGTCCGCGTGAGCGCGTAGGCGTAGCCGAAGGCCAGCGCCACCGTCAGCGCCATGGCGGCGGCCGAGACGTAGAGGCTGTTCGTGATCGACGAGGCGATGGACGGCGTCGAAAAGTAGCGGATGTAGTTGGCGGCGCCGATGAAGTGGCCGGTGCTGTCGAGGAGACTTCGCCAGAGCACCTGCGCCAGCGGGTAGAGCAGGAAGAGGTAGAGGATCGCCGCGAACACCGCGACGAGACCCCACCGGATGGCGTCCTCGCCGGAGAGGCTGCGCCGGACGACGCCGTCGGGTATCTGGGCGGCGGCCGGAGCCCGGTCGCTCACGCTGCGGTACCCGTCGAGGGGAAGGCGCGTAGCGCGTCGGGCGCCAGCGCGATCGGCAGATCGGCCCCCTCGCCGACGCCGAGCGCGGCGAAGGCGGTCGCCGCCACGTCGCACTCGAGCGGCGTCAGGACCTCCCCGTTCACAGTCAGCCCCAGGCGCGTGAAGGCGCCCAGGAACTGGACGGAGCTGATGCGGGCCGTGAGGCGGTTATCGCCCTCGAGCGCCGCGGGTCCGACGGTGATCTCCTCCGGCCGGATCGCGAGCGTCAGCGCGCCGCCGGGCGCGGCATCGAAGCCGTGCTGGTGGCGCAACTCCGACGCGCCGACGCGCGCCCACCCGCTGCGCGCAGCCGCAACGGCGGAGAGGAAATTCATCTGGCCGACGAAGCGCGCGACGAAGGGCGTGCTGGGCCGCCGGTAGACCTCGGTCGGCCCGCCCACCTGCTCGACCCGGCCGGCGTTCATGACGACGATGCGGTCGGCCATGGCGAGCGCTTCTTCCTGGTCGTGCGTCACCATGATGGTCGTGACGCCGAGGCGCCGCTGGAGCCCGCGGATCTCGTGGCGGAGCGATTGGCGCACGCGCGCGTCGAGCGCGGAGAGCGGCTCGTCCAGCAGGAGCAGCGCGGGCGACGGCGCGAGGGCGCGGGCCAGCGCGATGCGCTGCTGCTCGCCGCCCGAGAGCTGCGCGGGGTACTTGGCCTTGTGGGCGGTGAGGCCGACCAGGGCCAGCAGCTCGTCTACTCGACGGCTGATCTCGGCGCGAGGTGTCCGGCGCGTCTCGAGCCCGTAGGCCACGTTGCGGGCCACCGTGAGATTCGGGAAGAGGGCGTAGGACTGGAAGACGATGCCGTAGTTGCGGAGGCTGGGCGGCAGCCCGGAGACGTCGCGCCCCGCCATCATGACCTGGCCCGCGTTCTGCCGCTCGAGCCCCGCGACGATCCGCAGCAGCGTGGTCTTGCCGCAGCCGCTCGGGCCCAGGAAGCAGACGAACTCCCCGGGCGGGATCGACAGGCTCACCTCCCGCAGCGCCACGAACTGGCCGAACTTCTTGGCGATGCCGTGCAGCGCGACCGCGGCCGGCCTCGACGCGGCGGACGTGCTCACCGCGGGCCCGCCTTCGCGGTCTCTTCCGCGACGATCCGGAGGAGCCCGGCGCCGTATCGCTCGGCCTTGTTCGGCCCGACGCCGTGAGCCTCCTGCAGCTCGGACAGGGTCCGCGGCCGCAGCATCGCGATATCGCGCAGGGTGCGGTCGCTCGCCACGATGAACGGCGCCATCCCCTCCGCGCGCGCCACCGCGAGCCGGTGGCGGCGCAAGGCCTCG
>WNFP01000224.1_pt1 | contig 41939 bp, 42 predicted proteins | sample 5400201 | NCBI WGS metagenome assembly WNFP01 (sample SAMN13153355, study PRJNA577476) | soil metagenome | isolation source: 115 cm saprolite under Madrone tree | place: USA:California | collected 2016-06-14 | reverse complement strand
TACACGTTGCAGCTCCTCGACTTGTTTTTTGACCTTTTCAGTGAGAGAGCGATTCCATTCATCCAAAGTGTCATGCATCTTCTTGATCCGCACCATCGCGCGCACCCGTGCCAAGAGCTCGAACGAATCGAAAGGCTTGATCACGTAATCGTCGGCCCCCGCATCGAGACCTCGAACTTTGTCTTCCTGAGTTGCTTTTGCTGTAAGCAGGATTACCGGAATAGTTTTGTACTTCTCATCCTCTCTGAGATGCTTCAGAACCTCCAACCCATTCATCCTAGGCATCATATAGTCGAGAAGAATAACGTCGGGCTCAAAGGACGGAACTTTCTCCAACGCCTCCGCGCCGTCAGCGGCGCGCTCGATGACATATCCCTGATCCCCGAGTTCTTGCTCAAGCAGATCGAGATTAAACGGCTCGTCGTCAACGATCAGAATTTTGTTCGGCATGGTTCACACCTACTTGATCACCTTATCCGCCCGGACAAGCACGCTCGGTGGAATCGTGAGCTCCAGCGCGTGAGCGGCGTTGAGGTTGACGACCAAATCGTACCTCGTCGGTTCATCCACAGGTAGGTTAGCGGGATTGGAACCCTTCAGAATTTTGTCCACGTAGGTTGCGGCACGGCGGGACAAATCTGCGATATTCACTGCGAAGCTCATCAATCCACCCGCCTCGACGAAGTCGGACCTGTCGTACATGGCTGGCAGATGATTCTTAGCTGCGAGTTCGACAATTCGTGACGGGTAAGTATGAAAGAGGGCATCGGGCATCAGTAACAGAGCATCTGCCCGCCCCTTCGTTGCAACTGCAAATGCGCCCTCCAATTCGGCTGGACTTCGCGCCGTTACGGTTTGAAGCTCGATTGCCAACGCCCGCGCCTTGATGCCGATCTCGCGCAGGTTTGCTGCGTGTGCTGGATTATCCGGATTCGAAAGAGCGGCAATGCGGCTAGTCTTGGGAATAACTTCCTTGATGAGTTCCACCCGTTTGCCGATGAAATCTGCTGAAAGCCTGGACACCCCGGTAACATTGCCACCGGGATGCAACAAGCTGCCGACGAGGCCAGCCTGAACAGGATCGCCAACGCCCGCGAGAACGATTGGGATCGTGCTGGTGGCTTGTTTGGCAGCTACCGCTCCCCTAGTGCCGGATACAATGATGACGTCAACTTTGAGCCCGACGAGGTCGGCGGCAAGCTGGGGTAGGCGATCCAGTTGCCCGTCGGCATACCGGTACTCTATGGCGAGGTTCTTGTCCTCGACGTAGCCCAGCTCGCGTAGCCCCTGCCACAGGTTGTCTTCGCGAGATGCGTTCAGGGCGTGGGAGGTGGAAACCAGGATACCTATCTTCCAGACCTTCGCCGGCTGCTGCGCCTGGACCGGAAAGCAAACGGCCAAGAACAGGGCGACCAGAGCAAGGGCATACAATTTTACGTTTTGGTTTCTAGATTGCCGATTGACCGTGCGCGAATTTAAAAACCGCATGCAAAATATTTCATCCATAGCTATCTCCTTTTTTTCCAATCCGAAAATTGGCACGCAAAAATCCCAAACTTGGCCGGAGACATTCAAATCAAAGTCGAATCACTCCAGGAACCTTTTGATCTTCTTCAGCAACTCAGCTTCATCGATCGGCTTTGGTAGATAATCATCGCAACCGGCTTTACGGGCATCGATCTCGTCGCCGACCATGGCGTGAGATGTAACCGCAATAATCGGGATATGTTTCAACGCGTCGTTGGCTTTGATTTTCCTGGTTGCCTCCCAGCCATCCATCACCGGCATCCCCAGGTCCATGAGAATGAGATCAGGCTTTTGCTGTTCTGTCTTCTTCACCGCCTCTTCTCCATCCACCGCCTGCAGAACCGTGTAGTCATCCTCCAGAAGCTGGACGATCAAGTCCCGGTTCCATTCTGTATCGTCGACGACCAAAACTGTTTTCTTAGACATGTTACCTACCTCCCGACGCCCTACCAATTTGGATTTTGGATTTTCGATTTCAGATTAAAGATGAACCCGAAACGTCAATGTCATAATTTGCCTCGAAGCGTTTTGACGGAAGTGACTGTCATTGCGACGATCTCATTAGTCTCTTTTAGTAATTCGGTAACGTGATCTTCGGGTACAATTTTGTCTTCAATGAACAGTTCCAGCCAGTAGGCGGACTCGTCTGCTTCTTTTTCAACCATGCTGAGTTTGGAAATCTAAAATCCAAAATTTCTCATTATGCCTTCAGATTGATCGGAATCGTGATCGTAAATTTCGAACCCTTGCCGGCTTCGCTTTCAACGCCGATTTCCCCGCCCATGAGATTGATGAATTTTTTGACGATCGCCAATCCCAAACCGGTGCCGCCGTATCTTCGCGTGCTCGACATATCCGCCTGGCGAAACTCCTCGAAGATGTAATCCAACGCCTCTCTTTTCATGCCGATGCCGGAATCTGACACGCTAAGCTTCACATTGCCGTTTTCTCGCCACGCTGCAACCTTAATCTCTCCCTTCTCGGTGAACTTCGCGGCATTGCTCAGGAGATTGAGCACCGCTTGCTTGAGTTTTTCTCGGTCGGTTTTCAATGGCGGGATGTCCGGGGCGATCTCGGTCACCAAACGAACGCGACCATCCTTTAACATCGGCTCTACAGTCGAGGTCGCCATCCGCACCACGTCACTCAGATGGAAGGTTTCGGCATAAACTTCCATGCGGCCCGCTTCGATCTTGGAAAGGTCGAGCAGCCCGTTGATCAGGTTGAGCAAGTGTTCTGAGCTGATGAGAACCTTCTGGAGATTTTCCTTTTGCAGATCGGGGATTTGTGCGCCTGTTCTGCGCAGGACGATGCGGGTAAAACCGATGATAGAGTTGAGCGGCGTGCGTAGCTCATGACTGACGTTGGCGAGAAACTGCGACTTGTGGCGATTGGCGGCTTCGAGCTGCTCATTCTTTTCCTGGATTTCCTGAAACAGGCGGGTGTTCTCAATGGCGATGACGGCTTGATCGGCAAAGGTTTTCAGGAGAGCGATCTGCTTATCGGTGAAGGGTCGGACCTCGGTGCGGCGAATACCAATGACCCCCAGAGGAACACCCTCTCGGAGCAAGGGAGTGGAGAGTACTGTCCGATGGCCGAACCGTCGTTGCCGCTCCTTGGATTCGGGAAACTCGGTTTCGATCTCTGCTGCCATGTCGTGGATATGAAAGGTTTGGCGGTCAAGTACCGCTCGACCGGCTAACGAGCCTCGAGTAATAGGAATCTCTTCGGTTGCCGGGAGTGATCCGTGACAGGCTGCAAGTCTTAACACGTTACCTTCCACACGATATATCTGCGCGTTGGTCGCATCACACAGACGCGCGGCGCTCTCGGCCACGGCGTCCAGCACCGGCTGGATATCGGTGGGCGAGCTGCTGATTACGCGCAGGATTTCACTCGTCGCCGTCTGCTGTTCCAAGGACTCGGTGAGTTCGCGCGTGCGGTCTTCGACCTTCTGCTCCAGGTTGCTGTAAGACTCCTGGAGCTGGGTGGTCATCTTGTTGAACTCGTCGGCCAAAACCTCGATCTCGTCTCCGGTTTTCAGATCGAGACGATAACCCAGATCGCCGGTGCCGATGCGCTCCACACCTTCACGCAGGATTCGGACGGGACGGACAACTCGTCGCGCTAAGAACCAGCTGGCGATAAGCGCCATGCCGAGACCGATCAAGAACAAGGTAGAGGTTCGCATCATCGACGCGTAGAGAGTTTCGTAGGCTTCTTCGACGGGACGCTCAATAATAACCGCCCAGTCTAAACCTGGAATCAGCGCGAACGAAGCCAGAACGTTTTTGCCCTGCAGGTTCTCCGCTATGATGGCATTCGGTGCGGCCTTCCCAGGACTAGTCTGAAAGGCTGCTTTGACTTGATCGAGAAGGGCTACATTGCGCCGCTGTAGAACGAGACTGATATCGGGGTGGGCGATGAGTTCGCCGGTCCGGGTAACGGCATAAGCATAACCTGCCTTTCCCACGGTGATGGCCGAGACCACGTCGCCGATGTATTTTAGATTCACTTCGGCCTGCAGCACGCCGATCACATCCCCGGCGAAGCGTTCTATCGGTACGGCAATGGTCATGTAAGGTTCCGAGCCGCGGACAAAGTGAACCGGACCAAAATAGGATTTACCTTGCTTCGCCTGCAGAAAGGGCGGCGCGGTGGAAAGATCTCGTTTGGCTTCGGGAAGCACTGTGCGCAAACGTGAGGCCTGCACACGGATCGCCCCATTCTCATCGAGCGCCAGCGCTTCAGTAACTGCCGGAGCGATCAAAAGAAGCTTTTCGAGCTCGAAGCGGAATTCCGCCGTCAGTCCTTTGGGCGCGATCTCGCGGCTCTTTGTTGCTCCTTTCAAGGTATTGTGGATCTCTTGGACGAAGCGCTCGATTTTAATTGCCGCTCCCGTAGCAACTTCCTTCTGAACGGCAGCCAACTGCTCGCGACTCTCCAGATAGCGGAAATAGATTTCGACAAGACCGCTCGTGATCAAGCCACCGCCTATCAAAAAAACCGAAATAAAGAAATAATCACGAACTAGCCGCCCACGCCGCTGTCCGACGAAGGGGCGAATCAAAGGAAAGTTTTGGATTTTGGATTTTAGACTTGGGAACATTATCTGATCACTTTATTCGCTCGCGCTAGCACGTTGGGTGGAATTGTCAGCCCCAGCTCCTTTGCGGTCTTGAGATTGATTGCCAACTCTACATCATCGAATGTTTCGATCCGTAGCTCGCGGGGTGGTGTACCATTTAGAACGCGGTAGACGAGCTTGGCGGAAAGTCTGCCGATCTCCTGATAGTTCTGGCCGTAGCTAGCGAGGCCGCCTTTGGCCACCAGACTTTCGTCCTGAAACATTGTCGGCAACTTCTTGGCCTTGGCCGTGTCGATGATGAATTGTACCTGGCCGACCACCATCGCGTCGGCGATGTAGAAAAAGGCGTCCGCCTCGGCGGCTTTGAGTGCCTGCAGCCCTTTGCGTAATTCTTCTACGGAAGTGACGTGACGTTCAATAAACTTGAGTCCCAGCCTCTTCGCCTCTTCCCTCCCCAACGCGGCGCCGTCCGCGGCAACAGCGCTGGCAGGATCGAAAAACGCCACGACCCGACTGATCTTTGGTAACATTTCTTTGAGGATCTCAAGACGCTTCGCCGTAAGGTCCTTGACTAAGTAGTGGACCCCTGTGAGCCTTCCTCCGGGTTTCGCAAAGTCGTTTACCAATCCTAGGGCGACCGGATCCGTGCCGATGGTGAAAACGATGGGGACGTTCTGCGTTGCTTCCTTGGTTGCAACAATGACGGAGCTCGCGATCGCGTATATTAAGTTGACTCTCGCCTGTTCAAAAGTCCTGGCCGCATCCGCCGCAGCCTTTGCATCGCCCTTGGTATCTTGGATAATCAAAGTGAATTGCTTGCCTTCTTCGAACCCCAGTTCCTTTAGCCCTTTCCGAAGCCCGTCAACGGTCTCAGACAAAGCACCGCCGGGGAAAAGAACACCGATGCGATAGATCTTTTGCTGCTGCGCTTGCGCCGGCAAACTAAGGAGCGAGAGCAGAGCAGCAAGGGCCGAGCTAACGACTTTCTTAATCAACGCTCCCTCATTCAAAATCATTTCCGGTTATGTAGCGCTGCTGCTTTAAGCCCATCACTCCATTGGTCCTGCCGTCTATTTAATCACCTTCACTGCCCGATTGAGAACCTCAGGAGGAATCGTTACGTCGATTTGGTTCGCGGTCTTGAGATTGATCGATAAATCGAATTTTGTCGGTTGCACCAATGTCAAGTCGCCAGGCTTAGCGCCTTTGAAAATTTGGTCCACGTATTCAGCCGCGCGCCGGGATAGATCGGGTAAGTTCACCCCATAACTCATCAGCCCTCCCGCTTCGACAAAGTCGGCTCGATCGTATATCGCCGGGAGCCGGTTCTTAATCGCCGATTGCGCGATTTGCGAGACGTGATTGTTGAACAGGACGTCGGTCATCACGAAGAGAGCATTGGGGCCTCCTTTGGCGGCGGCTCTCACGGCGCTGTCGATTTCGTTCGCAGTTCGGGCTGACACGGACTGAAACGTCAGGCCCAAAGCCCGAGCGCCAAGCTCGGCATCTTGGAGGCTCTTGCCGTGGCCCGGATTTTTGGGATTTGTTAGAGCGGCCACCTGGGCCGTCTTGGGCAGAGCTTCCTTGATGAGTTTCAGCCGCGCGCCAAAGAAATCGGCGGACATTCTCGCTACGCCGGTGACATTGCCTCCCGGATACATAAAGCTTTTGATGAGCCCAGCTTCCACAAGATCCCCCGCGCCGGCCACGACGATGGGAATCGTACTGGTAGCTTTCTTGGCCGCAACGGCTACGCTGGTGCCACCGACAACGATGACATCGACCTTTTGCTCGACCAATTCCCGAGCGAGTTTGTCTAGTTGGTCTGTCTTCCCTTCCGCGTAGCGGTACTCCATGACGACGTTCTTTCCTTCTTCGTAGCCCAGGTCCCGCAGGCCTTGTCGCAGGGCTTCATCGCGCGACGCGTTTAACGCCGGAGAGCTCGAGACCAGCACGCCGATCTTCCAAACTTTCCCCGCCTGCTCCGCGCCCGCCGCAAGGGCGACGGACGCCAGCAACAGCACAACAACTCCCACAACCCTAACGATGTTTTTCATCCACGATGTTTTGGACATTTATTGGTCTCCTCCAATGCATAGTCTAAAAATTGAAATCAAGGGGTTCCGTTTCAGCCCCTGGCTGATCCGCCTTGGGCGGAGCCTGATGCCTCGGGCCTATTGTCTCATTTAATTACTCGGTCTGCGCGGTAAAGAACAGACTGCGGTTACTCATAGCGTTCCTCTCCGTTTTTTTGCCGCTGACTGCTTTCTGACCACTGCTTACCGTCATCTGATGACCTTGTCTGCCCTCGCCAGTACGTTCGGCAAGCGCTGCTCAATGACATATTTGTTTCCTTCCACGTATCCAAGCTCGCGCAGTCCCTGCCGGAATGCCTCGGTGCGGCCGAGACAGCGGAAAGGAGGCACCAGTTAGGTATCCTATGCGCGGGACTTGTTTTGCTGCGCTTCGGCCGGCTGAACAAAAATAATGAATAGAGCAATTATAAAGAGGACCAGAGTCCTATTGGTCATAGCCATTTATAACATACTGCTGTCTATTGATGGCTGTCCAGGGTCAACTGTTTTTCGCTTTTAGATTGCCGATTTTGGATTTCCTGCTCATCCGATGGTTCCCAGCGCAAGCGTTATGCCATTATTGAAACGGAACACCAGCTCGAAGTACTGTCTTGATCTTGTAGGAAGATTCTGAGTTTGGAAAGTGCTTTGGCCGCTTGAGCAGAAGGGCCGCGTAGCAATCTTGCTACACCTACCGTATCAAATTTGATGCAGCTCATTAAAAGCGCCTTGAAGCGTCTCGTGCTTAAGCCTATATTGCCCTGACAAATTAACGAGAACCTCCGACGTGAACCAAAACTGGCTGGCTACAGGTTTTTTTTTCGTGCTGTTGCTCGTGCTCCTATACGGTGCCTTCCAGATCCTCAGCCCATTTCTTATTGCAATTACCTGCGCGGCGATTCTAGCCGTGCTGTTTTATCCCCTTTACGCGTGGCTGTTGAAAGCGCTGCGGGGACGCGCATCCGCAGCGGCGCTGATCGTTATTGTGTTGATGGTTCTCGTAGTGGTCCTGCCCGGTCTCAAGATCATTGGATTTCTTTCCGAGGAGGCCGTCGAGTTGGTGCAGTCTGTGCGCGAGATCGTGACTGGAGACGGCATCAAGGTTTGGCAAGAAAAGCCTTGGGTGAAGGGGCTTCTCGGTTGGTGGAAAATGGTGTCCTTCAGACTCGACATGTTCAAGATCAATTGGAAGGACCCACTGGTTCAAGGCGCCCAGGTCACCTCGGTATTCCTGGTGACTCACGTAAGTGACATTGCCCAAAACGTTCTTCTCTTTGCGGTCAATTTTATCATTACTCTGTTTACGCTCTTTTTCTTTTTGCGCGACGGAAGGAATTTCTGCGACCGGCTTCGCCTTCTGCTGCCGATGGATCCGGAACATCAGGAACGCTTGTTCAATAAGGTCGTCGATGCAATCGTCGCAGTCGTCCATGGTTCCTTGGTCGTCTCGACGCTCCAGGGTTTTCTCGCCGGCCTGGCCTATTGGTTTTTAGGTGTGCCTTTTGCCGCCATCTGGGGTGCCGCTACGGCTTTTGCCGGGCTCTTGCCCATCGGCGGCACGACGTTGGTGACCATTCCGGTCTCTCTATACTTGTTCTTGCAGGGCGACACTTGGAGAGGTGTGATTATGCTGATCTGGAGTCTGGCAGTGGTGGGAATGGTAGACAATTTCGTCAAGCCACTCTTTATCGGCAACCGGTTGCGGCTCCCGGCTCTCATTCTCTTCTTCAGCATTCTGGGCGGGATATCGGTCTTCGGCGCACTCGGACTGATCCTCGGGCCTGTGTTGTTCGCGCTCTTGGCCGCTCTCTTAGATCTCTATTTGGAGGAGTATGCCGCCGACAAATGAAATGGGATTACTTTGTGGCGACTTTGTCCGGACGGTTTGGCAATGCAAATGGAATCGGCCTATAGTTGACCAATATTTTTATCTAGAGGAGAGAAAATGGCGGAAGATATTCAGGTCAAGCGCGAAATCGTTCTGGAAGCCGACGCTGAGACCCTGGAGAAGACGCGGAAGGAAGGACATGCTCGCGGTTTCACCGTCTACTGCGACGAAGCGGAGCGGATCGGCGGCGACAATTCAGCTCCGCCGCCGTTAGCGTACTTCGGTTCTTCGTTAGCTTTCTGACTGCTCACGCAGATTTCCCGGTACGGGGAATTGCTCAAAACGCATATCGAGAAAGCGAAGATCTTTGTCACTGCGCGATTTAAGAGCGAGGGCTCGGTTTTGCGTGAGACAATGCAAGCGGAGGGACTGGGCGTTGAGACGCGTTGCGAACTGACTTCTAACGAGTCGGCGGACAAGGTCGCTAGGGTGGCGCGCAACGCGGAGAACGGCTGCTATGTAATGCAGACGAGTATCAAGCCGACTCCGGTGGGGCGCCCGTTTACTCTCAACGGAGAGGTTTTCGATCCGGAGGCATTTTCGAGCGGGAAATAAATTTAATCTTGGAAAGGAGATAGCGCTATGGCTAAGCAAATGGAATTCTTCGATATCCAATATAAGGAAGGATCGTTGGATCCTAAGACGGCGGAGTTCATCAAATTCGCGGTAAACCTGGCGATTGGGCACGAGCACGGTGCCAAGCTCCACCTGGACCGGGCGCGCAAGTGCGGCGCGAGCGAAGATGAAGTGTGGGAAGCTGTGGTCTATGCCGTACGACCCGTTGCCGCTAAGGTCCGCAACTTTGCCAAGAGCCTCATTGCAAAGTAATTATCCGACAACCTGACGGTTTGAGCAATTTGAACGGCCTGACTGTTTGAACAGCCCGCATCCGCAAGCAAAATTCAAATCGTTTCATCCGGTCAATCGGTCAACGTAAGGGAGCAGCACTCAATGAATCAATGGACTATTGAAGTTGGTGACGAGGATTTCGAAACAGCGGTTTTGCAACGTTCGCAGGAACTACCAGTGCTGGTGGATTTCTGGGCGCCTTGGTGCGGTCCCTGTCGCGTCTTGGGTCCGGTTCTTGAGAAGCTGGCGGAAGAGTACGCCGGTGAGTTTCTTCTCGCCAAGATTAACGTAGATGAAAGTCCGTCCGTCGCAGCTGCGTTTGGTATCCAAGGCATCCCGGCGGTGAAACTCTTCAGAGACGGTGACATCGCGTCGGAGTTTACCGGTGCTCTGCCGGAACCCATGGTGCGCGAGTTTCTTTCCCGCTTTTTGCCTTCAGCCGCGGACAAGCAGGCTCTTGAGGCAGCAGAACTTGAAAAGGAAGGAAAAGTTGCCGAAGGGAAGGCACTGTATCAAGCGATCCTAAAGTCCGAACCGAACCACGCAAAAGCGTTACTTGGCCTCGGCCGACTGTTGATGAACGAAGGCGACAATGAAGGGGCCTTGAGTCACTTGGAAAAAGTACCCCTCGTGGCCGAGGAACGAAAGGAAGCAGACCGTCTCATCGCGCGGTTAAAACTTCAAGGCGGGGCGGCACAAGATGAATCCGAGTTGCGCGCTAAACTCAAGTCCGAACCGAACAATATCGAGGCAAGATTTACTCTGGCTCAAGCGTTGGCCGGCAGCGAAAAATACGAAGAGGCGCTGGCTGAGTTGCTGAACATCGTCAAGGCGGACCGCAACTTCCGCGACGATGGGGCGCGCAAGGCGATGGTCCAAATCTTTGAAGTCTTGGGATCCGACCATCCGCTAGCCGAGAAATATCGCTCCGAGCTGGCGAAGGTTCTGTTTAGCTGAGGTGATTTTGGGAAGTTCGCCATTGCTCGCGGCAAAGGGAGGAAAATTACTATGGTCACCCTGGCACAGTCGAATTGCATCATCGAGGCTATTTTCGCTCGCGGTCGTGAATTGGGTTGCCGTCCGCTGAGCATCGTGGTGGTTGAGCCCGGCGCGAAGGTGAAGGCATTTCAGAAAGAAGATGGGTCGGCCATGATGCGTTTCGAGATGGCTTACGGCAAAGCCTATGCAGCTCTCGCTTTGGGACGGTCCTCATCACTGGTCCGTGTCCGGACGGAGGAGCGGCCGCTGTTCATGCAGTACTTAATGCGTGCTTCGGACGATCAAATTTTTCCCGAAGGCGGCGGCATGCTGATCCGCGACAAGGACGGTGAAGTCATCGGCGCTGTCGGCGTCACGGGAGATACACAAGAGCGCGATGAGGAGCTTGCCGCTCACGGCATTCATGGAGCGGGCCTCAAGACCGACGAGGACTGCAAGAATCTTGGTTCAAAGGTGCGACTGGAGAATTAAAAAAAGAGGTCTTGAGCCGACCAGCGCGCTCGTTTGGCTTCTGCCTTGGCGTGTTTTGCGCCTATGCGCGAGATTGCTCTTATCCGATCCCTAGTTTTTTCGCGCCAAGACGCCAAGAGCGCAAAGTCATGCTATCCATTCGGAGACCGGCGCTTTCGCCTCATGCAGCGGCTGGCAGACAATATCCACCAGGCTCGGGCCAGCGTGTGCCAACGCTTCTTTTAGTACTTTGCCAAGTTCTTTAGGCTCGGTGACGTGCCAGCTTTTCACACCGAACGCGGCAGCCACCGCGGCGTGGTCGGTGGTGTCGAAGTCCACCGCGAAGTAGCGCTCGGCGTAGCCTGACTTTTGCCCCGCCTTGATCCAGCCGTAGGTACCGTTAGAAATGACGATGAAAGTTATCGGCAGCCGATAACGCACAGCCGTTTCGAGCTCCCCACAGGTAAAGCCAAAACTGCCGTCGCCCATCACTGCTATGCACTTCACCTGCGGCCGCGCCAAATGAGCTCCGACGGCTGCCGACAGCGAATAACCGAGAGCGCCGTGGGCCCGGTTAGAGAAGAAGCGGCGCCCGGTACCGCGCACCTGATAGTAAGCGGAAAAATACGGACACGGGGTGCCGGCATCCGTTACGATGATGGCATCAGGGTCCAGTGCCTGGGCTACTTCCGCCACTACACGCTCCGGTTTGATCGGCTTGTGGTCAGACATGGCGAGGTCCCGGAATCTAGCGAACTTCTGCTCCTTGGCATTTTGCACTGCGGTTGCCTCCAGCGGGCGCTGCACCGTCGCCAGAGAATCGTTCAACGCCGCCAGCGCGAGCTTCGCATCGCCCACCAGGGGGGCGTCGACAGGATAGTTGGCGCCGAGCACGGCTGGGTCCACGTCCAAATGGATCACTTTGGTCTGGCCGGGTACCGGATGGCGCCAGCGCTCGGTAGTGACCGAACCTGCGCGGCAGCCGACGAAGACAACCAGATCCGCCTGATCGACAATAGCTCGTGTTTCCGGCGTGCCGCCGTTGGAGCCCACGACTCCCACTGCCAGTGGATGCGACTCGTTTATAGATCCCTTACCGCTGATGGTTGTGGCGACGGGAGCCGATAGCCGTTCCGCAAGCTTGAGAAGATCCAACTCGGCGCCGGCGATGACGACTCCGCCGCCGCAGATAAAAACCGGGTGCGCCGCGTCGGTCAACAATTGTGCCGCGCGCTCGACGAAATAGTGATCCGGCGCACTCCGTCGCGCTGGATAGCGGCCGAGGCTAGAATCGCCCCAAACGTCGGCGCGATCTATTGAGCCGTTTTGCACATCGAAGGGCAGTGCGACGTGGGCGGCGCCCGGCCGGCCGGTAGTCATTTGATTGAACGCCGTCCGCAAGACCCTCGGGATGTCCTGGGCGCGGTCGAGCACCGCGTTCCATTTCGTCACCGGCCGCATGAGCGCACCCTGATCGAGAGCGGTAAGCGTGTAGCGCCCGCGCGCGGCGACGGAAATGTCAGAATTAATGCAGAGCACTGCCACCGACGATTCGTTCGCTTCGGTTAGACCCGGAAGGATGTAGGTCGCGCCGCCGCCGCTGGGCCCTTCGCACACGCCGACCTTGCCCGAGACACGCGCATAGCCGTCCGCCATGTACGCTGCGGAGCGCTCGTCGCGAGTTAGCACATGGCGCATGCCGTGTGGCAGCCTCGCCAGCGCATCGTAAAACGGCAAACTGGTGTCGCCGCACAAGCCGAAGATGACCTCGACGCCGTGGGCCTTCAGCATCTCCACTACCGCTTCGGCGCCGGTAAGTGTGCCGGCCTGGTGCTCGATCGGTTTGTTCATGGTGCTTTTATAAAATTCGGCGAGGAGCGCTGCTGTTTAAGCCTCAATTGGGATTGAGCCGATTCACGCTCTCAGGGCAGAGTAATCAAGAAGGTAATCTGCTGTCAACGATGGAACGAACCGGGTGAAACGAACCAGGCTGTTATTCCTGTCGCTCTCTATCCGCTAACTTGAAACAGCCATCCTTTCGCGCCATCGTATTATGAAGAACATCATCACGGTTAGTCATGGTTCCCGGCAACGATTCCACAGAGCAAAAAATTCAAGAGCTGGCCCGGTCACTTTACCACCAGGCTGCAGAGCACAAGCCATCGATCTTCGAGCCCCAGGATTGGTTGGGCAAGATGATCGAGTGGTCGCTGGAGGATGAGTCCCTTCGGGTCGCGCTGTTTCGCTTCGTCGATGTGCTGCCCAGTTTAGACTCGGCTGCCGAGATCGGCCGGCACCTCGAAGAGTATTTTGCCAAGGTAGATCATGCTTTTGGTGGGTTGGTTTTTCTCGCTCAAGCTCTTCGCGCAGGCTGGTTATTAGCGCCGGTGGCGCGGCATAACGTGACGCGGCTCGCGCGACGCTTCATCGTTGATGAAGAGCCGGGTGCGCTTCGTTCGGCGCTTGAAAGTCTCCGAAAGGAGCCCGCCGCGTTCACGCTCGACGTGGTCGGCGAGGCGACGGTAAGTGAAAAGGAGGCGCTGGCGACGCAGCGCCGCTACCTCGATTTGTTGCAGAGCTTGAGCACGATCTCGAAGGGTTGGCCCTTGATCCCGCAGATCGATCAAGGCCCGGCCGGACCGCTTCCAAGAATCAGTCTGTCGGTGAAAGCCTCCGCTCTATGTGCCCGTTTTGATCCGCTCGACCCGGACAGCGAAAAAATCGTTCGGAAACTTCTCAGGCCGCTGTTTCGCGAGGCTGCCCGACTCCATGCCGCGCTGACTCTGGACATGGAACAGTATTTATTCAAAGACTTGACCTTGGCGATTTTCCGCGGCCTCCTCGAAGAATCTGAATTTCAAAGCCAGCCGCACGCCGCCATCGCCATTCAAGCTTATCTTCGCGATGCGGAACATAACGTAAAAGAGTTAATCCAATGGGCCCGAGCGAGAAGGCGCCGCATCGGCGTGCGTCTCGTGAAGGGAGCTTATTGGGACAGCGAGATTACGTGGGCCAAACAGAAGGGCTGGCCGGTACCCGTTTTCTTGGAAAAGACGGAGACCGACGCTAACTACGAGCGGCTGACGCGCCTACTCTTGGAGAGCTACGACGTTGTCGATGCCGCCTTCGGCAGCCACAACATCCGTAGTCTGGCGCACGCGGTCGTAGCGGCCAAAGAGATCGGCGTGCCCGACTACGGCTATGAGATTCAGATGCTTTACGGTATGGGTGAGCCGATCAGGCAGGCGATCATTCAAAACGGCCAGCGCGTGCGCGTCTACTTGCCGGTGGGGAGACTCCTTCCGGGCATGGCCTACCTGATTCGGCGGCTGATGGAGAACACATCGAATACTTCATTCTTACGCCAGACCTATGCCGAGGAAGAACAGATCGATAAACTGATTGTGCCGCCGGCGGCGCCGAACAAGGCTATCACGCAAGCTCGCAAAGGCGCCCGTAAAAAGGTTTTGGAGCCGTTCCAAAACGAACCACTCTTGGATTTTTCGCGCGAGGCAAACCGCGCTCGTTTTGCCAAGTCGCTGGTAGACGTTAGACAAAACTTCAGTCGCGATTACCGACTGTGGATCGGGGGGGAGGAGGTAGAAACAAAAAAATGGCTTGACTCCGTCAATCCGGCCGCTCCCGAGGAAATCGTCGGTCGTGTTCCTGTCGCGGGCCGAGGAGAGGCAGAGCGCGCGGTGGTCCATGCCGTGGAGTTCTTTCCTGAATGGAGCAGGACGCCCGCCAGCGAGCGCGCGGCGTTTATGTTTCGGGCCGCTGACATCATGCGACGAAGGCGCATTGAGCTGGCGGCGTGGGAAGTCTTTGAAGTCGGCAAAGGGTGGCGCGAAGCGGATGCCGACGTGGCTGAGGCAATTGACTATCTCGAGTACTATGGCCGGGAGATGCTGCGGCTGAGCGAGCCTCGGGTAACCCAAAAGCTTCCGGGAGAAAGTAACGTTTACTTTTACGAGCCCAGAGGCGTCGCCGCGGTGGTTGCGCCGTGGAATTTTCCGCTGGCAATCCTCACCGGAATGACGGCGGCGGCTTTAGTGACCGGCAACTGCGCGGTGATAAAACCAGCGGAGCAGTCGCCGGTGACGGGCGCCTTACTGATGGAGATCCTTCGCGAAGCAGAACTGCCACCGGCCGTCTGCCAACTGCTGCAGGGCGGCGGCGCATTGGGGGCTTACCTGGTACGTCATGCTTCGGTGCAAATAATCGCCTTTACCGGATCTCGTGAGGTCGGCTTGGAAATTCTGCGCACGGCCTACGATCATCAACCGGGCCAAGAGCATGTAAAGCGGGTGGTATGCGAGATGGGCGGCAAAAACGCCATCATTGTCGACGAAGATGCCGATTTGGACGAAGCGGTAGTTCATATCCTGGAGTCAGCCTTTGGCTACCAGGGTCAAAAATGCTCGGCTGCCTCGCGGATCATTCTTGTCGACGAAATCCACGATCCTCTATTGGAACGGTTGGTCGAAGCGGTTCGGAGCCTCGAGATTGGGCCGCCTGAGGATCCGAGAAACTTTATCGGTCCGGTCATCGATGCAGCCGCGCGGGCAAAGATCATCGGCTATATCGATTTAGGTAAGCACGAAGGTAAATGTCTACTTGGGCGGGAAGCGCCAACGACAGGTTTTTTTGTTGGCCCGGCGATTTTCAGCGGCATCGAGCCTGACCATTGCCTGGCTAACGAAGAGATCTTCGGACCTGTTCTCTCGGTCATCAAAGCCAAGGACTTCAATCATGCGTTGGAGATTGCGAATCGCTCAGCCTATGGGTTGACCGGTGGGCTTTTTTCCCGCTCACCGGCACATATCGACAAAGCGCGACGAGAGTTTCGCGTCGGCAATCTTTACATTAATCGCGGGATCACCGGCGCCATTGTCGAACGACAGCCTTTCGGCGGTCTAAAGCTCTCCGGTATCGGCTCCAAAGCCGGAGGTGCGGACTATCTGCTACAATTTCTGGAACCACGAACGATTTCTGAAAATACACTGCGTCATGGGTTTGTCGCTCCAGAAGAACTAAAAAATTAGGAGAAGAAGTGTCGGCCCAAACAGGCGTGACCGGTGAGCCATCGGCCACCCAAACCCTCCGAGATACCCCGGGCGAATATATGGCTCCCGCTTGGTTGCCGGGCGGCCAGCTGCAAACCATTTATGCGTACTGCCTAAGGCAGACGCCGGCTTTCACATACCGGCGTGAACGTTGGGAGACGCCGGATGGCGATTTCATTGACCTCGATTGGCTAGACGCGTTTACTCACGAGTCCAGGTTATTGGTGCTGTTTCACGGCCTCGAGGGATGTTCACGCAGTCATTACGCTGTCAGTTTGATGAATCAACTGCGCGGCGAAGGATGGTGTGGAGTCGTGCCGCATTTTCGTGGCTGCGGCGGTGAGATCAACCGATTGCATCGATCCTATCATGCGGCGGATTCCGCCGAGGTCGACTGGATCTTGCGCCGGCTCCGGGCGAAGCATCGAGGTCCGCTCTATGCGGTGGGTATTTCGCTCGGTGGAAATATGCTTTTGAAGTGGCTTGGCGAACAGGGAGAACGGGCAGTGGATCTGGTCGAGAGGGCGGCGGCTGTGTCTGCTCCTGTGGAGCTCCAGATAGCAGCCAAACAGCTCGATTGCGGTTGGAAGAAGAGAATCTATGCAGCCCATTTTCTCCGTACCATGAAGCCAAAAGTTCTGACAAAAATAGCGACTCATGGCTTGGACGTAGACCCGCATGCAATACGAACCACTGTGACGTTCCGTGAAATCGATAATCTCTATACCGCGCCGGTCCATGGGTTTAGAGACGCCGACGACTACTGGATTCGCTCCAGCAGTAAGCCCTTGCTTCGCCACATCACAGTCCCGACCCTTCTAATCAACGCCCGCAACGATCCATTTTTTCCGAGTGACGCGCTGCCGACGCACGGTGAAGTTTCCGCGGCCGTGGCTCTCGATTATCCCGAGTCCGGCGGCCACGTCGGCTTTGTGTCGGGGAGATTTCCCGGGCACTTTCGCTGGCTCCCGCGCCGAATCCTCAGCTTCTTGGCAGGTGACAATGAGAAAGTTGAGCTCACTAAGGGACTTTGAATCGAATCATCTCTGTGTTGAGGCATAAACATTCGACGGCCACGCAGTGATCAACTTACGGTGTGAAAACCTCGTTTACCGAAGAAAACGTCGCGTCAGGTTTGGGCCCGCCGGAGATAAGGTAAATGGATTGACCAAAAACGGCCGCGCCCAGTCCATGACGAGCGGTGAGCATGGGAGCCCAGGATTGCCATCGATTTGAGACCGGGTCGTAGGACTCGGTCTGGTTGTGGGTTCCGGAATTAGACTCGCCACCAAAAACGAAAACTTTGCCGTTTAGCGATGCGGCCACAATCCCGCTTCTCAGGGTCGGCATCGGTGCGCGGGCCCGCCAGCGGTCTGTTGCCGGATCATATTCTTCGTTTTCCGTTATGTTTTTGTCATGCCTGCCATTGATACGTCCGCCGATGGCGTAGAGTTTGCCGTTCAGCACGCCGATCGCATGGTGGTCCCTGGGTGTCGGCAGTGGAGCAAGTTTCACCCAACGATCTTGGGCAGGATCGTAGGCTTCATTCGCGTTAGTGTTTTTGCCATTCGACCCGACGCCACCGACGGCATAAATCTTGCCCTGGATAACGCCGACGGCCAACGCTCCTCGCGCTGTAGGCATGGCCGCCCGCGTGCGCCATTGATCAACGGACGGGTCATACTCATAAACTGTGTTCACCGGTCCCTGGCCGGAAATATAGCCGCCGATGACGTAGATTTTTCCGCTCACCGCAGCGGCACCGACGTGATGCAATGGCCGAGGAAGCGATGCGCGGCGCCGCCAGTTATCTTTGACCGGATCATATTCTTCTACGAGATCGCTATTTTTTTCATAACCGCCCATCACGTAGATTTTCCCTCCAAGCTCCGCGGCGGCCACTTCAGTTCTCGCCGACGGCATCGCAGCCCGGCTTTCCCACTTGCCACGCGGCGGCTCGACGGCGCTTGCAAGGGAATGAAAGGAAAGGGCGAGGAAGAACCCGGCTCCAAATAAATACTTGGCGAACATCGTGTGTATCCTTCCTCTAACGGAATCCACAATAAGGTAAAACCGGCCGAATTTGTGAAATGAAGTTGAGCAATGGAAGCTACTGCTCTCAAATTGCAACGGACCGAAGAGTTAAGAGGGATACGGGTTCTCGATAGCGTTGTTTTCCATGAGCGATTGAAGATCCACCATGGTGAAGGCGCAGTACTTGGGTTCGTAGCCGAGTTTCGTGGCTGTCAGGCCCTGTTCCAAAATACGCTGAAGGATCATGCGATTCAGGGGACCGTGACCCATGCGTCCATCGTGCTGAACTAAATCCGCCTCAGCATGGGCGGTGAAGTAAACGGCCTGTTGCTTGCTCAACCCGTAGCGAGACGTCAGAGCTTCCTCCCATTGCTTTGACCAATGACCGAGGGTTTCTTCATAGACGTGCATCCCCCATAGCTCAATGATGGATCCGTCTTGAAAAATCCGCCTACAATAATCGCTGATTGCTCGGCCCGCGGCGGAAGCAGGTTGTTCCAGCACCTCATGCCGAGAAAGCCCCAGAGCCTGCGCGGTCTCTAACAATATTAACGTATGACCGGGAGGTTTAGGGGCTATTAGCTCCTCGGCGATCTTTTCCGTGAACGCGGGCAGGAGATCGTAGTTGCTGATAAAAAAAGGTAGATGAACATAATACGAGACGGCATTTAGGGCCACCACCTCGACGGAAAAAAGCCCCCAATCCTTAAAGAAGCGGCGCACGCAAGGCAGTGGCAGGCGCCCTTCTCTCAGCTGGGTCATGAACGGCCCTTTATTGATCCGCTGTTCCCAGTGGATATAGAGCTCGTGATACAGACTGTCGACGTAGGCTTTCGCTTCGGTATGATTCATGAAATTCAGTTGTAGGCGAAAAAACCGGCTCGAAATGACTCTAACGAGCCTTTACATAAAAGGAATTTCCTGTATTGTTAAAACCCAAAAGGTTCCCTAAGTCAATGACTGTGTTTTCATGAACGAGAGGTGAGCGATGGAAGCACTGAGCCCAGAAAACTTTCTGAAGCAGTTGTCGGATCATCGCGAGGGCTTTTGGCAAAAGATGACCGCGGAACGTAAGAGTTATGGCGCGGAAAAACCGCTCACACCGCAGATTGTCCTACGGCGGTTACAGTTTGGAGTCGTGATGGAGCGTAAGGCGGGCGAAGTTAGTGCCCCGTGGGTGGCCCATTTGCCGGAGTTGGAATTGCAACATTGTCTATCGGAGTACGTGGCCAATGAACTGAAGCACGCTTCTGTTCTGCGCAAGAGAATCTCAGAACTCAATGGCGACCCCGATGTCTTGTGGAGGAATCCTCTCGCGGAACTCAAGGAACTTTGGGATTTTCATGGCTCCTTGGGCTCTTTTTGTGAGTTGTTTGCGAGCGTACAGTATGGTCATGAGGAGTTCTTTCCCCGAACTTCAAAGTCGTTCATTGAACGGGTCGAGCCCATCGATCCGCAGACTGCAGCCATTTATCGGGATACGCTGTTAGCCGATGAGGCGGGTCACGAATGGCTTGCGCCTGAAATTCTGCGGCGCTATGCCACAGATTCAAACCTACAAGAGCGATGTCTAAAGGCTTTGCAAACGGGATGCGAGCTTTTTGGGCGGGCCATTCAGAGCTTTAATCAAACCATGCCCAGTTGAGAAGTGTCGAACTGAATGACGCTAGCAGTGCTAATTAGTCGGAAACGGTGGATTTGCTTGATTTAATCAGTGCTTAGGTTCTATTCTCTTGCCATAACTGACTTCACCTTTATCCACCCGGAGTGAAAAGCCACAGTCTGGATTTGTGCAGGCCCAGGCTTTGAAAGTAACCGATGCGCCATCCTGTCCGTAGTCTGATAAAGGGATAAGAATACCATTGTTGCATTTTTGGCATTTCGGCAGGTCCATCTCCACTCCTCCTTTCAACGTGCCAAGGCAGACAACCACGCGCCCGATACGACGAAATTTTATAGTATCGGTTACAGCGAATCAAGTTCGCGTCTTGGCCAAACTATTAAGGAACGCCAAATGGTCAAACGAAAAAAAGAGGGACAGCAGATTTGTCTACCATCCCTCTTTCAAAGTGTCACGAACGATGGTTACTTCGTGTCGGTCTTTTCAGCCGGAGCTTTGGACGGGGCCTTAACCATAGTTATGCTGCTGGCGTTCATCTTGCCATCTTTCTCGGTGTAGGAAACCTTAACCATGTCACCTACTTTGACCTTGCCCAGAGCGCCTTTCGCTTTGGAAGTAGCGGTCAGGTCGAGATCTTTATCTTTGGTCTTGACACTCAGAGTGCCCGCCTTGGCATCCACCGCCGTAACTGCACCCGTGGTGCTCATGGCCTTCGGTTTCTCAGCCTTCGTCTGTGGCTTCGTTGCCGTATCGGCTGCAAAGCTGACACCGCTAAAAGCTAGAGCAGTTAGAGCGATAACTAAAACCTTGAGTATGCTTTTCACAATATCACCTCCTTTCGTTCGTTAGACGTAATATTTTCATAATGCTTCAAACTGAGCGTGAAAGCCACAAAAAAATGAACGGCCGAAGGGTTCAGTCTTTCAAGCTATTGGAGGTGTTGGTGAGAAGTGACTTCTACGGCAATTAGAAGGCGTAAAACCGGCGGGCGTTGTCCGCCAAAAGCTTCCTTCGAACGGAATCCGGAATGTCGGCACGCTTCTGCAGAAAACTTGCCGTTCCTTCTGTTCGGTCCGCGTGCGGGTAATCGGACGAGTAGATGAACAGATCCTCCCCGACTTCTTCCACCACACGACCGAGGAAAGGTTCATTTCCCTCGCAGCCGAAAAAAATCCTGCCAGATTTCAGATAATCGCTCGGCGGGTGGCTAAGGAGATCCCGGGCGTTATACCGTGGATTCTCAAAATGATCGTCCATACGTTCTATATGAGCTGGAACCCAACTGATTCCTCCTTCGAGGAAAGCAAATTTAAGGTTCTTATAGCGGTCCAATAAACCGGAACACAACACGCTGGTCAGGCCGGCCATGATCGGCAATATTCCTGCCAGCACCCGATTTGGAAAATGGTGCTCGAACAGTGTGTCGACAACCGGAAATTGTAGACTGAAGTGAACCGCAATGGGCAGATTCAAACGATCTGCTTCAGCAAAGAAGGGATCGTGGTCGGGATGATCCAGCCGTTTAGCACCGGCTGTCCCATTGATCATCACGGCAGACATACCCAGTTCGATGATGCGTGACAGCTCTTTGGCCGCGCCGTCGGGATCCTGCAGAGAAACGACGCCAACACCTTTGAGACGATCCGGCGCTTTTTTACAAGCCTGTGCCAGCCAGGTATTGTAGGCGCGGCAAACGCCCATTGCCAGGATTCCGTCCGGCCACGCGTTGACGTGCAAAAGAAAACTCGGGTAAAGGAACTGCACGTCGATAGCTTCTTTGTCCAAATCGTCAAGCCGGTCTTTAATGTCGGTCAGAGTCTGGCTGCCAACAGACGCTCGGCGGGCTGATTGTAGCGCTTTTCCCGGAGGTGCAGCCGTACCAGGAGCGCCAGCGCCTTTTATCGAAGGTCTTCTGTATGGAGTCTGACCGTCAACAACCCAGAAATTATGTCCTTGGTCATCCTGGAGCAGTCTCGGACGATAGTTTCTGAGCGACGGCTCCATATGCTTGTCAAACATTTCTTCCGTTTCAAAAAAGTGGCCGTCGCCATCGATAATCATAGGTTGTCCTTTGCCTTTTTATCTACGCATTTCAGTTGCCAGTCCGGTAAGCTAGTCGATGCCAATTACGTTGAACGCTGAGAGACACTATCAGGATTCAAACCAGCGGACCACGGGTAGGCCTTCTGGCTATGGCTAATCTTTGACCGCACCATGAGTTCGGCGTAGCTAACTCCCACGGCTTTGGTGTTGACGATGGGTACGCCGATTTGCGGCTCGAGTTCCTCCGGAGTGACCACATAAGGATAAATTTTTCCTCCCAATGGGATAATGGCCTGTGCACCCTCCTGAACAAGTTCCCGACCGATGGCAATGGTACGCTCGAGAACGATGTCATGATATCCGGATAGGTCACCGGCGTCATAGAGACCAACGGTCTTGATGCCGCAGACGAACGGCGTCATTCCATAAGTTTGCACCAGCCTCATGGTATGAGGCATGTGAGTTTCGAGGGGCACAATGAGACCAAATCGGTCGCAGATACTGGCAGCGAAGTGGAGGGAGGCGCGCAGCAGCCCGATCACCGGAATACGTACCGCCAGCCGGCTGGCTTCTACGCCCGGATCGAATGTATTGCTTTGCATGACGGCGTCGAATCCCAGACGTTCCGCCTCGACCGCTTTCTTAACTAAAGCTGGAGTCTCTAAAATGTGATGCAACCCCGACAGTGCCTTCCTTTCTTCCAGCAGACTCAGCACTTCGCCGCCGCCGAGATCCTCCGGATAGGCGAGTTCAAAAGTGGTTCCCGGCGAGGCATAGCTCTTAAGCAATTCCCGTATGTGGGCTTCGAGCTCCGGGGAATGATGTTTAAAAGAATGATTCAAAAACATGATACGCATCGTTTGCTCCTTTCAATTTTTTCAATATCTCAGCTCAATTCCTAGTCGGTAGTGTTCAGCCCCGGGAATTGGCAAGCGCGGCAACAAACCCACTTTGTTCGAGCTCGCGGATAAAGCGATCGTCGACGAAGCGGGCCGGATCGGTATTCTTCGCGACGGGGAGTTGTCGGCCCATAAGCTCCAAGACCGTTTTCAGGGCCGAGGGTACGGGGCGTGGAACGGAGGGCATGCCGGGTTGTGTCATATCATAGGTTTCCTCGGCAATCGTACGATCCTCAATGCCGCTATATTCCTGCTGAACCGTGACGGTGAAGGCGCGGTCGGTGCGGTAGCGGTGCATCCCTTCGACATAAGCTTTGACGATTCGCCGTATAATATCCTGGTTTGCTTCCACGTAATCCCGCCGCGCGGCCAGGCCGCCGAGGGCGTAGTTCAGTCCGTAGTCGGCAAAGTCGACGATGAAGCTACAGCCCTGTCTCTTGGCATCAAGCGCTTCCGGCGGCGTTATAACCATGGCATCGCATTTCCCGCTGACGAGAGCTTCGATCCGCGCTTTCTCTCTGGCCGGAAGAGGAACCTGGCGAAGATTGCGAATTCCAGCAACTTCGAGCTGATCGACAATGAAATGGACCAACACATCGTTCAAGCCGGCATCACCGACGATGCCAATGGTTCCGCCGGCCAACTGCTCGCGGCGCTGGATGCCGGGCCGGCTCATGACAAACTGCTGATTGATTCCGCCAGTTAGAAAAACCATGTCCGGCTTACCTTTCAACACCGCCTCTAGCAGAGCAGGAGCGGCCAAATTGCCGAATTGAATCTCGCCCTCTACCAGTCCGCGAACCACTCCAACGGCACCGCCCATCATGCGAATGTGCACCTCAAGCCCGTACTTGCGGAAAATGCCAGCCCGCTCGGTCACCATCATCGGCCCTGCGCCTTGCCCGATGGTGGCGAATCCCGCTTCAAGTTTGATGCTGGCTGCCATACTTGTTTTGGATTCCTCAGATCACTAGATCACTCCTATCATAGAGCGGCAACAAAAAGTCAAGTTGGAGCTGCTCTAACATCAGTCGCTGCACAACTCGCTCACAGGAGAATGTTCCAGCATCAAATCGTCATTGACACGTCTTTGGCCTCAGCGTATATTTGAAGTCCGTGATGCGCTTTTCTAGAGAGCCATTGCGGTTTTTTATTTTTGGGGACGAGAACGCAACTTTGACCTCTCTGGCATTCATCAGACCAGCCCCAAGGCATTGAACCGATGGCGGTTGTGGCGATTATCCCAGCGCGCTATGGTTCGACCCGTCTTCCCGGAAAGCCTTTGGCCAAGATTGGCGGCAAACCGATGATCCAACATGTTTACGAGAGTACGTCGAGAGCGAAGGGTTTGGACCGGGTGTTGGTGGCAACGGATGACCGGCGAGTGGAAGAAACGGTCCGGGGGTTTGGCGGTGAGGTTGTGATGACATCGAAGGACCACGCCAGCGGGACCGAGCGTTTGGCCGAGGTCGCAAGGAAAATCGAAGCGGATTGGGTGGTAAACGTACAAGGCGATTTGCCATTTATTCAATCGGAAACGATCGTTCGTGCGGTTCGACCCATGCGTCGTGATCGCTCGATTCCCATGGGGACGGTGGGCACACCAATCTTTGATGAAGAAGAATGGCGCAACCCGAACATCGTCAAGGTCCTTACGGATCGTAAAGGCTTTGCGCTATACTTTTCCCGTTCGCCTATTCCTTATGTGCGTAGCGGCGTCGTAGACCTCAATGGCAAAAAACTGGCACGACATTCCAAACGACGATTATGGGGCAATCGGCACATAGGACTTTACGTCTATCGGCGTGATTTCCTGCTGAAATTCGCGCGCTTGCGCCCCACGGCGTTGGAACAAATCGAAAGTCTCGAACAGCTTCGAGCTTTGGCTTACGGACATCGGATATTTGTTGTGGCCGTGGATGAACGGTCGGTGGAAGTCGATACGCCTGAGGATTTGGTAAAGGCGGAAACCTACTTGAGACAGTACAGGAACTGAAGGCGAACCATGGCTGGAGTAAAGACGAAATTTATCTTCGTGACTGGTGGAGTGGTTTCTTCGTTAGGTAAGGGATTGGCCTCGGCGTCCATCGGGGCGCTGATGGAAAGCCGCGGGTTGAAGGTCACTTTGTTGAAGATGGATCCCTACATTAACGTGGATCCCGGAACGATGAGCCCGTTTCAGCATGGTGAAGTCTACGTGACGGACGACGGCGCCGAGACGGATTTGGATTTGGGACACTACGAGCGCTATGTCTCAACAGCCATGGGGCGGAAAAACAATTGCACCACCGGACAGATCTACGAGACTGTCATCAGCAAGGAGCGACGGGGTGATTACCTAGGCGGAACGGTACAGGTTATCCCGCACATTACGGATGAGATCAAACGACGAATTCTAGCTGCGGCTGAAGGTTACGATATTACGATTGGCGAGGTCGGAGGAACAGTTGGTGACATTGAAGGATTGCCTTTCCTGGAAGCGATCCGGGAGTTCGCGTGGGATTGGGGTCGAGAAAACGTGCTGTATGTTCACCTAACTTTGGTGCCTTACATTACGGGTGGAGGCGAACTTAAGACCAAGCCGACTCAACACAGCGTGAAAGAGCTGACGGGCTTGGGCATCCAACCGGATATTCTTCTCTGTCGTACGGATCGGTTCCTTGACAGAAAAATCAAAGCAAAAATCGCTCACTTTTGTAATGTTAAAGAGGAATCGGTCATTACCGCTAAAGATGTGGAATGGATCTACGAGGTTCCCCTGGTTTTTCATGAGGAGGGACTCGACGCGCAGATCGTCGAGAAGCTTCATATGTGGACGGGAGCTCCCAATCTTCAGAAGTGGCAGAAGACCATCCAGGTCCTAAACGGGCCAAAATCTGAGGTGAAGATCGCGGTCGTCGGGAAATATATGAGTTTGAAGGAGTCCTACAAGAGTCTCTTCGAGGCGCTGGTTCACGGTGGTATCGCCAACGAGACCAAAGTCGAGCTGGACTGTATCGAGGCCGAGAAAATTGAGGAAGTGGGAGCTTCGGAGCTTTTGAGTCAAGCCGATGGAATTTTGGTGCCGGGTGGATTCGGGGATCGCGGCAGCGAGGGAAAGATAGAGGCGATTCGCTATGCCAGGGAAAATCAGACTCCATTCTTCGGGATATGCCTCGGAATGCAGATGGCCGTGGTCGAGTTCGCGCGCAATCTCTGCGGCCTTTTCGGCGCCAATTCGGGGGAGTTCGATGCGAATAGTCCTCATCCTGTTATACACTTGATGGAGGCACAAAAGAGTATCGATACGAAGGGCGGAACTATGAGGTTGGGAGCCTATCCTTGCGTTCTTCAGGAGGACTCGTTGGCCTTGAAGCTCTACGGTCGGAAGAAGATTACTGAGCGCCACCGGCATCGTTATGAATTCAACAACGATTATATTGAACGTTTTACCGCCAAGGGAATGGCATTGAGCGGCATGTCGCCTGACGGACGGTTGGTGGAGATCATCGAGCTTAAAGATCACCCTTGGTTCCTGGGTTGCCAATTTCATCCGGAATTCAAATCCCGCCCGATGGATTGCCATCCTCTCTTTAAAGGCTTCATCAAAGCGGCTTTGCAAAATCGTCAAGCCCTCAGAGAAGTACCCCGCATCAAAGTCGCGCGCACCTAATCGTTGCGATGGTCAAGTCTTTTTGTCCATGAGCATCAAGAGCGTAAAAGTAGGAAATATTGTGATTGGTGCCGGGTGTCCCCTTGCCGTTATCGCAGGTCCCTGCGTAATCGAAAGTAGGGAATCGGCTTTGCAGCACGCCTCATTGCTCAAAGAAGCCGCCGATCGGGTGGGTGTTCCCTACATCTTCAAGTCTTCCTACGACAAAGCTAATCGTTCATCGGTCAATTCCTATCGTGGGCCGGGATTGCATAGGGGATTGGAAATCCTGGCCGAGGTCAAGAAAAAAACCGGGGTGCCGGTATTAACGGACGTTCATGAAAGAGAGCAGGTCGCATCAGTGCAAGAAGTTGCCGACGTGCTGCAAATCCCTGCGTTTCTCTGCCGTCAGACAGACTTCGTTTTGGCGGTGGCTCGATCCGGCAAAGTCGTCAATGTAAAGAAAGGGCAGTTCCTCGCGCCGTGGGATATGGCCAACATAGTCGACAAAATTCTCTCGGAGAAGAATGATCAAATCTTACTCACCGAGCGGGGAGTTTCCTTTGGGTACAACAATCTCGTTTCCGACATGCGGTCCTTAGTGGTGATGGGAGAACTGGGGTATCCTGTGGTCTTCGATGCAACTCACAGCTTGCAGCTCCCAGGCGGGTTAGGAAAAGCATCGGGCGGCGAAAGAAAATACATTGGCCCGTTGGCACGTGCCGGCGTCGCAGTCGGTGTCGATGCGCTCTTTATGGAAGTTCACGAAAATCCGGATCAGGCGCTCAGCGATGGCCCCAACTCACTGCCACTGCGGGAGTTCGAGGGAATTCTACGGATAGTTAAAGAAATTGATGGCATCTTGAAACGTTAGTGTGGGACCATGAACAAAGCAGTTATTCTACAGAGAGCGAAAGAGGTGCTGAACATCGAAGCGAGGGGGATTATTTCGCTGGTGGATCGCCTCGACGACAGCTTTGTCAAAGCCGTTGAATTGCTTTACAACTGTCGCGGCAAAGTCGTCGTGACGGGACTGGGAAAATCGGGGCTCATTTGCCGTAAGATTGCTGCCACCTTTTCAAGCATGGGCACCGCCTCTTTTTTCCTTCATGCCGGTGACGCTAATCATGGTGATATGGGGATGATCATGGAAGGAGATGTTGTTCTCGCTCTCTCCAACAGCGGGGAGACCGAAGAGATTCTAACGCTGATCCCGACTCTCAAGCGTATCGGGGTGACGCTGATCGCCATGACTGGAAATCAGGACTCAACCCTTTGCCGCGCGGCGGACGTCGTTCTTGATGCCGGCGTCGTGGAAGAGGCTTGCCCCCTCGGATTGTCCCCGACAGCGAGTACCACCGCAGCGCTCGCTCTGGGTGACGCACTCGCGGTCATCCTTTTAGAGAAAAGAGGTTTCAGGGAAGAAGACTTTGCGCTGCGCCATCCCGGCGGAACGCTCGGACGCAGACTGCTGCTACGGGTCGAGGACTTAATGCACGGAGATGCCGACGTGCCCCTGGTGGATGAACAGACTCTTATGAAGGAGTCTATTTTAATTATAACCTCAAAGCGTTTGGGTGTCACAGGAGTAACCGATAAACGAGGAAATCTGATCGGGGTCATCACTGACGGTGACCTACGAAGAGGGCTGCACGCTCACGGCGATGGCATTCTCAATAAGAGATCGGACGAGATTATGACTCTTAAGCCGCGAACGATTGAGAAAAACGCCTTGGCGTCACTGGCCCTCGCGCGGATGGAAGAGAACTTGCCCCGCCCGATTACATCACTTTTTGTTGTGGAGAAACCAGGTGATGCGGTTCCAATTGGGATCCTGCACATTCATGATCTTCTCAAAGCCGGGATTGTTTAGCACCCGTGAAGCACATTCCCGCTGCCGTAAAAAAAAAAGCCGCAAGAATAAAGCTAATTCTGCTCGATGTCGATGGAGTTCTCACTGATGGCGGCATCATTATCGACGATCGGGGAGTGGAGTCTAAACGATTCAACGTACGTGACGGGCAAGGCATCACATTGCTCATGGAATGCGGGATCCAAGTCGGCTTTATCACCGGACGTTACTCCAACATTGTGCGCCGGCGCGCGAAAGAACTTGGCGTGACGATTGTCTATCAACGTGTAAAAAACAAGGCTCAGATTTATGACCGGATCAAGCGGCAAACCGGACTTGAAGATGAGCAGATCGCCTATGTGGGGGATGATGTTATGGACCTGCCTATACTGCGAAAAGCGGGGTTGGCGATCATGCCCAGGGATGGCTGGCCGAGGCTGAAGCCCCTGGTCGATTATATCACTGAAACTGCAGGAGGGGCGGGGGCGGTGAGGGAAGTTTCAGAACTGTTGCTTGAAGTACAAGATGCTTGGAAGTGGCTCAAAAGCCGATATAATCAAGAGAATCCCGTCAGATTTTTGCGCGGCAACTAAGCAAATTTCGTGCCCATTGCTTTACACCTTTTTCAAAGAGTGGTATTTTTAGACCTTGTTTAGTGGGGTCCAGGAATGCGCAAACGTAAAAGGCTCGTACTGCTCGCCGTTATTTTTCTCGCTTTGGGGGGAGTGGCCTACAAAGTTGCAGAAAGCATTTGGATCATGAAGGCCCAGGAGATCAGGAAGAACCCGCTCAAGGCCTTGGACTATGTTCCAGAGTCGGCGCTTCATATGAAGGACTTTCGTCGCGCGAAAATCGAAAACGGCCGAAAGGTCTGGGAACTCTTCGGCGATGAAGCGAACTATTTTAGGGAACAGAAAGAGGCCGTCATAAAAAATCCCCGCTTCTATTACTACAACAAAAACGGGGAGGCTGCCGAAACGACGGGGGATACTGCGCGCCTCTTTTTCAATGAGAAAGAAATGGAAAAAATGCACCTCAATGGCGGAATTCAAGTAACTTATCAAGGGTACGTGCTGAAGTCCGAGGAGGCGACCTATTTGGCGGCTGAAGAGAGAATCTTTTTACCGACGAGGGCGACTGTCGCAGGGAACGGCCTGGAAGTAGAAGGATCTAGGATGGAGGTTGAGCTGGAAGCAAAAAAGGTGCGTCTAGTGCAAAACGTCAAGACCAAGATCGAGCCCGACAAGCTTACAAAAAAGGACAAAAAATCTGGCACGAGCGCGATGAGCGGAGGGTAAATGCGTTACCTAGTGCTGAGCATAGCGCTATTTTCTTTTCTCTTATCCGCTTCTGCGGCTAACTCCTTGGGCGATGCTATGACGCCGGTGAAAGACGAGACCAAAAAAAAGGGCGCTGCTTCTGCCTTTGAATTCAACAGCAAGGATCCTATTTACATAACTTCCGACTGGATGGAGTTCGATCAGAACAAGAGTACCATTACCTACAAAGGACGCGTGGTTACGGTGCAAGGCGATATGACCATCAGAAGTGAGATCCTGACGGCCGACTACACTCCAGATATGAAACAGATCAAGCAAATTGTCGCCGAGGGAAAGGTGAACGCGACGCAGGGTGATCGGGTAGCGACAGGGGATAAGGCGGTTTTTGATGATACGGCTAAAACGGTGACCCTGACCGGAAACCCCATTATGCGGCAGGGTAATAACCAAATCAGTGGGTCGCGCGTGATCTATTTTGTCGAAAAGGATCGAGCCGTGGTTGAAGGCGACGGCAAAGTAAGAGTACAGGCAACCATATTCCCGGACGAGCTAAAGAAGCAGGACAAAGGAGAGACCGCTCCAAGCAATTAGAATGAGTGTTCTTACAGCGGAAGCGGTGGCGAAATCTTACAATGGTCGTCGCGTCGTCAACGGAGTCAATATCGAGGTTAGAGGCGGTGAAATTGTTGGTCTGCTGGGCCCAAATGGCGCGGGCAAAACCACGACGTTTCATATCATGGTCGGCTTGGTTCAACCGGACGAGGGCAAGGTGCTTCTGAACGATCAGGACCTAACTGGAGCGCCGATTTTTCAGCGAGCTCGGGCGGGAATCAGTTATCTGCCTCAGGAATCTTCGGTTTTTCGGCGCTTAACCGTGGAGGAAAATCTGTTTGCGATTTTGCAGACCCTTGATCTCAGTGCCGTGGAGCAGCAAGAGCGGTGTGAAGCGCTTATGAAAATGCTCGGTGTAAGTCACCTCGCTCACCATAAGGCCTTCACGTTGTCCGGCGGAGAGCGGAGGAGGGTTGAAATCGCCCGTGCGTTGGTTCTTTCTCCCTATTTTGTTCTCCTTGACGAGCCTTTTACCGGGGTAGATCCCATTGCGGTTGCGGAAATCCAGAAAATCATACGTCGGTTGATCGCCAGCGGAATCGGGATTCTCATCACCGACCACAATGTCCGGGAGACCTTGGGAATTTGCGACCGCGCTTACATTCTTAGTGAAGGTGCTATTCTAGAAGAAGGAACGCCCGAAAATATCGCCTCAAGCACTAAGGCGAGGAAATTTTATTTAGGAGAAGGCTTTAAGTTCTAGCTATGGCTCTAGAGATTCGTCAAGTCCAAAAACTCGCGCAGCAGTTGGTCATGACGCCTCAGCTGCAGCAGGCGATTAAACTGCTCCAGCTTTCCCGCGTCGAACTACAGGAGATGGTCTCTAAGGAGTTGCAAGACAATCCGGCCTTGGAGGAAGGAACCGCAGAAGAGACCGAAAACGGAGACCAACCCAAGCTGGAATTGCCGCCAGACGGCGCGGAGCCAACGGCGGAGCCCGTAATTAACCGCGAGCCGGCCGTCGACAAAGTGGGCACGTTGGACTGGCAAGAATATCTCGATACTCATTCCAACTCCATCCACGGATCTTTAACCGCCGAGGCTACCGGGGATGATGGGGACAGCCCGCCTTCCTGGGAGAACAGCCTAACGAAGAAGACGTCCCTCGAAGACTATTTGATATGGCAGTTACGCCTTTCGAAGATATCCGAACGTGAAGAGACTATCGGTCTCTACATCATCGGGAATCTCGATGAGAATGGCTACTTGGCCCTTTCCGCGGAGGAACTGTGCCGGGCCACAGAAAGTAGCCCCGAGGAAGTGGAGACCGTTCTAAAGCGAATTCAATTCTTTGATCCGGTAGGCGTTGCGTCGCGGGATCTGAGGGAATGTCTTCTGGTTCAACTCGACAACCTCCAGCTCAGTGAGAGTTTGGCGGCTCGCATCGTGAGGGACTATCTGAGTTACTTGGAGTCCAAACGTTATGAGAAGATGGCTCGTGAAGTGGGTGTTACCGTAGATGAGATTGCGGACGCTGCCCATGTCATTACCTCCCTTGAGCCGAAGCCATCGCGGGGTTTCGGGCAGGAAGAAGTTCTCACCGTTTTGCCTGATGTCTTCGTCGAAAAAATCGGGGGTGAATATGTCATCTACCTGAACGACGACGGCGTGCCGCGCTTAAGGGTTAGTTCGCTTTACCGTCGCATGGTGGGTCAGGAGGGGGCGGCCGAGGAACAGGCACGCCAATACCTGCAAGAGAAAGTGCGCGCAGCTACCTGGTTAATCAAGAGCATTCAACAGAGACAGCAGACTTTATACCGCGTCACGCAGAGCATCTTTAAATTTCAGTTGGAATTTCTCGACCATGGAGTGAGTCATCTAAAACCCATGGTGCTGCGTGATGTCGCTGAAGACATTCACATGCACGAGTCCACGGTGAGTCGAGCCACGGCCAACAAGTATGTGCACACACCGCAAGGGCTGTTTGAACTGAAATTCTTTTTCCAAAGCGGGCTAAGAAGCGGTAACGGGGACGACGTCGCGAGCGAGAGCGTGAAAGAGAAAATTCGCGGCATTATCGGCTCCGAAGACCCGCGAAAGCCCCACAGTGACCAACACATTGCCGCCCTTCTCTCCAACGATTCTATTGATATCGCTCGGCGCACGGTGGCCAAGTACCGGGAGGCCATGGGCATTCTTCCCTCGTCGAAACGCAGACAGCCTTATTTCAAGAGGTAAATATTGGCAGGATCGTTGCTACGACGAGCCACGTGGAGTGACTTTTCGCCACCACCGATGCATTTAGTGATTGAGAAGCTTCAGCACCAGGTCCAAAAGCAAGAGAAAAAACAAGCTTAATAGAAGAAGGGCGAAAGAGTGAAGATTACAGATTTTCTAACGGCGGAAACGGTTATCCCCGCCCTTACGTCTCACGAAAAGAATGCTGTCCTAAAAGAGATGGCGAGCGGATTGGTTGCCAACCATCCGGCGCTCGATGAAAAAAGGGTTCTCGAGGTCCTTTCGGAACGGGAGCGGATCAGCACAACGGCCATCGGCGAAGGCGTAGCGATCCCGCATGGAAAGCTTCCCGGGGTCGAACGAGTTCTGGGAATTTTCGCGCGTAGCCGGGAGGGAGTGGACTTCGCCTCTCTCGATGGCGGGCTGACACACTTATTCTTCGTTTTGATCGCCCCGGAGAACGCAGCAGCCGATCATCTCAAGGCTTTGGCGAGAATCTCCCGATTGCTCAAAGACTCCACTTTCCGCAGCCGCCTTATTGAAGGGAAGACGAGACAAGAAATCTTCGAAATCATCGCCCAAGAAGATCAAAAGTTCTGACCTTGTATGGCCGATGGTCTGGATATTTTTATCATCACCGGCCTTTCCGGTTCTGGAAAGAGCGTTGCCATTCACGCTCTGGAAGACAACGGATTCTTCTGCATCGATAATCTGCCGGCGCTGTTAATCCCAAAATTTATCGACCTTTGCCAGGGCTATCAAGAGGAAATCAAGCGGATCGCCCTCGGCGTCGATTTAAGAGGAGGCCAGTTCCTGCAATCTTGGCCACAAGTCTTGTGCCAGATGCGCGCCGCTGGCCATCATGTCCAAGTGCTCTTCTTCGATGCATCGGACGGGGTGTTGCTGCGCCGGTTTAATGAGACTCGGCGTCCTCATCCGCTTGCGGGTCAAGGATCGATTCAGGATGGTATTATTCGGGAGCGAAAAGCCTTGGAAGGCATGCGGGAACTCGCGGACAAGGTGATCGACACGAGCGATCTAAACGTTCACCAGCTAAAGCGAGAACTAGAGGAAAATTTTTGCCAGATCGCAGACTCCCGCCGCATGACGGTGTTCCTGACCTCCTTCGGATATAAGTATGGTATTCCGCACGATACCGATATCATTTTGGATGTTCGGTTTCTCCCGAATCCCTACTTTGTCCAGGAACTCAGGGGAAAGAGTGGTCTAGAGTCAGAAGTCAAAGACTATGTTCTCAAATACGAAGAGACGCGGGCATTTCTCGATCGGCTATTCACACTTTTGGAGTTTACGTTGCCTCTTTACGAGCGGGAGGGGAAAAGCAGTTTAACCCTAGCCTTGGGATGTACGGGGGGAAGACATCGCTCTGTTGTGCTGGTTGAAGAGCTGCGGAAAAGATTGGACAACGATACATTCCCCATCCATGTGAAGCATCGAGATATCGATAAATAGCTGAATGAGCAAAGTTGTTAAGAAGTTAGAGATCAAAAACAAACTCGGACTCCATGCTCGTGCGGCGGCCTTACTAGTGCAAACCGTCAACAAGTTTGGCGCCCATGTAACTCTTTCAAAAGATGGTCAAGTGGCCGACGGGAGAAGCATCATGGGGGTTTTGACCTTGGCGGGGACTCAAGGTAGTAAGATCCAAGTAGAGGCAAGCGGCGAAGATGCCGAACGCGTGGTCCGGGCTATCGAAAAACTGCTTGACAATAAGTTCAACGAAAACGAGTAAGGTTGATTCCCCCCAGCCTATCCGATATAAAACAACGACAAATTTTTTACTAAAAAGCCTCTGGAGGTGACTTCAATGGCAGGCAAAGATTTTTTATTTACTTCAGAATCAGTCTCGGAAGGTCATCCAGACAAATTGTGCGACCAAGTCTCGGATGCGATTCTCGACGCTCATTTGACCGGCGATCCGGACAGCCGGGTTGCCTGTGAAAGTCTGGCAAAAACCGGAATGGTGGTCGTTGCGGGCGAGATCACTAGCAAAGCTAAGGTGAATTACGCCGACGTCGTTCGCGAAGTCATTCGGGATATTGGTTATACCGATTCCGCCATGGGTTTTGACGGCAACACCTGTGCGATTCTGACAGCCGTCGAGCAGCAGTCGCCTGATATTTCTCAGGGTGTGACGGAGGGCGAAGGGCTCCACAAAGAACAAGGGGCCGGCGATCAGGGGATGATGTTCGGTTACGCCTGCGACGAGACTCCGGAGCTGATGCCGTTTCCGATTCAGATGGCCCATGGTTTGGTGAAGTATCTGGCGAAGATTCGTAAGGGCGGCGAAGCCTATTTTCTCAGACCCGACAGCAAATCCCAAGTCACCGTCGAATACCGAAACGGCAGGCCGGTAAAGGTTCAGAGCGTGGTTATCTCGACGCAGCATAGCCCTGAAGTTGACTATAGCAAGCTCAAAGAAACCATCATCGATGGGGTAATCAGAGCGGTGATCCCGGTGGACTACCTCGATAAAAATACCGTATACCACGTTAACCCGACGGGCCGCTTCGTTGTCGGCGGGCCGCAAGGAGACTGCGGTCTCACGGGGCGGAAGATCATCGTCGATACCTACGGCGGGATGGGTCGCCACGGCGGCGGGGCTTTTTCCGGAAAAGATCCTTCCAAGGTGGATCGCAGCGCGGCCTACATGGCGCGTTACGTCGCCAAGAATATCGTCGCGGCGGAGCTGGCAACCAAGTGTGAAGTTCAGCTCGCTTATGTGATTGGTGTGGCTCAACCAGTCTCCGTTCTGGTGGATACTTTCGGCACTGGTGTGATTCCAGAAGCAAAGCTCGCACAAATCGTCCAAGATAACTTCGATCTGCGACCCAAAGGCATTATTCAGGCCCTCGAGCTCAAGCGACCTATCTATCGGTCGACGGCTTCCTACGGACACTTCGGACGCACGCCGGAGGAAGGCCAGTTCTCTTGGGAAAAGACGGATCGGGCCGAAGATCTCAAGAAGGCGGCGGGGCGCGCCTAGAGCGCGAACTGGTGGGGAGGAAACTTTCAACATGGCAAAAAAGTATGACGTCAAGGACTTTCGCTTAGCTCAAAACGGACGGAAACGGATACTATGGGCTGGTCAGGATATGCCGGTTCTACAGCGCGTGCGCGAACGATTTCGCAAGGAGAAGCCGCTTCAAGGAATGCGCTTTTCCGCCTGTCTGCACGTCACCGCGGAGACGGCTAACCTCGTTCAGGCTTTGAAAGCGGGCGGCGCGAATGTTGTCCTGTGCGCGTCCAACCCCCTTTCCACGCAAGATGATGTCGCGGCGTCGCTCGTGCAGCACGACAAGATATCCGTCTATGCCATCAAGGGGGAAGACAATAAAACTTATTATCGCCATCTCAGAGCGGCACTCGACCATCAGCCGGTGATTACTATGGACGATGGCGCCGACTTGGTTTCTCTGCTTCATACGGATTATTCGAACCTCGCGCCCAATTTGATTGCCAGCATGGAAGAAACCACCACCGGCGTAATCCGGCTGCGCGCCTTAGAGAAGGAGGGGGCGCTTAAAATTCCGGTTATCGCTGTCAACGATGCCGCCACGAAACACCTTTTCGACAATCGGTATGGCACGGGCCAGTCTACCATTGATGGCGTGATTCGGGCGACGGACATGCTTATTGCCGGCAAACGCGTCGTTGTCGCCGGCTACGGTTGGTGTGGCAAGGGCGTCGCCTCGCGGGCCCGCGGCATGGGCGCCAAAGTCATCGTCACTGAAGTGGAACCGGTGCGGGCACTTGAAGCGGCAATGGATGGTTTCGAAGTGATGACCATGAAAGAGGCTGCGCGAATCGGCGACCTTTTCATTACTTTGACCGGTGACATGCATGTGATCGCGGCGGAACATCTAAAGGTCATGAAAAACGGCGCGGTAATTTGCAACTCCGGTCATTTCGATATCGAAATTGATCTGAAAGCGTTGAAACAGCTTTCCACCAAAGTGGAAAAGAACGTGCGCAATTTCGTCGACGCGTACACACTTCCTGGTGGGAAAAACATTTACCTGATCGGCGAGGGCCGACTAGTCAATCTCGCGGCGGCGGAAGGGCATCCGGCGTCGGTGATGGATATGAGTTTTGCTACGCAAGCCTTGGCCTCTGAATGGGCGGTGAAGAACCGCAAAAAGTTAACTCCGAAAGTCTACGAAGTTCCCAGCGCAGTGGAAAACTGGGTCGCGAAACTAAAGCTCGCATCGATGGGTCTCCGCATCGATACGCTGACTCAGGAGCAAGAAAAATATCTGTCTTCCTGGGCCCACGGCACATAGTCGTTGCATCCAGAGCTAGAGCAAAAGGGCTTCGGAGGGTTAGGTACTTTCCGGAGCTTTTTTGTTTTCATCGAGGCCGAAACCGACACCCTGGCGCCGCGGCGGTTGGTTTGCGATGTGAAATTTGGGATTTCAAAACTCGAAAGCTTGACCTCGGACGCGAGGTCGGAATATTAATGATTACAAAAGATCCGCAGGGCTCAAAGGCAACAAAGGAGGTTTACATGAGTGCGGTCCAAAGATTTATCGTGTCCGCCCGCAAGCTTCACGCTGAGGAAAAAGATCCAGCGAAGCGCTGGGAGAAAATGACCCCCCTATTGCAGGAGTTACTTGCTGACCCGTCGGTTAAGGAGCAGTCCAACGGCTGGCCGACGTGCGCGCAGGCAGACCGAGCGCAGAATCTCCTGTTCTATGAAGATCCGGATTACAAATTTGTTATCAACGGGCTGATCAAGGCGCCGAGGTCACGCACTCAGATCCATGATCATGCGCATAACTGGACTCTATACGGAGTCCTAGACGGAACCGAAACCGTCGAACGCTACCAGCGCGTTGATGATCGGTCAAAACCCGATTTCGCCGAAATACGCAAGACCGTTGACGTCAAGGTGGCCCCCGGAAAAATAGATTTGGTTCCGCCGTATGAAATCCATGCCGAAGAGAGCGGTGAAGAACGTACAGTCGCGATTATCGTCCGGGCGGAGAAGGCAGGCGGTTTTCTCCAGGGCCGATATGATCCCGCGACAAACAGGTACTGGCAAGGCTACGGACCGGAGCAGATCCCTTACGAATTGAAATAGGACAACTGAGAATCCTGGGGGTCATGCTTAGCATCTATCCTTGAGGTGACCGTGGCACAATCAGGAACTCGCACGAGACCGCGGATCGCAGTGTTTTCGGGGCCTACCGCTACCATTCAAAATAGCGAGCCGCTCGTCACAAGCAACAAAGCGCGTGAAAAATACGGCTTGCCCTTGCGCATGAATCCGGACGGCTCGCCTGCGCGGTTCGATGTGCTGCGCGCGCAACGTTTGGCTGCGCCCGTTACGGTTTACATCGAACAGTTCAGCGCACATCCATTGGAACGTGACGCGGCCGAGCTCTACGCGCCGGCCGATGGTTACCTGGACGCCGCTGGTGTGTTTCACAAGGAACGAACCAGTCCCGACGATAGACCCGTCTACGAGGTAACTCTAAAGCCCGAGGACGGCCTCTACCCGTTGCCTTATCCGGCACGCCAAGCCGATGGACAAGCGTGGGAAATGGACGGCACTGAAAAAAATGCGCCGGCGGAACTTTGCCGGGTGCCATTTTTTCCTGACGGCTCGCGTCTCTTCGAAGAAATCGACCGATTCGGCGTTTCAGACGAAGGTGTCGGCTGTCTTCTAACTGGGAAAGCCGACTTCGATTTCTACCGAGCACTGCCGTCCGGCGGCTACGCGAAAGGACGGAGCGGCAGTGAACGCACGGACGTCGGCGATGGGGACATCGCGCCAGAAGTTCGCGGCATAGATTTCTTTCCGTACCGGCCGGGTTACCTGCGTAAAGAGCCTCCGATGGCTGCGCTGGCGCGGCTAACCAATATCGTTCAACGGGCGCTCAGCAGCGGCAGATATCTGGGCGGGATATGGCTTGAAGGGAGCCCGTTCGTTGAGGAGACGACCTATTGGTTGAATTTGCTGATCGACACGAAGGTACCGATTGTCGGCAATTCATCACAGCGGCCCCATGGGGCTATCGGCAACGACGGGGATCGTAATATTGTCGACTCCGTGGACTACATTACCTCTCGCATTTGGGCGGACGAAAACGGGCGCGACTTTATCGGAGCCGTTGCGATTCTCGACGAACAGATTTTCACTGCTCGCGACGTGCAGAAAGGTGACGCGCGGCCCGGCGGTTACATTGCGACGGGGGGCCACGGAGGCATTATCGGCAGAATGGGGCATCCCGGATCACCGCAGTTCTCGTTCAAGACGGTCAAGCGGCATACGCACACATCCGCGGTCAACTTGTGCCAACTGCCGGACAAAGTTCAAGGTTCAAGAGTTCAAGGTTCAACGGTCGTTGCCATCGCCGTGTCGATCAAAAATGATGCGGGAGAATTGCTGGCGACGGCGATTCCGAAAGTCACGATCGTCAAGCACGCGCGTTATTTGCCTGAAGATACGACCGGCAACGCAGACGAGGAAGTCGATATTCTTGCGCGCATTGAAAAGAATCTACGCGATGCGCCGTTGGCCGGGTTTATCGCCGAGGGATCGGCTCCGTTCGGTGCCATGAGCAATTCCGTCGATGCGGCGCTCAAGCGGGCGACGTTCAGCGGTATGCCGGTGGTTAAAGTTGGACGAGGTAATGCCAGTGGATTTGTCGACCCCAAACGTGATCCTTTGGCCATTGCCGGAAGCAATCTTACTGCCACAAAGGCCCGCTTGTTGCTGATGGCTTGCTTAATGAGATTCGGCAGTTTACCCGCGGCGGCCGATTCCACGAAGCCAACGGCAGCAGAGATCGAAGCGGCCAAAGGGACGCTCGCACAGTACCAAGAGATTTTCGATACTCATTGATCCCCGACTGCTCGTGGATCAATTTGGAGGTAATGGATGTCAGGAAAACATAATCATAAAGCCTTTGAGGGCCACATGCATGATTATGAAGCGCACATCAAGGCCGTCGAAGAGGATTTGGAGTATTACCGGGCCAAGCGATTCGAACCGCGCATTATCTATTTAATACGCCGCGGGGTGGTCACCTTCTACGATTTGCTGAAAGCACGGGTCGCGCTCAAACGCAGTAATCAGTTCTTCGAGTTAAAGAAGCCGCAGGGGAAAAACATCGAAGCCCGCGTGCGTTACTTGGAAGAGCGGCTCGATGAATACGTGAAAGGCATCGCGTTAGTGTCCGCGCGGGCCGTTGAAGCCATGGACATGGTGACCGAAGACAACCGAAAAGAACGTGGCGATTACGATGACTTTTTCAAGATCAAAAAGAAAGAACACGAGGGCACTCTCGAAGAGCGGATGGTGAATCTGGAACAAGACTTGAGAGACTATCAGGAGTTGCTCGAAGTCTTCGTGCAGGCACTGATCCATCGCGGCTGGTCGACACGTGAAGAGTTGCAACAGCGCTGGAAGCAACTCCATGACGAACATCCATGGGCCGGCGGCATCATTGTGGCCAAAGCGTGGACCGATCCGGCGTTCAAGCACGCTTTGTTGTCGACGGGCCGGGAGGCGCTCAGAGAAATGGGCGTGCACCAGGGAAAAGTCGGGAAATTAGTCGTCGTAGAGAATACCGATTCGGTGCATAACGTTATCGTTTGCACGCTCTGCTCCTGTTATCCCTACGACATCCTTGGCGACACACCCTGGTGGTACAAGCATGAGAGCTACCGGACGAAGATCGTGCAAAATCCCCGCGCTTGTGTGAAAGATATGTTCGGGTTGGAGATTCCAGCCAATAATGAAGTTCACGTGTATGATAGCACCTCCGATGTCCGATACTTTGTCTTGCCGCAACGGCCTGCCGGTACCGAGGGAATGTCGGAAGAAGAATTGGCCAAGCTCGTCACCGTCGATAGTTTGATCGGCGCTGGCTACGCGCTGGAACCTTTCCAGCAGAAAGAAGCGGAGAGATTGGGAGCGATCCCGGAAGCACCCCGAGTCCGGCCGGATTGAGTTCGTGGGATGGAGTCAATGCATTGCAAATTCAAAGTCGGCGACGCCGTTGTCATTGCATCCGAAAACCCCATCGGTAACCCACGTACACCGGGGTATATTAGAGGGAAGCGCGGCGTTATCGGCGCGGTACACGGCGTCTTGGAAAATCTCAGAGACCATCGCGGAAGGCATCGCCCTCTTTACACCATCAGGTTTGATTTGAGCGAAGTGTCGACTTGTCATGACCAGGACTCAGTCTGGGTCGATGTGCATGAGGAGTGGTTAAGCGCGCTACAGCCGGAAGAGAGAAACTAACGATCCTGCCTTCTCGGCATTTTGTGAGGCGCAGTTGTCACTTGCACCCCGAGAACTTTCAAGGAGGCGTCGTGTGAGAACCGCAGTGAAAGCAAGTCTATTAGCGACACTGTTGCTTAACGTTTCTCTTGTCGTTTGCGCCCGTGGCGATTGGAAGCAGGACTGGGAAAAAACCGTAACCGCCGCCGAAAAGGAAGGTGAGATTACGATCTACGGGCAATCACGCGCGGGCGTCGGCAAAGCCATTCTTGCGTTCAAGGATGCGTATCCCAAGATCAGGACCAATCTGGTGGGTGGATCGGGAAGCGATCTGGCCAAGAAAATCATGGCCGAGAAAAGGGCGGGGAAGAATCTTGTGGACCTTAGCATCGGTGGTGGTGGGACCATGGTGTTGGTGTATCACAAGGCCGGGCATTTGCAGGCGATTCCGCCGCTGCTGATTCTTCCCGAAGTCATCGATCAGACGAAGTGGTGGTCTAAGAAGCACCTGTACTCCGATCCGGAGGGGCAGTACGTTTTTATGGCTCAGGGGGATGCCGGGTCGGGTATTGGAGCGATCAATACGAATTTCATCAAGCCGGGTGAAATCCAGTCCTGGTGGGACCTGCTTGCGCCCAATTACAGAGGCAAGATCGTCATGACAGACGCAGACTCTGCCGGCAACATCGGGAACTGGAGGTTCATCTACTATAGCCCTGACCTTGGTCCAAAGTTCATCACACGTCTTCTCACGGAGACACCAATCGCTTTCGGCGGCAACGAGCATCAAATGATGGACTGGGTCGGCTCGGGAAAGTATCAGATGCACGTTCTGGCGAAACTTGAGAATACGGAAAACGCGCGCAAGCAAGGGTTGCCGGTGAAGCAGATTTTCAGTGAAAAAGAGGGCGATACCATCAGCACGGGCTCCGGGCACATCGTCGCCTTCAAAAACCCTCCCCATCCCAACGCGACGAAAGTTTACCTCAACTGGTTTTTGTCCCGTGACGGTCAGTTGATGTGGCAGAAATTAACCGGCAGAAATTCCTTTCGCACGGATATTCCCAAAGACATGATTCCCTACAAGGACGAGCAGGTGCCGAAAGAAGGGGGTAAATATCTTCTCTCCAGCCTGCCCCAATACGAAGACGTAAAACCGTTACGAAAGCTGGTGGACGAGGTGTTGGCGCAAGTTAAACAGAAATAAAGAAGCCAATTCGCCTGGGGTGCCAAGTCTCCCGCGGAATCCCGAAGACCTTGTCGGGCTTTATTAGCTGCTCTAAACCATGGCCTCTTGTGAGCCCCAAACCTTCTCTGCAGTCTCGACGATCCGATCCAATTTCCGCCACATTTCGTCTTCGCTCATCACCTTGGAGTCGATCCCACCGAAGCCACATTGCGGGCTGAGGGCCAGCTGTTCGAGAGGCAGGGAACGAGCAGCTTGATCGATTCGTCGCTTAAGTTCGTCGAGGGGCTCCAGATCGGAACTCTTGGTTGTCACGAGACCCAAGACAACCGTCTTATCCTTTGGAACCAGTCTCAAGGGCTCAAAACCTCCGGCTCGTTCGCTGTCGTATTCCAGCAGTAAGC